>JAABUM010003030.1_pt1 | contig 21457 bp, 20 predicted proteins | sample 5559161 | NCBI WGS metagenome assembly JAABUM01 (sample SAMN10711868, study PRJNA513369) | rock metagenome | isolation source: Antarctica rocks | place: Antarctica: Victoria Land, Siegfried Peak nord
GACCTGCGCGCTGATGTCACCGCGCACTTCCCGCGGCCCCGCACGCCGCACTGGATCGCGCATCTGATTGGCCTGTAAGGAGGGATACCCCGATGGGTAAAACCGCTAGCCGTAGACACAGGGGCCGCGCCCGGCCGGCCGGGGCACGGCTCACGTACACCATTGATGGCCAGGGGCGTGTGCGCGCCGTGCAGGACGCGCCACCCCCTGACACGGCCCGCAGGCGCGCCGACGCCGCGCCGCCCGTCACGCTGCGGACCCTCGTCGCCCCGTTGACGTGGGAGCCGGTGCAGCGCCTGCTCGCCTGGGGCGCGCGCGAGGGCCTGACCGCGGCCGAACTGCTTGATACCTGCCGCGCGGCGACCCGCCCCACGACGACACGACGACGACGGAGTGCACGATGACGCACGCAGCCCGCGACGACCGAGAGAGAGACAGCACGCCCTATGAGTGGACGCGCGACGGTGACCCCGAGGGGCAGGCGCGCGCGATCGACACGCCAGTGCTAGACCCTGGCCTCGACCAGAGCGACCGGGAGGTGACGTACTACACGCGGGAACCGGACGGCTATGGCCCGGACGACTATCGCTGGCAACCAATCATCGACCCGGCCGAGATCGCCACGATTGAGGCTGCGTTGGCCCAGGGTATCGACCCGCCCTATGAGGTGTGGGTGGACCAGGCCCCGGCCGCGCTCGCCCCCGGCGACCTCTCCCCCGCCGAGGAGGGGCCGACCGTGTACGCCTGGGAGCAGACCGGTCCCACCGTGGGGGAGGGCCAGCTCTACGAGGTGAGCGATCCCGTCCTGCTCACCGCCTACGCGGAGGCGCATCCCGCGCCATCCGGTGTCGAAATCGCCAACCCGGCCGACTACTATGAGGCGGCGTCGGCCCCCTCCCACGAGCAGACCCCCGCGGCGGACCTCGACCGGGATCTGACGCCGGCCCTCGATCTGTAGGACGAAGGAGAGACCATGAGCACGCCCGTTAGCCCGCCCCTGACCGTCCGCCCCTGGGCACGCGTCAGCGTCGCCGCGCGTCGCCTGGCACGGCTCCCACGCACGTTCGTGCGCGCCCTGGCGCTCACCCTGCGCCGGCTGCGCGTCCGCGTGCTGTGGCTCCTGCGCGGCTGGGCGGGCTTCATTGCCGGCCTGCTCGCCGCGCTGGCTATGTGGCTGGGGCCGGCCGCCGGCGCGCGCTGGATCGCCGCCACGGCCACGGTCCTCTACCACCAGGCCGCCGCGGCGGTGACGCTTTGGTCTCAGACGGCCTACGACGCCGTAGCCTGGCCGGCGGCCAACGGGCTAACGGCCCTGCGTGCGACGCAGGCGTGGGCGCGCCACGGGCTCCACGGGCTCGCCCCGACGATCCGCACGACGCCGTGGGCCTTCTGGATGCGCCACGGCGCGGCCTGGCGCTACGCCACCCTCCAGAGCCCGAGCGGGGCGCCCGTGCGCGCGGCGATCCCCCTGGAACTGGGCGGCGCGCTCGGGCTCCTGGCGCTGTTCGCCGTGTTCATCTTCATTGGCCGCCGGAAGCGCGGTCTGGACCCCACGCGGGCCAACACCTACGGCGGCGCACGCTGGCAGACCTGGGACGAGTTGCGGCGGCGGCGGGCCAGGCCCGGCGACCTCGTGCTGGGCACCGCGCGGCGCGGCCTCACGACGATTACCGTCGGCATCCCCCAGGACTTGCTGGTGGAGGGCGTGGCGATCTGCGCGCCCAACGGCCTGGGCAAATCAAACGCCATCTACAAGGGGCAGCTGTTGGAGGCGGACCCCGCCGTGGATTACGTCGCCACCGACCCTAAGGGCGAGCACTGGGCGCAGACGGCCGCGGCCATGGCCCGCACGCACGACGTGTTCCGCCTGGACATGCAGACGCCCGCCGACAGCGTGACGTGGGCGCCGCTCTCCCTGGAGCGCACGCAGGCGCAGGCCGAGGCGTGGGCCGCCGCCTGGCTGCGCAACACCACGCCGGCCGGCAGCGCCCCGGCCGTGGCCTACTTCGAGCAGGCGCTGATCCTGCTCATCGCCGCCGGCGTCGCCCATGTCCACGCCGTCGCCGCGAGCCAGGGCCGCGCGACGGGCACGCTCGGCGAGCTGATCGACCTGCTGCTCCTGCCGACCATCGAGAAGATCGAGGCGCGCTTGCAGAAGACGCCGGGCGGCATCCCCCCGGCGGCGGGGCAATTTCTCGGGCTCATCAAGGAGCACAAGGACCTGCGTACCTCGATCCCCTCGGGCCTAGCCCCGCGCCTCTCCACGCTCACCGACGCGGCCGTGCGCGCTGTCGTCGGCGGCCCCGGCACGCTCGACCTGGACCGCCTGGGGCGGCGCGGGCGGCGGCCGATCGCGCTCTACATCGTGACGCCCGTGGGCGACCGCACGCTGCGCCCGCTCGTCGGCGGCCTGTTCACCACCCTCTTCCGCGTGCTCATGGACCGCGCGCGCACCCTGCCCGGTGGGGCGTTGGAGCGCGAGGTGCGCCTGCTGCTCGATGAGTTCGGGACGATGGGCGCGGTCCCGGACGCGCCCGACCGCTTCAACGTGCTGCGCCAGGTGCGCGTGTCGCGCGTGCTTTCGTTCCAGATGCGCTCGCAACTGATCGAGGACTACGACGAGACCGGCGCGGAGGCCCTCGTGGAGTCGTGCAACGCGCTGGCGTGGCTGGGCGGGACGCGCGGCAAGGATGCCCAATGGGCCAGCGAGACGCTCGGCAAGCGCACGGTGCTGGCCTCTAGCGCGGGCGACTCAGCCGCGCCAGGGGGCCTGTTCGGGCGCAAGCCCGAGCGCGACAGCCGCTCGGTGAGCGAGGCGGGCGTGCCCCTGCTGTTCCCGGAGGACCTGCACGCCTCCTCCCGCCGACGCCTCATCGTGAGCGTGCGCGAGGCGCGGCCGATGGACCTGCGCACGCGACCCTTCTACACCGTCCGCGCACTCCGACGCCTCTCGAAACTGCCGGCCCCGCCCGCCTGCGTCGAAGCCCCCGTGCCAGCCGGACCCGCGCCGGTCGCCCCCGCAGCCACACAGACACCCGCGCGCGCGGACGCACCGGTGGTTCCTGTGCCCGTGCCTCCCCCAACGCGGGGAGCGGCGCCGGCCAAGACTCCTAGCGCGCCCGTGCGCGTGACGGCGACGGCGCCCACGGCAACGGCGCCGACGGCCCCACCCGCCACGCCGACAGCGGCGACATCCACACCACCGGCAGCGGTGCCGGCGGCATTCGGCCCGCCGCGGCTGCCGACGGCTCCCGTGAAACACGGCACGGCCTACGAGTGGACGGGGCTCCCATGACCACATATAGAACGCGCCGGATAGCGCCTGTAGGGGAGAGGCAGGGCGTGCGCCCGCGCGCCGCCTTTACGCCAGGGGAGCGTGTGGGCTACAATGCTCATCATGGAGAAGTCTGCTATGTAGCATGGATGCGTGGCTGTAGCAGTCACAATGCAAGAGGCCCACCGGTTGGTACCCGGTGAGCCTCTTGCATGCCTGGACTACTTTAATAGTGACCGGCGCTGGTGTAGAAGCCCTAGAAAGCGATCACCAGAGCCACCAAAACGGAGGCCGCGGCCCCGAGGAGTTCCAAGGCTCCTGAACCGGGTAGCGGACCTGCATAGGAGGCGCTTATGCTTCGAAGCACATCCATGCTCTCCCGACAGGATAGCAATGACGCGCTGCTCTGTCAAAGGGCTACCCCATCTTCCGTGTGGACACGTACGGGGATGGTCGATACGCAGCCTATCATCGCGGCCGTCGTCCACGCCTATAACGCCCTGTACGACCTCGCGGACGAGGTAACCCCCGCCACGATCCTCGGCCCGCGCCGACTGCCCGACGTGGCCCGCGCGCGCCACCTGTGCGCGTACCTGCTCGTCGAGGACTACCACCTCACCGCCACGGCGGCGGGGCAGGCCCTCGGCCGGCGCGATCACACCACGATCCTGAACTCCAAGGCGCGGATCACCGCGGCCCTCGCTGGCCACGACGGCACGCTTGCTACGGCGCTAGCGCACGCGCGGGCCACGCTCGCTGGCGAGGAGCCGGCGCTCCGGGCGCGCAGCGAGCGGGACAGGGATCGCGCGCACAGCGTCGCGGCGGCGACGCCGACGGAACTGGCCGAGTACCGCTACTGGCGGCTGCGCTCGCTGCGCGCGGGGAGCGCCTGGTGAGCGTCCGCGCGCGCGCCACCCCCGCGATCGAGCCGCAGGACCGGCCCGTCCCAGCGCCGCGCGCGGGCTGGACGCAGATCCCGCGCCCGTTCCTGGACGCGGCGCCGCTGGACAACGACCGGCTGGCCCATGTGCTGCTCATCTCCTACGCCTGGGACGAGGACACCTGCCACCCGTACCAGGGCGACCTCGCCGCCGAATTGGGCTGCTCAACGCGTACGGTGAAGCGGCGGACGGCCGACCTGCGCCGGGCCGCGCTCATCACGGTGAAACGGGGTGGCCGCGGACACGCCAACATCTACCACGTCGCCGCCGCGCCGGCGCGGGACGACGATACCGGCTACGCGACGGTTCCCAACGCCGTGCTCGGCGACGCGGACCTCTCGCAGGGGGCGAAGCGGGCCTACGTCATGGTGGCGCACCACAGCAACACGCAGGGGCGCTGCATCCGCACGGTAGCGCGGATCGCCGGCTACGTCGGCGGGTGCTACAAGTCGGCCTACAATTACCTACGCGAGTTGGAGGAGGCCGGCTACGTGCGCAGCACGCCCCAGGGGCGGGGCTTGCCCAACGTCTACGACGTGGGGACGCCGCAGATGCGCCGGCGCGCGGCCCGCAAGGGGGCGGCGCCGGTCATGACCGTGCTCAACCGGGCGGACCTGGCCGCCGAGGATCGGCACTGGCGGGCTGTCTACCGCGAGCTGATGGGCACGGAGCCGGCCGACCGGCTGCATAAGCAGCTCCATAGCCTGGCCGTCGATCCCGCCGTTGGCGAGGACCTGCTGATCGAGGCCCTGCGCGGCGCGGCCGACTTCCGCACCATCACCATCAACACAGTGCGCGTCGAACTGGACAAGATCGCGCGTGAGCGCCCCGCCCCGGAGGAGCCGCCCGCGCCGATTGACTACTTCGGCGGGAAGTACGGCCATCTCGTCCTTTGCGCCGGGTGCGGCCAACACAAGGGAGACTGTACCTGCGCGGAGAGGGCCGCCCCGACGGCGACGGGACCGCCGACCGTCCCGCGTCCCATCGTCCCTGTCTCCGGCACCTCGCCCGCGACCATCGCACGCTGCGACCACTGTCTCTTTGCGCCCTGTCGCTGCCCTCGTAAGGAGCGGCGGGCGCGGGAGCGCGCGGCTGAGAGGAGCAGGAATGGCCGGCCTCACTAGTAGCCGGCACGTCGTTGTAGAACTCTAATCTCAAATATCAGCATAAACGAAGGGGAGCTAATGAGTTGGGATATTATTGACGGACTCGACCGTAATGACATCGAGGTGCGTCAGCGAACACGGGTTGAGCAAGCAGAGACCGCTGATTTCCTGGCCGATCTCGTGGCGCATTTATTTGTTGGTTTGCAGCGTCGCGGTAGCCGCGGTCTTCCAAGTGAGGCAGAGCAGTGGGCCGCCATCTTCCTTGCCCACGCCGCCGCGTCGATCAAATGCGCGTTCGACCAGCTTCTAAGTGGGTACTACAGCCAGTCTATGGGTACATTACGCAATGTCATGGAGGACGCGAGCGTGGTTGCCTATCTCTCTCATCATCCGGAGGAGGCTGCCAATCTCACGGCCGCGCGCGCTCGATTAGCCGAGGGCATCGCAGCGGGGAAGGTAAAAACCGGTGCCTACCGCATTAAGCTGGCCGCACTTGGTGATGTGGCGCTCACCGCTGGCATGGAGAAGGCTAGGGAAATGGTCGACGTCCTCCATCAGTATGCCCATCCTTCCCTCTACGCCGTCACCCTAGCCCTAACAGACGAAGGCTTGTCTACGGCTGGGTACTACGCAACGGAGGACTTCACTCAGGCGGCGTACATGTTCATCTCGACCTTCCACTTCGTCGCGGCGGCCGCCGCGACGCTCATCGGCGTGTCAGACCCTCGTTGGACGGAGGGCAACGCGTCACTTATCGAACGCAGCACCGAGTGGATCGCGCGCGTGAACTTGGAAATGGGTGCGCCCATGTCGGACGATAGTGCGTGAGCTAGTAACCCTGTCTCACGGGTTTATAAGCGGAGCCTTTGAGGGAGCGATGACCCATGGTAACAAAAGACCTCATGACGCCCACGATCGGCGTCCTCGACGTGGACGGCCTGCACCTACCCGGGCGGCCCCTCGTGCCCATCCGGGGCGCGATCCAGCACGTCGGCGACCTGTACAACGGCGCGCGGCGACACGGCCTCACGCAACTCTGGCTGACGGACGCCTGGGTACGCGCAGCCGGACTGCCTGATACACTCGCCGTGTTGGGGCAGTTCCGTGAGCTGCGCCACCCCTTCGTGAGCGACGGCCTGGACGACCTGCACGCCTTCCCCACGGCGCTCACGCCCTGGCTTGACTTGCGGAGGAAGGGCGAGGCCGGATCGGGCGTGTCCATCGTGTTCCCCCTGTACGACGAGCACGCGGTGTGGGGCCTCGACACCGATGGCGCGACGCTGCTGGGGGCGCTCGGGGCTTACGCGCAGGCCGTGGGCACGCCCTACTACCGGTCGCCGGGCCGCACGGGAGCGGACCTGCTGCAGGAGCTGGGCAAGCGGGGGGCCGACAGCAAGCGCGCGTATCCCGAGCGACTGCCGGCGCCGGCGGGGCAGGCCGACACGGTGGCGGAGCTGAGTTGGCTGCGCACCCTCTCGCCCGCCGAGCGCGCGAAGGCGTATCTGCATAGCTACGACAAGAACGCGCAATGGTTGAGCGCCGCCGGCGTCGTGGAATTGGGGTTGTCCGGCATCGAGGAGCGGCGCGATCCCGCCGGGAAGCTGCCCTTCGACAAGAAGCTGCCGGGGTACTGGCTGGGGCGGATCGCCGGCGGTGAGGAGCGGTGGGCCTGCACGCCGACGGTGGCGTGGGCCATCGAGCGCGGGCAGACCGTGGCGATCACCGAGGCGTCCGTGTGGACGCAGCACAGCCGGGCGATGGAGACCTGGTACGAGCGGCTACGGACGGCACGCACGGCGCTCTACGCGGACCCGACGCCGGCGGGGGCGCTGGCCCTGCGCGCGCTCAAGCTCACCTACAGCCTGACGATCAGCGGCTTCAACAGCGTGTGGCAGCGCGACAGGAAGAGCGCACTGTACCGGCCGGACTGGCGGCACCTCATCATCGCGCAGGCCAACGCGAACCTGTCGCGGGCGCTGCACAAGATGGACCGGGACGGCTATACGCCCGTCGCCGTCCACAAGGACGCGGTGTACCTCGTGAGCGACGAGCCCGATCCGGTGGCGGCATGCCCGCCCTCGGTCACGCTGGGGACGGGCCTGGGGCATTTCAAAGTGCAGGACGCGGCGATCCCTTTAGACGTGGTACTGCCGGCGTTCGATGGGACGCGCGGCGGGATTGGGACCTTGTTGAAGCTCTTGAAGCCGTTGCGCGACGCCACGACGGGGCGAGAGGTCGTGGGGGTACCGTAGGGGGTGAGCCTACGGGAAGGGCGTCGCGTGGGCGCCCGCGTGCCGGCCCAGGAGCCGCTCCAAGTGGGCGAGGAGGCCGTCCAGCGTCCAGGGCTTGCAGAGGAGGGTGGATAGCGGATGGCGCAGGGCGGTGGCGCGGTCGGAGGCGTGGCCGTCGTCGGGGACGCAGGCGACGAGCGGGATGCGGCGCATGGACTGGGCCACATGACACTGGCTCTCCCGCATATAACGTGAATGGGGTTTCCTGGGGGTGAGGGCAGGGTCGCCTGCACCGCCGTCTCAGGTCCCTCAGGGGTCGCCTAGCCGCGTTGTGGCCACCTGTCCCGGCAGGTCCCTCGCCGGACCAGCCCTGTTTCACGTTATATGAGGGAGAGCCTCCTTCATGTGGCCAAGTCCACTATGTGCTGGATTTCCTCGGGCTTGACGGCGCCTTCTCCGAGCGTGATTTGGAAGCGGCGCTCGTGTCCCATATAGAACGCTTCCTGCTCGCTTTGGGCCACGGCTTCTGCTTCGTCGGTCGGCAGCAGCGCCTGCCCATCGGCGACAAGGATTATTATGTCGATCTCGTCTTCTAGGGTAGCGAGTAGCAATGGAACAGAAAACCCGTCTAAGCTCTGTGATCCTCAGTGGCTCCCCGCACGGTGGGGGGACGCAAGGGGCGGAACTCGCCGCGCCGGACCGACTCAGGCACCACGAACTGGTAGCGCCCCAGGATCGTGATGTGGTCGAAGCCTAACGGGGACAGCCGCGCGACGTCCTCGGTCGGCACGTCGACGCCCTCGGCGCACAGCGTGTCAAGGACGCGCTGTGTGTATCGCGTGTTCCAGAGGATCACCGCGTTGAGCACTAATCCAAGCGCGGCGAGCTGATCCTCCTGCCCTTCCTTGTAATGCTGGCGCAGTTCGCCCTTCTGCCCGTAACAGAGCGCACGGGCGAGGCGGTGGCGGCCCTCCTGGCGATTGATCTGGTGCAGCACGCGCCGGCGATGGACGTGGTCGTCGAAGTACGAGAGCATGAAGAGCGACTTGGCGATGCGCCCATACTCCGCCACGGCGCGGCCGAGCGTCGAGTAGCGCCCGCCACTCTGCAGCAGGCGTAGCGCCTCGGAGCCAGCGATCGTGCCCTCGGCCAGCGACCCCGCCAAGCGCAGCAAATCGTCCCAGTGCCGCGTGATGACGTCCGGCTTGATGTGGTGGCGCGCCACACGGTCGAGCACGCCATAGTCGGCCTTGGGATCGAGACGCCACAGCCGTTGGTCGCCCAGGTCAGCCAGACGCGGGCTAAACTGGTACCCGAGTAAGGCGAAGAGGCCGAACACAACGTCGGCATTTATGTGGACACTTGGTCAACTCCGGCTCAGTCGCGCGGCAGGAGCGCTTGGCCGGTCTGTGAAAGCGGATAGCGGGAGTGTATGTTCTGTTGCCCTCCCGTATTGTAGATCAAGGAGAGGTTGTCGATGGAAATACTCCAATCCAACGCGCGCCCGCACAATAAGCGCGCGATAGCCGCGACGCTGTCCGCATCGATGTCTCCGAACCCGATCGTGATGTGTGGCATCCAAAGATCGGGATGATAATGCTCTACAACGTCTCCGCTCGCCACCTCCAATCCAAGCCACAAGGCGTGATGGAGGTGAGACACGTGTGACGTGCGCACGATCGGCAGATACACAACCGGGTGCGCTCCTGTGAATAGGCCCACCCCTGTCGTCCGCACCTCGAACGGCGCCATATCCCGCGCCACGCGCTCGACGATAGCTGTCGCTTGCTTCACGTCGTAGGTGGCCGCGACATGATACGAGAAATGGGGGAACGGTGTGACGTAGACGCCGCGTACCCCACAGCGGTCAGCCAATTCTTGCCATAGCCACTCGACGGCGTCGTTGTGCGCCTGATCTAGCAGCGACACGATACCATGCATTGTCACCTCCTCCTCCACTGCCCGTTTCGCGCTGGCGCGCGATTTCGCCCGGCGCGCACCAGGAAGGGCCGGCGCTAGCCGCGCGCCACCCCGTTCCTGGCACGTCCGGGCGATCAAAATCAGATGGCCACTCACGTTAGTGTCTCCAGGTCCTCGACCGACGCGCCGAGGTCCGCCAGTAGATGCTCGATGCGGGCGACGGTGCAGCGATGCCGTTCCACCTCGCGCATCCAACCGTGCGACACGGCATCGTCGATGAGCGCGAGCTCGCGCCGTCGGCGCTGTCGTAGCCTCGGCGCATACTCCGGCGTCGTCACGAACTTGGCGCAGGTGAGGTAGATCTCGCACTCGCACGGACCCTCCTGCGGTAAGCGGAGGCAGTGTCCTAGCTCCAACTCCGTCTTGAAGAAGTTGGATTGCAGCCAATTGATGGCGGATGCCGACAGGTCACCCGATCGCAGCGTTTCGGCGCAGGGACCCGCGATCACCGCGCCAGGTCCGAGCACCTTTTGGTAATCCTTGAGCACCTCCTGATCGCTGATTTGTGCGTAGACCATCGACATGCTGGCGCTGGTGTGGCCCAACACCGTCATGATCGTGCGCAACTTGGCCCCCTTCTCGGCGAGTTGCTTCCCGACCGTATGCCGGAAGCGATGCGCCGTCACCGTGTGGCGCCCGTCCGCGGTGACCATGCCGGCGGCGACACAGGCGACCTGCAGCGGGCTATCGAAAAGGTAATACAGGGAGAAGACCTTGCCATGGTGCATGAACAGGTAGCGCGTTTCGACCCGGGTCTGCGTATCGCAGAAGCCGCGCTCTCCCCGGCGGTCGGCTTGCAGGGCTCGGATGGCGGACGCGGCCTCCCCATTCAGCGGGACGAGGCGCTCGCGCTTCATCTTCCCCGCGGGGATGCGCAGGCGCGGCGTGCCGTCGGGGTAGCTGTCCAGGCAGTCGACATCCAGGCGGCTGATCTCCTCGCGCCGCGCCCCGCTCCAGCGTGCGATGAGCAGCGCGGCCCGCTGGTAGGGGCACGGCAAGGCGCGGACGGCGACCATGAGGCGGGCCAGTTCCTCGTCGGGGATGTACCGCGGCACCCGTTGCGGGATCTTGGGCAGGTCGCCGATACCCAGGAGGGGTCTACCTGGGACGCCAGCCCATCCCCACGCGGCCGTGTCGCGGAAGAAAACGGAGAGGGCCGCGAGTTGGCCGCGCTTGGTGAGCGCGGCCAGGGGCCGCCCGGTGAGCTTGCCGCGCTCCGCGTCGAGGGCCGCGGCGAACTCCATGACCTGATCGCGGGTGACCGCCGCCAGCGTGTCCATCTCGGGGTACGCCAGGGCCAACCAGGCGATGAGATGATGCAGCGCCACGTCGAGGTGCTCCACCGTCGCCGGCCGGCTGTTCAAGCGGCGCGCGGCCAGGTACCGCGTCACCACGGCCTCCATCTCTGGTTTGAGGACCGGCTGCGGCGGCCGCACGGCATGCCCGCGGTGCGGCTCCATAGCGGTCATGCCCCGGTGGTAGAGGACGACCTGGAGGAGGTGCAAGTTCGTCAGGTAGCCCTTGACGGCGTCGCGGTAGCGAGGGACCGAGCCGAAGAAGCGGAGCATGTCCGGGTGATCGCCGAAGGCGCGGACCGCCGCGGCGAGCTCGCCGCGCTGCTGGTCAGTCAGGCCCCGCAGTCGCGTGTCGCCCGTGTGCAGGAAGATGCGGCTGGCGACCCAGCGCAGGCCCTGCCGCGCCGAGCTTGGGTGGTACCCAAGGCGGGCCGCGTCGTGTTCGAGCTGGGCGAGGCCCTCGCACAGGTCCGTGCCGGCGAGGAGATCCCACACGAAGTGCTTCGGCGTCGCGACGAGCCAGTCCCAGTCCAAACGCAGGGAGCCGTGCAGGACCAGGTAGTACAGGTAGGGACGGGCGCGATAGGCGACGCGATAGATGGGGCGGCGCGTGCTCTCTTTGTATACGTGGCCGACACGCTCGACGAGCGGTGCCTGGGACCAGGCCCAGAGGTCGGGGTAGGCGCGCACGAAGCGGTCCCGATTGCTGGTGTAGGCCCGCCGCGCCGCGGGATCGACGATGCGGCCGGCCACGAAGGCGGCGTACTCGTCGGCGCCGGCGTGCTGCCACGTCGGGGTTGTGGCGATCACCTGGGGCGCGTTCATACGGTGTCCTCCCCGCCCAGGGCGCGGCGATACTCGGCCACGACGACAGGGTCGGAAACGCGGGTGTACAGGCGCGTCGAATCGGGGGACGCGTGCCCGAGACGCCGCTGCAGCGTCAACTCGCGCATCCCGCCTTCCCACATGCGCGTCGCGTGCGTATGCCGCAACGCGTGCGGAGTCAGCCAGGGCTCGCGGATGCCCAGGCGCTGGCAGTGGCGGCCGAACAGCTTGACCAGCGCGTGGTAGCCGAGGGGCTCACAGCGCGCGATACCTTTGCCGCCGACGAGGAAGACGAGCGAACTCGCGCCCTCGGGCGGGCGCTCGTGCATGACGTAGGTGCTCAGGGCGTGCAGCGCGTCGGGCTCATGCAAGTCGACCACGCGTTCCTGGCGCGACTTGGTCCGCACTCCTTTCGGGTGGTCCGTGCGATGGCGCACCACGACGCGGCGGCGCCCATACTGGATGTCCTCCAGGCGCAGGTTGAGCACCTCGCCAGGGCGCAGGCCACCCTGCAGCATGAGCAACAGCATCGCGCGGTCCCGCCAGCGCCGTAGCGCCCCGAGCAGTTGGCCCACCTGCTCATCGCTCAGGGGGCGCGGGACACGCTGCACCGTCTTAACCCGGACGACACGGCGGATGGGACGTTGCCGGCTCGCGTGCCCCATGGCAGGTCGGTGACGGTCGGAGATACGGGCGGCGGCGGGATCATCGACGGTCCGCAGGGGGTTGTCGCCGTTCAGGTCCCCCGAGATGATGAGGTACTCGTAGAAAGAGGAAACGGCGGCGAGGATGCGATTGATCGTAGTGGCCGACAGGTGGGTCGCGGGTTGACCGTCCGCGGTCGTACACAGGACGAGGCTGAAGCGCTGCGCATGTCTCCGGCTGGGCACCTCGCGCAGGTAAGCCAGAAGATCCAGCGATTGCGGCGGCGTGAAGCCTATGACGGTGCCGTCGCTCCGCGCGAGGAAGCGCATGAAGTGGAGTAGATCGTAGGCGTAGGCCGACAGGGTGTTCGGCGAGTAGTCACGCGCGGCGAGGTGCCGGAGGAACCGCGACACGGCCGGGATCGGCCGATCGTCGTCATCGAGCAGCGCGAAGGAGACCGGACCACCGGCCTCAAGGCGTAAGCGTTGGACGCGCATATGCTGGTCTCCTTCCCGTGTCTTGTACCACGGGGTGAACACGCTTGGCATGCATGTGTCCACATAATCGCATAGCCCGCCGTGTCGGACACGATCTCGGTCGGGCGCATGTTGGTCGGCTGCTCCAACACCACGTCGAGGATACGCCCCGAGTCGCGCAGCGTGCCGGGCACGACCACGCCGTGCAGGCCCAGCGGCCCGCTGGACATGTTCAGCCACGTCGCCCCGCGCCCGACGCCGAAATAGGGCGGGCTGAACCCGGCGTTGAGCGTCTTCACAGGCACTTTGAAGCGCAAGCCGTCCACGGAGGCGATCTCGCCTCCGCCCCACGCCTGGGCCAGCGGCACTGCCTGATGGTCGTCGACGAGGAGCGCGTTGGCCCGCGCCAGCGTCTCCTCGTGCACGTAGTTATGCTTGACCCACGAGAGGCGGTCGAGCGTGAGCGCGGGGACGTCCTCGCGCGCGACGGCGCGCAGGCCGACGTTGCAGGCCTCGGCAAGCAAGACGGCGCACACGCTTATGGACAGATCCGCGACGCGCGCGTTCTCCTCGCTCACATGGGTGAAGGCGTCGGCGAAGCCGGTGGCGCCGTGGATTTCCAGCAGCACTTCGGGCAGCTCGACGCGGGGCAGGAGATCGTCCACGGTGGCGCGCATCCCCCGCAGGCTGGGCGGATCGTCGAGTCGCTCCAGCGGCGTGAGGGTGAGCCGGTCGCGCCCGCCGCGCTGCTCCACCCGCAGGTCCGGATTCGCCGGCAGGTGGGCGGCCGTGCGCCGATAGGCCTGGTCGAGTTGGTACCCCAGCGCCGCCAACTCCACCGCCGGGTCGAGCGCATGGTTGAGGGCGCGGCAGATCCGCGGCCGAGCCGCTTCCCACGCCGCGCCCTGCAGCAGAGCGGCGCGCGGGTCGGCCCACTTCTCGCTCGGGGCGACGAAGAGGTCGCGACGCCGGAGCGCGGCCTGAACCTGCTCTAAGACCGCGAGCGTGTACGCGCGGCGATCCACATGGTAGTCCGGGCGGTCGGTGGCATCGGGGTTGACGACGCGGGCGCGCCACGCCTTGGGGATGGCGGCGAGCGGCGCCTCGACCATGTCCGGCGGGTGCGCCTCTTCCAGTGTGGCCAGGAAATCGAGGGCTGTGAGGAGAGGGGGACCCGCGCCCACCGTCCCCTTGAAGTGGATCGTGCGCAGCAGCGCCGGCAGGAAGCGGCGCACCGTCGGGTGCTGCGCCAGGATCTCGCGCTGGTAGTGGTCGTCGGGCGGGCGGGCCAGCGCGTCCACCGCGGCGATGGCGGCGTCAACCTCCGCCTCGCCGTGCGCGGCCGCGACCATCGCGCGCACCTCGCCGTCACGGTAGCGGGGATCGCGCACGACGCGGGCGACGTCGCGCAGCACAAGCGCCGCCGCGTCGAAGGCGCGGGCCATGCGCAGCCGCTCCTCCTTACCTTCACGCACCGCACCCCGCAGGATCTCGTCGAGGACGCGGTCGAAGACGTCGAGCGCATCGTCCATGGCCCGGACCTCCAACACCCGCGCGAACGCGAGCAGGGTGGCGACACGGCGATCGGGCGCCAGGCGCTCCAGCGCCTGCGCGCGGGCGGTCGTCGCGTGACGCGCCAGCACGCGGAGCCGGCCGGGCGGGATGCCCGCGAGGTCGAGGCCGCCGACGCCGAGGGCGCGCACCACGTCGAGCCGCTTGAGCGCGGCGACGAGGGTGACGGAGTTGGCGTAGAGGGGGCCGTGCCGCAGCCGGTCGAGCGGCGTCTGCCGCCCGTCGTCGGCGCCGACGAGGACGAGCCGCTCCAAGTTGGCGCGTTGGTCGGGCGCGGGCAGTGCGGCCAGGCGTTGCCACAGCCGGGCGGCCGCGCTGGGCGACCAGGCGCGCAAACACGCTGATGCCGGGCAGCAGCACCTTGGCGGCGACCAGGCGCGCCACGGCCTGGTCGAAGAGCGCCGACGGCCGCTCGGCGCTGGTCCAGGCGCGGGCGTAGAGCCAGCGCACGAAACGGAGATGGCCCGGCTGGTCGCCGAAGTCGCGGTAGCCGTAGCGGCGGCGGATCTCGGCGGTGTGGTCCCAGCGCGCCTTGCCGCCGCAGTAGGGCTCCAAGTCAGTGCGCTCCGACACGGCGAGCTGCCGGGCCAGCGTCGCCACGACGCCGGGCGGCACGTCGCTGGGATCCTCCAGGAACATGCCAAGGTGCCGGACGGTGCAGAGTTGCAGGGCCAGACCGAGCTTGTTGTAGTCGCCACGGCGCTCAGCGATCAGGGCACGGTCGGCGTCGTCGAGGTGGAACGAGCGCGCCAGGTCGGCGGGCGACGGCTCGCCGTCGTAGCGCCCGTAGGCCGTTTCCTGAGCGGGGGAGAGGAAGGCGACGGGCATCAGTAGTCCACCCGCACACCATCCATGGCGGCCGCGCGATCCCGCGCGGAGGGCAGGCTGTAGCGCCGCGTCGTCTCCAGGCGCCGGTGGCCGGCGATCTCGGCGACGAGCACGAGGTCAGTGCCGTTGCGCACGAGGGCGGTCAGGCAGGTGTGCCGCAGGACGTGCGCCGAGAGGGCAAGCCCCGCGTCACGCCCCAGCTCCCGGACGACCAGATCAATCGCGCGCGTGGAGAGGCGACGCCCCTGCGGATTGAGGAAGATCGCCGGCTCCCCCTCGGCGTCGGTCCGCCCCGCGCGCTCCCTCACGTAGACAGCAAGGGATACGCGCACGGCGGCGTTGAGCGGGACCTCGCGGTAGGCGTCGCCCTTCCCCCGACGCACGACGACCTGGCCCTTGCGCGCCGACAGCGCCACGTCGTCGACGTCGAGAGCGGCGCACTCGCCGATGCGCAGGCCGGTGTAGAAGAGCAGGTGCGCGATGGCGCGGTCGCGGGCGGAGCGGGAGCGCTCAACGGCGCGCAGAAAGGCCACCTGTTCAGGAGGCTCCAACGCGCGCGGCGCGGCCTGGGGCAGGTCCTCGCGCGCGACGTCGGGCGGGTCGAGGCCAAGGAAGCGGTAGAAGTGATCGAGGGCAGCGAGGCTGAGGTTGACCGAGGCGGGCTTGGCCTTGCGCACGGTCTTGAGCCAGGTGCGGTAGTCGCGCGCGGCGTAGGAGGCCGCATGGATGTCGCGTAGCGGATTGCCGGCATCGATCGGTGTGGTGGCGAGGTAGACGCAATACTGGACGACCCGGACACGATACGTCCGCCGCGTGTTGGCGGCGAGCGGCTGGCGCTCCAGCCACGCGGCGTAGGCCCCGGCCACCTCGACCGGTGTCCGGGTCTCCGTCATCATGGCACCCCCTCCTTGTTATCAGAAGCGCTTTGCGCCCGCTACGACCGCTTTAAAAGCGTGTTATCAGCAGGATACCAGGGGGGAACCTGCGTATAACGATGATTATCAGCAGGCGTCACGGACGACGGCGGCCCTGTTCGACTATAACCCCTTCTCGCGCAAGAAGACGGTGACATCGAGATGGAAGCGTCTGAACTCAGAATCTCGCTTGCTACGCCCTGGACCCGGTCAACCTGGCTACGAAGCCCGACGAAGTCGGCGCGCCTCCATGGCGTAGCCGGCGGCGAGAAGCGGCAGCAAGATAGCTGCTAGTGCCGTCACCTGATTGATGGGGATTCCGGCCAACGACGTTGGCTGAGTGAGATTGTCGGGATCAACGAACGCGGTCCCGGGGAAGAAGATGGCCGGCGCCTGAGTCAGCCAGAATAGGCCAGCGCACAGCGTCGCCCAACGCAACCGGGAGAGACTTTCCTGCCCTGGCCCCCACAACTGCCACAAGCTGAGACCGGCCGCTTCAACCGCCAGCGTGATGGTTTGAGCATTGTGAAACTTCGCATGCGGCGGCCACGTCGGATTGTACACATGGGTCGTGTTCCAATCCGCCATGAAGGTGCCTACTGCGGGCAACAATGCCGCTGACGAAACCAGAAGCTTCCCCACGGGGAAACCCACCGCTTTGGACGACGTCTGGGGTGCGTCTGACGCTCCCCGCTTGCTCCCTCTGATGTTCATCCTGTCTCCCTAAACGCCGCTACCACGAGCGGCCCGTTGATTTGACTTATGCGGAAGTCGGCCGGCCTGATGCTGCGGGGACATCGAGCGATCGGCGCCACCGGCGGGCGGTCACGGGATCAGCGCGAGCTTGCCTCCGGGGTGCCGCTGACCGAGGAAGGCCAGGGCGTCGGTGGCCTGCGCGAGCGGGTAGGTACGCGCGACCGGCACGACGAGCCGCCCGTCGGCGGCGAGCGCGATCAGCAGGCCGCGGGCGGAGTGCCGGTAGGCCACGCTCTCCACGGTCGGCAGGGCCAGGAACCCCTCGGCGTGGGCGCGCCCGTGCGCGGCGATCGTGACCAGGCGCGCGTGGTCGGGCAGCAGCGCGAGCGACACGTCGATGGCCTCGTCGGTCCCGACGCAGTCGAAGGCGGCGGTGATGCCGTCCGGCGCCGCTTCGCGGGCCCGTTGTTCCAGGCCACCGCCGTAGGCGACGGGCTCGCCGCCGAAGCGGCGGACGGCGTCGAAGTTGCGCTCACTCGCTGTGCCGACGGCGCGCACCCCGCGCTCGCGCAGTTGCTGAAGCAAACTCACGCCGACCGCGCCGGAGGCGCCGTGGACCAGCACCGTGTCGCCCTGCTGGATGGGCACAACACGGAGCATGTCGGCGGCGGTGGTACCGACCAGCAGCAGATTCGCCGCCGCGGGGAAGTCGACGGTGTCGGGCTTGGCGAACACGTCCTGCGCCGACACGGTCACGTACGCGGCGTAGGCGCCGGGCGCCTCGAACGCGAGGACAGGGTCGCCGACCGCGCCGCCGCCAGACGCGATCTCGGTGTCGGGGCCGAGCGCCGCGATGACCCCGGCCACCTCCGAGCCGACCGGCAGCGGCAGGCGCGACTCGTCACGGCCGAACGCCCCTGAGAAGCTCACGTAGTCCACCGGATTGACCCCGGCGGCGCGGACCTCGATCACCACCTGACCCGGCCCAGGCAGGGGCGCCTCCGCCTCGACCAGCCCGAGCACGTCGGGTCCGCCGAACGCGATCGCCACAATCTTCTGTGCCATCTGACGCTGTCCTTTCTAATCTACATCTGGGTTCCGTGGGAGATAGAGGAGTTCATCGACTCCAGGCTGGGGATGGTCTTCTCATGGCGGGGTGTTCTTACTGCGTGTCGTGGAGAGAGGGAGTTGTCTCGTCGCTCCAGACTGGGATGGTCAGGGTGGCGGCGGTGGCGCCTCCGGTGTGGATGGTCCAGCGTTGGCGCGGTGGCCGTTGGTAGACGGCGGGGAACTGGCCGGTGATCGGGTTCGCGGGGAAGAACCAGCGGTCGCGCAACTCGAGGACGAGCTGGTCGCCGGCGGCGAATCGCGTCGCCGATGGCAGCAGGGTGATGTCGAGGTCGACGGCCTCGCCAGGTGGGATCGGTAGGGCGGCATCGTGGGGATGCCAGGCTTCCCACTCCGTTGACCGCGCCTCGTCGATGGCGCGGTGGGAGGCGCGCAGCCAGCCGCGGGTGACGATGTCCTCGGTGAAGCCGTAGGACCCCTCGAAGACCACCTCCCGACCGTGGTGGAACTTGCGGATGCCGGCGAAGAGGGTGAGGTCGGGACGTTCGGCGCTGACACGAACGCGGAGCCGCATCGGACCAATGACGTCGGTCTCGTGCTCGAATCGCCAGCGGAACCGCATACCACTCCGAGGCGCGTCGGCTGCGGCCGCGACCGGGGGCGGTGTGTCGCGCAGGGATTGGTCGGCGGCATCGAGGTGGAGGACCAGTGGCCGCGCCTGGGCGGGGGGCCACTGGTCCGCGGTGCGGATGGCGGCGATGCGGGAGAGGCTCCCGCGCACCTCGATCCGCACGGGGGCCTCCGCGAGGATGCCGGTGTCGTCACCGCGCAGAAAGTGGTCGAAGAACCGGGCCTGTGCGTCGAGCGCGGGCTGGCCGTAGTAGGTCGACCACTTGGGCGCCCGATGCGTGTACAGCCACTTCCGCGTCGAGCCGATCCGGCGGAAGCCCTCGAAGGAACCGCGCGAGTGCAAGCTCTGATCCGAGAAACTCGCACACACCAGCGCCGGCACGTCGATGCGCGCGAGGTCGGGACGTCGTTCGGCCCACCACCCATCGCGGAGCGGGTGTCGCTTCTGCTCCGCCCGGAAGGACCCGGCCTTAGGGCGCAACAATTGTTGCCACGCGCTCCACACGACCATGAAGCCGTCCTCCCGGATGCCGCCGGGGTAGGCGAAGTCCGGGTAGGCGTCCGTGAACCCTTCCCACGGGTTGATCGCGGCCAGGTGCGGCGGCCGGGTCGCCGCGCCGGTCCACTGGGTGATCGCAAGGTAGGACACGCCTGTCATCCCGACCTTGCCGTTCGACCACGGCTGGGCGGCCGCCCACTCGATCAGGTCGTGGACGTCCTCACCCTCCTGCGGGCTAAAGGTCGCGGGAACGCCGCCGGACGTGCCCCAGCCGCGCAGGTCGGCTGTGACCAGCACATACCCGCGGGGGACCCAGAACGCCGGGTCGGGCGCTTCCAGCGAGGTCCACGCGGAAAACACCATGGGCGCGTCGTTCGCCGCCAACCGGTACTGTAGCGGCACGGCGCGGCCTGAGCGGGTCCGGGCAGGAATGCGGTCCTTGCCGTACGGCTGGGCGCACAGCAGCACGGGGTACTGGCCCTCGGCTTCCGGGCGAAACACGTTCGCCCGCAGCGTGGTACCGTCGCGCACTGGCGCCGCGACGTCGCGGTCGAAGCGGACTCCCCGTGGTGGCGGGGTGATGCGTACGTCAGGCCGGATCGTGCGCGCCAGATTGCGGCGGGCGGTCCCGAACAGGGTGCGCGATCGAAATTCTATAGCAGACCTCTCGCTTGAGCGCCACTCTAATTGAGTGTTACTCTAGTGTATACGATATACTGAAGTAATGCAACCGATCACATCCTCGTCCGCGCCCGATCCATTCGCGCGCCGCCGCGAGGCGGGCGCGGCAAGTCGCGCGGAGACACGACAACGCCTCCTCGCGGCGGCGGATGCGTTGTTTCGGGAGCGGGGCTACCCGGCGACCGCTGTCGCCGCCATTAGCAAGCGCGCCGGCGTGTCCCTGCAGACCCTGTATTTGGCGTGGGGCAGCAAACGAGCCTTGCTCCGCGCCGCGACCGACGCTGCCGCGGTGGCATCGCAATCGCCGCTGAGCCCAGAAGAGTGGCACGCCACCATCCGCGCGGAACTCGCGAACGCGGTGGGCGCTGATCCGACGGCCGCCGCCTACCTCGCCGCCACAAGCCGACTCTTCGTCCACATTGCGGAACGGACGGCGCCGTACTGGCGCATGCACCGCCAGGCAGCGGCAACGGATCCCGAGATTGCCGCCGACTGGGTAGCAATCACACATGCACGCCGGCGCACCCTGGCTGAGGTCGCACGAAGCGTCCCCCCGCGCGGCCTCCGCCCCGGCGTCGCCGCGGACGATATTACCGAGACGCTCTGGGCGCTGGCAAGCCCTGAGATGTACGACCTCTTCACCGTCGATGGTGGGCATGACCCTGACGTCTTCGAAGCGTGGCTCACGCGTACCCTCACCGCCGTCATCTGCTCGGACTGACCGCATCCAGTGCCGCCGCGGACGTAACGGCAGCATAAAGACCAGGACGATTGAGTGTCCCGTCGAGGGAATGCCGGGGGTACGAAGCTTAGACGGGTTTTCTGTTCCATTGCTACTCGCTACCCTTCTACCACCGCTTCTTGCGGGCGCCGGTCCTGGTCGATCTGAAGATTGGGGAGATCGCGCCGGCCGACATCGCGCAGATGCAGCTCTACCTGGGCTGGACGCGCCAGCACGACCACGCCGAGGGCGAGGCCGACCCGATCGGCCTGATCCTGTGCGGCTCCAAGGACCACGCTGTGATCGAGTTGCTGCTGGCCGACCCGGACTCGAGCCCCGACAAGCGCATCACGGTCGCGCAGTACCTGCTCCCGGACAGCCAGGAGGCCTTACGGGCCGGGCTGGCGCACATTGGCGCGGCCTACGACGCGGCGCGCGAGGGCGGCGGGGGCGGCGAGGGCGGCGGGGGCGGCGGGGGCGGCGGGGGCGGCGGGGGCGGCACGCTTGACGCCGCCGATGCCGCCCTCGCCGCCGGCGACGCCTCGGATCGCGAGCGGTAGCGGCCGCCGATGCGACGCCTGGGACACCTCAGCCGGACGCTGCCCCCCGCTGCTGCGCACTTCCGCGCTTACGTCCGGCTGCGCAGCATCGATCCCGCCCGCAATCGCGACCGCAGCTACGCCCTCACCTGGACCCCGGCCCTCTTTGATGTCATTGATGTCATTGATCGCTTTATTTGGGTCTCAGGCACTTCTGGTGAGAGCTAGTCAGCACCATCAATCAATCACTATTTGTAGTACATATACCCCTCTGCACTACAAGATGTGGTAGCGTAGCTGCCCCGTTCCCGACAACCCCATTACGCGTCTAGCCATGCCCTTGAATTGTCGGCCGCCACAGCGACCGGACACACTTGAGCAGCCTATTTTTCGGCCTTTTTCGCATCACCAGAAGTGCCTGAGACCCAGTTTTCGTGATCAGCGACATCGACTACTATCCCGACCGCGCCGCCGCCCAGGCCCACGTCGAGACTTTGCTGCGCCGCCGCCTGCGCCACGGCTACCGCGTGCTCGCC
>JAABUM010003031.1_pt1 | contig 21457 bp, 22 predicted proteins | sample 5559161 | NCBI WGS metagenome assembly JAABUM01 (sample SAMN10711868, study PRJNA513369) | rock metagenome | isolation source: Antarctica rocks | place: Antarctica: Victoria Land, Siegfried Peak nord
ATTGTTCCCACACCATTCTCGTAGGTGGCAACGACGCGCTCACGTAAATCTAAAGAATAGGCTTGCATCTTTCCAAATTACTCTCTTTTGAAGTGTTCATTCAACTGAAAATTACTAAAGTGGTACTGAACTATCGTCGGTGAGGGTGGGACCGAGAAATGGGAGGACTTGAATTGTTTTGTCTTCCGCACTAAGGGGATCGAAATCTTATTCGTGCCTTAGGGCGTTGCCGCCTATGCTCTGGGTGCCAAGTTCTTGTTCAGCTCGTGAGTGTATTGAATAAAATTGTCGCCTATTTAGCTAAGTTAATAACGTGCGACACCGATCAATCTTTCTTTAGACGCTCAATCCTGTTTGTCTCGTCAGTATCTTCCTGCTGCTGCCTATGTGGGCCACCACCCGGCGTTTCTGAAAAACTACCATCTCCTTTTCTGTTGTAGTCATCATTAGTGGAGCCGCCGTTGTCTTCGGACTGATCTTTGTGCCGATCCTCGCGTGGGGTTTTTGAGCGATCATCAAAGTCATCTCGGTTGTTCATAGCTAACCTCCGTTCAATTTAGAGTTTTTTTGCTTTTTACTCTCGTCGCTTGTGATTTGTTCAATTATAGTCCAAATGTTCCACTCAATTCCTTTATACACGACGCGAAGGTAGACTTTAACGGCTGCTTTATCGCAGTTAGGAATCAAGACCAGCCGTTCGTCAGTCACGGTTTCCTGCGGCTCAATGCGTTCATGCACTTTGAAGACTGAAAAGATTCCGTCTTCCTTCCATTTCGGGCTTTCAGCTTCGGGCGGTGGTGTCCCTGCTATGTACGAAGAAACGATTAGGGCAGTGCCTTCTTGCTGAATCTTGAAGTCGGATAATCCAACGTTCTTTAGCTGCGTTGTAATTACTAAGTAGGTTACTCCATCTCTGCATCCGCACTTTCCGGTTATCTTCGGTTCGAGGCTCGGTCTGTACACGCGACCCCTTGAGAAATTAAAGTATGCCCACAATGCGCCCGCAATTATTGCTATGATCGTGCATACTTTTTGTACGAGATCATAAACCTTATTAGTTTCGTCCCAGTCAACCCTGCGCGTGCTGTAATAGTTGATTAGTGCAAGCGAACACGCGAGGAATAACAGTATCACGACTATAGGGACTGTGTATTTTGATCTCTCAGGAAGTTTCACAGTTCTTACTCGTTATTCTTATGTATGTTTGAATCTCGCTTAATAAGTTGTTGTAAATTTTAGTGCCTTCGCCACTCCAAAGCTGCCCGTGTTCGCCGCTCTTGGCCGCTCACCATAATAGATTTTCCCAAGCTGCGCCGGATAGCGATTGACTGTTCCGATGATCGCCCGATTCGTTCAAATATGGCAGTGCGCTTTTCGCTTGACCTTCGCTGGCTCTCTTGTAGAATCCTTCGCAATCGGGCGGTGCCGCGCGTGGTGAGGATGTACGGAACAGAGGCTAAACGTCTCCGCCCCTCACAATCGCCCAAATGATTGTGACGACGCGCCGCGTGTGGTGAGGACACGCGGCGCTTTTATTATGTCTTGTTGCTACTGCAATCATAGTAACTTCATCAGATTCAAGTTTGATTAAAGTATGCACCTTTAGATGCTGTACTTGCCTTCGATGAGGTCTAAATCGAACATCGCGTAATCGCATGTCAACTCTTCACCCGGCGCAATATCTCTCATTGCAACGGTCACGTCCTCGTGCTCGCTGTTGAAAACGTCCAAGCAATTAGGCATGGCCGAGTGGTTGAAGAAGCGCGCATCATCACCACACAAAATATACAGCCCTGTGTGTTTCTCTCTGTATGTGTACTTGCGCGTTTGCTCTTGGCAAGGGAGAGCGAGGAGGTTGAGCTGTTCCGCAGTGAGCTTAATGTCTATGACCGGGTGAAACCGCCATATAACGGTGCCTTCTTTGATAGGTTCTATAGCAAACAGTCCGACGCCGTGGATGTCACTTACTCCCAACTTTGTTCTTACAAGTAGCACCTGAATCCCCCTTGCTGTTGATTTGCTGAGGTGTAAATACTTAAATGAAAGGCTTGGCTGTGTTGTTACTTTTGACCACTGAACAGCGAATCAAACTCAGCTTTGACGGTTTTATAACACTCGCATATAACACATGCACACGACTGTCGGTGAGCCTGATGCTTAACTTGCGTCCGCACTTCGCGCTTACCTGTGCCGCTTCGTCGTCGTGGTGCGCTTGACGCCTTCGTGCTTCGTTTTGCTTGGCAGCATTGTCGGCAAGTCGAGATCATCGTCAATCAGCACATCAACAACAACGCCAGCTACTCGCGCATAGGCTAACAGGATCAACAATGGCGGTTCGCGTGCTCCTCGTTCATATCCGCTGATGCTGCTCTGCTGCAAAGCCTCTGGATCACCCAACCGTCTGAGCATCTCGTTCTGTGACGATCTTAAAGCGGTGCGAATTTGTAGCAGCTTTTCGGCCAAGCGTTGTGGTGAATGCCGCTCGTGACGTGAAGCACTGCCCATCAGGATTTCCCTCCTGATGTCAGAGTTGAAGCTAATTCGGCATTGCTTCTAAAACCATTTGGTCTTAAGCTGTTTTCAACTCTGAATGCCGCCGGAAGTTCTAATGTGAACTTCGCAGCAACCAGCATTATTCGTGTTGCTTGTGCGCCCTGTTACGCATAGCTGATCGTCCGTCGTCACCCGCTGTCACAGATCGAAGCGAGCAGCAAGAGTAGCAGAACCGCCGCACGCCGGAGAAGTTAAAAGGAGAGATTAGGATGAATCGTTTCACACGCCGCCATGGTTCACGACACCGCCCCGCCGCAGACGAAGGATGTTGTTGCCACCACCATCGTCATATTGAACACCCGCATAACGCTATTCTTCCCGACACCGACCGCCCTCTCCCCTCTGAGCGCATGCAGCGCGAAGCCGCGCGTTATCTTCAGATCTGCGTCCGCACCTTGCAGCGCCACCATAAGGCAGGCCGCATCACAGGTCGCTATCTGCAAACAGGTATGCGCCAAGTCGTCTTCGAGCAGGCCGAACTCGACCGCTACAAGAAGGAGGCTGATTCAGCTTCGCCGCCACCACGCGCCAAGCAGAAGATCGCTGCATCGCCAATGGCTCCATCACCTGTTACGCCACCTATCAAGCCTGCTACTGCTGCGCCGCCAACCGCGGCCGCGTCCGAAACTGTAACGCTGACGGCAGAAGTAGCACGGCTGTGCGCGTTGCTGGAAACATTGCTCATCGTCATCGCTGACCAGAGCGCGATGAGTGCTCGCGCCACCACTCATCATGCATTGCAGGCGAACATCAGAGACAGCCTCGTGCGGCGGCCTGCGCCGCGCTCACCCTCTCTGGAGAATGACCAATTATGTCGCTGATATGGCTCGGCAAACCCAAAGGCAAAGATTACGGCGCGACTCTTCGCCAGCAGTGTGAGCGCTGCCATAATGATGTGTTCTACCATCTGGTGCAAACGCAAAGATGGCTGAGCATCAACTTCATTCCTATCCTGCCTTTCAGCAGCCGTTACCGGCTGGAATGCCCGATCTGCGCGCATGGTCGAGAGGTTGTCGGCGCGGAGATCGAAACACAGAAGCGTGCCGCGCTGCTCACTGCTGCCCATGCTTATGCCAACAAGGAAGAAGGCGACATACTCGTCCCTGTGCGTCAAAGCCTTACCACTGTGCCTCGAAGCCAAGCGGAGACGACGGAGAACGATGCCGGTGGGCAGAAGCTTGTACTGAAGCTGGTCGCTGGCGTGGTGGCCGCCATCGTGATCTTCATCGCGGTGATGGTTGTGATGAGCACACCGCCGAACGCTTCGAGCACTGCCCCGTTTCAACTCGCGTCGCCGGTCACGCCGTCAACTGCTGCGCAAACTGCACCGCCGCGAACACCGGTGCATGGAAACGCACGCCGCAGTAAAAGAACAGAATCCCGTGCAGCAGCATCGTCCGCCGCAGCCACCCCGTCCGCAGCCGCATCGCCCGCAGCACTGCCACACGCCCCATCAAAGATCAACAACTAGCCGAATGAAAAGTTAGAGAGAGGAAAGATAAGCAATGGAAGAACAGGACTGGCTGATGGAAAGGGCTGAAGCAGCGCGCACGAAAGCCGCGACAGCCGCGAAAGAAGCGAGGGATTATCAAGTGTTCACCTTCACGACGACCGAGCTTGCCCTGCTGCTGTGGGCTTTCTCCTCGCATATGGCTGCCATTGCCAAGTTGCCGCCCGTTGCGTGGAGTGAGCACGAGCCGCCGTCATGTCCGGAGAATGACGCGATCCACCAAGTGCTGGAGAAGCTGGCGGCATCGGTTGCCGAAGGCATGACGATGAATGACGCGGCGTGGGAATGTTTCCCGACGATCACGCCGTCGTCCACCCCACCCGGAGAGGTTGCGGCGTGGTGGCGCGGCTGGCATCGCGCGCACGAGCGCATGGTGGTCAAGTGGGATGACGGCCATGCGCAGCTCGTGCCGGAGTCTTCCACCGAAGCCGAAAACACAGGGCGGCACAAGTGACGCGCTACCCCACTCATACCATAATCAATGCTCAACAGGAGAAACGAACGATGCACGACCACCATTCACAGACACCTTCTCTGGCTCGACGCGGCGCGCGGGCGCTGCCCTTTGTCGCTCTGCTGCTGTTCATTATCGGCAGCGTCGGCTTCGCACAATCACAAACGCCGCCAGCGATGGTGGCGAAAACGCCTGCGGTTGAAATCAAAGATGATCGGTTTACTAACACGCGCACCGTGACGCTCTCGAAGCTTCGCATTACCGATGACTTGTTGCTCTCGCTCAAAGCTGAAGTTAAGCCGTCCGAGTTGCACGGCATCAACCGTGCGCTGGAAGAAAGCCCGTATGTTCATGTGACATTTGATCGAAGCGCCGCCAAAGGCCATCAGTACGCCCATAACGATGGGCAAGTGAATTTCATTGTTGACGGCCAGAGAATCGCGGGCGGCCCGGCCAATTCCGACGCTTCTGCCGACAATCGCTATCATCCGGGACAGGAGATCGTGACCGGGATTATTCATCTCGATGCGTTGCAAAAGGTCGCGCGTGGCAAGCACGTTGAGATGAAATTACAGGAAACGGAAATCACCTTGGACGAGAGCGTGCTGAAGAATTTGCGCCTCTTCGTCACGGCGGCAACACGCTGATCGGCGGCGTTAATCCGGCACAATTCGGGGCGCAAGCAGCACTTATTAGCGCCCTTCGATAAGCTGATTCGATGCACCGGCGAGGCATTTGGCGAGGCACATTTTGCTACTATCATAGGGCGCGGCGGTGAGCTTTTTGCGTGCCCGCAGCCACCGCGAGGAGCGATATTTTCGCGTTCTGCTCACCCTTTTATGCCTACTTTTCGCCGCCATGATGAGCCGTTTTGGTGCGCCGCAAATCATCATTTAGGTGCTCGCAAACCGCTCCGAAAGCTCATTCAAAGGGAGCGCATCTCACCATTTTTGACGCTCCGATGCGCCCTTCGATGACACCTTTTCACTCTCCCGATAACCGTTTTCGACATCCGAAAATCAACTCACCGGCGCTTCTTTTCGCATCACATACGTCCGCTTGTCCATCGCTTCGGATGACTCTATTCCCTTCTCTCAAGACGCTTCTTCTCACCATCGCGGGCGTGCTTCGAGGCACATTCATCTGGTGTTATCGGACGCCAAGTTGCCGTTAATCCTGCTCTCCTGATGCACCGAACCAGCATCTTTCCCATCATCTTTCTGCGGGCATTTGCTTCATTATACAAGCTTCTCTTTCACCGTCGGAATGCTTCCTCACTTGCGCGAGTGAAGCGTTAAAACACGCTCCGCCTTCGTCGCTGACAGGCCTTCTCCAAACACCACAATTCATGCCTCCGTTAAATTGATACTCATTGATATTATTTGCTGCAAGAACATTTTTTGACCTGTCAAGCACCGCCTGTAAATTACTGGTGCAGCAAGGCTTTTGTTGCTACAGAAAATATCAATGCGAAGTATCGGATACTTTTCCCTTGATAGTGCCGATTTTGTTAGAGATTTTCACGGCTTTTCTGATATTCGGGGGTAGTTGCTCGATAAAGAGAAAGTGCTGATCCTGTTTATCTTGCTGATGCAGCGAGACTTCTCCGGCTATTAATTCATATCATCATAGTTGTTGCGTTAATGTATCTTTCGTGTTATTACATGATTATCAATGTTTTGCATTCATAATCATTCGTATTTTTCGGGAGTCGAACTGATATTCCAAGATAGCCGCTAGGAGAAGCTGATATGCGAAGCACAATCGAACTATCGAAGTCACTGCGTTCGTCGAAAAGAAAGCCCTCGCCTTACGCTCACCAAGGCGTTCTGGTGCGGCTGCGCCACCGCGACGACCGGGAGGTCAAGGACATCGCCAAAGCCGCGCAGAGCGACGCCACGAAGGTGGCGCGAATGCTAATCGAAGAAGCGCTTTTGGCACGCCGCCTGAAGCGGGATCAAACGGACGCGACGAGCGAAGTTGTCGCCAAAGCGCAACGGGATGCGATGGCCGCTTCGTTGAATCCACTGACCCGTGAAATGAAAGAGATGCGCGGCGAGTTACAAGCCCTCAACGATGAATTCCTGCGCACCCGCAACGAGCAAACTGAGACACTGAACTATCTCCGTCGCGCCGCAACACGTCTCGTCATGGAGGTGGTTTGCTTTCATCTGCTGATGCGGAATTATGTGCATACTTTCCTTTCGATCTTCGTTAGCAAAGCCGGAGTCAAAAAGGATGCGGCTGAATTCAATGCAGAGTACAGCGCCGCCTACAAAAAGTTTATGCAGGAAGGCCGCGCGGAAGCTGAAAGATTAGCCGATGGAGATGCAGAAAGTTTATTGCAGAAAGGCGCACAGACTTTCTACAGCACGGACGTCAGTGGCGGCATGTAGCTGCTGCTGCTGGTGGCGGCAACATGGATGGCGTGGCAGCCCCTCTGGGCGATTGCCGCAGATTCTTGCGGCGGATTGGCGCACGCCGCAATCTGGTGGCAGGAGCGACGGTGCGCTTGCCGGAGAGGGCGCTGAAGCATGGGACGGGGCGGCCAGAGCTGTGCGCTTTGTTGCTCGTGCTTAGGAGTTCGATTTATCCCACTCGCCGAAATCAGGTTCATGAAAGAAGCGTTGGAGGCGCGTGAGGTGCTCTTCTTCGTGGTCAAAGTCGGTTAATAGCCGCTCTTTCAAATGCGGCTTAAAGACGCGGTTGGTTTCGATCTCGCGGCGTTCCTGTGCCGCTTGTGTTAAAAACGCGCTGTACGCCTCTGGCTGTTCCGATTCGAGCTTCCCTGCTCTACCCCTTAAGAAATCGAAATAAGCGGGTTGGAGCGCCTCTCTGCGCTTGTGGCGGGCTAGTTCCGCTTCTTTCTTGGCGACGGATTTCTTGACCTCTTCCTCTTTCGCCTGCGCCGCAATGATCGGTTCGGGTAGCTGATAGTTTTCTTTGATGGCGCGGATCAGCCATGAGGCGAGGTCTTTAATCTTGTTTAGATTGCGTTGTATGTCAGGGCAACAAAGAGGGCTGGCCGACGCTTTACGATAAAGCAGCCTTAAAATCTAAGGTATATAAACAACACTATTATCAATCCAACAGACGATGCGTGTCGTTATGCTTTATGCCTCTTGCGTGTTTAACCTATCTTGACACAATTTTACATAAGATGTATTGTCTCCGACCATGTTGGAGGTAAATAGATGAAGCGTGTAATGCCTACGGATTTAATCAGCACAACCGAAGCTCAACATTTGCTCGGCGTGAGCCGCCCGACGATGGCGCGATTGCTCAAGGATGAAGTCATACGCCACTTCCCTAACCCCCTTGATAAGCGCGTGAAACTTGTTAGTAAATCGGAAGTGCTGGCGCTCAAGCCACAACGCGCGGAGGCGGCGTGAGAAGCGTCAAGCTCACTTCCCTGCTCGTCTCTGTCCTTGTGATCGCCTCTTGTTCAGGCCGCACGTCTTCAACGTCAACGGTCACGACTACAACAAATTCAGGTACGACGGCCACGTACACGCCGACTTCGACGCCGAGCGGCACTGCGATAAATAACATTCCGGTCAACCAACCCGGAAAGTCGCCAATCGTGCCTGATCCGAAATTAACTCTCGGTGATGCGCTCGACGTGACGCGAGACGACATCTGCGTATCCGGCTACTCGAAGAAAGTGCGCGACGTGCCGCAGGCCGTCAAAGAGCAGGCTTATCGAGAATATGGCATTACTTCACGCCAGCCGCGCGAGTACGAAGTAGATCATCTAATTTCTCTGGAGCTTGGCGGCAGCAATTCGATCAAGAATCTCTGGCCGGAAAGCTTCATCACGGAGACTTGGAACGCTCACGTCAAAGACAAGCTGGAAAATAGGCTGCACGAAATGATTTGCAGGGAGCAGATCGACATTAAGGCAGCGCAGCGTGAGATCAGTACCGACTGGATCGCCGCCTACAAAAAATACGTTGGGCCGGAGCCGAGCGCAAATGATTCTCAATATGAACAACGCTCCGCGAAAGAGAGCGCTTCATCATCGACGACAGCATCAAGTCAGACGACGGGCGAGATCATCGGCAATAAGCGCAGTCTCATCTACCACAAGCCGGGCTGCCCTGATTACGACAAAGTATCTCCGCAAAATCGTGTGATGTTCCGCAGCACAGCAGAGGCAGAGAAGGCCGGTTATCACGCGGCAAAGAATTGTCCGTGAGGAAAGATGGAAAGCATTTATGGCAGCAAATAAGAAACTAACGAGTGTCATTAAAGGGCGCGCGATCAAGACCGCGAGCGCAGGCGCTGATGCTCTTTCGATCACATTTGCCGATGGTTCGACAATGAAGGTCAAGACCGGCGCGGCAGCACAAGCCGATGCGCTAAATGGACAGACGATCAAAGGCGCGCGTCAAAGCGGAACGACTTTGAACCTTGATTTTACGGACGGATCGAGCGCGCAAGTGACGCTGGCAGAAGCAACGTCGAGCGTCATGCTGCGCGATAGCAAAGGCGCGATGGAGTATGCCGACTAATCGAAAAGAAGCCAGCATGAAAACTATTGCCATTGCCAATCAAAAGGGCGGCGTCGGTAAAACGACTTTAACGCGCGAGCTATCCGCGTGCTGCGCGCTCAGAGGCTTTCAAACTCTTGTCATAGACGCCGATCCCCAAGGGAATCTGACACAAAGCTGGATTGATTCCGATGTGTATGAAGCAACACTCTCGCACGTACTCATTGAGCCGGAGTCACCCACAGGCACTAAATTTGAGCCGCTTCCTCTGGATGATGCGATTGTCGAAAGTCCGGTTGAAGGTTTAGACCTTGTGCCCGCCGACATTCGCCTTGCGCGCTTCGAGATGCAGCCGGATTACCTAACGCACAGGCTGCGGAATCAACTCAAAGAGTACGGCAGGAATTACGATCTGGTTTTTATTGACTGCCCGCCGCAGCTCGGCAAATTGTTGACTGCTGCGCTCTACGCTGCCGACTACGTGCTGGTTCCCTGCGCCTCAGATGCGATGGGGCTACAAGGATTATCCGATCTGGCTTTCACTATCGAACAGGTTCGCAAGAATGTTAATTCCGATCTTCAAATGCTCGGCGCGGTCATCAATCTCTACAAGCCACAGCGTAACCTATCTGCGGAATCCAGAAGCGCCGTAGAAGCCGCTGTCGGCCTTGTAGGGCACGTTTTTGACACCAATCTGCATGATTACTCGAAAGTCGCCGAAGCGCCCTCTCAGAAGCTTCCCGTCGTGCTTTATGCGCGGACACACCGCGCTGCCGATCAGTTATGGAGTTTGACGGACGAAGTCTTGGAGAAATTAAAAATGCCCCGGCAAAAAATCAGTGCTGTTAAGTGAGGTGACGAATGGCAGAGACGAAACCAAAAACCTCTGATTCCCTACGCACTCCGAAAGCTAAAAAGAAGCTCGGTCTTTCCGTTCCGCCCGCCCTGCGGATGCCACACGAAGACCTAATTCTCGCACCCGCAAAAACGAACTCAAGTATGCCTAGTCAGAGTAGTACGACTAGGCATACTCACAAACAAGACGAATCACTGCCTACCGCGCCGGTTCGTGACTTTACAAAGGTCGCCAATTCAATTGGGCGCGAAGCAGTTCCAGCCGGAATCTTCACAGGCAAAAGCAAGCAGCTATACGATTGCCTTTATTCACTTACGCGCGGCGCTATCGTGCCATCACGGACGGTTCGCATCTCACGACCCAAGCTGATGAAGAAAGCCAGCATTGGAGCGCGCGTCACCTTTGAGGCAAACATAGCAAGGCTGATTGTCACCGGGTTAATTCAAGTAATAAAGATCACAGGTGAACATGAAGGAAACGAGTACACAGTCTTTTTACCGGAAGAAGTAACTATGCCTAGTCAGAGTAGTCAGCCTAGTCAGACTAGGCATGCCCAGAATCCAGTCAGACTAGACAGCCTAGAAAGTAGTCAGACTAGGCATAGTTTATCTGTTGAGAATACAGACACTTCGAGCGAAGCTAAGACTTCTTTTAAGACTAAAGAAGAAAGAAATATTGATGATGACGCTGCGCTGGCTGGCCTGAACGCAGCATTGAAAGCAGCCAACAAGGAATTAACCGGAAAAGATTTATCACCAATTGAAGCTGTTCGATGGAGCGAGCTGGCTGATGTACTCGTCGCTGAACTCAAGATTGCTGCCGCTCGCACTACCATTTCATCCGTACCGTCGTTTCTCGCGGAACACTTACGACGGCGGCTCTGGAAAATGGACAAGAAGCAAGCGCGCGCCGAAGGTAGGGAACTGCCGGATGAAAACGCCGTCTCAGCAGCGCCCGCCGACCAAGCGAAAGCGAAGGATTGCCCGGACTGTGGCGGCTCCGGCTGGTGGTATCCAAATGGTTTAGAACGCGGCGTGGCGAAATGCAAGCATGTAAAATTGCAGAAGGAAACGAAATGAAACAAAGTCTGCGAGTTACGCTCTTTCTCATCGCGTTCCATATTGATGTTAGTAGTTATGCAATCTTGGCACAGCAGCCAACGCCCATCGCCGGAGGCTATCAAGAAATCGCTAAAACTGATATTGAGGTCAAATCCGCAGCTCGTTTCGCGGTAAAGAAAGAGCAGCGGAAAGAGCATTCTCATATCTCGCTCGTTTCAATTGAGTACGCTGAAAAGCAAGTGGTCGCGGGAACGAATTACAGACTGTGTATAAAGGTACGGATAAATGGTAGGACTCAAGATGTCGTAGCAGTTGTCTATGAAAATCTCAAAGGGAAGTTTTCATTGTCTGGCTGGGATAGGCAAGGTTGTAAAGCTCAAGGATGAGCGGTTGAACCGTGCCCGATGGTGCGCGTCATGTGGTTCATTGATACAGGCGAAGCCATCCCGCGATTGGCAACGGCTTACCCGTTGTGAAGGGAATTAATGATTATGATTAACGAACTCGATCAAGTTGTATTGCAGGCAGACTTGCCGGAGCATGGCTTACAGCAAGGTGACATCGGCACAGTTGTCCTCATACATCAGAGCGGTGCAGGCTACGAAGTCGAATTCGTTGCGCTCGACGGCGAAACAGTGGCGGTCGTCTCGCTCGCTATGTCTCAAGTGCGTCCTATCGCACACCGCGAAATCGCACACGTTCGCGCGATAGAACATCGAGCTGCGTAAGAAAGACCTTATCATCGTGGCAAAAAACAGCGAAGCGAAGTCTGCACAGAACGGTACCGGAGCCAACATAGGTTTTGACTTGACCCTCTGGCACTCCGCCAATAAGTAATATTGCTGACCACTTTACATACTGGTCGCCGTTGCGGGCGTGCTGAAATTAGGGCTGGAATTAAACCAACCAGATGCAACATCATTTCCGGTTAGACGTACTTCTAGCAAAAGCGCATAAGGAAACCGAGACAAAGGAAACTTATCCTCATGGCATCTTTGCAGCGGCAAGAAGACATTCGTGAAATACTAAAAGACTTTCATGGTCTGAAATCCCTCAAGAGTCTCGCCTCAGAACTCAACTACGATGTCGCCAACGCGAAACTGCCGCACCGCGAGTGGCAAGGGGTGAAACCGAAAGACCTTGCCGCCGAACCGACGATCATTGCGACAGCGGGCGATGCCGCAGCGTTCCGCATCATTTACACGCAACTAAGCGGGGAACATCTGCGGCGCGGCATCGAGCGTCCCATCATCAACGCGCTGCTCGAAGATAACCCTTACGCCCTTTTTGTCTTTTCGGACCAAGCGCAAAAGCGTTGGCACTTCGTCAACGTCAAATACTCGAAAGACAAAGAGAAGCGACGCCTCTTCCGTCGCATCGCGATTACTGAAGATGAACGTCTGCGCACTGCGAGCGAGCGGTTGGCAATGCTCGACTTGGAAGAAATCAATCCGACGCTTTTCGGCATCTCGCCGCTCGACATCCAGAGCCGCCACGATGAAGCGTTCGACGTTGAAAAAGTCACCAAGCAATTCTTTGGTGAGTACCGCGCGGTTTACAAAATCCTGCAAGACGATTTAACCGCCCAGACGAAGGACAAACGTTGGGCGCATGACTACGCTTTGCAGTTTTTGAACCGCTGCATGTTCATGTACTTCATCCAGCGCAAACAGTGGCTCGGCGGCGATACAGAGTTTTTGAAAAGCTACTGGGATAGCTACCGGGGCAACGGGCAAGGGAAAGATTCATTCTTCGAGCGCTGGTTGCAGGTGTTGTTCTTTGAGGCATTCAATCAGCCGTTCGGCAAACGAGCGGCAGCTTTTATGAACTCCAAAGCGCATGACTATCTACCGGCAAAAATGCGCGAAGCTCTATGGCGAGCGCCTTACCTGAACGGCGGCTTGTTCAATGAGAACGACCTCGACCGCACCTCGCATCGGTTCAACATCACGGACGCACGTTTCGAGCAAATCTTTACATTCCTCGAACGCTACAACTTCACCATCGCCGAAGACAGCCCGCTCGACCAAGAGGTAGCGGTTGACCCGGAGATGATCGGCAAGGTTTACGAAAGCCTCGTCAACGTCTCGACCGAGGCTGACGAGCGCGGCGACGCGGGGATTTTCTACACGCCGCGCGTCGAGATTGATTTGATGTGCCGCCTCGCGCTTGTGGATCATTTGACGAACCACTTGGGCGAAGAGCACAAAAACTTGCTTTACGAACTCCTCTTCGCGCTTGAACCACATGAAAAGCAGATGGCGGACGCGGCGGTGGCGAACGCTGGATTGTGGAAGCCGCTTGACGAGCGTCTGCGGGAGGTCACGGCGCTCGATCCGGCGTGCGGTTCGGGCAGTTTCCTCGTCGGCATGTTGCATGTACTCGACGATTTGCAATGCCGCGCAACTACGCACACCGGCTCAAGTGAGTCGGCGTATGAACGCAAGAAGCGCATCATCGGGCAGAGTCTTTACGGCGTGGATGTGATGGATTGGGCGGCGCACGTCGCGGAACTTCGCATGTGGCTTGCGCTCATCACAGACGCGCAATTTACGACGGAAGAACTTTCGGAACGCAGCGAGCCGTTGTTGCCGCACTTCAGTTTCAAGATTCGTAGCGGCGACAGCCTTGTGCAAGAGGTCGGCGGTTTGTCGTTCTCGAACTTGCGCGATTTGCGTGCGAAGGTCTCGCCGGCGTTGAAGGCGCGCATTACGACGCTTAAGCGAGAGAAACTGAAGTTTTACGACAACGATGCGACGTGCAAATTCAAATCGAACCGGCAGCTTGAGCAGGAAGAGTTGAACTTATTCCGTGATTTGCTCGACGACCACGTCAGTAACCTTGAAACGGAGATTCGCGCTCTGCAAAAGCAGATTGAGCAACCGCAAGCCGTACAAGTTAGCTTGCTGAGCGGGGCGGCGGAAACCAAAGCGCGGCAGTTGAGTTGGCAGGACACCGAGCGCGCGAAGCGAATCGAACAGGCGAAGGATGAGTTGGCGCGTGTGCAGACGGCGCGGGCAAAGTTGAACACGGCGAAGGATGTGCCGTTCGTGTGGGACATTGCTTTCGTAGAGGTCTTCGCGGACGAGCGTAAAGGTTTTGACATCGTGGTTGGCAATCCGCCGTATGTGCGTCAGGAGAACATCGCCGAGCCGCACACGCCGCGCGAGCGTGTGACGGCGGAAAATAAGCGCGAGTACAAGGCGAAGTTGCAGCGCGCCGTCTATGAGGCGTTTCCGCGCTTCTTCGGCTATGACGTGAAGAAGGGCAAGGCGAAGCACACGCTTGACGCTAAGAGCGACTTGTATATCTATTTCTACTTTCTCTCGCTGCCGCTACTGAATCCGAAGGGGGCGTTCTGCTTCATTACGTCAAACTCGTGGCTCGATGTCGGCTATGGAGCCGACTTGCAGGAGTTTCTGTTGAAGCGTTGTCACGTCAGAATGGTTTTGGACAATTCGGCAAAACGCTCGTTCGAGTCGGCGGACGTGAACACGGTCATCACGCTGCTGTCCGCGCCCTCGACCGAAGCGGAGTGGGGTTTAGACAAGACCGCGCGCTTCGTGATGTTCAAGACCGGCTTTGAGAATGTGCTGTCGCCAGTGGTGTTTCAAGAGATTGAGGAAGCGACGAGCGAGCGCAAGGTGACGCCGGAGTTTCGCGCCTTCCCGATTAGTCAGAAGCGGCTGCTTGAAGATGGAATGGAACAGCCGGAAGCCGACGCTGAAACGGGCGGCGACAAGAAACCGAAAACAAGCAAGCAACTTCTGAAGACTGCCGCTTACATCGGCAACAAGTGGGGCGGCAAGTATCTTCGCGCGCCAGAGATTTATTGGACGGTGATGGAGAAGGGAAAAGGCAATTTAACGCGCTTTACTAAAACTGCTGAAGTTAGGTTTGGTCTTAAGTCAGGTGCAAACGAGTTCTTTTATCTTGACGAAGAGCGACAAGATGAATGGCGTATCGAAAAACTATTTCTCGGCAACCGGATGCTGTTTTCATTGAAGGAAGTGCGCGTTATTGCCGACCCGATGAAGCAATTGCGTTATCGCTACTTTAGTTGTCACAAACCGAAAACCGAGCTACGCGGAACGCGCGCTTTGAAGTATATCGAATGGGGAGAAGCTCAAGGCTTTCACCTACGTGCAAGCTGTCAGGCACGACGCTTGTGGTACTCAATCGGCAAGAATTGGAAGCCCTCTCCGCTTATCTTTCCAGCGAAAGTTGGCGAACGAATGCTTGTTGTCGAAAATGAGGCGGGCATCATCGAAGACAAAAAACTTTATGGCGTCACGCCGCACGATGGCACAGAAGTTTCCGCTTTAGCTGCTTCGCTCAACAGCACTTGGACGCGACTTTACATGGATTTGACTTGTGCCCAACTTACCGGAGCGCAAGCCATTGCAGACATTAACGTAGAAGTTGTAGAAGCGTTGATGATTCCCAATCCAGAACTTTTCAATACCAAAGAAGCCAAACATGCTTACAGTGCAATGCGGCAGAGACCTATTTGCCCCCGCGTTGCCGATGAAATGAGACAGACCGACAGGCGTGAAGTTGACAATGCTTTGTTCAAGGCGATTGGCTTAACAAAAAAAGAGTCGGAAGCTGTTTATGAAGCTGTTGAAACTCTTGTGCGCGAACGTCTCGATAAAGCCGACAGTCTCAAACCAAAAGACCGTGTAAGCAAACAACTTGAAGCGGTCGAGAAAACGCGCGGCATCTGGCAGGGCATGACTGAAATTGAAGAAGAGGTGGAGGCATAAAGTCCGATGCCGGTTTATGACCTCGCCGCGCTACCGGCGGGCGCAGACATTTTCGTTGACGCCAACATCTTCATCTATCATTTCAACGGGAACTCCGCGACCTGCACCGCATTCGTTGACCGCATCGCCAACGACGACGTGAACGCTTACACCAACACGCAGGTTCTTTCTGACTTGCTGCACAAGATGATGTGCGCCGAAGCCGTCGCTAAGGGATTTATAACTAACGCTGGAGCAGGGAAGATGAAAACTTGGTTGGCTAACAATCGCGCTTTGGCAAGTAGGCTACGCAAGTATCAAGCGCAGTTCGAGTTTCTACTTGGCATCGGCGTCAAAGTCCTGCCCGTCACCAAGAAAACTTTAACCGACAGTAAACGCGAGCGGGCGGCGCACGCCCTCATGACCGGCGACTCGCTCAACATCTGTTCGATGGTTCGCTCAAAACCGCGCCTGTCACATATCGCTACACGCGACGCCGACTTCGGGCACATCCCGACGCTCACCGTCTGGCAACCGCAGGACATCATTTAACGACCACACCATGCCGACTAACGACATCATAGACAATCGTACCGAGCGGCTCGTTGACCACATCAACCGCATCCTGCCTTCGACCGAAGCCGCACGCTTCGCTATCGGCTATTTCTTCCTCTCCGGTCTGGAATCTATCGCTGAAAAATTGGATGGCGTGAAAGAACTGCGCCTTCTTATCGGCAACACGACAAACCGCGAGACACTCGAACAAATTGCCGAAGGCTATCGCCGCCTCGACTTGGTAAGCGAAACGGTGGAAGCGCAACAGTTTCCGAAACGCGCAGAATCGCGTCGCATGGTCGCGGACGCGGCGGAGGACGTGCGCGCCGGCATCGAGTTGATGGAGCAGACAGACGAAGCCGAAAAACTCATCGGCGTACTCACACAAATGATCGAGCAGAAGCGTTTGAAGGTGCATGTTTATACAAAGGGGCGGCTACACGCGAAGGCGTACATCTTCGACTACCGGCAGGACGGGCGCTACGAGAAGGGAATCGCCATCACCGGCTCGTCAAACTTCACGCTCTCAGGCCTTAGCCATAACACGGAACTCAATGTCGTCGTGCATGGCAACGACAATCACTCTGCGCTCTCAAACTGGTTTGAAGAACTGTGGGCGGAATCCGAAGAGTTCGACGAAGCCCTGATGCAGGAAATGAAATCGTCTTGGGCGGCGTCGCCGTTGCGTCCTTACGACGTGTACATGAAGACGCTCTACGCGCTTGTGCATGATCGGCTCGAAGGCGATACGGACACGGAGGTTTTGTGGGACGACGAAATCACGACGCGACTCGCCGACTTTCAGAAGGTCGCCGTGCGCCAAGCCGTGCAGATGATACGCGACTACGGTGGCGCGTTCGTCGCCGATGTCGTCGGTTTAGGTAAGTCGTTCATCGGTGCGGCAATCGTCAAACACTTCGAGCGCACGCAACACGCCCGCCCGCTCATCATCTGTCCCGCACCGCTCGTCGAAATGTGGGAACGCTACAACGAAGTTTACGCCTTGAACGCCCGCGTCCTCTCGATGGGATACCTGCGCGAAGGCTCGCTCAAATCGAATGGCAACGAATCGGCAGAGGGCGAGATTGCGAGTTTCAATCAACTGCTCAACAAATTTCCTGACCGCGACTTCGTCTTGATAGACGAAAGCCATAACCTGCGCCACTCGGACACTCAGCGTTACAAGTTAGTGCAAACGTTTCTCTCAACCGGGCGGCACTGTTGTTTGCTGACCGCGACGCCGCGCAATAAATCCGCGTGGGACGTTTACCACCAAATCAAACTCTTCCATAAAGACGAAACCACAGACCTGCCGGTTGACCCACCGCATCTGAAAAACTACTTCAAGATGATTGAGCACGGCGAGCGAGGTCTGCCAGCGTTGCTATCGAACATCCTCGTGCGCCGCACGCGCAATCACATCCTTCGCTGGTATGGCTACGACGCCGCGACGCATCAATCCCTCGACCCGTCGCGCTTCCACGAATATACGTCGGGTCGGCGGAGCGCCTATGTCATCGTCGGCGGGCGGCATCAGTTCTTCCCGAAACGGGAACTAGAAACCATCGAGTACAGTATCGAAGACACATACGGCGGCATTTACCAAACCCTGCGCGGCTTTCTCGGCAAAGCCGAAACCAAACGCGCAAACAAGCAGCCCGCCAAAGTTATGCTCAAGCGTTTATCGAACGAACTTACTTTCGCGCGCTACGGCTTGTGGCATTACCTCATCGGCGACAAAGGTAAAAGCGAACCCTACGCCAGCCTCCAGCGCGCCGGCGCGAACCTGCGCGGGCTGATTCGTATCCTGCTCTTCAAGCGATTCGAATCGAGCGTCTATGCCTTCAAACAAACCGTGCGACGCTTGCTCAGAGCGCATGAGCTGTTCGCCGCCGCGTTAGCGCAAGGCATCGTCCCGGCTGGCGAAGACGCGCAGGCGATCCTCTACGAGCCGAACGACGCTGAAGAGTCAGATTTGATGGACGCGTTGCGCGAGGTCTCGGTCAAATACAAGGCAGAAGACTTTCATGCCGACAAGCTGCGCGCCCACATCGAGCATGATACGGAAATCCTGCGTACCATCCTGACGCTCGTTGAGCCGATCACGCCAGAGCAGGATGCCAAACTACAAACCCTCAAAGAACGACTCACCAAACCGCCACTCGCCGGACGCAAGAAACTTATCTTCACGCAGTACGCCGACACTGCGAGGTATCTTTATGACAATTTAAATCCTGACAATCTAATTGACGACATCGAAGTCGTGTACAGCAGCGGCAAGAGTAAAGCTCGCGTCGCCGGGCGCTTCGCTCCGCACGCGAATCCTGAATATGTACGCCCGCCCGGTGAAGTCGAACTTAACATTGTCATCACTACCGACGTGCTCTCCGAAGGCTTAAATTTGCAGGACGGCAACGTTATCATCAATTACGATTTGCACTGGAACCCCGTGCGCCTCATTCAACGCTTTGGACGTATTGATCGCATTGGCAGCCAACATGATACGGTCTATGGCTTCAACTTTTTGCCGGAAATAGGACTTGATAAAAACTTAGGCTTACGCGAACGCCTCCATAACCGCATTCAGGAAATTCACGATACTATCGGCGAGGATGCCGCCATCCTCGACCGCACAGAGGCAATTAACGAAGAAGCGATGTACGCCATCTATGAGCAACAGGGCGGGCAGCTAAGTTTGTTCGAGGAAGAAGATGATTATCTTGATTTGAACGAGGCAGAAGAAATTTTGCGAACACTCCGCCGCGAGAACTCAGCGGAATACGAGCGCATTGCCAACTTGCGCGACGGCATCCGTGCCGCGCGAGTGTCAGCGCAGAAGGGCGCGTTCGTTTTCTGCCAAGCAGGACGCTATCAACAACTCTATCTTCTGGATGAACAAGGCGACATCATTACGCGCGAAGTGCCGCGCGTCCTCGGCTGGCTAAAATGCGCGCCCGAAGTACCCGGCGAAAGTTTACCTGAAGGCTATAACAAACTCGTCACGCGTATCGCGCGCCGCTTCACAGAAGAAGCCAAACATCGGCAAGCCGAGCGCGAACATACGCTTTCTTTAACGCATGGGCAGAAGTATGTGTTGCGCGAGCTGCGGCTGCTCTTCGGGGTGACTGATGACGATGATATCAAAGGACAGATCAACATTCTGGAATCGGCCTTTCGCAGTTCAATTACCACTGCTCTTGCAAGAGAATTGAACTTATTGCGCCGCAACAGCGTGACTGGCACGAGTCTGCTTAAAAACCTTGCACATCTTTACCACACGCACAACATGAGCAACCATGCAGACCGACGCGCACAGGCTACCGAAAACACAGTTCCGCGTGTCATTTGTAGTGAAGCTTTACTTTAGTGCTAGACCAGAATGCTGATATTTGTTTTAGCTAGAGACCGCATCCTGCTTAAGTATGGCTACGTGCCAGACAAGCAGGTCACCGACACTGGTATCAAGAAAGCAGAACCTCTGTGTCTTGACTGGGCGGCTTGACTGGGTCAACGTCTAGGAAATGCGTTTAGTTGAACCCACCATTTTTATTTATGAGAATGTCAGTTCTCAAAACTAAAACCTTCAACGTTACGAGCATCGACGAGCGCAACCCGATGCTCGTCTATCTCTCGTCGCTCGCGCCGACGGGACGCCGCACAATGGCCGGGAAGCTCCAGCGCGCGATCCCTTTGCTCGAAGGTGTCGCGTGGCCTGACCTGCGCTTTCATCATGTCGTCTCTCTCCGCTCCAAACTCTCGAATGAAGGACTAGCACCAGCGACGGTCAACGCGACGCTCTGCGCGGTGCGAGGCGTGGCGCGCTGCGCGTGGCATCTCGGACAGATGAACGCCGAAGATTTCCAGAGGCTCAAGGCCGTGCGCTCGGTTGCAGGCTCGCGCTTACTTGCCGGGCGCGCTCTCTCGCGTTCCGAAGTGGCCGCGCTGCTCAATGCGTGCGCCGGTGATGAATCGGCAGCCGGAGCGCGTGATGCGGCGCTCGTCGCGTTGTTGTTCGGCGGCGGCCTACGTCGCGCAGAAGTCGCGGCGCTTGACCTCGACGATTACGACGCGGAGAGCAACGCGATCAGAGTGCGCGGCAAAGGCGACAAGGAACGGCGCGCGTTTCTTTCGGAGAGTGCGGCGGCTGCGCTGAATGATTGGATTGAAGCGCGTGGATCAAAGAAAGGCGCGCTCGTTGTGCCGATTCGCAAGGGTGGACTGATTGAACATCGGCGCATGACTGACCAAGCGATCTACGCCGCGCTGCTTCGACGTGCCGCAGCCGCGCGTGTGCGCCATTTTACGCCGCACGATCTACGCCGGACATTCGCGGGCGATCTGTTGGATGCGGGCGCTGATCTTCCGGCAGTACAGCGGTTGCTTGGACATGCGAGCGTGCAGACGACGGCGAAGTATGATCGGCGTGATGAGCAGGCGGCGAAGCGCGCGGCATCTTTGCTTGATCTTCCATACAGAAAGCGGAAATGATGGCCAGAGCATTCTCAGTAGCTGACAAATGCCATTACTGTCAATTTAATTAAAACTTGTGTAGTAGGAAGTTTGTATCACAACAAAGAAAGTTTCAGCCGTAGCTATACAAGCTTTGAAGGAAGCGTTGTGTATTACTTACTGGGGTTCTGGTGCAAATAGGAGTCACAGGTACGCTGAAGCAAATGGCGGCTTCGATTTCATCAAGCAGCCAATACCGCTTCCCACATCTGGGATGCTCCGCCTCCGCTTCGATTGAACTTTGCGGTATCAAATTGCTCTTTCCTGATCTGATGTGCTAACTCGATGCCGCTGATCGTGATGACGGCGTTCTGGAATCTCTTGAAGCCGAGCATCGGATAGATTTGCTGTTTGACTCTTCGGTGGTCCTGCTCGATCAAGTTATTGAGATATTTGCTCGTCCTGACCAGCGTGTGTGAAGGTAAAACTTCTTCTCTCTTCAGTTCACTGATCGCAGAATGAGTTGCCGGATAACCGTCAACGGTGATCTTCTCCAGCGCACCGTGCTGTTTGATCGCTGCAGCGAAGAACTGTTTGGCGGCGGCGATGTCGTGGTGTTCGCTGAGGAGGAAATCAACAGTGAATCCCCGTTTATCTATAGTAATTTTCAGTTGAATGAACACTTCAAAAGAGAGTAATTTGGAAAGATGCAAGCCTATTCTTTAGATTTACGTGAGCGCGTCGTTGCCACCTACGAGAATGGTGTGGGAACAATCGATGA
>JAABUM010003032.1_pt1 | contig 21453 bp, 18 predicted proteins | sample 5559161 | NCBI WGS metagenome assembly JAABUM01 (sample SAMN10711868, study PRJNA513369) | rock metagenome | isolation source: Antarctica rocks | place: Antarctica: Victoria Land, Siegfried Peak nord
GCTCGACGATCGCGGTCGCGGCACAGTGGGGGCAGGGCACGGGCACCTCCTTCACGCAACGGCCAAGTCGCTACGCTACCAAAGCACGGCCCTCCCTGCCAGCCCTCGTCCGAGTTCTGACGCAACCCCTCGCGCAGCACAGCCAGCACCCGCGCCTCCGCATCGTCGCCCCGATCCTGATCGCGGATCGGGGCAACGAGAGCGGGCAGGAGCGCGTCCACCGTGGCGTGGATCGTCGTACTCAGCCCGCCCCGGCTGCGCCCGAGCGCCTCGCCGTCGCCCCCCCTTTCCGCGCCCCGGCGCTGTGCTGGTGGGCGCGGACGATGGTGGCATCGCGCATGGCGTACTCGTCGTCCGCGTCCACGCACAATTCCCCGAAGAGCCGCGCCCAGACGCCGCCCGCCGCCCAGCGGCTGAAGCGGCGGTGGAGATTCTTCCAGTCGCCGAAGTGCTCGGGGAGGTCGCGCCAGGGGGCTGTCCTGGCTCCTAATTCATCCCCCTTCGCCCCGCGCTGAGATCTGCTATGCCGAGAGCCCGTGGCGCGGCTGGAATCCCGCCTGGGGGGTTCGGCGGTGCCCCCGGCGGAGTGCGGGACGGAGCGCGGGAGGAACGATCTGATGATGCTGCTGCGTCGGTGCCGCCATCGGCTGACCGGGATCGTCGCCGGCCTGCGGCACGCCGTCCGCGGCTTCCTCTGGGCGCGGCCAGCGACCGCGCACGCCACGGGGACCGGCGCGGACCTCCTGCGCGGCCGAGCGCCGCTGCTCGCCGAGAACGCCCTCCTGCGCCATCAGCTGATCGTGCTGCGCCGAGGTGCCGTGCGCCCGGCCATGACCGCGACCGACCGGGCGGTCATGGTGCTCCTCGCCAGTCGTATCCGCGCCTGGCGCGAGGCGCTGCTCGTCGTCCAGCCCGCGACGTTGCTGCGCTGGCACCGCGCGGGCTTCCGGGCGCTCTGGCGGCGGAAGTCCCGCCCGGGGCCGGGTCGGCCCCCGCTCGCCGCGGCGACCGTCACCCTGATCCGGCGCATGGCGGCGGACAACCCGCGCTGGGGGGCCAACGGATCCGTGGCGAACTCCTGAAGCTGGGCCTCATGGTGGGCAAGCGCACCATCCGGACGCATCTGCGCGGGTCCCGCGCCCCGCGTCCGCGCGGGCAGGCCTGGGCGACCTTCCGGCGCAACCACGCCGGCGCGATCCGGGCCTGCGACTTCCTCCCAGTCACCGACCTGACCTGCCGCCCGCGCTACGCCTGCTTCGTCAGCGCGCTCGGCTCGCGCTCCGCTCGCGCCGCGTCGTCCATGTCGGCGTGACGCGCCACCCGACCGACGCCTGGGTCGCCCAGCAGCTGCGCGAGGCCACGCCCTTCGACCGGCACCCCCGCCACCTGATCCGAGACAGCGACGCCAAGTACGGGCCGCGCTGCACCCGGTTGGCCACCGCAAGCGGGATCCGTGTCCTACGCACGCCCGTCCGCGCGCCGCGGGCCAACGCCGTGTGCGCGCGGTTCCTGGGCAGCGTGCGCCGCGCGTGTCTGGAGCACCCCCGCATCTTCGGCGAGCGCCAGCTCCTCCGCGTGCTCCGGGAGGACGTTGCGTTCTTCAACCGGGCGCGGCCGCACCAGGGCCTCGGGCACGCGACCCCCGCAGCGTTACCGGCGGAGACCAAGCCCTGCGCGGGCCCGGTACGCGCGGTGCCGGTCCTGGGTGGCCTGCATCATCGGTATGAGCGCGCCGCGTGAGGCCGACGGATACATTTCCAGCCAGGACAGCCGTCGGACGCGTTACGTTGGGCAGGGACATGTCCACCGCGGCCACGTCCTGAACGCGGTCGGCCTCAACTTCCTCCGTGACCCACGCGGGCGGTCACGAGCCGTGGCCCGCCACTGGCGTGCGGCGGGACTGTGTGACGGCGGTCGGGAGAGGAGTTAGCCGATGGCACGGTGGTAGTGGAACGATGGCGGTGGCCGGGCATGAGCGCGCCCGGCCACCACCTCGCGACGATTTAGAGCCAGATGTCGGAGGTGCAGTCGCCGCCGGGGTAGCGCATCTCGTGGGCACGGGCGGGGCCGTCCGGCTCCTGGCCGAAGTCGACGAAGAAGCGCTCGTCCACCTTCATCCCGCCATGCTCGGTGTCGCAGTCGATCCGCAGCAGGTAGGAGCCGGTCTTGGCAATATCGGGGTAGAACTGGTTGTCCCAGGTGCTGTAGAGCGAACTGGTGACGTAGAGGCGCTTGCCATCGAGGCTGAGCTGGAGCATCTGCGGGCCGCCGACTAGGGTGCGATCGACGTCGGGCGTCTTGCCGAGGAGGCCGCCGAGCCAGAGCTGGCCGGTCAGCCTTGGGTTGGCGGGGTCGCTGACGTCGTACTGGCGCAGGTCGCCGTGCAGCCAGTTGGAGAAATAGAGGAAGCGGTCATCCATCGAGAGGACCAGGTCGGTGATCAGGCCGGGCAGCGGGAACGGCCACCCCGTGACCTCGACCGCGTCGACGTCGATGACCTTGTCGGCCTGCCAGCGCCCGTTCGGCTTGTGGTAGTGGAACATGTTGCTGCTGAGCGCGGCCCCGACGAAGCCGTGGGCGCTGGCCGGGTCGTGGTGGAAGCGGACTTCCAGCGGGATCAACCCCTCCCCGCCGAGATCGATACTCTGCGCGATCTCGCGCTTCTCCCAGTCCCAGAAGTGGATCTGCTGCCCGTACTTGCCCGCCTCGACGTCCGCCAGGTCGAACCCGGCCTTGAAGGCGTTCGGGGCGCCCCACTCGCTGCTGATCATGACGTTGTGGCGCGGCTGGTACCAGAAGTCGTAGTTGAACTTCATCCCGTCGGTCTTGCGCTCCCAGCGCCCGGCGACGTTGAAGTCCTCGTCGAGCAGCAGGAAGCCGCCGGGGCCGTTGCCCGCGGCGTCACCGAGCATCGAGATCATGACGTGGCCGTCGGCGAGGCAGTGGACGGTATGCGGCGTGGTGAGCCCGGTCTTGGCCAGGATCTCGTCCGGCTCGATCACCTTGTGGAGCTTCGGGGCGCGCTCGTCGCCGGTGTCGATGATGTGGATGCGGCTGGAGCCGGTGCCGGGGACGACGAGGAAGCGGCGCGACTTGCTCTCGTCGCCGTGGCAGGAGGAGCAGGCGTTCCAGCCGAAGTGGTGCAACTCATCGCCGAGGTTCGGCACCGGGGTGCGGGCGATCACCCGTGAATAGCTCGGCGAGGCGGGATCGACATCGATCGTGGCCAGATAGCCCGGCTTCTCGATCGCGGTGTTGTCGTAGAGCGCGACGGTGTAGAGCAGCGTCTCGGGCGGGGCCTGCATCGCCTCTTCGGGTGAGGCATACCCCGGCCCGCAACAACTCTCGTCGTGCGCGTGGTTGTCGGTCGCGGCGTGGTGGGTGTCAGCCATGGTCTGTCTCCTTACGCACAGAATGTAGGGATTGGAACGAGCGGATTCGGCGCGCTCCGCCCGCATCGGACCCCGGCCACCGCGAGTATACCCTCGGTCGGGGACGAGCACCACGACGTGGCGCTGCTCGCGCGACGACTACGCGGGGCCGGGGTCGGCCCCGTCGCCCGTCGACCAGGTGCCCGCGATCGGCGGGGGCTGGCGCAATGTTTGGAGTACCACGCAGTACTGCTCCGTCTTCTCCCGGAGGGCGCGGAGTTGCTCGGCGGTGGCCCCCGGCGCATCGATGGCGAAGTGGGTCCTGATGGCGGAGAACCCCACCGGCACGTCGCGCGCCAGCCCCAGGGTGCCCCGCAGGTCCATGTCGCCCTCGACCGTCACCGCGATCCGCTCCGTCGCGATCCCCATGGTGGTGGCGACGAGCTGGCAGGTCAGCTGCGCGCAGGCGGCGAGCGCCCCGAGGAGCAGGTCGCCCGAGCAGGCCGCGCCCCCAGCGCCCCCGACCCCCTGGTGCGCCTCCGCCTGATAGAGCGCGCGCCCGAGATCGACCGAGCAGGCGAGGGGGGTGTCCGTCTGGCCGCCCTCGGCGCGTAGCGTGAGCCGCGCCGCGCCCGGCTCCTGGCGGTAGCGCTCCTTCAGCGGTCGTTGCAGCGCGCGCAGATCCATGTGTATCTCCTTAATCATGTCGGGCTCAGGCCGGTCCTGATTGGGAAGGAGCGCCGCTCATGGCAGCGCCTCAGGGCCGGCCTCCGCGGCCAGCGCGATCGTCTCGTCGCCGAGATGCAGCGTCGCGTCCCAGGTGATCGGGATCGCGCCTTTCAGGCTCTCGTGGACCGGGCAACCCGCCGGATGGACGCGCAGCGCGCGCTCGATGGCCGCCCGATCCGGCGCGTCGATCGCCAAGTCGTAGTGGACGTGGATCGCCATGATCCGGATCGTGGTCTTATTGGGACCGGCGATCCGGCCCTCGACGGTGGCCGTGAAGCGCTCGGTATCGAAGTGAACCTTCCGTCCTGCTAGCGCACCGCGCAGCGTGCCATACATTCAACCACCCGCCGCAGCGACGATCTGGTCGAGGGTGGAGGCGACGGGCGGCCCGTCGAAGCGCCGGTAATGCTCGCGCAACTTGCCCTGCACGCCGTAGACGACCGGCTGGACGACCTCGCCGAGGTAGGCATGGCGATAGCCGTGCCGGAACTCGATGCGGGCCTGCGCGAGGTACGCGAAGTCATCGGCCATACGTCCGCTCCTAATCCAATGATCAGCACACCGGTCGGGATCATCACTGCCTCACCGCGGCATTCAGGCCGCGTCGTGATCGGGCACACCGTACCGCGACGCCGCCCGGACGGCAAGGCGACGCACACCGCCCCGCGCTCAGTCGCGCGCGAGTTCGACCGCCGCAGCGAAGCGCGCGAGCGACTCGGCAGTCAGCGGATACAGCCACCCCATGACGTGACCGACGTCGGCCTCGGCGAAGCCGCGCAATCCCGCCGCGATCGCCTCGACCGAGCCGCTGAGATATTTTGCCGGATCGTCCGCGTCGGCCGGGACCGCGCCCAGGTCCGGGAACGCCACGTTGATCGACGCGGTGATTTCGAGCGACGACGGCTCGCGGCCGACCTCGACCGCGGCGGCCGCGAGCGCGGCCCGCTTCGGGGGGAGTCCATCCGCCCGGCCGCCGCCGCCGGTGTTCCAGCTATCGGCGTACCGCGCCGTCAGCCGCAGCATCCGCGGCTTGCTCGCGCCGATCAGCACCGGGATCCGGCGGCGCGGCGCGGGCAGCATCTCGCAATCGATCGCCGACGAATACCGCCCACGAAAATCGACGCGCCCTTCCCGCACCAGCGGCGCGATGATCCGCACCACCTCCTCGAAGCGGGCGGCGAGGTGGTCGAACGGTTGTGTCAGATTTCAGACGACAGGGCTGGCGGCGCGGGCCTACCGCTGGTAGCGTTGCGCGGGTGACGCGACCCGAGGAGGAACCGATGCTCTGCCCCCACTGCGCCGCGACCGCCGCGGCCGAGCAACGCAAGCGGACCGCACTGGGCTACCGCACTTTCCGCTGCCCGCACTGCCGTCGGACGTTCAACGAGCGCACCGGCACGCCGTTCAATCACGTGCAGGTCCCCACGGATATCGTCCTGCTCGTCGTCCTATGGCGCTTGCGCTACAAGCTGCGCCTGCGCGACCTGGCCGAGCTGTTCCTGGAACGGGGGTTCGTCTTCACGCATGAGACGGTGCGGGACTGGGAGGCGCGCTTCGCCCCGCTCCTGGCCGCGCAATTGCGCGCCAAACGACGCGGCACGGCGGGGCCCAAGTGGCATGCGGACGAGACCGACGTCAAGGTCAATGGCCAGTGGTGCTACCTGTACCGCGCGATCGACCGGGAAGGGCATCTGGTCGACGCGCGGCTGAGCGCGACCCGCGACATGGACGCGGCGCAGCGCTGCTTCCGCCGGGCACTCGCGCTCGCCGGTGCCACGCCCGAGCAGGTCACCACCGACGGGCACGACGCGTACCCGCGCGCCATCCGCGAGACGCTCGGCGACGGCGTCGCGCATCGTTGCAGTCGCTACAAGAACAAGCGGATCGAGCAAGATCACCGGGGCCTGCAGCAGCGCTACTACCCGATGCGCGGCTTCGGATCGTTCGCTGCGGCCGCGCGCTTCTGCACCGGTTTCGAGGAGCAGCGTCAGTACTTCCGCGCCCAGGCCCGCTCGGGCGCGTTCGTCTCGCTCGCCGAGCGACGTCGCCGCTTCCAGGACCGCTGGGCGGCGGTCATGGCCGAGCTGACCGCCGCTTGATGGGCGGTCAGCTCGGCCTCGCCCCGCCCGGCGCACTCCCGAGCAGCAAGCGCCGTCCCAATCCTGACACAACCTCGCCACGTAGCTGATGTCCGCCAGCCAGAGCCGGTCGGGCGCTCCGACCTGCGTCGGGGCGAAAGCGCGCTCGACCCGGTCTGGGGCGGGCGTAGCGGCACGGTCGGCGATGGTCGTGCGGATGGCGCGGCGGTGACCGCGGCAGCCACGCAGGCCAGCGGCGCGCATCAGCCGGGCCACGCGTCGGCGGCCACACGATACCCCTGCCGCATGCAGATCAGCATGGATGCGCGGGCTGCCATACGTCCCCCGGCTGGCTGCATGTGCCGCAGCGATGCGCGTAGTCAGTGCCGCATCGGCCGCCGTACGCGCCCGTTCCCCGCGGCCGCGCCAGCCAGAGTAGCCCGACCGGGCGACGTCGAGCACCTGGCACAGGAGCGCGACCGCGTGGTGTGCCGCCTCCGCCGCGACGAAGCGATACCGCTCCGTCCCGTCGCGCGCTCCTGGGCGAAAAAACGCGCGGCCTTCTTGAGGATCTCGCGCTCCTCTCGAAGTACGGCGTTCTCACGCCGTAGCCGGGCCAGTTCAGCACGCTCGTCCGCAGCGAGCCCCGCCCGCTCGCCGGCGTCAATAGCGCCCTGCTTGACCCACAAGCGCAAAGTTTCAGGATTGAGGCCCAGGTCGCGCGCGCGACCTGGGCGCGCGGCAGCCCGCTCGTGCGCGCTAACTCGACGGCGCGCGTGCGGAATTCCAGATCATACGGCCGGTGTGTCGGCTTGCCCATTGCGGACTCCTTCCATGAGACTCTCGTCCCAAAGTTTCAACTGTCCGCATATTCGGATCAAGTCCACACCGTGACCGCGCCGCTCGGTCGGCCGCGCCGCGATGCGGCGCAGGTGTTGGCGGGGATCCTGTGGGTCATGCACACCGGTGCGCCGTGGCGGGCGATCCCACCGGAATACGGCCCTGGCGGACCTGCCACGATCGCCATCGTCGCTGGCGGCAGGACGGCACCTGGGACCGCATCTACGCCGCGCTCTGTCGCCCCTCGGCACTCGACAGACAACTGCTATTGTAATACTCATAGGACTTACGCAGTTGAACGTGGCTTCAAGCCGAAACCATGCCTGATTCGTGCTCAACTGCGTAAGTCCTAACTCAAAGTGATCCTTTCATGATTACTACCATAATGGTAGTAATCATGAAAGGATATTGTTCGGGGTAAACCGAAATATAAACGCATGCACTACCCCTTGTTATTAGACCTTCACTCCTGTTACCATCGAACTAGAAGAATTAAAGAGACGGAGGCGTTGACGCGCGGACTGTACCTGGGCACCTCGTCCGCGTCGAGCGAGTGGTGCAACCGGCCAACGATGTTGGCCGGTTTTTTGTGCATTTGACAGCGATACACGCGACGAATAGGCATTCGCTGGGGGGCAGCGCATACCGTCGATAGCCCTTCCTTGCGTGTAGAAGTACTCCTGCGGGGTCTTGTTTTGCGGGTTGGGTGCCGCAAGCAAGTTTGTAGCCAGTGGCTGCGGTTGACAGTGCAGTGTGCTCGACCGATAGGGCCTTGCGATACCGATCGTGATTATCGGTACGTTCCGAAGTTCGGAATAGGCACTTCGGCTAAGGATCAAAGCCGCAGTGTGTCCTTGAAAAAACAACCGGCAACAGATCCTTTCTGATCGTATCTAGCGGTGCTCCTCGAGGTATAGGGGGAACCCATGGCTACTCTGGCGCGGTTGCATTGTCCGAGATGGGTCTGGGTTATCAGCATTGTGACGGGGATAGCCCTCTGCTGGGTTATTGGGCCCGTCGGGGTACGGACCAATGCGAATGTGGCAGCAGCGACGGCGACCCCGCTCATCGTCTATGACGACGCCCTCCAGAATGGCTTTGTTGATCGCTCGTCGGGGCTAACCGCCCTCGACCTCTGCGTGCGTAATCGCTACGCGAGCGCCCCGTGCGGCATCGTGGCCTCGTTCGCGCCGCTCGTCGGCATGTTGGCGTTCGAGACGGCGGCGCCCTTCGTCTCGGCGCCCTACGCGACGTTCGAGTTCAACTACGGCGCGGAGCCGGGCTACATCGCCAATTTCGAGGTCAGGCTCCTCGGGGCAGGCGGGAACACGCTCGGGAAGGCGCGCCTGGGCGAGGCGAATCTCGCGCCCGGCACCGCGCCCGGCTTCCAGCACATCGTTGTCCCGCTCGTCTATCTCGATCCGACCGGGGCGATGATAAAGGAGGTCCAACTCGTCAATACCGGCGGGGCGCTGGTCGGCATCGGCTTCGACGATCTGCAGTTTGTCGCGTCGCCGCCACCGACATGCCCCACCGGCCAGTTCATGGCCCAGTATTTCGCGACGCCCGACCTCAGCGGGCCGGTGGTCCTGGCTCGTTGCGAGGCGACGATCGACCATGCCTGGGGCTACGACGGGCCCGGCGGTGCGGTCCCCGTTGATAACTTCTCGGCGCACTGGCAGGGCCGTTTCGCCTTCGCCGCGGGCACGTACACCTTCACGGCGCTCGCCGACGACGGCATCCGGGTCACCCTCGACGGGGTTGCGCTCATCGACGGCTGGCGCGACCAACAGCGTACCTCGTACACCGCCAGCCGTGCCCTGGCTGCGGGCGACCACGATGTCGTGGTCGAGTATTACGAGCGCGATGGCCTCGCGTCGGCCCACTTCGGCTGGGCCACCCCCACCGCGGTCGCGACGCCGACCGTCCCGGCAGTGCCCCCGACTCCCTCGCCAGCGCCGCCGAGTCCCCCGGCAGGGGGCGGCTACACGATCACCCAGGCGTTGCCGCCCTGCCGGAGCGGCCAGTGGCAGACGACGCTCGACACCGCCAACCTGTCATTCACGGTTGTTTGCAAGCCCTAAGTCGCGACCATCCGCCGCTACCCGCCGCCGACATGGGCGGGGGACAGGGGCAGAGCCCTCGACGAAGCGTCCGGCGGCCCACATGAGCACCGTTACTGTCAAGGAGTACCAACGTGAAGTACCGGCGACTGATCCCCCTGGTCACGATCCTCGCGCTGCTGGCCCTCCTCGCGGTGTGGCTCTGGCCGGGGGCGACGCACCCCGCCGCGGAGGCGGCGGTGAAGCCGGGCGGTGCCCCCCCCCCCGGGAGCGGCGACGTCCAGATCCCGGGCTTCGTCCGCGTGATCGACGGGGAAACCATCGACACGCTGATCAATGGGCAGCAGGTGGGTGTCGGCTTCATCGGGATCAGCGCCCCGCAGGCGAACACGCCCTGCGGCCAAGCGGCCACCGCGCTGCTCCGGACCCTGGTGAAGGGCGGGGTGAACCTGGAGGAGGAGCCCGCGCTCACCACCGACCCGCCGACCGACGCCCGCAAGCGTCGCCTCTACCACGGCAACGCGCGCGACGGACGCAAGATCGCCGAGGAACTGGTCAAGGCCGGTGTCGCCCGGGCGAACGGCGCGGGCAAGTATGCGAACCAACTCGCCGGCCTGGAGATAGCTGCACGCGCGGCCGGGCGCGGCTGCCTCTGGGGCGGCGTCGGGGCGGCGGGCCCGGCGACCGCCACCGGCGGGGCCCCCGCCGTGCGGCCGCTGAGCGTGGCGATGCCCCAGCAGGCGGCGCAGGTGGCGGTCGCCGCCGCGGCGGCGACCGCCCTGCCGTCGGGCTTCTACCAGGATCTCGCGGCAGGCGGGCTGACCCAGCCGACCTCCTTCGCCCAGCTGCCGGATGGCCGTGTCCTGATCGCCGAGAAGGCGGGGACGGTGCGCATCCTGAAGGGGGGGACGCTCCTCCCGACGCCCTTCATCGATTTCCGCAGCCAGGTCAACGATTACTGGGACCACGGCCTGATCGGCATCGCGGCCGACAAGGACTTCGCCCAGAATGGGTATGTCTACCTCCTCTACACGTATGAGAACGATGCGACGCAGTACAACGGCGCGAAGACCGCCCGCCTCAGCCGGGTGACGGCGAGCGGCGACACCGCGAATCCGGCCACCGCGATGACGCTCCTCGGGGCCACCGTCGGCAGCACCTGCGACACGACCCCGGCCGGCACCGACTGCCTCTCCTCCGACAGCCCCTCCCACTCGGTTGGCGCAGTCCGGACCGCCGCCGACGGCACCCTGTACGTCGCGGTGGGGGACGGCGCGAGCTTCAACTACGTCGACGACGATGCCCTGCGCGCGCAGAGCCTCGACCGGCTCAACGGGAAGCTGCTGCACATCACGACGGGCGGGGCCGGGGTACCGGGGAATCCCTTCTGGACCGGCAACGCGGCCGATAACCGCTCCAAGGTCTGGGCCTACGGGTTGCGTAACCCCTATCGCTTCAACCTGCGCCCCGGCACGAATCTGCCCTTCCTCGGCGATGTCGGCTGGGACACCTGGGAGGAGCAGAATGTCGGCGTGGCGGGCGCGAACTTCGGGTGGCCCTGCTACGAGGGGAACGCGATCCAGAGCGGCTACCAGCCCAAGGCCACCTGCCAGGCGCTCTACGGGCAGGGGACCGGGGCGATGCGCGCGCCGTTGATCGTCTGGAATCACAACGGCGCCAGCTCCGCCTCGACCGGGGGCGCCTTCTCCACCGGGACGACTTTCCCCGCCGCGTTCCAGGGGGCGTACTTCTACGCCGATTATGCGGCCAACTGGATCCGCTACGCGAAGGTCGACGCCAACAACGCGCTGGTCGGCGGGCCGACGGACTTCGCCGCCGCCGCCGACGGCCCGGTCGATCTCCAGGCCGGTCCCGATGGCACGCTGCTCTACCTGGCGATCAACACCGGCGAGCTGCGCCGCATCCGCTACGACGCCTCGAACCTGGCGCTCGGGAAGCCGGCCACCGCCGACAGCGCCTGCGCGGCGACCGAGGATGCGCCGAAGGCCGACGACGGCCAGACGAGCAATAACAGCAAGTGGTGCTCGCAGGGCGCGACGAAGTGGTGGCAGGTGGACCTCGGCACAGTCACCCCTGTCGGCCAGTTCACGATCCGGCACGCCGGGGCGGGCGGCGAGGATCCCGGGTTCAATACCCGCGACTTCACGATCGGCGTGAGCCAGGACGGCACGAACTGGACGACCGTGACGACCGTCACCGGCAATACCAGCAGCGTCACCACCCACACGATCGCCGCCGTGCAGGCGCGCTACGTCCGCCTGAATATCACCACCCCGACCTCGACGGGCGACGGGGCGGCGCGCATCTACGAGGTCGAAGTCCGCGCGCCAGCGAGCGGGACCGTGCCCACGCCGGTGCCGACGGCGACCGCAGGGACCGGAACGAACCTCGCGCTGAACAAGCCGACCACGGCCGACAGTGCCTGCGGCGCGGGTGAGACTGCGCCGAAGGCGGACGACGGTACCTTGGCCAACAACAGCAAGTGGTGCTCGGTCGGGGCCACCAAGTGGTGGCAGGTGGACCTGGGCACCGCGTCGGCGATCGGGCAGGTCGTGGTCAAGCACGCCGGCGCGGGGGGCGAGGATCCGGGCTGGAATACCCGCGATTTCACCCTGCAAGTGAGCGGTGACGCGACGAGTTGGACGACGGTCGCCACGGTCACCGGCAATACCGCGAACATCACCACCCACCCATTCGCCACCGTCACCGCGCGCTATGTGCGCCTGAACATCGCCACCCCGACCTCGACCGGTGACGCCGCCGCGCGCATCTACGAGGTCGAGGTCTATGCGCCCCAATCGGGCGGTGCCCCGCCGACCGCCGCGATCAGCAGCCCCACATCGGAGGTGGCCTACCAGGTTGGCGACGTGATCGCCTTCGCGGGCGCGGCCACCGATGCGTCCGGTGCTGCCATCCCGGCGAGCGGGCTCGCCTGGCAGATCATCATCCACCATTGCCCCGGCGGCACCTGCCACACGCACTACTTCCAGAACGTGTCGGGGACGAGTGGCAGCTTCACCGTCCCCGACCACGGCGACGACAGCTACTTCGAGCTCATCCTGACCGCGACGGACGGGGCGGGTCGCCAGGGGACGGCGTCGGTCAGTATCCACCCGCGGACGGTACGTCTGACGCTGGCGAGCGCGCCCTCGGGCCTCCAGGTCGTCTACGGCGGGACGACCTACACGACCCCGGCCACGTTCACGGCGGACATCGGCGGCACGCGGACGGTCTCGGTCCCCGCGCCGCAGACGCTCGGCGGCACGACCTACACCTTCGGGTCGTGGTCGGACGGCGGGGCGCAGCAGCACAACATCACGATCGGCGCCGCCGACGCGACCCTCACCGCGACGCTGGCCGCCCCCGCCGCGCCGATCGCGACGCCGACCGCGACCGCCACCCCGACCCCGTCCGCCCCGGGCGCCTCGCGCTACGCCGCCGCGGTCCTGGGGACGGGCGGGCTGCAGGACTACTACCGCCTCGATGAGACGAGCGGGACGACCGTTCGCGACAGCAAGGGCACGCGCAACGGCACGATCCAGGGGGGCGTGACCCTCGGTGTGCCGGGGGCGCTCGCGGGCGACCTCGACCCGGCGATGCGCTTCGACGGCACGGGCTACGTGGACGTGCCGGGGGGCGCGGCGGGCCTGGTCGGCGGCGCGATGACGCTGGAGACGTGGGCGATCCTGCCGAACGCGCCGCCCGCCCACGGCTCGCTCGTCGGCATCCGCAACGACGCCGACGCCGACTTCTACATCCTGATGCTGGGGAACAGCAACAAGCTGGAGTGCCGCTTCCGCAACGGCGCGGGCGCGCAGTTCGACCTGAACCCGACGATCACCCCGGACGCCTGGCACCACCTGGCGCTGGTCTACGACGGCAGCGCGACGCTGACCCTCTACGTCGACGGCGCGGTCGCCGCGAGCACGCCCGCGAGCGGCCGGATCGCCAACGCCACCCCGAGCCTGCGCGTGGGCAAGGACGTGAACAACAACGGGCTCGCCACCACGGTCGATGAGGTCGCCGTCTATAACGTCGCCCTGACCGCAACCCAGGTCGCCGACCACTACAACGCGGGCAAGGGGACCGCCGCGACCGGCCCCCCGCCGACGCCCGCCCCGCCGACGCCCACCGCGCCCCCTGCGGCCAATCCGACGCCGACGCCCGTCCCACCGACGCCGACCCCGATCCCCCCGACCGCAACGCCCGCCCCGCCGACGCCCACGTCCGCCCCCGCGGTTGGCCCGGTCGCGCCGGGCGGGCTGGCGGCGAGCCGCAACGGCTTGGCGACGAATCAGCGGGTCGCGCTGACGTGGGTCGACAACGCGACCAACGAGGCGAGCTATGTCGTCGAGCGCGCGACGGCCGCCGATTTCACCGGCACGGTCGCGAGCTTCCGGCTGGCCGCGAATGCGACGAGCTACACCGATACGTCCGTACGGGCGGCGACCACCTACTACTATCGCGTGGTCGCCATCGGCCCGAGCGGGGCACGATCGACGCCGTCCAACGTGGCGTCGATCGCCACGCGCTGAGGTGTCACGCGCGCACGGGGCTCCCCGTGCGCGCGTGACGCCGATCCGGCGGAGGCGTGACCGTCTCGCCTCGCCCGGAACCCACACCATGCGGACGACAGTGGTCGTTTTGGCCAGTTCTCCGCGGCCCGGCGGCGGCTTGTCGTGCCCTACCCGACCAACGGCTGGGCGGCGGCGGCCCTATCCCGGACGGGCGATCAGCGCCCCCACCGGCTGCGCCGCGACGGACGGCGGCGGGACCCGGCGGCGGCGGCACAGCGCCGTCGCCGGGCCGTGCGGCACAAGGGAGGGTATGCCGATGTATGTGATGATCCCCGCCGGTGGCAGCGGCACCCGCCTCTGGCCGCTGAGCCGCGCCGCCAACCCGAAATTCCTCCACCCGCTGACCGTTGACGGGCGCACGCTGATCCAGGCGACGATCGACCGCCTGGCCGCGCTCGCCCCGCCCGAGCGTACCTTCGTCGTCACGGGCGGGGCGCACGTCGCCGCGATCGCGCGGCAGGTCCCCGACCTCCCCGAGGCGAATATCCTCGTCGAGCCCTCGCCGCGCGATTCGGCGGCGGCGATCGGGCTGGCGGCGGCGATCATCGCCCGGCGCGACCCGGCGGCGATCATGGGCTCGTTCCACGCCGACCACCTGGTGCGCGACGAGGAACTCTTCCGCGAGATGGTCCGGCTGGCGGAGCGCATGGCGAGCGAGGGCTATCTGATGACGATCGGCATCGCCCCCACCGCCCCCGAGACCGGCTACGGCTACATCCGCCAGGGCGAGGCGTTGGGGACGGACGGTGGCTCCAGGGTCCAGCAGTTCCAGGAGAAGCCCTCGCGCGAGCTCGCCGCGGCCTGGCTGGCGGATGGGGGCTACCTCTGGAACAGCGGCATGTTCATCTGGCGCTGCACGGTCTTCCTGGACGAGTTGGCGCGGCAGCAGCCGACGCTCCATGCCGGGCTGACGGCGATCGCCGCCGCCTGGTCCACGCCCGAGGGGGAGGAGACGCTGGCGCGCATCTGGCCGACGCTGCCGAAGGTGGCGATCGACATCGCGGTGCTGGCGGGGGCCGCCGCCGCCGGGCGCGTGGGGACCATCCCCGGGCACTTCGGCTGGAACGACGTGGGTGACTGGGATACCCTGGCGACGGTGCTGGCGCATTCGACCGGCGAGAACGTCGTCCTCGGTGGGGACCACGCGCGGCACCTCGCGGTCGACACGCACAACTCGCTGATCGCCCCCGGCAGCGAGCGGAGCATCGCCACGGTGGGGGTGCAAGACCTCATCGTGGTCGACACGCCGGACGCGCTGCTCGTCTGCGCGCGCGATCGGGCGCAGGATGCGAAGCAACTCGTCGAGACCCTCAAGGCCCAGGCGCGCGCACAGCATCTGTAGCACGCGAGCGTCCGGCGCGAGCGCGCTCTCGCAAGCGTGGGCCGGGGGGGCGATGGGAGATCGCCCCCCGGCCCGCCCGTGATCTATGCGGTGGGTCGATCCGCCCAGAGGGCGACCAGCGCGCCACCATTCCTCGGCGGTTCCATACGCCGCCGGGATGAACACCCCGGCGCGAGGGAACCATATTGCGGGGGTCGTGTGGCCGCCCGAACGCGCGCCCCGAGGCGCGGGGGTGCCCCGTCGCGGGGAGACGACGGGGCGATGACGGGGAGGGGAAGAAGGGGATAGGGGCTGGCAGCGCGCCGGCCAACACGGCGCTGTCACCCGCAGCATTCGGGACCGCGCGGTACCGGGGCCAGCCCCCACCTGACCGGTCGGCCCGCAGCACTTTCGGCAGTACCCCGTACTCGCCGCGCGGCTCGACCCCCTGACCACCCGCCCGCCAGGACGCCACCTGGGAGCGGCTCCCCGGCGCGCCGGGTAGAGGATGGCTGGCTGTCGGCGATAGTGCTGGCGCTACTTGCCGGTGACGACGAACTGGGTGCAGCGGCCCTGGTTCGCGAAGGGGGCGCCGGTGCGCGGGTCGCGGAAGCGGGCGTAGCTGCCGTCCGCGCACTGGCCCTTGCTCGTGGGGATGGCCGGGATCGTGGCGGGCTGCGCCGAGGTGTAGGTCGCGTGGAGGTTGGTGCCCGACGGCTCGACGAGGAGCGGCCCCACCGTGGACATGCCCTGGTCGGTGTAGGTGCCGGTCGGCGTCGCGATGGTCGCCTGGTAGCGCAGGGCGAACGCCTCGACGATCGACGCGAAATCCACCCCCTGGAAGCACACGAGTGGGGTGCCCGCGGCGAGCGTCTGCGTCCCGCGCACCGTGCCCGTAGGGGCGTCGATCGTGAAGGTCGCCGTGAACGCGGTGAGGCGGCCGTCAGTCACGATCCCGCTGCCCGTCGCGGTGAAGGTGCCCGCATAGGGGCCCGTCGCCGTCCCGGACACGGCGTAGGCGATGGTCCCGGAACCCCCGCTACAGGTCACCGGATCGAGCGGCCGGAACGCGCTCAACAACTCGTTCGTCAGCGTCGGCGGCGGGGGTGGCGTCGGGGTCGGGGCAGCCCCGACGGCGGGGACGAGGAGCAGCGAGAGGAACAGCGCGGCGACCGCCATGCCGGAACGCAGGACACGTGACATGATCCGCCTCCTTCCCGGAGAATATGACCCTGGGTAGTACCATGCGGGCGCTTCGTCCGCGACGACCTCTCCGATGTACCACCCGACCTCGCGAGCGCCGCCGACATGGCGGCCGACCCCTCCCACGCGGGAGCTTCCCATCCTTCCCATGTGGGGGCTGCTCCGGCGTCCTCCGCCGCTACCCGGATCGGCCGCGCGCCCGGGTGCCGCCGCGCCCGGGCGTTCGCCCGGCGGCATCGGCCCCACCTCCTCGCTCATACCCCGGGCTTGTCGTGCCCCTGCGCGGTCGGTCGCGCAGGATAACAAGTCCCCTATCTCGTCCCCACAGTGTATCCGCAGTTCCGGCGGTCACATATGAGGCGATCGTACCGCCCGTATGGCCTTATCGGCCGGGGAAGCAGCCCGCCATGCTGAATCTCTGTTCTTCTGGGCTTGCGTCACAAACCTCGTCAGGACCTGGGCTCTCCCGATCATCTGGTGATCGAGGGTCCAGGATAGGGAAAGACGCCCCGGAAAGAGGCCGGGAGGACGCCTCGGAGGGTTGAAGGAGGCCAGTAATCGGCCCTCAGCCTCCACTTGCCGAGGCAATTCCACCCGGATCACCAAACGATCGGGAGAGCCCCTTTACACCTCCCTACAGCGCCACTTCGCTGCTCCACACGTTAGGCTTGTCTCCTAACGCATGCGTGGGAGGGAAGTGTGGAAATGTGTGGCCTGCCAGTAGCTGAGCTCGCGGCACTTGACCAGTGGACGGAGGCCCTGGCGGATGTGCGGCAACGGATTGCGCACCGCTTCCGGCGGGTGGAGGTCCGCGAGCGTGTCGGCCGTTATCTGGCCGGGTTGCTGGCGCGGGTGGGACGCAAGAACGGCTGGCCGTTGGCGGAGGCGATCGGGGAGGCCGATCCGCACGGCGTGCAGCGGCTCCTCAATGGCACGGTCTGGGATGGCGAGGGGGTGCGCGACGACCTGCGTGCCTACGGCATTGTCAACTTGAGTTGGCAGCGGGATGAGCGGGCAATATGCCGGCGCGTTTAGCATGGGTCGAGCCGTGGCTCAGGCAGCAGCGGCGACGCCGGGGACCGCGCGCCAGGTGGCAAAGGCGTGGCCGCGTTGTTGGCGGTAGACAGCGGCGGAGAGGCGGTGGCGGCGCAGGCGAAAGTGGCCGGCGATCGGGCCGTGGGCGGCGAGGAAGCGCTGGGCATGGCCCGGGGAGCTGAACCGCCGCATCCGCCGCTCCCGTTCCCGCGTCGGCTGGTGCGCGTTCTCCGCCCGGTTGTTCAAGCCCTTGTGGCGCCGGTGCTCCACACTCGGCAAGCTCGCGCGCCTCGCGGCGTCATCGCTCGCCAGCGTGTCGGTGATCAGCACGCGGGGGACGTACTGGCACCGCTTGAGCAGCCGGCGGAAGAACTGCTGCGCGGCGCGCTTGTTGCGGCGGCTTTGGACGAGGATGTCGAGGATGGTGCCGTCTTGGTCGACCGCGCGCCACCGGTAGCGCACCTGACCGTTGATCGTGATGAAGACCGCATCGAGGTGCCACTTGTCGCCGGGCCGGGGGCGACGACGCCGGCGTTCATTCGCGTAGCGCTGGCCGAACTTCTGGCACCACCGGCGAATCGTCTCGTCGGTCACGCACACCCCGCGCTCGGCCAGCAGCTCCTCCACCTCGCGGTAGCTCAGCGCGAAGCGAAAGTAGAGCCACACAGCGTGGGCGATGATCTCCGGCGGGAAGCGGTGGCCTTTGTAGTTGGGGGTGTCATACTGCTCATTCATGCGCGCAGTATCGCGCATGGTCAGCCCATGAACCTAACCTGACATTACCCACGAGCGGGCTGCTCGCGTCGGTGCCGGGGCGACCGGCACCGGGGTCGCCCCGCCGCCCGATGGGCGGCTACCCGTGCTCGGCGACGGCGGGGCGGAGCGCCACGACCTAGTCGCTAGCGGCCGGCCCGGTTGTCAGGCGAGGTGGTAGGGGCGGCCCTTCCCGCACGGTGGTAAGCGGGTCCGCCTGCCGCGGGTCGCCGAGCGGCAGGGCCACGTGGAAGATGCTGCCGCCGCCCGGGGCCGCCGCCACCCAGAGGCGGCCGCCGTGCGCCGTGACGATGTCGCGGCTGAGCGCCAGGCCCAGGCCCAGGCCTTCCGGGCTCCCTTGCGCGGCGTTCGCCGCGCGGTAGAACGGCAGGAACACCTTCTCCCGCTCCTCGGCCGCCAACCCGATGCCCTGATCGCGCACGCTGAGGCGTGCCTCATCGCCCGCGCGTCGCGCCTCCACCGATACCGCACCGCCAGCGGGCGAGTACTTCAGGGCGTTGTCGAGGAGGTTCGTCAGCACCTGCTCCAGGCGCACCGCGTCGTAGTCCCCCGGCAGCGGTCCGGCGGTCTGGCAGCTGATGCGGTGCCCGCGCGTCGCCACATTCCGGGGGGTCACGAAGCGCTCGACCACCCCGCGGACCAGGGCGGCCAGGTCGAGCGGCTGGCGTACCACCGTCAGCCCGCCCGCGTGCGAGCGGGCCGCCGTCATCAGATCCTCGCTGAGCCGCCGCAAGCGTCCCAGCTCATCGCGGGCGATCGCCAGATGCCGCGCAAGGCGCGCGCGATCCGGCGGCTCGGGGCGGGCCACCTGGCGCGCCAGCAGCTCCAGATAGCCCCCCAGGGTGGTGAGCGGGGTCTTCAACTCGTGGCTGGCCACCAGCAGGAACTCCCGCTGCGCCCGCGCCAGTCGGCGGGCCGCGGAGACGTCCCCGTAGACCTCCACCTGCCCAATACATGCCCCCGTGGTCGTGCCCGCCCCGTCGTGCACCGGGCTGCGGTAATAGGCGAGGGTGCGTGCCTCGTCGCCCGCGATGATGATCTCGCCGCCCTCGGGGTGCGGGGCGTGCGCGGCGGGATCATCCCCGGACGTGCGGAGCCGGGGCGCGACCTCGGCGGTGACGACGTCGGCCCACCTCCGGCCCGGCAGGCGGTCGACGTCCACCCCGAGGAACGTGCCCAGCCGATGGTTCGCGTAGCGGACGCGACCGCCGGCGTCGGTCAGCACCACCCCCTGCTCGATCGCCTCGAGCGTCGCGCGCAACTCCGCCGCCGCGCGGGCGGCCTCCGCGCGCAGCCGCTCGGCGCGCGCGAGCGCCCAGTGGAGGAGCGCGAGCGGCGGGAGGAGGAGCAACGGTGCCGTCGCCCCGGTGCGCGCCAGCAGCGCCAGGGCGAGGCCGACCGCGGCGAGGGCGACCGCCTCCGGGAGGGCCCCGCGCTGCCCCGCCCGCCAGATCGCCCACGGGGGGCGCCGCCGCTGCAAGCCGACCATCGTCGCCACCGCCGCAGTATTCGCCAGATGGACGGCGATCGCGGCGGCCACAAACGCCGGGAGCAGCGCCGTCATGGCGGGCAAGGCAGGCGATCGGTCGGGGAGCGCGAGGGCGTAGAGCAGCCCGCCGAGGCCGAATGCGAGGACGAGCTGTGCGGTGTTGAACAGGACACCGGCCGGCCCCCGGAGGCGCCGCCCGGTCGCGCGATCCCGGCGCAGCATGAGGCCGATACCACCGACCAGTTGCGCGCCCGCGACGAGCACCAGGGTCGCCGGCGGCCCGAGCGTCGGGAGGGCGGCAAGGTAGGCGGCGCCGCCGACGGTGACCTTGTAGCCCGGGGCGACCTCGAGCGGGAAGTGCTGGGCGACGACCGCGAGGAGGAAAAGCATCACCGCGAGCCCTGTTGCGGGGGTCGTCCACGCGCCCCAGCGGGAGAGCCACCACGCGAGCAGCCCGGTCGCGACAAGCGTCAGAAAGCCGAGGTAGCGGCGCGCGGTGCGGGACATACGGTCGGCCCTCCCGGTGGCGGCACCCTCTAGGGGATGGGGAGCGTGAAGCGCAGCGTCATCGACGCGCCGCTGACCCCGCTGCTCGACGCATAGACGATGCCGGTGCCCAGCGGCCCGGCGCCGGCCGCGGCGCGGGTGGGGAAGTTGTCGCCGAAGGGATCGTTCGGCACCGACACCGTCACGGTGACGCGGGTGGCGCGCCCCCCCGCCGTCGCCTCGGCGGTCCCGCTCGTGGCGAGCAGGCTCGCCCCCTGCGCCGCGGCGAGATGTTCCGCCCCTCGCGCGCCGACGAGGATGAAGACGGGGACGACGGTGCCGCCCGGGGTGACGATCAGGAGCAGCGGGTCGGTGTCGCACCACTCCGCAGCGGCGCGCGCCGGGGCGACGGGGCCGAGGGCCGCAACCAACAGGACCGCGACCAGCAGCAGCATGCGCACCATGATATGCCCCCTCACTGTCCGCGGAATACGCGCCCCGGCCGGCGCCCGGAGACGGTAACCACACCCTGTCTCTTCGCTTCAGAGTTGCGCGAGGAGCGAGTACCTCTCTCCTGGTACTTGCCGATAGGAGTATAGTGGCGGTCGGTCCGGTCGTCTCTAGGAGAAAAGTCCCGGGTGCGCGGACGATGCCACCCCGGTCGGCGGGTTTGGGGCGTGAGCGCTCCTCGAGGGGTACTGTCAAGATAAGTCGCGCGGCGCGGAGGGTGGGTGCGTGAGGCGTGGTGAGGCGGGCAGGTATCGCCGCTCAGGCCATCGCCGGGGTGCCGGTGGCCGCCCGCCAGGTGGCGAAGGATTGGTCACGGGTCTGGCGATAGTCGCGGGCGGTCATCCGGTGGCGGCGCGGCCGGAAGTGGCCAGCGATCAGGCCATAGGCGGCGAGGAAGCGTTGGGCGTGGACCGGGGACTTGAACCGCCGCATCCGGCGTTCCCGCTCCCGGGTCGGCTGGTGGGAATTCTCAGCGCGGTTATTCAATCGCTTGTGCTGGCGATGCTCGACGCTCGGTAGGGCCTCACGCTTGGCCACCCACGACCCGCGGCACAGAGGTGAGGCGTTTCAGCAGTTTGCGCAGGAATTTGCTGGCAGCGACCTTTCGCGGCGCGCCTGCACCAGGATAGCGAGCACGTGCCCGTCCTGGTCGACGGCCCGCCACAGATAGTGTTGCCGCCCGTTGATCTGGATGAAGACCTCGTCAAGGTGCCACGTGTCGCCCGGGCGCGGCCGATGGTGACGCAACGCGTTCGCGTATAACTGCCCGAACTTATGGCACCACTGGCGCACCGTCTCGTAGGCGAGGATGACGCCGCGCTCGGCGAGCGGTTGCGTCAGATTTGGGACGTCGTACGAGGTTGAAGGCGGACGCGGACAGCCCGAAACAGGTTCTGGGGATAGTCAGGCGATGGCCAGCTCGGTCAGCACCGCCGCCCAGCGCTCCCGGAACAGGC
>JAABUM010003033.1_pt1 | contig 21453 bp, 23 predicted proteins | sample 5559161 | NCBI WGS metagenome assembly JAABUM01 (sample SAMN10711868, study PRJNA513369) | rock metagenome | isolation source: Antarctica rocks | place: Antarctica: Victoria Land, Siegfried Peak nord
GATCGCCACCGCCGTCGTCGCCTCCCCTGACTGCGCCCTCTGCGTCCTGGTCGACTCCCCCCAGGAGGCAGCAGACTGGCACGCAAGGGGAGCGAAGATCATGTTGTTCAACTCCAGTGCAATCCATTCGCGCGAACTGCGGGCGATCACCACCGCCGTTCGATCGATCGGGACGCCAGTCCGGGTCGAAGGACGCCACTAACAAGGGCCAAGTTGCTGTTCACTGCGCTCCTTCGGCTGGTCTGGCTTCGCTTTGGAAGGTCTCGAACGGCACCGTCCAGCACAGCGACAGCGGCTCGGCACAGCCGGAACGTCAAGACCCACGTAGGTTAGGTCGCCCTCCGCAGCAGGCGCCGCTGTACGAGCCACCGCCACCAAACCGGCCACTCAGCAACTCCCACCATCCGCAACCATCCGCACGACGTGGCCCACCGCAGTGCGAAAGGCCGACGGATGGCCCAGACACGCTGAGAATGGCCCGGACCAACTGAGAGAAGACAAGCAGCAACCCCTCCCCCATCGGGACCGCGACCGTCCTTCCGGCGCAAGCCGCCGAGATTACCCATTATCGGCGATAGCGGAAACGTTATGGCAATGGATGCACGATTGATGCCGCGTCCGGCGTGAGCGGGCTTCAATCCCCATCGAGGAAGAAATCTAACGTCAGCCTGTGATCAACGCGCCGTTCCTGGCGCGCTGAGCTCAACGTATTCGCCGTTGTGGCGGGCGTTGCCACGCAGCCCGCGTCCGGGTGTACGCATGGTGATGCGGGTTCGATCTGCGCGGAAGAGGTCACACGAAAACTCAAACGGCGCGCTTGCAGCATCGAATGTCGTCCGGGTGATGGATAGGAGTGCGGACCCAGGCTCGATCGAGAGCAGTTGCGCTTCCTCGTCAGTCGCGTTGACCACTTCGACGAGTTCTTCTGCATCGCAGGGCACCGTGGCAAACTCCTGTTCAAGGAGTTCATAAATGGAGCCGCCGAGGGGCATCTCCAGAAGCCCTGGAAACCGGTCCGCCGGGAATTGGGCGTGATCGAGCGAGATTGGTGTCCCGTCGGCGAGTCGGATTCTGCGAATCACCACGACCAACCCGTCATCGTCTAGGTGGAGGGCGGCCTTTGTGGTCTCGTCGGCCACCGCGATCCGGGTTGACACGATCCGGCTCCCCGCGACATATCCTTGCCGCGCCAGGTACGCGGGGACGCCGGTGACGTGGCTCAGATCGCGTTCGACCTTGGCGTGGCTGATGAATGTACCGCCGGACCGGCCGGGCGCCCGACGCACGAGTCCGGCTTCTTCGAGTGCGGCCAAGACCTGCCGAAGCGTGGCACGGTTGACGCCATAGTGTTCGGCGAGTTCCCGTTCGCTGCCCAGCCGCGCCCCCGGCACCAGTTCGCCGGTACCGATATCCGACAGTATCCTCCGCCGCAGCTTTTCGGCGACTGTCTGTTCGACCGCCATGACCACCTCCCGGACGCCGAGCACATCGACCGAAACGGCCAGTCCTCTTCTGGTTGACGCGGTCTCACACACTATCGAAGACCACAGCCGGGCCTATCGGCGGTGCTCATATTTCCTGAAGCGCCATAAGGGATTCGGGGAGGACCTGCCCGCCGTCGATCACCAGTGACTGTCCGGTGATGTACCCGGCCTCGTCGGTCGCGAAGAAGAGCGCAGCGTTGCCCAGGTCGGCGACCTCACCCAATCTGCCCTGCGGGACGGTGGCTGCCATCTGATCGAGGTAGTCCTGACCGAGGTCATCGAGCCCTTCGGTGCGGATGTTACCCGGAAGGATCGCGTTGATCGTGATCTTGCTCCGAGCCAACTCCATGGCCGCCGTGCGGATGAAGCCCAGTTGCGCTGCTTTGCTCGCCCCGTAGTGGGACCAGCCCGGGAAGCCGGTGAGGGGACCTGTAATCGAAGAGGTCACGACTATTCGTCCGTGCCCGGACTTCTCCAGGGGCGCCAGACAGGCTTGCACGGCGTACACGGTGCCCTTGAAGTTGGTTGCCATGACTGTTTCGAGATCGTGGGGAGTCATGTCCGTGAGCTTGACGGTGGGAAAGATGCCGGCGTTGGCGCAGAGCACGTCGATACCGCCGTGACGTTCCACGGCAACCTGAGCCATACGGTGGCATGCGGCGGGATCGCTGACCTCCACCTGCAGCGTCGACACCTGCCCGCCCGTCCTTGCCAGCGCCTGGGCCGCAGCGTCGAGGGCGGTCTGGTCGCGACCGGCGATGAGCACCTGAGCGCCGGCGTTGAGGAAGACTTCCGCGATTCCGCGGCCGATCCCCTTGCTGCCGCCGGTGACGATCACGGACCGCCCGGTGATGGGAGTGAACATCGAATACACCTCTTCGAAGCAAATAGGGGGGTAGGACTAGAACAGTGACGTGCCGCCGCTGGCGACGTAGCGGCGCGCCAACGCGAGCGATGCTTGTGTGTAACTGGGGCCCTTGGTCTGGCACTCTCGGGAGTGGGCATGGGAGCCCATCCACGCCACCAGAAGAAGCCGCCGTAGCATGACGAAGGTCGCGAGCATGTCCTCGTCCTCCGCAGACAGCGCAGCGACCGACCGGTAGCCACGCAGCCAGGCGTCCTGCCATTGGGGGAGTCGTGGGTCGGCTTCGATGAAGGAGACGGCGGCGCCGAAGTCGTACATGTACCAGGAGTAGCCGCAGTCGTCGAAGTCGATGACGTTGACGCCGTCGCCGTCAACGTCAACGTCAACGAGGAGGTTCGCCAGTCGCAGGTCGGCATGGACGAGCCCGAAACGGTCCGCTCCGTCGCCGTATCTGGCCAGTCTGGTTTGGATGAGCTCCGCCGCGGCACCCAGCGTCAACATCTCCTCGGGACCAATCCCGATGCCGTCGCGCCATCGGCCCCATCGCGGTTCCTCGCCCAGCGAGTGGGGCCAGTCCCACGCGAACCGGGTGAATCCCTGCGGCCGTCGCCAGGTGCGGGCGTGCTGATGCAGCTGCGCGGTGATCTGGCCCAGCCGCGCGAAGCTCTGGGGGTCGAGTGCGTGTTCATCGGGTTCGACGCCGGGAACAACTTCGAAGAGCACCGCGTACCGTTCGACGCCTCTGACGTGTGTGGCCACGACCCTGCGGCCGTCGGTAGTGGGGACCAGGACCGGAGTGGAGACACCGGATTCCTCGCGGAGGGCGGTGAGCCAGTCCAGTTCAGCCTCGATCGACGCCAGCGGATGGTATCCCTCGCGGTGGACCCGCAGGATGCCGTTTCGCCCGCTCCCCGGATCATCGATGAGATAGGTGGCGTTCTCCGAGAGGTTGATGATCTTCGCGGTAGCCGCATCCGAGAAGCCGTATTGGGGCAGCGCGAGAGCGGTGACCTGGTCGTCGCCCCTGGCCGTTTCTTCGTCCTGCAGCGGACGCATCGGTTGTGTTGGTTCAGTGCTCACGGCCCTGCACCTCGCCGAGGACCTTGGTGATGCGATCGCGTGCGGTCACCACGTCGTTGAGCCGGCCACCGATGTAGACGCGGCCGGCGGCGCCGATCATCTGGACGTCGATGAGCGTGATGCCGGGGGCGGCGCGCTCCGCTTCGTTCGCGGCGACGGCCGCGAACAAAGCTGGGGTCATCTCGTAGACGAGCAGCGTCTCGCCGGGCAGGATCATGGATCCTTGCCGGTTGCGGTTGAGGATCACCGCGTGTTGGTCGGTGAGGTTTTCGATGATGTCGTGGTAGAGCACCCGCGGTCGTAGCTGGTCGGCGGCAGCCGCTCCAATACCTGCGAGCACGGCTTCCCCGGCGTGTTGCACGTCACCGAGGTCACGGGCGTGGATCTCAAGAACGCCGAACTGCCGTTCGACGAACAGGATCCCGGGTTCCACGGTCGGCACGGACTTCAGAGCCAGGTCGATGACTCGTTCGATCGCGAGTGCCGGTGCGACTTCGATGATCAGGGCGTGATCCTTCTCGAACGGTGGGTAGCCGCGCGCCCGGGTTGGGGTTCCCATGTATGCCGCGAATTGTTGTTGCAGGTCCTGCACGAGTAGGTAGACCCGCAGGTCCGTTCGCGGGATGGTCTCGCTGGCCAACGGGGCCACCTCCAGTTGGTTGGTTGTGGTCGGCGGATCGGGCTAGTTGGATGCCAGTTCGAAGTGGGTGCCCAGCTCGGGGTGCGGGCGCGGGATGACGTGCACGCTGATGAGCTCGCCGACCTGGGAGGCAGTTTCCGCTCCGGCCTCGGTGGCGGCCTTCACCGCGCCGACCTCTCCGGAGATGATGACGGCAACGAGACCATCACCGACCTGTTGGCGGTCGGTGATGGTCACGTTGGCGGCCTTCACCATGGCGTCGGCTGCCGCGAGGGCGGCAACGAAGCCCTTGGTTTCGATCATGCCGATGGCGCTGCTGGACATTGCTGCTCCTTGTGGGTTCTGCCCGCGCATGCTGCGCGAGAGGTCAGGGTCGGGTCTTACCCGATGGGGTGGTGCTGGTGGTCCCGGTGGCATTCGGCTCAGCCACGGAGTCGATGGATCCGATGATGAGTGCGTCCACGGGCGGGGGTGGCCCCGGGAACCAGGCGGCAGCCACGGACCCTTGGGCGACCAGGACTCGTTCACCGATACCGCTACCGAGGACGTCGAAGGCGATCAACCTCGCCGTGGAGTCCTCGGCTTCGACTTCGAGGAACGCCCCGTTGGGTAGTCCGTCGAGTCGTTTGGTCGACCAGACGTTGCCGGTCACGACACCTCGTAGCATTACTGCTCCTTCTCAAGGTGGACGCCGAGGGCTCGCGCCTTTTCGCGGGCGAGGGGGGTGAGTACGGCTGGCCGGGCCAGCAGCAGGCTTTCCCCCGCTTCGGCTGCGGCGATGATCTGCCGTTCGGTGACGGCGCCGCGTTCGACGCGCCGAGCCCGGGTTGCCCGCGTTCCGGAACCCTGACCGGGCGCGAATCGGAACCGGTGGCGTCCGGTGCGCAGGTCTTGGCGGTTCTTCGGGTTCTCGAAGAGCTCGAGCAGATGCCGGGCGAAGGCATTGAGGTCCCCGTCGCAGCTCATCCGCACGTCCTCAACCCGGCTCCGACCCGGCGGGGCAGGACGGGCAGCAGGCGCCGATACGGGTGCGGCGGCCGTTCCCGCTCGTCCCGGTGCGGAGACCGGCCTCGTGGTGGGTGCCCCGGCCGTCGCGTCGGTGACCCCGGTGAGGGCGTCACGGACCGAGGCGGTGACCATGTCGGCGACCGCTTCGCGTACCGCGACCGCGACGAGTGCGCGCAGCCCGTCTCCGCCCGGTGTGCTCATGTGCGTCCCTGCAGGGCGTGTTCGGCGGCCTGGGCGGCTTGGCGGATGTCGGCTTCGGTGCCGCACAGGTAGACCCGTCCGGTGGCACCCATCATGCGGTAGTCGACGACTTTGACGTCGGCGGCCTTCTCGGCCTCGTTGGCGGCCAGGATGGCGTACGAGGCGGGCTGCACCTCCAGGACAAACAGCGTTTCCCCCGGCAGTGCCATGGACCCGACCTTGTTGCGGTTGATCAGAAAGGCATGTTGATGATCGATGCTCGAGATGATCTTGCTGGCGAGGATGGTCGGCGTGATGGCCTCGACTGCGGTGGCCCGGAGCTCGTCGAGCACGGCATCGGCGGCGGATTGGACCGCGCCGGTCTCACCGTGAAATTCCAGATAGCCGAACTGTCGCTCGACGACCAGGATGCCGGCCTGCACCTCGGCATGTTTGAGTGCCACGTCGGTGAGCGACTCGATATCCAGTCCCGGTGCAACTTCGATGATCTGGGCCGCCATGCTGGCCCTCGGCAGAGATCCCTTGATCCAGGTGCCCAGGTAGACCATGGTCTGCGGCTGCAGCCGGTCGATGAAGATGAAGGATCGTAGCTCTGCCACTGGGGTCAGCCTTTGTTGATGAGTTGGGAGAGTTCTTCGACGACGAGCCGGCGGATCTCCGCCCGGAACTGCTGGTCGTCCCTGCTCAGTACCCCCCGCGTGCCCTGGCCCACGCGGGCGGTGATCCGATCGATGGTGTCGCCTCCGTTGGTGTGAGACCGGCGAGAAGGTGAGGTTGTCGGGGCATCATTGGACGCAAACGGGTACGCCGGTACAGGACCGGTGTGGGCTCGCCAGGGAGACAGACCGTCGAATTCGGCCATCGGGAAGCCCGCGCTGGAGTTGTAGGCGATCCGAGTCCAGTTCATCAGGTGCCGAGGCTCGAGGTTCTCCCCGAGAGAGCTGCGGCCGGCGAAGCCGGTGCCGACGGTCATGGTCGTCGCGAGGTTGGTACCGATGCCCGAGGCGCCGGTGCTGTTCCCGACGTTGACCGCGACGCGCAGCACCGGCACCTGAGCGGCGTACTCCATGATCGTCGCCGCGTCGGTCGAGTGGATCGCGGCGGAGTGTCCCGCCCCGGCGATGCGGATGATTGCCCTGGCGGTCTCGACCCCGCTGCGCGCATCAGGGACCCCGATCAGACCGAGTACCGGCGAGAGCTTCTCATGGGTCATGGGCTCTTCGGGGACCGCAACCTCGAACGGCGCGACGAGCACCCTGGTGCGGGGTCCCGAGCGGAGCCCGGCCTGCTGGGCGATCCAGGAAGCGTCCTTGCCCACCACCGCGGTATTCAGCCGGCCCTCGGGGAACATGTAGGCGCTGAGTCGTCCGGCATCGTTCGGGTCGAGAATCTGAGCGCCGCACCGTTCCAGTTCCTTCACGAGCGAGGCCCGCACCGATTCCTCCACAATCAATACCGACTCGTTGGTACACAGCACCGAGTTGTCGAATGCCTTGCTGTCGACGATCAACTTCGCCGCGGTCTTCAGGTCAGCGGTGGCGTCGACGAAAACGGGGATGTTTCCCGGACCGACGCCGATCGCCGGGTTGCCGGAACTGTAGGCCGCCCGCACCACTGCCGTTCCGCCGGTAGCGAGGATGACGTTCGTGCGCGCGTCGCCCATCAGGGCCTCGATCAACGGGATCGACGGATCCGCCGCACATTGGATGATCCCGTTCGGGGCGCCGGCGGCGACAGCGGCTTCGGCGAGCACCCGGGCGGCGTCGGCGCAGCACTCCTTCGCCATCGGATGCGGGCTGAGCACCACCGCGTTGCGGGTCATCAGGCTGAGCAGGACCTTGAAGTAGAGCGTGGCGATGGGGTTCGTCGAGGGGGTCAGCGCCAGCACGACCCCGGCAGGGCGGGGAACCTCCACGATCTTGCGTGTCGCGTCGATCTTCGGGCTGACGAAATCATGGGCGCGGTATTCCGCCACGATGCCGGTCGAACACGCCTCGTTTTTGATGATCTTGTGCTCGACCACCCCGAAGCCGGTCTCTCGCACCGCCCACTCGGCGTATTCCCGGGACTTGGCGTGCGCGACCTCGGCGACCGCGGTCACGATGCGCTCGACGTCGTCGCGGTTGTAGGCCGCGAACGCCCGGGCTGCCCACGTGGCCCGTTCCAGCATGTGCCCGGCGCGAGCGGCCGAGTCCTCGGTGGTGTGCTCGCTCATCAGCTGGCCCTCCGCTCGGACAGGCGAACCGCTGTCTCGGCGCGGGCGATCCCCACCGCGACCCGGTCCAGGAGTTCCTCGCACAGATCGGAAGGCATCAAGATCCCGGGCTTGAACTGCAGCACTCGCGGGTCGAGCGTGGAAAAGATCGCCCACACGCCGAGGTTGTACAGCTCACGCATCACGTATTTCGCGCCCTCGGGATGGTTGAACTCCAGACCCATCACCACACCGTTTTGCCGGATTCCGATGAACCAGTCAGGGTGGTTGGCCTGGATGGTGCGCAGGCCCGACCCGACCAGGTCGGCGATGTAGTGCACCATGGATCGCACCTCGGGGCGCAGCGTGATCTCCAGCGTCTTCAACGCTGCGACACAGCCGAGTTCGGCGCCTCCGAAGGTCGAGATGTGCCCGAAGCCGTCTTCATCGAGCCAGGCACCGGAGCGTTCACTCAGCAGCACCGCGGCGATCGGATAGATGCCCCCGGAGATGCCCTTGCCGGTGACAAGGATGTCCGGCTCGATGCCGTGCTTGGTGATGGCCCACAGTTCCCCGGTACGCATCAACCCGGTCTGCACCTCGTCGGCGATGTAGAGCGCGTCGTATTTTTCGCACAGACTCTTCACGTGCTCCAGGTAGCCCGGGTGGGGCAAGGGGAAGCCGTATGTCGCCGGGATGGTCTCCATGATCACCGCGGCTACGTCCCGTCCGCGCAGTGCGTTTTCCATCGCCTGGAGGTCATTGAAGGGAACGTGCGGGAACTCCTCGGGGCGATCGGACAGGAACATCTTCGAGAACCGGTCGTCGCCAGTGGCGACGGCCAGCCCCGTATGGCCGTGGTAGGCCTTGGCGATCGAGACGATCTTGCGCTTCTGCATCGCATGACGGGCGCTCTTGAGGGCGATATCGATGGCCTCACCACCACCCGAGGCGTACGCCACCTTGGTCAGTGACGCTGGGGCGCTGCACACGAGCGCCTCGGCCAGTGCCGTGCGAGCGACCGAGGGAAAGTGGTGGTTGCCGATGTCGAACCGGGTCATCGCCGCACTGACGGCGCCCATGACCTCCGGATTGCGGTGACCCAGGTTGTAGGTACCACCGTTGAGGTGTACATCGATCAGCCGTCGACCGTCCATGTCCCACAGGAAGTAGCCCTCGCGGCGATCGATCACGAGGTCGACCCCGGAGTCAGACCAGAACTGGGTCTTGTCCGGGTTCCAGTACTTCTTCGACTTCGCCAGGACCTCGTCCTTGGACTCGAAGCCAAACAAGCCGTAGTCGTGCATCAGTTACCCATCGCTGTAGGGCCCGGGCCGAGAGGATGCCCGCAACGTCGACTGCGAGCATCATTGGTCGGACCGGCAATGTCAACGGTCCGGCCAAAGCTGAAAACAGTTCGACCGAAAGCCTTGTCACGGGGCCGACTCGGGTGCCACCATGGCTGCATCGATGTGGTCTACGCCACATCCGCCCAGGCCTCGAACCGTGCAAGCGATTGAAGACAACCCCGGCATGACCACAGAGCAAACCGCAGGAACCCCCGCCGGTGCGGCGAGCACCGGACCCGAGGTGCAACACGCATGTGTCGTCCACCACCCACGCGGCCGGCAGCCTTCGGAACCCAGATCAAGACACTGAAACTGCACGTGTATGGCCGACCAGAAACGCCGAAACCAGCCGAGCCCGTGCATACCGGATCGAAAGGACGTAGTTCAGTGACCAGCCCACCCACCCCGCAGCAGGAGGCCGGCACGTCGTCCCCTTCGTCGACCTCCAACGGCCTAGCCCGGGCCATCAGGTCAATCTCCCCGCACACAAAGAACCGTGCCTTCGGCTCAGCGTACATAATAATCACACTGATGGTGATTCTCCCGCCAGCCTATTTAGCTGCGAGCGGTGGTACTCCGAAGGTCCTGGGACTCCCGTTTTCCGTCTTCTACATGTTGCTGAATGGTGCTCTGGCGGTACTCTTGATCGTCACCTTGTGGTTCGTCGAGGCTATCCGCGGAGAACATGAGATGTTCCATGTCGATCCTGCCGCAGAGGAGCGCAACCATGAACAGTGACACCATCATCACGGTTGGCATGAACGTTTTGTTCTTCGCCGCCGTGATCGGCATCCTCTACGCCTCCTACCGCAAGGAGCGTTCCTTTACCGATTACGCGGTCGGTGGGCGGGCGTTCGGGCCGTGGTATATCGCCATGTCCTATATCAATTCATGGTTCCCAGGAACTATCTTTATTTCCTTCCTGGGGCTCGGCGTGGCGTCCGGCGTCGTGGGACTGTATCTCCTTAGCTACAGCCTGCTCGGCGTCGCGGCAATGTACTTCATGGCGACACGCGCCTGGAACTGGGGCCAGCGCTTCAACCTGCGCACACAACCGGACATGATGCGACTACGATACGGCAGCCGTGCGGTCAGGGTCGTCGCGAGTATCATTGGTGTAGTTTCGCTTTTCCCGTGGATCGTGCTGTCGATGCAGTCCCTGGGTCTGCTGTTCGAATACATGACGCTCGGTCAGCTCAGCGCTACGGTGGCTCTGCTGGTCGGCGTCCTCGTCATCATCATCCGCCAATACTGGACGGTGCGTATGGGAATGCGCGGGCTTGTGGTCACTGACCTCTTCCAAGGCATCTTTGCGTACATCATCTGCTCGATTGTGTTCGTGTTCATGTTGTCGATCTACTTCAACGGCTTTCAGGCGATCGACAAGTTAAGCGAACAGATGTGGAAGTTTCCAGGAGATGGTGGCACCTATGGCATCTGGTACTTCAGCGCCATCACTTTCACTGGCATTGTCGGCAGCCTGTCTTGGCCAACAAGCTACCAACGCATCTACACTGCCCGCAGTGTCCGCACGGTAAAACTGGGAACCTTGATCGCAATGCCCATCATCGGGATTTTTGCCTCCCTGCTTCTCCTCGTCAGCTTCTCGGCCGCGGCATTACCCGACGCTGCGCAGAAACCGCAGGAGGCCTGGTTCATCGCGGCGCAGGACGCTGGCGGCAAATGGTTGCTCGGCCTCGCATGTGTCATCGTCTTCGCGGCAGCAATGGGTTGGATCGATGGCTGCATCCAAGTCTGCGGTACGCAACTATCGAACGACATCATCTCGACCTTCAAGCCGCTCACTGACAAGCAGCTCGTCAAGATCGCCAAACTGAGCATGATCGGGTTCCTGTTGCTCGGTACGCTCGTTGCATACTTCACCTTTAACAATACCAAACTCGTCAATTTGGCCATCATGTCCTACCAGGGCGTCGTGCAACTGTCGGTACCCATGTTCGGCGGGCTGTTCTGGAAGCGCGGAACCCGGGAAGGTGCACTCTTTGGCATGATCGCCGGCTTCGGCGTCGCCTTAGGCTTGACCGCCATGTATTCCGACAACATCCCCTGGCTCGGCGGCGTCACAGCAGGCATCCCCGCATTGGCCCTCAACCTCGTCCTCTACGTGGCATTCGCCCTGCTACGGCCACACTCCGATGCAGAACGGTCACGCGTGAATGAGCTATTCCATGCCGGCTCCCGCTCACTCCGCCTGACCGATGTCGAGCAAGCACTCGGCGTGGCGGAAGCCGAACCGGTGGCCTGACCCAGTACGCCGCTAACCACAGCGAACGGAGAAACCAGATGAACACGCAGTCCACACCCCCGCCGCGCACAGTCGCCGAGGAATTCCGTACCCGGCCTCTTGGTCACCACAGCCCCGCCCTGCAGCGTGTCTTGGCCAAGTTCCGGGGTGAACCGATGGAGGGCAAGTACGTCCTCGTCTGCACGCGTTCACACGAAGAATGGAACCTCGGGCAACTGAGTGGCGTACGGGGCGAGGCAGTCACCGTATTCGACGACGTCATTTTCACCACCCGCGCCGACGCCGAGTGGGAAGTGTTCAAGCGCCGCTGGAAGCGCTACTTCAACGAGGACCTGACGGACATGGACTGACTCACGTCGCCAGCACCTACTGGAATCGGTGCTCAACTACGATAGATTGGTAAAGACAAATGACAAAGCGCATCGTAGGTTACGCCAATGAAATATCTGCCGTCCCAGGGCAGGCACTCGATTTCATGATCAGCTGCTTTGACGTAGACAACTACACTGTCGATATCGTACGACTCATTCACGGCGACTTGAATCCGGCCGGGCCCGGATTCAAGTCGGAAGCCGTCTCCGCGATTCCGGCGGCGAGTTACCGTGGACGGGAACAAGCGGTACATAGCGGATCCTACGGCACAGTGCGGGTCCGCACCGACATTGATGTTCCCCGCAGCATCACGCTGCAGGCCATGGTGTGGCCGACGACCCCCGGCCGCGGCGTCCAGACGATCATGAGCTGGGCCGCCGAGGATTGCAGGTGTGAGCTGATCCTGGACGAGCAGGGCGCCCTGGCCGGGGTCTTCAAGGCATCCGGCAGACAGCAGCGGGTGTCCAGCGGGGTCCGCCTCATCGCGCGGCGATGGTACTGCGTCGGAGCTACCTTCGACGCCGACACCGGCGAGGTGAACATCTACCAAAATCCCATCGACGATCTAGGTCACACCGCCCGTGCGCACGCTACCGCGAGGCTCGAGTTTCCCTTCGCCCTGCCCAGCGGCGGCGCCATCAGCTTAGCAGCCTCGTTTGTCGGCGAGGCGACCGGACGCACCGGCACGGCAGATCATTACAATGGCAAGATTGAGTATCCTCAGATCGCCGCGAGCGCACGCACGGCAGATGAGATTGCGGCGTCGACCCCAGGTGATCCCGGCAGCGATCTCTTCGCGGGCTGGGACTTCAGCATTGGCATCAATGGTGTCCACATCACCGACGTGTCACACAATGGCTTGCACGGAGTTCTGATCAACCTTCCGGTACGGGCGATGAAGGGATCAAACTGGACGGGCGAGGAACTCTGCTGGTCCAAGTTCCCCACACAGTACGGTGCGATCCACTTTCACGATGACGATGTGTACGATGCTGCCTGGGACGTTGACTTCTCTGTCACACTCCCCTCTGATCTCCGCAGCGGCGTCTATGCCGCACATCTGCAGGCCCACGACGCCGAAGACTACATACCGTTCTTTGTGCGTCCGGCAGATGGTGCCAAGCGCGCAGATATCGTCTTTGTGGCGCCGACCGCTAGCTACCTTGCGTACGCTAACGAACACATGCCGACGGATGCTCCGTTGGCGCAACTGTTGACCGATCAGGTCATCCCGCTCCAGGAGGAGGACCTTTTCCTCCTGGAGCACCGTGAATATGGAGGATCTACCTACGATACGCATACGGACGGAAGTGGAATTTGTTACTCATCGCGGCTTCGGCCTATTCTGAATATGCGACCAAAGTATGCCGACTGGCTCGGTGGCAGCGGCTCCGCGTTATGGCAGTTTAACGCTGATCTGCACATCACTGACTGGCTCGAACATGAAGGGTTCGCGTTTGATGTCATTACCGACGAAGACCTCCATCGCGACGGCATCGATCTCTTGTCCCAATACCGCGCAGTCATCACGGGCACTCACCCAGAATATACGTCTGCATCGATGCGCCGTGCGTACGCGTCATTCACCCGCGGAGGAGGCCGGCTGCTCTACATGGGTGGGAACGGATTCTATTGGCGCACTTCATACAGCACTGATCTACCTGGTGTGATCGAGGTAAGAAAGGGTGAGGGTGGAATCCGTGCATGGGCCGCCGAACCAGGCGAGTACTATAACGCATTTACCGGCGAATACAGCGGGCTTTGGCGGCGGTCGGGTTTCGCACCGCAAGAGCTTGTCGGAGTTGGATTCACATCTCAGGGATTTGACGTGTCTTCCTACTATGTGCGGCAAGTCGGGAGTCGAGATCCAAGAGCAGACTTCGTCTTCCGAGATATAGGTGACGAAGAACGACTCGGTGACTTTGGCCTTATCGGAGGCGGTGCATCGGGTCTTGAGATTGATCGTGCCGACCCACTGCTCGGCACACCCCCGCACGCGCTGGTGCTCGCTTCATCCGAGGGACACACGGATACATACTTGGTCGTACTTGAAGAAATTCTCATCAACCAACCGGGCCTGACCGGCACAATGAGCCCATTGGTTCGTGCTGACATGGTCTTCTTCGAGACGCCGGGCGGCGGTGCTGTATTCTCGACCGGCTCGATCGCGTACTGCGGAAGTCTGTCGAACAATGACTACAAGAACAATATTTCTCGAGTAACCTCGAACGTGCTCAGTAGGTTCGCGGATGAAGAGCCGTTTACGATGCCCGACATTGGCGCCTGGCCTGCGTAACTGCGCTAGCGTCTGGTGGCAATGCCGGTTAGTTAGCCGTGGGTGGTCGTTCACTCTCGCACCCCTGGTGCGTGTCGCCTGATGCTCGGACCCCGATGCTGGCCAGCGACTGTCACCGTGCGGGGTTGACGGCTCTTCCCGGTTCCGCGTGAAATCTGGTCCTGTGTCGTAAGACGTTGGGGGCCCGTGGATCTGCTGTGATTCGTGTTGTCGAGACACCCTCACAGCGAAGAATCCACGAGCCATGGCCGAGCGTATCGGCTCGCCGCGTGATGCAGCGAGCACCTTGTTCAATCTGCCCGGATACCGAGTGATTGCCGTCGGGGAGGAGCCGTCGGCCGGTCGGTGGGTCGACCTGGAAATCGACGGTGAACCGCGTTGTTCGGGCTGCGGGGTGATCGGAGTGCGGGTGCATTCATCGAGGTCGCAGCGGATCGGGGACATCCCTGTCGGAGGTGAGGTGTCGGCGATCTGGCGCAAGCGCCGCTGGTTCTGCGACAACACCGCCTGCAGGCGCAGGACGTTCTCCGAGGCCACCGCGCAGGTCCCGGCCTACGCCCGCTCCACCGGGCGGCTACGCGAGGCCCTGGTCGCGGCGGTCACCACCTCGGGGCGGGCGGCCAGCGAAGTCGCCGCCGCGTTCTCAGTGTCGTGGTGGCTCGTGCAGACCACCCTGACCGCGGCTGCGGCACTGATCAGCGACGTCGACACGATGCTGGTGCGCCACATCGGGATCGACGAGCATCGCTTCCGCCGGGTCCGCTACTTCCGGTTGCCCACTGGGGCGTGGCGGGAGCGGATCGAGGTCGTGGCCATCGACCCGTCCGCGGCGTTCGCGAAAGCCATCCGCACGAACCTGCCGGCCGCGGCGATCAGCGTGGACGCCTTCCACCTCGTCAGGCTCGCCAACGACACGCTGACCGCTGTGCGCCAACGCCTTTCCCACCACAACAACGGACGACGCGGACGGTCAGCGGATCCGTCGTGGGCGAACCGACGGCTGCTGCTGCGCGGGGCGGACACCCTCTCAGCCGGCGGCTGGACCCGCCTGAAAGCAACCTTCGCCACCGACGACCCCACCGGTGAACTCGCCGCCACGTGGGGGGTCAAGGAACAGCTCCGCCGCCTGTTGGCCTGCACCAGCCTCACCGACGCCCACCAGGAGAAGATGCGCCTGGGCCACTACGTCCAGGTCGCTGACATGACCGAAACCGACCGACTGTGGAACACCCTGTGCCGCTGGTGGCCCGCCATCGAAGTCCTGCTCATCACCGGCGTCACCAACGCCAAGACCGAAGCCGCGAACACCAGCATCAAGAACATCAAACGCACCGCCCGCGGATTCCGCAACGAACACCACTACACAGCACGTATCCTCCTCACCAGTGCCGCCAGAAGCGCAGCATGAACACCAATCACCGCGAACCCACATTCACGCGGAACCGAGAAGAGCCGGGTTGACGATAATCGGGGCGGATTTGGTCAACATGCTGGGTCGAGATCCGTGAGCGCTTCGGGAATCGTTCGGTCGATCGAGTTGATGGCATGTCAACGCTGGGCCGTGACGACCGCGCTGCCAAACTGGCTGTGGCACTGGACTATGGCGTAGACAGTTCCGACGCTGCTCAAGTTCGGCGCCTTCCCGTGGGCTCGTACGGGTGGGAGGAGCATGTTGTAACTGTTGTTCGGCACGTGCAGGTGGCGGTCGTTAACGGCTCTTCACAGTTGACCGGGTGTGCACTCCGCTCCCGGTTCCTTGATAGTCCCTTGTCGGCCAGTTTCGGCAGCCCGCCGCCGGCGGGGCGTACAGGCCCCGGGCAGTGGGTTGCAAGCCCTGGGTTTTGTGTTTGCCGAGTACTACAGGTGATGGCCGTGCTCGTTGCGGCGGGTCTTGCCGCGGGCCAGGGTGGCGGCCAGTTCGTCGAGGGCTCTACCGGCTTTGGCCAGGGTGGTGCCGGTGAAGCCGCGGGCCTGCTGTTCGTGGAGCTGCGGTGAGTGGGTCACGATGGTGCGCCGGTCAGCGTCGTAGGTGACGCGGCGGGTGTCGTAGGCGCTGAGGCCGCCTAAGCGCTCGGTGTCGAGGTGTCCTCGGGCGCGTCCTCGGTGTCAGCGCCGGAGGCCGCGGCGGCGGCCAGGGCGGTGTGTCGGGCGGCCAGGGTGGTGATCATGCCGGCGAACTGGGTGACGTCGGGTTTGTTGCCGGGGTAGGCGTGGGACAGCAGCGGGATGCCGCCGTCGCGGGTGACGACCAGCCCCAGTCCGACCAGGCGCAGGTCGGCTCGTTTCTGCTTCGCTTTGCCCCGCTGCGCGATCGGCGCCTTGCCGTTGCCGGTGTCTCGATGATGGTGGCGAAGTTGGTCATGTCCAGGGCCACCGAGCTGGTATCCAGGCCGTAGCGGGCGCAGACGCCCAGCGCCAGCTTCGTCTCGATCTGCGCCAGCCCGTCCAGGGGCACCGCGTGCAGGGCGTCCCAGAACCGGCGGTGATCCAGCGTCGAGGTCGCGATTTTGGTGAACCGGTCTGCCGCCGTCGTGCGCCACCAGTCCGCGAACCCCCGCTTGGAGCAGGGATCGACAACCCGGGTGAGCACCGTCAACGCCAGATAGGTGCCCGGGGACAGCGCCAACCCGGACGGACGCGGCCCGCACGCCTCGTCGATCAGGGCCGCCACCCCCAGATCGGTCAGCAGCCCCACACCGCGGCCACCGCCCCGAAGTCCAGGTGCCTGCTCCGCTGCGGCACCATCGCGTGCTCGCGGGCATCGAGCAGCGCTTCCACGTCGGCCGCGGTGCCCACATACCGCTCGGAGACCATCTTCGGTTTGCCCTGCACCCAGCCCATCTCGCGGAGGTACCAGTACGGCCGACCGTGGATCGCCTTCTTATATAAAGAGGTCACCGTCGTTGCGCCCATGTTCCACACCTGGGGCTTCGCCGGCCTGCAACTCAGCCTCGCAATGGGCAACACCATGGTGCTGCGGCGCAAGTTCTCCCCCGCCGAGTGCCTCGCCGACATCGAGCGCACCAAGGCCGGCGGCCACGGTGGACCTGTTGCAGCGCATGTTGGAGCTACCCGCCAAGGAGCGCAAGGACGACACGTCGAGCCTGCGGATCATCGCCGCCAGCGGCTCGGCCATCGGGGCGCCGCTGGTCAGGAAGGTGCTCAAGGAGTTTGGACCGGTGCTTTACAACCTCTACGGCTCCACCGAGGTCAGCTGGGTTTCCATCGCCACCCCGCGGAACTGCAGGACCATCCCGACACCGCGGGCCGCGCTCCGGTGGGTACCCAGCTGGAGGTGCTCGACGAGGACGGCCACCAGGTCGACGGGGGCGTCGTCGGCCGGGTGTTCGTCGGCAACGGAATGCTGTTCGAGGGCTACACCCGCGTCGGCGAGGACAAGTGGGGTCGTCCGCGGGATGATGTCCACTGGCGACTTGGGCCACCTCGACGACGGCCTGCTCTACATCGACGGTCGCTCCGACGACATGGTGGTCTCCGGCGGGGAGAACGTCTACCCCGGCGAGGTGGAGGATCTCATCAACGAGCTCGACGGGGTGCGGGAAGTCGTCGTCGTCGGGGTGGACGACGAGAAGTTCGGGGCTCGTCTGGCGGCCTACGTGGCGCGGGAGCCCAACAGCGGAGGCGAGCCGGTGGACAGCGACTCCATCCGCGCGCACGTCAAGGCTGGGTTGGCTCGTTTCAGGGTGCCCCGCGACGTGGTGTTCCTCGACGAGCTGCCCCGCAACGCCACCGGCAAGGTCGTGGCCCGCGACCTGCCCTCGTCCACCGAGTAAGCGGAGCTATCGCGGTCAGGGCTCCTAACGGAGGAAGCCGCGCAGCAGCGATTCCGGTGCACCAACTACGCGTGCTTCCCCCCTTGGCATAAGCCACGGAACCCCTCTACTCTGCCACGGCTACGCTAGCCGAGACAGAGGAGCAGTTGCGATGGCGGTTTACACGCAGTGCGTAGGCGGAATCAGCTTCCGTTTCAACGGCTTGGTGGACCTGTTAGCGAAGGCCACTCCCAGGCGCTCAGGCGATGAACTCGCAGAATGCGCGGCCTCCAGCGATACCGAGCGCGCTGCCGCCCAATGGTCGCTCGCTGACGTGCCCCTCGACACTTTCCTTGCTGATCTCGTGGTGCCGTACGAGGACGACGAGGTCACCCGGTCGATCATCGACAACCATGACCGGGCCGCGTACTCGACGATCTCGCACCTCACCGTGGGTGGCTTGCGGGACTGGCTGCTCGAGGTGGCGGTGGCCCCCGACGCGGCGGCGGTCCTGCGGGGCGTGTCGCCCGGGTTGACGCCGGAGATGGTGGCGGCGGTGAGCAAGTTGATGCGCAATCAGGATCTTATTGCGGTGGCCAAGGCAGTGCAGGTCACCAGCGCTTTTCGGACGACCCTGGGGTTGCCCGGCCGGTTGGCCACGCGACTGCAGCCCAATCACCCGACCGACGACCCCACGGGTATCGCCGCGGCCGTGCTGGACGGTCTGCTACTGGGTTGCGGGGATGCGGTGATCGGTATCAACCCGGCAACCGATTCGGCGGCGGCCACGGTGGACCTGTTGCAGCTGCTCGACGACATCCGGCTTCGCTACGAGATTCCGGTGCAGTCCTGCGTCCTTTCGCACGTCACCACCACGATCGACCTGATCGAGCGGCGTGCGCCGGTGGACCTGGTGTTCCAGTCCGTGGCCGGTACCGAGCGCGCGAACGCGAGCTTCGGGGTGGACCTCGATTTGCTGCGGCAGGCCAACGAGGCGGGCCGTGCACTGAAGCGGGGCACCGTCGGTACGAACGTGATGTACCTGGAAACTGGGCAGGGCTCTGCGCTGAGTGCGGATGCCCATCGCGGGACCGGGAACCGCCCGGTGGACCAGCAGACGCTCGAGGCCAGGGCATACGCCGTGGCACGCGAGCTGGACCCCTTGCTGATCAATTCGGTGGTGGGCTTCATCGGGCCGGAGTACCTCTACGACGGCAAACAGATCCTGCGTGCGGGATTGGAAGACCATTTCTGCGGAAAGCTGCTGGGCCTGCCGATGGGCGTGGACGTCTGCTACACCAACCATGCCGAGGCCGACCAGGACGACATGGACAACCTGCTGACCCTGCTCGGGGTGGCGGGCTGCACCTACGTGATGGCGATACCGGGCGCCGACGATGTGATGCTCGGCTACCAGAGCACGTCCTTTCACGATGCGCTCTACGTCCGCCAGGTGCTCGGGCTGCGGCCGGCGCCGGAGTTCGAAGCGTGGATGCGCAGCCTCGGGATGATGGGTGAGGCTGGACGAGTGCTTCGCGTCGCCGCCGAGAACTCCCCGCTGCGAGCACTGACGGCGACCGCGTGATGTCGGGGCCGAAACCCGTGCACGAGCCGGGCGTGGACGGTGCGCCGGATTTATGGGCGAGCCTGCGCCGCAACACCCAGGCGCGGATCGGACTCGGGCGGGTCGGCGATGGTCAGCCCACCGGCAGTGTGCTGAAGTTCAAGGCTGCGCATGCGCTGGCCCGGGACGCGGTGCACCAGCCGCTGGACGTGAGTGTCCTCAGTGACCAGGTGGCGGCCATCGGGCTCGGCAAACCGGCCGTGGTGACCAGTCGGGCGCAGTCGCGGAGTGAGTATCTCCGCCGCCCCGACCTCGGCCGCTTCCCCGACGACCTCGCTGCGGTACCGCGCAGCGCCGCCGAACTGGGCTTCGTGCTGTGTGATGGGCTATCGCCGACGGCGCTGATGCAGCACGGTGCCCCGTTGCTCGAGGCGCTGGTCGGCGCGCTGTCCGAGCGGTACACGATCGCTGCTCCGGTGATCGCGACCGAGGCCCGCGTGGCGTTGGGCGATCACATCGGTGCGGCGATGGGAGTGCAGACGGTGCTCGTGCTGGTCGGCGAGCGGCCGGGGCTGTCGGTGCCGGCCAGTGTCGGGTTGTACCTCACGCACCTGCCCCGTCCCGGGCGCACCGATGCCGACCGAAACTGCGTATCCAACGTCCATCCACCCGAGGGGCTGGGCTACGCCGCAGCCGCCCGGGTGATCGCCGATTTGGTGGCCGGCGCTCGCAGGCTCGGCGCCTCCGGTGTCAACCTCAAGGACCAGTCACGTCCAAATCAGCGGGCCGCCATCCTCGTCGAGGAAGAGAACTAACGTCAGCCTGTGATCAACGCGGCGTTCCTGGCGCGCTGAGCTCAACGTATTCGCCGTTGTGGCGGGCGTTGCCACGCAGCCCGCGTCCGGGTGTACGCATGGTGCAACCACTCGCAGCCACCGCATAACCACACCGAATCCAATAGCCCACCCCCACAACGGCGCTCACATCCCCCTGCCCTCACCAAGCCGTGGTCACCCAATTTTCGTAGGAGAGGTCACACGAAACTCGAATGGTGCGCCTGCAGCATCGAATGTTGTCCGGGTGATGGACAGGAGTGCGGATCCAGGCTCTGTCGAGAGCAGCTGCGCCTCCTCGTCAGTCGCGTTGACCACTTCGACGAGTTCTTCTGCATCGCAGGGCACCGTGGCAAACTGGCTCTTCGATCTTGACCGGGCAACCCGAAATCTGAGGGCATTCAGCGCGTCTACCAGCTGAATGCCCTTGGCCTCCTGAAGTCTGGATGTTGCGAAGCATTCCGACGTCGGAAGGACCAAGGGCGTGATCGAGAGTACGACAGTGCTGTTCGGGCTACCAGGAGTGCAGGTGACCCGCGTGTCCGGGATGGACGACGGAACGCGGATCGTGGAGATCGCCACCGATGAGGCCACTGCCGCGGCATGTCCCTCGTGCGGGGTGTTCTCCACCTCCGTCAAGGCGCGCGTGAGCACCACACCGAAGGACATCCCGTACGGGGAAGGTCGAATCCTGTTGCGGTGGAACAAGACCAGATGGCGATGCCGGGAAGACTACTGCGAACGCGGATCGTTCACCGAGGCCATCGAACAGGTCCCGCGCCGTGCCCGCACCACCGGCCGGCTGCGCACCCAGTTCGGCGCAGCGATCGGCGACGCCGCCCGCTCGGTGACCGAGGTCGCCGACGCACATGATGTGTCCTGGCCGACCGCACACCGCGCGTTCGTCGAGCACGCGCAGCGGTTGCTCACCGAACCCGCGCCGGTGCGGGTCCTCGGCATCGACGAGACGAGACGCGGAAAGCCCAGGTGGGAGTACTGCAAGGACACCAGCCGGTGGGTGCGGGTCGATCCGTGGGTCACCGGGTTCGTCGACCTGTCGAGCAGTCAGGGACTTCTGGGGCAGGGAGGGGGGACCACCGCGGCGGTGGTGACCTGGTTGACCGGACGCACCCCGGAGTTCCGGGAGGCGATCGAGTACGTCGCCATCGATCCGGCCGCGGTGTATGCGGCGGCGGTCCGCACAGCGGGCCTGCTGCCGAACGCCACCGTGGTGGTCGATCATTTTCACTTAGAACGACCGGCAATTGATGGTTACTTGAGTCTTCGGGTGGTGGGTCGGGTTGGCCAGCGGTAGCGGGTGCGGGCTTCGTTGATGAGGCGGCGCAGGACGGTGAGGGCGGCGGCGAGGTAGAGGTACAGCTCGGTGACGGCGCGGCGTTTTTCGGTGCAGCGGCGGATCTTGCCGTAGCCGTTCATCCAGGAGTGGGTGCGTTCCACGACCCAGCGTTTGCCGGCTTGGATGGGGGCGGGGATGGGTTTGCGGGCGATCTCGTGGACGTAGCCGAGT
>JAABUM010003034.1_pt1 | contig 21451 bp, 27 predicted proteins | sample 5559161 | NCBI WGS metagenome assembly JAABUM01 (sample SAMN10711868, study PRJNA513369) | rock metagenome | isolation source: Antarctica rocks | place: Antarctica: Victoria Land, Siegfried Peak nord
CGGTGCGGAGCTTTGCCCGCGTCGCTGACCTGAAACGGGCGGTCGATGACGCGCTGGAACGCAAAGCCCACCAACGGCAACAGCGGTATGCCAAAACTACGAACTTTGGCCGCTGACCCACTTAGCGGGCGCGGTCGGCGCGACGTCCGCGCTGCCTTTGCGCGTCGATGCGCTGCTCGACGGGGCGATCGCGGTGCGCCCATGCCTCCGACCCGGGGTGCTCCTCGGGACCGCCGTGGGCGTCGCGGGCCTCGCGCTCTTGCTCGTCGTCCCGCTCTCCCTCTTCGCGAGCAACGGCCTGCTGTCCCAGTCGCACCTCGCCGCGCTCCTCTGCTGATGCCCCGGGCCGCGCCACCCCCGGCCCGATCCGTTCGCTTGACAGGATCGCCGACTGCTACTACCCTGTGTAGTGGAAGCTGTGCGCCGCGCGATACCGCTTCGCGCGGTGGTGAACGGGCCGAATCGGAGGGGGTGCGATGCCACCGCGCCACGGACGGCGGAAGACGGTCGACGGCCCGGCGCTCGAAGCCTTTCTCGGGGGGATGCTCGCGCTCGCGCCCGCCTATTTCCTCGCGGAGGGGGTCCTCCGGGCATATCCCCATGTGACCCACTGGGTCGGCACGGGGCTTGGCATCGCGGGCGGCTACGGCCTGGGCGCGCTCGTCGCGGCCTACAAGGAGGAGCGCCCGCCGTTCGGGCGCGGCCTCTCGCGGACGGGGCCGCGAACCAGGGTACACGCCCATCCGAACGGACGCGACGAGCGATCCGCGACCGCGAAAAGGCGCACCGGGCGCTGACCGACAGCACCCACGGGGGGTGCCGACATGAGGGAGGATCGCGGCCCGTCCCGCCAAGACGGCCGCGCCGGAGGCCGCCGCCGATGCTACGACGAATCGTGATCGTGCTGCTCGTCGCGAGCGTCTTCGCGGCGACGGGCGTGCCCGCGGATGCGGCCATCCCCTTCCCGGCGAAGGCCGACGCGCGCATCGTCATCGCGCAGGATCAGCAACGCATGCTGATCTACGAGCGCGGGAAGCTCATCAAGACGTTCCCGATCTCCACCGGCCTGCCGACCGCGCGGGAGAGCAGCACGCCGATCTGGACCGGACCGATCGCCGACTACTGGGGGACTTTCTCCTCGTTCGGCACGACGCAGGACGATGGCTACTGGCTCTTCACCGACCGCCTGCCCGACGGCCGTTGGAACGGTGACATCCTCATCCACGGCGCGCCCTATCTGTTAGGTCCGGGTGGGGAGAAGGTGTACGACACCGGCGGGATCGGCGTGAACCCGAGCAGCCACGGCTGCATCCGCATGTTGCCGGAGGACATGGCCTGGTTCCGCGGCTGGGACCCGCAGGGCGTGACCGTGGACATCCAGCCCCTCGGCGATCCGGCACCCACCGGGAACAAGCTGACCCTCGGCGCGTTGCTCCTGGGGACCCCCTGACCGGACCCCCGGAGGCACGACGACCGTGCCTCGCTCGGCTACGGAGGATGAGCAGGAGTACCCGATGATCCGCCGCCTCGCCCTGCTCCTATTGCCCGCCGTGCTGGCCCTCAGCGCCATCGTCGCCGTCCCGTCCGGCCAGCGCGCCGCCGCCGGCGCGCGCTATTGCCCGCCCGGCGTCCCCTACTGCGCCGAGAACGCCTTCCTCGCCTTCTGGCAGGCGAACGGCGGCCTGGAGATCCTCGGCTTGCCGGTCAGCCAGCCCTTCGTGGACGATCGCGGCCTGATCGTGCAGTACTACGAGCGCGCGATCATGGAGTGGCACCCGGAGAACGAGGCGAAGTACCAGGTGTTGCTGACCCTCCTCGGCAACGACCTCGCGGGGAACCGCCCGGAGCGCAGCGCCCCGGCCAACCCCTGCGCCGCCGACTGCGCCACGCTCAGTCAGACCGGCCACACCCTGCGCGGCACCTTCCTGCGCTACTGGCAGAGCAATGGCGGCCTCGCGGTCTTCGGCTTCCCCCTGACCGAGGAGTTCACCGAGATCAACGCCGCCGATGGCAAGCCCTACACCGTGCAGTACTTCGAGCGCAACCGCTTCGAGTACCACCCCGAGCAGGTCGCGCGGTACCAGGTGCTGCTCGGCCTCCTGGGGTCCGAGACCCTCGCCAAGGACCGGCAGATCCTCGACCGCCCGGTCGCCCAGGTGCCGGATTACACCGCGCCGCCGGTCGTCGCCGCCCCGGTCGGCGCGCCGGTCACGCTGACCATCCCGACCATCCGCGTCAGCGCCCCGATCGGGCCCGCCGGACAAGACGCCCAGGGCAACATGGCGGCACCGAAGACGGCCACCGATACCGTCTGGTATGCCCCCGGAGTGCGGCCCGGGCAACCGGGGAACGCGGCTATCGCCGGCCACGTCGACTTCGCCGGTGTCGGCCCCGCAGTCTTCTGGGACGTGCAACGCCTCACGGTCGGCGCGGAGGTCTTCGTGACCGACGACGCGGGCAAGCAGCGCCGCTTCCTGGTGACGGCGGTGGAGAATTATCCGGCCGAGCAGGCACCGCTGGAGCGGATCTTCGGCCTGTCCGCCGAGGCGAACCTGAATCTGAATCTCGTGCCTCGGGAATTTCGATCCCGTCACCCGCTCCTACGATCGCCGGATCGTCGTCTACACGCGCTGGGATGGCATCGCGCCGCGCTGACCGGGGCCGGCGCGCGGGCTGTTGCTACGGGAGGAGATCCGGATGGCCACCTCGACCCCCGTCTCGGGCCGCATCGATGCCATCATGCGCGCGCTCCTGCGGCACTGGCTCGCGACCGCCAATGTGGTGAATGGCCTGACGGTCGGCGGGGCGGCGCTGACGCCGCTGCTCGAGGCGCGCGGCTGGACCCCGCTCGCGACAGTGCTGTACCTGCTCTACCGACCGCTCTGCCCGCAACGCCCGGAGCATTCGTATTTCATCGCCGGGTACAAGATGGCCTTCGAGCAGCGCGAGACGGCGATCTACCTCGGCCTGCTCCTCGGCGGCCTCCTCTTCGCGCCGGTGCGCCGCTGGTTGCGCCCCCTCAGCTGGCGCGGCCTCGCTCTCGCCGCGCTGCCGCTGCTGATCGACGTCCTCAGCCAGACGGCCGGGTTGCGGGGCAGCGACTGGCGCTGGCGCACGGCCACGGGGATCGTCTTCGCGCTGGCCCTGGTCTGGTGGGCCTACCCCTACCTGGAGCGCGATCTCACGGCACCAGCGCCGCGACCCGGGGAACGGCGTACGCCCGCAGAGCATGCGCGCGCGATCGTCCTCGCCAATCAGGATACGCCACCAACGGGGGAACGACGATGACCGACCGCACGATCGCGTGCGATCTCCCCCCTTTACGGCGCGACGCGGCCTCCGTGCACCGGTATAGCCCGCCGGGCGGGCCGAGGGGGCGGGGTGGCCTGCGGCATACGTCAGGAACGGCGTCCGCGCCGGGCGCACGGGGTCGACACGTCGTCGGCATGGCCACCGCGCTCGTCCTGGCCTGGCTCCTCGCCGCCTGCGGCGGGTCGGCGACACCGACCGGCGTGCCATCGGCGACGTCCCTACCCACCACGGCGACGGCGGTGGCCGTCGCCCCACCCGCACCGGTCGCCACCACGATCCCCGCGACACCGCCCGTCGACACGGCAACAGCGCCCGCGTCGGTCGCGCCCACCGCCCCCGTCGCGCTCGCCGCGCCGACGGGCGCACCGACACCCGGGTCCACGCCCGCGCCGTCGGCGTCGACGCCACGATCGAGTACGTCGGACTGACGCCCGAGGGTAATATGGACATCCCGAAGCATTACGACAACACCGCCTGGTACGAGCCCGGCGCGCGCCCCGGCGATGTCGGCAATGCGGCGATCGCCGGGCATGTGGACTCGAAGACCGGCCCGGCGGTCTTCTGGGAACTATCAACCTTGAAGCCGGGCGACGCGATCTTCGTCGTCGGTGACGACGGCGTCGAGCGTCGCTTCGTTGTCACGGGGCGAGAGTCCTACCAACGGGCCGACGCCCCGATCGAGCGCATCTTCGGGCCGACCACCGCGCGCCAGCTCAACCTCATCACCTGCGACCCGAGCAGCAAATTCGAGCGGAGCAAGGGCGGGTACGCCTCCAACGTGGTGATCTACTCCACGCTCGCGCCATGAGTCGGGAGAGAGGGGCAGCGGTGCGCCGCGACGTCCACAATCCTTACCAGCCACTGTCGGCGACCGTGCTCGACCAGCTGCCGTTGCGTCCCGCCATGCGCATCGCCGAGATCCGCTGCGGGTCGGGCGACCTCACCCTACCGCTCGCCGCGCGGGCAAGTCCACGCCATCGATAGCGCGCCGACCATGCTCGCGGTCGTGCGCGAGCGCGCCCGTGCGGCGGGGCACACCAATATCGCGACGCATCTGACGGCACCAGGGGAGGTGCCGCTTCGCACGGGCGGACTGGACGGTGCCCTCCTGACCCTTGCCGGGCTATCGGCGGCCCACATGGCCGGCGACGCCTTCGCGAGCAGCAGCATGAAGAACGGGTTCCGCTCCGGCGTCGAACAGACCATCGCCGGGACCCGTCCCCCGGATGGAGCGCGCGACCGATCCGGACGAGCGTGCCGTGCGGATCGGGCATGAACATCAACCCGAACCGCGAGATCGCGGCGTCGAAGGATCCATCCGGCACGTCGAGTTGCTGGGCATCCACGGCCAGCGTCTCGGTGTTTGTCAGCCCGCGTGCGTGCCTGCTCCGCAGTGATCGCCAGCATGCTGGCCGAGACGTCGGTCGCCAGGACGGTGCCGTCCGGCCCGACGAGCCGACTCGCCAGGAAACTCTAATCGTCCGTCCCCGTCGCGTCACCGCCCCAAAGACCTGATCGCGCCAGGCGGCTCCCTGGGGCCATTGACGCGCCGCCTCTCCCGTGTCCCACATCCCGCCGTGTGGACCTTGCGGTCGCCGAGGTACTGTCAAGGTAACTGGCTGGCCGTGCGGGAGGAGCGGTATGCGATACTGGGGGCATGAATGAGAAAACTCCTACTCCCACCTATAAGCGCCACCGCTTCCCGCCGGAGATCATCGGCCACGCCGTGTGGCTGTACTTCCGGTTCGCGCTGCGCTACCGCGACGTGGAGGAGTTGCTGGCGGAGCGCGGGGTTATTCTGACGTATGAGACGATCCGCCAGTGGTGCCGGAAGTTCGGTCAGCAGTACGCGAACGCCCTGCGCAAGCGGCGTCCGCGCCCTGGCGACAAGTGGCATCTGGACGAGGTGTTCGTCCAGATCAATGGCGCGCAGCATTACCTCTGGCGGGCGGTCGACCAGGATGGCCATGTGCTCGACATCCTCGTGCAGTCCCGGCGCGATAAGCGAGCCGCCACGAAGTTTCTGCGCAAGCTGCTCAAGGGACTCACCTACGTGCCGCGCGTCATGGTCACCGACAAGCTTGCGAGCTACGGGGCGGCGATGCGGGACGTGCTGCCCGGCGTCGAGCACCGGCGGCACAAGGGGCTCAATAACCGGGCGGAGAACTCGCACCAGCCGACGCGCGAGCGGGAGCGGCGGATGCGGCGCTTCAAATCGGCGGGCCACGCGCAACGGTTTCTCGCCGCCTACGGCCCGATCGTCGGCCACGTCCGTCCGCGTCGCCACCGCCTCACCGCTCACGACTACCGCCAGACCAGAGCCGAACGCTTCGCCACTTGGCGGGCGGTCATCGGCACCCCGGCCATGGCCTGACGAGCGGTGCTGCCCTCCTTCAACACGCCCTTGTGCGCCAGTGATCCGGCCATCCCAGCTTTACCTGACAGTACCCAGGGACGCGATCGTCGTCCCAGTTCTGACGCATCCGCTGACCATCCGACCCTCTGCTTCCAACCAGCTATGCTTCCCGGGACAACGCGGCGCACAATACGTACAGCAACCTGATCGCTGATGCGTCGTACCATGTCGGCGGGTTCAGTGTGACGGCATCGCGATACAGCGAGCGATGAGGACTGTCGCGTTATCGGGCGCACCGCCGGTGAGTACGCGCTCGAGGATGGTCCTCACGCTCGCCGTGCACGATCCCGCACCGAGCATGAGCGCACGTAGCGTGCTATCGTCGAGGATGCCCCACACCCCGTCGCTACAAAGGAGCAAGACGTCATCCTCCCGGAGTTGGAGCATCCCCACGCCGCGCGTGGTCGCGAGCGTGTCGATGTAGGCGTCGCCCAATGCCCGCTGTCCGCCGAGTGACCGGAGCACCTTATTGCTATCGGGGTGGCCGCGCGACTCCTCCGCCGTGAGCACCCCGCTGGCGACCATCGCGGCCACCAAGGAGTGATCGTGGGTGAGTTGGACGAGCGTGCCATCGCGGAGCAGGTAGGCGCGCGTGTCGCCCACATGGCCCAGGGTGAGAACACCGTCATCTACCACCGCACAGGTGATGGTCGCGCCTACCGCGCGTCCCTCTGCCGCATCGAAGACGGCCCGGGCCGCGGCCTGCACCAGCGCCACCGGATCCGGCGGCGGCGCATCGTGTACGAGGTTACCGCCGACACCGTCCAGCACCGCCTGCACCGCGGCCCGACTCGCCACCTCACCCGCTTCCATCCCACCCATGCCGTCTACGACGCACAGGAGGGCACGAAAAGCGACTCGCTCGTGCTGCGCGAGCGACCAGGTGAGCTGCACATGGGCATCCTCGTTCACCGGCCGCGACCGGTTGAGGCCGACCGTCGTCCCGCTGGCAACTTCGAGCGCCAACGCGCGGCGCTGCCAGCGCCCCTTGAAGGCGAGGAGTCGCTGGTAGAATGTCTCGAGATCGACCCGTTCATCGACCGGCACCAGCGCCGCATCGAGCAATTGTGGCGCGCCCGGGAGCTGCACCAATGCACCGAGGGCAGCGAGTTCCGGCCCTTGCTCGGGCACCGGGACGCCGACGAGCGCCCGGTACAGCAGGGCCCCGAGCGTGTACACGTCCTCCTTGCCCGTCACGAGCGCCTGATGGGCCACTTCCGGGGCCGAGTAACCGGCGACGCTCAGCGCGCCCTCGGATCCTTGACCGATCCGTGCTGCGGTTCCGAGTTGGGTGATGCACAATGGTTCGCCCAGGGCGATATGCGCCGGCTGCAGGCCGAGCAACGACCAACCTCCGACGTGCAAGCGGCGAAGCACCTGCGCCAGTTGGAGGACAATCGCGATCGCCCCTGCCGTGTCGAGCCCCGCCTCCAACGCCGCCGCGAGGGTGCCGCGCTTGTCGTCTCGCCACTCGATCGCCAAGTACCGCCGACCATCCTGCTCGAACGCGGCCAGCGGGCGCGGTAACATTGCGTAACGCACCTCGGCGAGTACCGCGCTCTCGCGGCGCAAGTCAGGGTATGCGACAGGTGCCTCGCGCAGTTCGGCTGGTACAGCGGGACCCGCTTCCTGCTGCACGAGCGCGCGGTAGCGATTGAGCCGCCCGCGTGCGTCGAGGAAGTGCTCGATCGAGACCACGCCCCCGGGGCCGAGTATGGTGCCCTCGGTAAGCGGGGCGGGAGCCTGGACGGTCGACGGGAGCACCATCTCATCGAGTGCGGCGCTCCCGATCTCGGCATCGGTGGCGCCCACGGTCGGCGGAATTTCTCCACCCGACGTCAGCGGCGCGACAATGCCTCCGCCGTCGGGAGCGCCGTCGGTCGTTGGTATCCCGTCGTCGAACCGGTCGACTGCCACCCCCGTGGGGTCCACCGGCGCCGCCGATTCCACCTCGCGCTCAATCGAAGCAGCAGGAACGCCAACCACTTCGGACGCGCCCTCGGCGGGTGATGACGGCGTCACCGGCGCGACAGTCGCCTCGCCCCCCGTGATTAGTGCTGCACCGACTACGGGCGTACCCGGCGAAGGCAGCGGCGTGGAGCTGGCCTGCAGGTCGGCCGCCACACCAGCGTCGTCGTGCTCGCCGGGCTTGCACACCATGCCCACCCCTAGTCCGCCTTGAAAATGAAGCGGGCATTGCCGAAGGCCACCTCGTCACCGGGCGTCAGTGCGGTCGGCGTGCTGAGCCGCGGGCCGAAGGTGCTACTCCCCGGCCGCTTCACGAAAACCCCGTTCGTCGAGCCGAGATCCTGCACGTACCATCCACCATCGGACTCGCGATACAATTCCGCGTGGTGGCGGGAGAGTTGCTCCGCCTCGGGCGTGCCCGATAGATCGATGTCGACGGGGCCGGTCTCGGGGTCGAAGCGCCCCACCACGAGCCGATCGCCCTGCAACGGGATCTCCTCCGCACCGACCGCACCGTACCGTTTAGGGGCCAGACGCGGGTTGACGACCGACGGCGGGGGTGGTGTTGCGGTGCCCCCCGGTGACGGGGACGGCGTCTCGAGGGGGGCGGCTGCCGGCTCGTCCTGCGGCGTGAACGGCGGCTCCGATGCGGGCATCTCCGCGCTATCCCCTGCCTGGACGGGCGTGCTCTCGGCCGCCACAGGCGGGGTGGCCGTCGGGGCCAAAGCCGCCCCACAGTCCTCGCAGTATTCCACGCCCGCCGGGTTCTCCTTGCCGCAGATCGCGCACGTCACCATAACATCCTTCTCCTCGGCCTCGCGGCCGCTAGCGTATTGTCGCGCCCGTCGCGGCCACCGAGGGCTACGCGCCGGTGATCTTCCGGATCTCCTCCTCGGAGGGGATGTCGTCGGGCACCGCGTCCGGCCCGCCCGCCTTCATCGTCTGGGTCCGCGCGCCCAGCTTGATCGTCTTCACCGTGCCGATCTTGATGGTGCCGTTCCCGCGCAGTTCGTCCACCGCCGCCTCGAGCGCGCGGGTCATGCCGGCGTTCCCGAGTCGCTGGGTCATCGACCGCGCGACCTGGAGGGTCCGGGCCGCTTGCTCGGGATTGGTCTTGGCCTGCTCGGTGGCCTGCCGCACCAGACTATCCACGTTGCGCTGCTGCACGTAGCCCATCACCTCGGGGTCCACCGCGGCGGCCAGCGCCTCATCCTCCGTGAACTCGACCACCAGATCCTGCGGCGCGACCTCCCCGCGATAGCCCTGCGCGGGGACGAGATAGGTCACGCCCAACTGTGCCAGGCGTGCCCGTACCGGGGGCCGCCCCTGGAGATCGAACTCCAGGATGAAGACGGTGTGGTCGCCGGACTCGATATTGCCGAGCGGGAGGGGTTCCTGTGCGGGATCGATGTCGGCCAGGTTCGGATACGCGCGTATCGCCGAGACGAGGCGGACGTCGCGGACCGTTCGCACGGTGACACGGACATCGGCGATCACCTGGCGCGTGGCGGCCCCGAGTTCGGCCTCGAAGATGTCCGGGAGCGCGGTCATGTCGCGGAAGTCGTAGGGGCGGCCCTGGCTCACGCTGCAGAGGTCGCTAAGCAGATCCTCGTTGTACTCCTCGCCGACGCCGAGCGCGACGATCGGGGTCTGCAACTTTGCCAGGGCCTCCGCCGCGTCGCGGCAGTCGAGTTCGTCCACCGCCCGCCCGTCGGTGAGCAGTAACACCTTCCGCGCGCCCTGCTCACCGCGTCCCAGCGTCTCCGCCGCGACGGTCAGCCCCCTGCCCATCAGCGTCCCGCCGCTATAGTCGGCCAAGCTCGCGATCCCCGCGAGCAGCCGCTCGCGATCCTGACCGATCCCCCCTTCTGCGACGACGGTCGCATCGTCATCGAAGCGGATGATCGACACCGTGTCGTCGGGCTGCAGGGTCGCGCTGCCGACCAGTCGCCGCGCCGCGTCCATGGCGATATCGAGCTTTGTCGTGCCCTCGAACGTGGCGTTGTACGTCTTCCCGTCGACGGTGAACGGCTCGGCGGGCTGGATCGCTGCGGCGAGGCCCGGTGCCGGCTCGCGCATCGAGCCACTGGTGTCAATCACCAGCGCGAGATGCACGCGCGGCCGTGCCTGCGCCGCCTCGGGCGTCGGCAGCAGCTTGAGCATCACGAAGAGTTTCTGCGCATCGGCGTTCGCTCGGAGGTACTCGCGATGCGGCTTGATGGTGATGTGGAGCACTCGCTCTCCTTCCTGGCCCCGCCCGCGGGACCCGGTCGCTACGCGTTCTGCCGCAACGACTTACACAACGTTACGAGATGGTCCGCGTCGAGGCGCACCCGGAACGACAGGTCGTCGACCGTCGCCTCGACGACCTGCTCCGCGGGACGGAAACCGAACGTCAGCGCTTTCTCGCCATCCGATCGGCGGAGCGTCACGGCATCCCGCTCCGTCGGCGTCCCACCACCCCAGCGCTCGGTCGACCACTCGCGGATCGCTGCGAGCGGGATCGTCGCGTCGCCGCGCTCGCCCCGATACCGGAGGTGTCGCGTGGTCACCCAGAGCGTGCCGGTGTCGATGGGGTGATCGCTCACCCAGGTGCGCCGATAGCGGGTGGTCGCGAGGGCCAGGACCACGGTCTCGTCGTTGGCGAGGCGGTCGGGGTAATCGCGCGGCCCCGCCAGCGAGACCTCGCCGGCCAGCAGCGCCAGCCAGAATTCCTGATCCGCCTCGTCGCGTAGCGCGCGGACCTTGGCCGCGACGGGTTGGCCGGCGGCGAGACGTCGCCAGTCTCCGCTCGCAAGATACGTTCCGCGTCGATCGCGCGTCTCGCCGAGGCGCCCCCCGATACCATAGGGGTCACGGCGCGGATCGTAGGCCACGAGGCCATACGAGCCGTCGCTCCCGGTGGCGAGTTCGGCGGTGCAGGCGGGGCAGATCAGCCCGGGGCGAGCCGGGTCCCGTTTCCCGGCGGCGAGCGAGCGCCAGAAGGCGGTGGCATAGGCCCGACCGCCGAAGCGGGCGGCGATACCACGGGGATCGTCCGGCGCTCGGAGCAGGACCAGTTCGTCGTGCGCGACCGCATCGAACTGGGCGCGACAATGCGGGCACCCGTGGGTCCCCGCATCGGGGGCGAGCCCGGCGGCGGCCTTGTCGAGTTCCAGTGGCGTGCAACGTCGGCCCCGGTACGCCGGAGGCACGCGATCGAGGTGGCCATCGACCGCCACCCATTCCAACGTCTGACCGCGCTCGTCGTCCGGATGGATGTCGATCTCGGCGGCGCAGTTCTCGCAGAAGTACAGCGTCTCCGTCCGGCCCGAGAGCCGCCACCATTCCGCTCGTGTCAGCGTGCGACCCCGGAGCGCGGGATCGAGTTGCCCGGGCCCGCCCGGGAGGGCATCGAGTGTCAGGCGGTCGCCCTGCAGGTGGTAGTCGAAATCGGCCTCGCAGGTATCGCACCGCGCCCAGATATCGGGCAGGAGGAGGGAGCCGGGGCGCGCGTATTGCACCACCGCGCCGACGCGACAAGCCGGACAGCGCAACAACGTGCCGGGGACCAGCAGCGCCGACTGCACGGCCCGGGGTATGCCCGTGTGACAGGAAGGGCAATGGCCGCGGGCCGCGTCGGGCACCTGCTCGCGGAGATCGGCGGCGCGGCACACGGGACAGGGGAGCGCGCTGGTGTCCGCCGCCGGATCGCGCATCGCGGCACCGCGGCACACGGGGCAGAGCAGTTCCCCGGTCGCCGTCGCCGCGCCGTCCCCCCGGAGCGTGCGCGCGATCGCGCGCACGCGCCCGAGGTGGCCAGGGAACGATGGCGGGGGCGGGGGGGGCGTCGCGGGAGATGGGACGGGGGCAAGCGGCGGCACCGGGGGGCCATCCACACCGGCGAGTGCTGGCAGCCCGGCAAGTTCCCGATAGAACGCGCGCGCGCTCTGCGGGCGTTGATCGATGGCCATCGCCAGGCCGTGCAGGAGCGCGCGGTCGAAGGGGACGCTGAGTTTCGGGTTCAGCGCGCGCGGCGGCTTCAGATCCACGCCCATGGCGCGGTCGGTCGCCGCCGGGGGTTGCTCGCCGGTCGCGAGGTGGTAGAGCGTCGCTGCCAGGGCGTAGATGTCCGTGAATGGGCCGCGCCGCGCCTGCTGTGCGTACTGCTCCAGGGGGGCATAGCCGGGCGTGAGCACCACCGACTGCCGCAGCGTCTTGTTGCCGGCGAACTCGCGCGTCGCGCCGAAATCGATCAGCACCGGTCGCGGGCGGGCTTCCCCCTCGGCCAGGATGATATTATCGGGCTTGATATCGCGGTGGAGGAAACCCGCGCGATGGATCACCTCCAGCGCCCCGGTCACCCCATCCGCCGTCGCGAGCAGTTCCGGTTCCGGGAGCGGGCCGCCATGCGTTTCCAGTCGCCCCCCCAACGTGGTGCCACGTAGGTATTCCATCGCCATGTACGCGGTCGCGTTCTCCTGGAAGACGCCGTAAACATCGACGATGCCGGGATGGTGGAAGCGTGCCAGGACACGCCCTTCGTCCAGGAAGCGTTCCAGTGCGGCCTGATAGTCCGCGCCGCGAAGGGTCGGGGGAGGGAGCACGGTCAAGCCCTGGCGCCCGGCCCCGGCCGGGAAAAATTCCTTCAGCGCGACGGGGCGTCCCCGACGCAGATCGGCACCCAGATAGGTGATCCCGAACCCGCCGTGCCCGAGCACTTTCCCGATGGAAAAATTGCCGTTGTCGAGCCGCGTGCCCGGTGTGAGCGCGTAGTCATGGCGAAGCCGCGGGTCGCTCGTGTCGGTCGCCGACGCGAGCGGCGTGCCGCACGTCGGACAGGTGCGCGCATCAGGGGGGACCGGGCTCGCGCAGATCGGGCACAACGACGTCGTCAAATGCATCCCCAACCAAATAGCGAGTGCCGTAGGACATCCGGCAGGTGATCACACGGAAGTGCGATGAAGATACCCCGTCGACGGTGATACGCTGTGACGTTGCCGTTGGTGATGCAAACGGTATGCCATCGAGAAGGGCTTGTGACAATGAGTCTCCCAGCGATAACCTAAGCTGGGGTGTGCGCACCGAGTTCGACGCCTGCCCGGGTGAGGGTCGGAAGGGCAACCTCGTCGAGGCGATGCTGACCGAGACGCGGGACATGGCGGAGCCCCGGTGGTTCTTCGCGCAGGCGCTCAAGGTGGCATTGTCAAGGTAACGGGGTGACCGGGTATGCGATACTCTGGCGCATGAAAGAACAGGCTTCCGCTCCGAGCTACAAACGCCATCGCTTCCCGCCGGAGATCATCGGCCACGCGGTCTGGCTGTACTTCCGCTTCCCCCTGGGATGCGTCAGAAGTCAGACAACGCCTGGTGGGAACGACCGGATTCTGGTAGCGTAGCGGCCTTGACCGCTGCGTGAAGGAGTTGCTCGTGCCTTGCCCCCACTGTGCCGCGACCGCGACCACCGAGCAGTCTCGGCGCACCGCACTCGGCTATCGCACCTTCCGCTGCCGCGTCTGCCGGCGGGTCTGCAACGAGCGGACAGGTACACCCTACAACCATTTGCAGTACCCGACCGACCTCGTGCTGCTCGTCGTGCTGTGGCGCTTGCGCTACAAGCTGCGCCTGCGCGACCTGGCCGAGATGTTCCTGGAACGGGGGTTCGTCTTCACGCATGAGACGGTGCGGGACTGGGAGGCGCGCTTCGCCCCGCTCCTGGCCGCGCAATTGCGCGCCAAACGACGCGGCACGGCGGGGCCCAAGTGGCATGCGGACGAGACCGACGTCAAGGTCAATGGCCAGTGGTGCTACCTGTACCGCGCGATCGACCGGGAAGGGCATCTGGTCGACGCGCGGCTGAGCGCGACCCGCGACATGGACGCGGCGCAGCGCTGCTTCCGCCGGGCACTCGCGCTCGCCGGTGCCACGCCCGAGCAGGTCACCACAGACGGGCACGACGCGTACCCGCGCGCCATCCGCGAGACGCTCGGCGACGGCGTCACGCATCGTTGCAGTCGCTACAAGAACAAGCGGATCGAGCAAGATCACCGGGGCCTGCAGCAGCGCTACTACCCGATGCGTGGCTGCGGATCGTTCGCTGCGGCCGCGCGCTTCTGCACCGGTTTCGAGGAGCAGCGTCAGTACTTCCGCGCCCAGGCCCGCTCGGGCGAGTTCGTCTCGCTCGCCGAGCGACGTCGCCGCTTCCAGGGCCGCTGGGCGGCGATCCTGGCCGAGCTGACCGCCGCTTGATGGGCGGTCAGCTCGGCCTCGCGCTGCCCAGCGCGCTCCTGAGCAGCAAGCGCCGTCCCAATCCTGACACAACCAGAACACCAGCTCCCTCCACACCACGCAGCACGGGTCGGCGGCACGATCGGCCGCATCAAGGGCCGATCATCGCCGACCACAGGGGAGTCTGGGAGCGGACTCGATGGTGCCGGATGAGGTTTTCACACCCAACAGCCACGACAGGCTCCGTTTCCCCGCCGGGCACGTCACCATCTCCGCCTCCCAGTCCACCACGAAACGCGCCTTCTCAAACCCTTCTCCGGCTTTGGCTTGCCAACTCGGATCGCGCGCAATGGGACCGACGACTGCCACGCCATGCTCCCGCCGACTCGTCACGAGCACGTCCGCCGTGGTGTAGCCGGCATCGACCAGGTGCTCGCGCGGCAGCAGGCCCTCGGCCGCGAGCGCGGTGTGGATGGTCGGCAGCAGTTGATCATCCTGGATCGTGGCGGATGTGGTTTCCACATGGGTGATCAGGTGGGGCGTGTCCGGGTCGCACGTCTCCGTCAGATGCACCTTGTAGCCCACCCAGTCAACACCGCGCTTGGTGCTCCAGCGGGCCTCGGGATCGTAGGGCGAGGCGATGAGCGCACCAGCGGACGCCAGGTCCTTGACCGCGCGCCAGCGCGGCGGCTCCAGCGGGGCGGTGTACTGCTCAGCCCAGACCTGCCGGAGCGTGACGATCGCCGGTAGCGCGCTGAGCCAGGGCAGCGCCACCGCCGTGTCCACCGCCGCCAGCAGCTGTCGGCCATCGGCACCGATGGCCGCCGCGAGGGCCTGCCGCTGGCTGTCCGCCTTCGGTAGCTGACAGTTGTCGATCCGGCTGCCGTAGCGCGTATACCAGTCGTCCGGCACCTGTGTCCGGAGCCAGTCGGGGGCGACGCTGGCCAGGGTGTTTAAGGCATGGCGCAGCGTTTCGCCCACCCGTTCCAGCCGATTGAGGACGCGCACCGCCGCCAGGACATGGGTGGAGTCGGTGCGCTGCCGCCCGCGCGCCTTGAGCAGCCCCTGCTCGCGACACTGGGTCAACAGGGTGTCGAGGAGCAGGTGTTCGGCCTCGCCCGCCACCAGGCGGGTGCGAAACTCGCGCAACACCGTGTGATCGAAGCCCGGATCGGTCAGCTCCAAGCAGAGCAGGTATTTCCAGTCGATCCGGCCGCGCACCGCGTCGGCGGCCTGCCGGTCGGACAACCCTTCCATGAACTGCATGAGCGTCGTCAGCGCCAGGCGCGCAGGCGCTGCCGCCGGCTGGCCGCGCGTGGGGAAGAGCGCGGCGAAATCCCGATCGGCGAAGAGGCTCCCGAGCACATCGTACAGGCGCAGATAGCGATTGCCGCGCGGGAACGCCGCCCGGGCCACCTGCGCCGTGTCGTCCGGCACGAGATAGGTCACCTGCTGTTGGAGCGACATCGGGAGCCTCCTTGCCTGGGCGGGCTTGGCCACGGTGAACGACGTGCGCCCCATCATAGCCCAAGCCAGCGCCGACCCAGCTGGGCGAAGGCTGCTCTGGCGGCTCAGGAGCGGTTCTCAGCCACCCGCGCGCTGCCCCGATGAGTACGGACATCCATAAAGCCGGTTGCGGCTTGCCATAACGAATTCGCCACCAGTATCAACGTTTGTGTAAGGCCTGCTTGTCTGTCTTGGTCGTGACGAAGGTAACCAGGAAGAGGCTTGCGGCGGAAGGATCGCTGTCGAACTGCATCAGAACGGGCAGTAATGCTCGGCGCACTGGCGCCGGAGTTGCATGTCGGCCAGGTTGAAGAGCCCGCCATCGTCATCCACCGGACGACCGCAGACGACACAGCGCGGCACCTCGGCACGCTCGCGCCAGATACCGAGGATCCGTGCCTCGCGCTCGGACTCGGCGCGGGGACGTCGCACCTCGGTCGTCCGGCGCTGGCCGCGCAGATAGGCCGCGATCGCGGCGTGTAGCTCTTCCACGGCCTCCCCCCTCACTCGGCGACCACGTAGCCGCACGTCGGGCCGCAGCTGGCCGTCGTGCGCGACCGGGCGCAGGGAGAGGCCCCAGCGCCCCGCCTCGACGGCGGCGGGCGGCCCGAAGGCGATCCCGGTAACTGCCCACCGCGCGGCGGTCCCCTCGACGCGCAGCACCAGCCCGACGTTCGGCGCACCCGCGTAGACCTGCACCGCCGCGAGCGTGCTCGCCTCTAGGACCAGGGAGTTCGCCGGCGCGGCGGCCAGGCCGAGCGGCGTGACGTGCTGCCCCGCCATCAGGCCACGCCCCGACGTTGCACGGTGGGAGTCACCCGCGCGACTTCATCCTCCTCGAGCGGATACCACTCGACGCGGGGCGGCGGGAGCGGATCGCCGTGATCGCGGGCCGCGCCGACCCACGAGGCGATCGCCTCGCGCGCCCTGGCCGCCGCCTCCTCGTACGTCGCACCGTGCGTCATGCAGCCGGGCAGCTCGGGCACAGTGACGACGAAGATGCGATCCTCCGGATCCCACACCAGCGCCAGCGCGTAGGGCGGCACCTCGTCCAACGCTTCCGGCTCGATCCAGGCGGTCAGCTTCCCGATCGTCATGCCTCAATCCTTCCTGATCGTCGTCTTGTCCCCGGCCGCCGCGACCGCCGCGCGGGCCTCCGCCAGCTCGCCCTCTTGGTAGCGCTTGGCGTCCGCGCTATCCGCCCCGGCGACGGTCGCCTTGACCCCGGTGGGGTGCCGCCAGGTCTCGTGACTGCCGGTGGTGCGCACCAGGACGAACCCCAGCGCGCGGAGATCGGCCCGCAACTGGCGCATTTCCGTGGCACGCGGACTACACGCGCGCGTCGAGGAGCGCCCGGAAGGCTTCCGCGTGCGGCCCTTTGAGCGCGATGCGGTGCGGCTGGTTGAGGTCGTTCGCCGCCAGCGACGCCGCCGTCGTGATGACGTAGAGCACGAGCGTGTCGTCATGCGTGTCGCAATAGGCATCCACGATGTGCGCCCAGGCCACGTAATGCGCGCCGCCCTTGGTGTCGACCAGCTTGACCATCTCGGCCATCATCATCCCTCTCGCCACTGCTCGACAACTGCGCTGGTAGAATTGCCCCGCTCGCCGGTGGTCACAGCCCGGTGAGCCTACGCCGTCGCCTGGCTACTCAGGCGGCGGCTTTTTTTGGCGTTGCTTCCGAGGTATCGAGTAAGTCGATGTCGAATGGGGAGACGTTGTACAACCGAGCAAGTTTCACGAAGATCTTTGCCAGCGGTTCGCGACGTCCAGACTCCCACATATACACAGTTTGCGGCGTCACACCGATCTGATAGGCTACTTCCAACTGTGTAAGACCAGCCTCCTCGCGCAACTCTTTCAGGGTCTTTTGCATACTGATCCTCTCATAGTGATCACTCTCGCGTGCGCGCGCTTGATTACTCTTCATAAGATACACCTGTTCAACCAATACTGCAATATACCCTGACTTGTACTATAACAGATAGCATAGTTGTATTGCCAGAGGGGAACAGCCCCCGGACGCAAAAGAGCCTCACCGCCACACCCTGGTAAGCAAACGGTGAGGCCGCAAGGGAGCCGGAAGGCTCGGAGGTAGTGTACGACATGGTTGCTCAGGCGGTTACACGCCAGTTCTCCAAGCCGCTCGAAGCGCGTCAGGTGGAGGCCCGCAGCCGCGCCAAGGCGAAGGGTGTCCGCGTCACGGTCGTCTCCGTGGCCCGCTCCTACGTCAGCATCAGCCAGTCGCAGCCGGGCATCACCTACCGCATCGAGCGCAGCCGCCTCGGCTGGGGCTGCGAGTGCGACGGCTATCGCTTCACCGGCATGTGCAAGCACGTCGCCACCGTCCAGCGGCGCAGCGAGCGTGCGGGCTGGACCTTCGGTCAGGTCGCGCCGCTCGACCGTGCCATGCCGGGGGGGTCCACGCAGGACCTCCCCCCAGCCCCCGCCCTAATCATCCCCTTCCACCCGCGCTCGGTCGAGCGCCGCCAGTCCGAGGCAACCCGCCGGGCAAACGATGATCTGTTCGGTGCATAGCCGGAAGCAACTTGCCGCCAGGGGTACTAGTACAGCGGGGCTGAAGTAGCCCGGTAGTTTTTGCGGCACTGTAGCAGGCTTCTCAGCCCTGATACTATGGGGGCATCTGCGCCGCCATGTACTAGCTATATATGCACGCAAGTTGCTTCCGGCCCTCCGCAGCGTGAACACCCCTACCGAAGGGCCGAATTCAAGATGAATCCGGGGGACATACCCCCCAAGGAGATATGCGCGATGACGACCCCCGTCCTATCCGTGAACGCCCTCATGCTGGCCCTGGTCGCCGAGCTGCATGCCGAGGACGTGCCCGCCCCGCTGGACGAGCGCTTCACGCTGGCCGCGATCTGGGCCGACCTGGCGCGGCTGGCCGGGGAGCCCTTCCCCGCCGCGATCGCGCTGGCGCTCGACAGTCCGATCGTGCCAGCCGGCCCGGTGCGTCGGGGCTCCTACGCCGACCACCGGCTCAACTTCCCCGAGCTGTACGCGATCCCGCGCGGCGACCTGACGATCACCGCGATCATGGCGTGCTGCCCGCACCCGACCCGCCGCTAGGCGTCCCCAGCACCCGCCTACGACGCTGTAGGCACCCCGCCACACCGCTGTGCCGCATACAAGAGCCGCATCTGTTGGGGTGCGGAACGCCCCGCCGCTCGTTGAGCGGTGTCGTATGAGGAGCATCACCGTGAAGATCCGCGCTTTCGGCCCGTTGACCGCGACACTCGACCTCGACCCGACCGACCTGCTGCTCCTCGCCGACGCGCTGGCCCTCACGCTCTACCACGACCAGGCCCCCGACCGGAACCTCACCGAGGCGCTCCGGGCGGCGTTGGAGGCCTGCGCGGTGGTCGCCGCGACCGATACCCTGCGCGATAACAACGTGCCCGAGGACGGGATGCTCGCCGATACGTGGCGCGTATGGGGGGCGTTCGACCACGCCAAGGGCGGGTTGCCGCGCATGGTCAAGCGCCCCGCGTGAGTGGGATAGCCGTGGTACGAAGCGAAGGAGGGGACGGGCCAGCAACGGCCCGCCCCCTCGCTATGGGTGCCGAGTCGGGGCATGGTTCCTGCCTCTATGCCCCGGTCCCGCAGACGTCGGGGCGGTAGTGGAGCAATCGCCAGGGTGTTTGGGAACCAGGATCGCACAAGCGCGCCGCCGTCGTCGTTGCCATCGTTCTACGGGGCGGCGCATCCACAGAGCACCTTCGCACGTCTCCAGCAGCGCTTCTTTTTGCGCGCGCACGGCCGCTATCTCGTCGCACTCCTGGCGCGGCAGGAGGGGCCGGCGCGTGATGCGCTGGAAGCGGAGCTGTGGCGCGTGCATCGGGCGCTCATCAGGGCTTAGTGACCCGTCACATGTCACGGCATTGACGAGGGCACGGGCGGCAGGCCCACGCTGGCCCGCCCCCTCCCCGATCAAGGCAAGGACAGATCGTCCTTGACAACGGCACTACACCCCCCTACGCTGTGGTGACCACTGGAGGCGATGACGCGGGGAGCCGTACCTGGACACCTGGCCCCCGCTGAGCGAATGGTGCAACCGGCCAGCAGCGATGCGGGGCCGGTTTGTGTATTTGTGGGCGGCGTATCGGCCGCGTGGGTGAGTGAAAGGGGTGGCCCAATGCGCTATTTGAGACGACGCTGTCTGGCGGTCCCGCTCGCGGTTGTGCTCGGGGTGCTCGGCATCCTCGGTGGGGCGACGGGCGGGCGGGCGGCGGCGCCCGACCCGCTATTGCGGATCGTCCACGCCTCGTCGGACGGCACTGTCAGGTAAAGATTAGCTGCTCAGGCATGCGATACTGGGATCATGAGTGAAAGCACCGCCGCCCTCACCTACAAGCGCCACCGGTTCCCGCCCGCGATCATCGGCCACGCGGTCTGGCTGTATTTCCGGTTCGCGCTCAGCTACCGCGATGTCGAGGAGCTGCTGGCCGAGCGCGGCGTGATCGTGACCTACGAGACGATCCGGCAGTGGTGCCAGAAATTCGGGCAGGCGTATGCTAACGAGCTGCGCCGGCGTCGCCCGCGGCCGGGGGATAAGTGGCACCTGGACGAGGTCTTCGTTTCGATCAACGGCGTCCAGCATTACCTCTGGCGGGCGGTCGATCAAGACGGCAACGTCCTCGACATCCTCGTGCAGCCCAAGCGCGACAAGCGCGCGGCCGTGCGCTTCCTCCGGAAGTTGCTCAAGGGCCTCGCGTATGTGCCGCGGGTGGTCATCACGGACAAGCTCGCCAGCTACGGGGCGGCGCTGCGCGCGGTGCTCCCGAGCGTCGAACATCGCCGCCACAAGGGGTTGAACAACCGCGCCGAGAATTCCCACCAGCCCACGCGGGAACGGGAGCGGCGCATGCGCCGCTTCAAGAGCCCGGGCCACGCGCAACGCTTCCTCGCCGCGTACGGCCCCATCGCCGGCCACTGCCGCCCGCGCCGCCATCGCCTCACCGCCGCCGCCTATCGCGAGACCAGAGCCGCCCGCTTCGCCACCTGGCGGGCGGTCACCGGCACCCTCGCCATGGCCTGAGCGGAAGCACGCCCCGCCTCAGTACGCCTCCATGCATCGACGCTCCGCACCACACGACTTATCTTGACAGTGCCGACACGGGTCGCCGCGAGGTCGAGGTCCGCGAGCGCCCGCCGGTAGAGGCCGTCCTTGTCGGTCGCGCCGAAGTGGATCGCGGCGAAGTGACGCGCCAGGTCCCGGTCGCGCAGCAGCGCCTCCCGCGCGGCCCGACGCCCCGGATAGTCGTCGCCGCTGACCAGCGAGACGCTCGCGAGCCGGTGCGTCGCCGCCAGCGCGCGAGCGTCGGCGCGGCGTCCGGGAAGACGTCGCCGGTCGCCGGGTCGTAGCGCGTCCGGCCGTAGTCGAAGATGAGCCCCGCGAGCGCCTGTGGCTGCCCCGACGTCATGCGTCCCCCCGCCCCTCGCCCCCGGCCGCCGCGCCGTCGGCGAGGAAGCGGGCGAGCCACGCGGGCCCGACCGCCCCGAACGGCTCGGCGTGCACCGCGAGCCGCGCCCGAACGTCCGCACACGCCGTCAGGGCACGGGCCACGATCGTGTCCGGCAGGGCCTGGTGGGTTCTGATGTCGGCGAACGCGTCCTCGTCGCGCACCCAGACCCGCCCGTCGGCGGCGCGCAGGACGTCCAGCTCCAGGTCGGTCTCCGCGAGGATGGCACCGTCCCAGCGCGCCGGCAGCACGATATCGACGTCGACAGCCGGGTCGCCCGGGTAAAAGCAGGCGGACCAGTAGCTGCCAATGGGGACCACCTTCACGACCGGACCGATGAACGTCCCGGAGCGGGAGTCATCGAGCGCCCACCAGGGGTCGCCGGTGCGCACGCCCAACCAGCGACCGTGCGCATCCTCGCCGAGGAGGCACGCCCTGGTCGCGTTCGTCGCCCGGTGCGGCCACTTGAACGTCCGGATCTCGATCGCCCCCCGCCCGCCCGCCCCCGTCGCCATCGCGCCCCTCCGCAGCGTCGTCGGTCCGTCCCCCTGCCCATGCC
>JAABUM010003035.1_pt1 | contig 21448 bp, 26 predicted proteins | sample 5559161 | NCBI WGS metagenome assembly JAABUM01 (sample SAMN10711868, study PRJNA513369) | rock metagenome | isolation source: Antarctica rocks | place: Antarctica: Victoria Land, Siegfried Peak nord
TGAGCGGGTCTCTGCCTCCCGCAAGCGATTTCGTCGACAAACTGCCGTGCATCTCGCGCGCAGCGCGGCGCGTCGCTGCCGAGCACCAAATTGAGCGGCGGCTTGGAGGTGCCGACCACCTTGAGCGACGGCTGCGCCGCGGGGACTGGACCGCCCGACCAGCGACCCGCCATCGCGTGTAGATAGCCGAGCGAGGCGCCGACCCGTCTACAGCCGCCGCCGCCGCCCAACAGATCGTTGTTGCCGTCATATCCCGGGCAGACGAAACGCCCAGGCGCCCGGCCTGAGCGCGTCGCGGCAAAGCGTCCGCACATTGTAAGACACCTACGTCCCCAGATCATCCCGGCCCCATCCCTCGTGGCTCTTGTCGGGTTCCGGGGTGGTGATCCGGGTGGTGCCGTTGGCGGGTATCTGGTGTGATGGCTGAAGCGCGCGAGGAGTCTTTGCCATCATGCCTGCATCCGACTTGGTCAATCTTTCCGGGCTGATGGACAATGCCAAGTGCTTCGCCTTCGTGCGCCAGCATCGCTGGCCGGGAGGCGTGCGCTGCCCTGGATGCGGCAGTTCCTCGGTGATCCGGGACGGGTGCGACGACACGCAGCGGCACCGCCAGCGCTACCGGTGCAAGGCATGTGCGTCCCGCTTCGACGACCTCACCAACACGGTGCTGGCGGGGCATCACCAGCCGCTGCGGATCTGGGTATTATGTCTTTACTTCATGGGTCTGAACCTTTCCAGCCGGCAGATCGCAGGCGAGCTGGGCCTGGCCGTTTCGGACGTGCAAGTCATGACGGAGCAGCTGTGCCGCGGGCTGGTCGCCAAAGCTCCGGCGGTGGAACTGAAGGGCGAGGTGGAGATCGACGAGGTCTACGTGGTGGCCGGGCACAAAGGCCAACCCGCAGCGGTGGCCAAAAGGGGCGGCTCGGACGCTGCCGCAGGCTGGCAGGAGCGCCGGGCCGCGGCACGCTGGAGAAGGACAAGCCGCCCATTCTCGGGCTGATCCAGCGCGGCGGACAGGTGGTGCTGCATATGCTGGCCAACGTGCAGCAAGCCATGATCAAGCCGATCATCACCGCCACCGCCACCGCCACCGTCGCCACAGGCACTCTCGTGCACACGGACGAGTATAGCATCTACGCTCGCCTGCCAGCCTGGGGCTACGGGCATAAAACCGTCTGCCATGGGCGCGGCGAGTATGCCCGTGACGAGGACGGCGACGGCTTTTGCGAGGTCCACGTCAACACGATCGAGGGCTTCTGGTCATTGCTGCGCTCCTGGTTGCGCCCGCATTGGGGCATCTCGCAGGACAAGCTGCCGGACTATCTCGGCTTCTTCCATTTCATGCACAACGCACGCCGACGCGGCAAAGCCTTGCTCGGCGCCCTTGTTGCAGCCTTGGTCGTATAACCTCGGCCCACCACCCCGGAACCCGACAAGAGCCACCCAGGATACCCTGATGCGTGGGCGCTGGGCTGCCGACGAGAAATGCGAGGGCCAAGTCGACCCCGGCATCCGCGCCCAGGTGTGGCGTACTACCATGGACTGGGATCGAATCGGCCAGTCCTGAGGCCCTCCGGACGAAGGTGTCATGCGCAGCCCACCACTCACGGATTTCGGCTGGCCACCCGAAATGGCGGTAGTGGGTCAGTTTGCAATCCAGTGAACCTTTGTGAGGGCCATCCTTCGTCATCCCGCACCAGACCGCGTCATTGCGAGCCGGCTTCGGCGCGGCAATCGAGGCAACATGCGGCGACGTCAGCGCGTATGGCATGGATTGCTTCGTCGCAAGCGCTCCTCGCAATGACAATCTCACTTAAACTGACCCACTACCGCCAAGGCGCGCGCGTTGCTTGCCGAGACCGGCTACCCCAACGGGTTCGAGACGGTGCTTTGGGGTTCCAACACCACCATCTCCCAGCGGGGCATGTCGTTCCTGCAGCAGCAACTGGCGGCGGTGGGCGTGAAGGCATTGGTCGAGCCGCTGGAGTCCGGCACGGCAGCAGCGAAGATCTGGAACGTCAAGACGCCCGATGAAGCGACGACGCTGATGCACTACGCCGCCTGGTCGGCCTCGACCGGCGACGCCGATTGGGGCCTGCGTCCGCTGTTCTACGGGCGCGGCTTCCCCCCGGTGCTGTTCAACACGGCCTATTACGCCAGCAAGGCCGTTGATGCCGACATCGAGGCGGGGCTGACGACCGCCGACGCCGCCAAGCGCCTGGCGGCCTACAAGGCGGCCCAGGCCACCATCTGGCAGGACGCGCCGTGGATTTTCCTCGCCTCCGACGACAATATCTCGGCAAAGGCAAAGGCGCTGTCCGGCATCTACGTACTGCCGGACGGCCAGATGCTGATGGAGGAGGCAGCCCTGAAATAGCGGCGTGCTCGCCTACCTCTTTCGCCGCCTGGCCGGTACCATCCCGGTGCTGGTCCTCGTCTCGGTGTTCGTGTTCGGCTTCGTCCATGCCCTGCCGGGCGACCCGGCGCGGCTGGAGGCAGGGCCGGAAGCGTCGCCGTCCGACATCGAGGCGATCCGCCGCGACATGGGGCTGGATGGGCCGGTCTGGTCGCAGTACCTGCGCTGGGCCGGCAACACCCTGCAGTTCCGGCTGGGACGGTCGAGCAAGACGCGGCAGCCGGTCGCGCAGGTGATCGGCGAGCGGTTCATGCCGACCGTCTGGCTGACCCTCGCCGCCATGACCTGGGCGACGGCCGCGGGGGTCGGGATCGGCGTGCCGTCCGGGCTGCGGCGCGGGCGTTGGCCGGACAAGGCCGGCATGGTGCTCGCGATCTCCGGGGTGTCGTTCCCGGCGTTCTGGCTCGGCCTGCTGCTGATAGATTTGTTCTCCGTGCGGCTTGGCTGGCTGCCGACCGGCGGCTACGGCACCTGGCAGCACTTTGTCATGCCGGCGTTCACGCTCGGCATCGGGGTGGCGGCCGTGATGGCGCGCTTCACTCGTTCGGCGTTCGTCGAGATCATGGCCGAGGACTACATCCGGACCGCTCGGATGAAGGGCGTGCCGGAGCGCCGTATCGCTTGGCGCCACACGCTGCGGAACGCCCTGATCCCCGTGATCACGCTGACCGGGCTGCAGTTCGGCTTCCTGCTCGGCGGCGCAGTCGTGATCGAGACCGTGTTCAGTTGGCCCGGCCTTGGCAGGCTCCTGGTGGACAGCGTGTCGTTCCGCGACTACCCGGTCATCCAGGCCGAGATCATGCTGTTCTCCCTTGAGTTCGTGCTGATCAACCTGGCGGTTGATGTGCTCTACGCGGCTGCCAACCCGGAAATCCGGCTGCGATGAGCGCAGCCGGCGTTGTTGCATGGGTCGGCGAGGTGGACGCGTTGACCCCAGCTCCGATCGGGGTTCAGGCGATGCGGACGGAGTTCGGGCGTCCCAACTCCAGCATGCGGTTGAGGACATGGACAGCGACGTCGACCTCGGTCGCCTGGCGCTCGTCCGTGTGCGAGCGCAGGCCGTCGCCGATCACCTGCTTGAAGCGCGACATGCTCGTTTCCGCTTTGGCGCGCTTGGTGTAGCCGGACGCTGCCTGCCAGGCCAAGCGGCCGTGCTTGGCGATCTGCTGGAGGTGGCGGTCCTGCTGTGTCGGTGCGGTCGCGGCCGTGTCGCTCGGCACCGCGTTCGCGCGCGGCGGCACGATGATCGCCGTTTCTGGATGGCGCTCGGTCACGCTGGCGGTGACGCCGTCCTGGTCGTAGGCACCGTCGCCGGTGAAGGAGGCGAGCGGGCCCTCGACCTGGTCGAGCAAAGAGCCCACTTGCGAGCCATCGTCCACGTCCTTGGGGATCAGCAGGGAGGCGACGATCTGTCCGCTGCCGGCGTCCATGCCGAGATGCAGCTTCCGCCACGACCGGCGCACCTTGGTGCCGTGTTTCTCATGCAGCCACTCGCCGGCGCCACACAGCCGGAGGCCCGTGCTGTCCACCAGCAGGTGCAAGGGTTCCGCGCCGGGGCTGGCTCTTGGCCGTGGCACCTCCAGCGTCTCCGCCCGGCGGCTCAAGGTCGAGTGGTCCGGCACGGCGAGATCAAGCCCGAGCAGGCGTATGACGGACCCGATCAGGCCCTCCGTTTGGCGCAGGGCAAGCCGGAAGGCCGCACGCAGGGTCAGGGCGGTCAGGATCGCCAAGGGTGAGTAGATAGGCTGCCCACCTCGGGTTGTCCGTGGTTCAGCCGTCCACGCCGCGATCGCCTCCTCGGTCACCCACACCGTCAAGCTGCCGCGCTGGCGCAGGCTCGCGTCGTAGTCACGCCAATTCGTGACCTTGAACCTCTGCTTGGGGATGTGATGGCGGCGGTCGGCGTTCAGCTTGAAAGGCAAAATGGCATCCAGGGTCAGACAGGGACGAACCTGCTACCCCGGCCAGGGCTCGAGCGCCACCAAGCCAATCCCTGCAACAACGTCGCATGGCGTCGTCGTTGGCCCGCCACACCGCTTGGATCAGCGCCGCCTTCTCCGCGTCGTCGCGGGCGAACTCGATCGCCAGCGTGACCGACTTGTCCGGCGAGGCCGTCAGGTCGTAGGCCGAGATGCTACGCTTGTTCTTGGTCCAGGCTTCCCCCGTGTCGCCGCGCCTGGCCTCGAACAGGCGTTCCAGCGCCTCGTCGCCGGGCGCCATTGCCGGGTTGATGCCCAGCGCCTGTGCGACCGCCGGCGCCATGTCGGGCCGCCAGGACGCGCGGGGATCGCGGCCGGCGTAGTACATGGCCAGCCTGCGGCCCGCGTCGTCCAGGGCCGTGCCCTCGGACAGGTAGGCGCGGATCAGCTTGCCTTTGGAGGCGGCGCTGATCTTGCGGAAGGAGATCATGCCGTGCCTCCCTCATGGCCGTTCCGGGGTGGGCTACCTGCCGGCCTGTCCGTGGGTGGGAATGCGTCAGCGATGGCCTCCACCACCGACAAGGGCAGCGCCGTCACGGCCCTGCTCACCGTGTCGCTCACGTCCTTGAGCAAGTAGTTCTGCTGGTCGAGGCGAACGATCATCTCGGCCAGCAGCCCGTCCAGGCTGGGGCCACCCCTCTTGGGCTTCTGCTCCGGGGTCAGCAGCTCGATCAGCCTGGCTTGCTGGGCGGAGAGCACGCGGATGCGCTCATCCAGGCTCCGGAAGCCCTGCCCAACTTCCAATTGATTCTGCTCTACTCTTAGTACCGTTTGCGTGAGTTCTGCGAGCATCGCCGCGCCTCCTTGTTGGAGGCGTCAGCATGGGGCAGTCGGACGCGAGTGGATTCTGCCCTCTCTTCATCCGAGGACGGATGCAATGGTGTATACGCTCCTTTGCTGTCCATAAGCCGTCCACGATCCGTCCTGAAGCTGTCCATGAGCTGTCCGTAACCCGTCCTGAACCTGGCAGCGGCTTCTTGATTTGTTCCTTGTGCCACTCGCGTCCGCTCCAAGTAGCGATGAGGCATGAGCAAGAAGCCGACGTTGCACGAAGCGGTGCTGGAGGCCCTCGTCCAGGGGCCGGAGCGCTCGCCGTTGTTCTGGTGGATGTATAACCACCATGCCGCCCTTGAACGAACCTGGGCCGGACAGCGCGTCAACTGGCTGAACTTCTGTAGGCAGATGGCAGCGATAGGGATCACGGATCAGACAGGCAAACCGCCGACCCGGCCAACGGCGGTGAAAACCTGGGATCGTGTCCGTCAGCAAAAAGCACGGGAGCAGGCGGCACGGGACAAGCGACAACGGGCACGGGCACGTGTTCGCGACCCCGAGCGCGGCGCGAATGCGGACCGGCCGCCGCCCGTCGTTACGGCACCTACGCCCCGGCCACCCATCCCGTATTATCCGCCGCCATCACCGCCACCGCCGCCGATGACGCCGATGCAGGGAATGGTGGACCAGCGTCCCCATTCAGCGCTGAGCCAGGAGGAGCGCATGGCGCAAGCGGATGCGAATGTCCGCCGCCTGCGCCGGCGGATTGCGGAGGCCAGCGGGCGAAACCCCGACGAGATCGAGTGAGGAACAAGCCAACCGCCTGCCGGCGAGCCATGCGACGCCCTGCCGGGTCCGGCTGATCGGCCCTCGTGAACGATCGTCACCGGCGCCGGCCATGCAACGACAGAAGCACCCCTGAACGAACTCGCGTCCGCCTGGGCGACACTGCGTCGAACGGATGGCTGGGGGAGGCGGGGGTGCATGAGGTCAAGGGATCGTCAGGAACCGGTTGCCGACGCGCGCCTGCGCAGGCCGCGGACGGACCGGCTTTTTGCGGCCGCCGCAACGCTTCCATCCTCGTCGCCTGTCTTGAGCAGGCCATCGCTGCGGCCGCTCCCGGACGGCGCTGCGCACTCGCGAGGGCACCGTCAACTTGTCTGCCGCCCGGCTTGCGAGATGCGGTTGAGCCGGGTAGGCGGGCGGGATGACAACACCTGCCTGCCCAAGCTATGCCGGCTACCGCTTCCCGGCTGAGGTCATCAGCCACGCCGTTTGGCTCTACTTCCGCTTTCCGCTCAGCTTGCGCATGGTGGACGAGCTACTGGCCGCGCGCGGCATCATCGTCAGCTATGAAACCGTGCGCCAGTGGGCGCGCAAGTTTGGCCAAGTGTTTGCCAACCACATCCGGCGCAGGCTGCCTGCAGCCGGCGACAAGTGGCACCTGGACGAGGTCGTGATCACGATCTCTGGGGTCAAGCACTGGCTGTGGCGCGCGGTCGACCAGAACGGGATGGTGCTGGACATCCTGGTGCAGAGCCGGCGCGACACGCGGGCCGCCAAGCGCCTGCTGTGCAAGCTGATGAAGCGGCAGTGCCGGGTTCCCCGTGTTATGATCACCGACAAGCTGGCGAGTTACGGGGCGGCCAAGCGCGAGGTGATGCCCTCCGTCGAGCACAGGAAGCACAAGGGCCTCAACAATAGGGCGGAGAACTCGCACCTGCCCACGCGACAACGCGAACGGCAGATGAAGCGGTTCAAGTCAGCCGGCCAGGCGCAGCGTTTCCTCTCCGCCCATGACGGAATCAACAACCTTTTCCAGCTCCGCCCCCACCAAGTGTCTGCCACCCAGTATCGAGCCGCTCGGACCCAAGCCTTCCAGGTTTGGGCAGAGGTCACCGGCGTCGCCGCGGCGGCGTAACCACGAGCGCGCCGTCGTCATCGCGCGCCAGCGCGACCTCCGTCCAACAAGTTGTAAGCGTGCCTCGCCGACCCATGCAACAACGCCCCCGGTGGGCCAATTGGCCTTGGCTGGACTGGAGGAGGCGACCTTTGCCCCGATCGTCGGCGGCAACTCGCGGCGGCTGTTCGGCGTGCAGCCGCTGGCTGCCCGCCTGCTATTCCATGGAGCTGGGCCGGTAGAACGGCTGATGCTGCGCTGTGTCCATATACCCGGCGTAGAACCGTTTGACGTGCGGCAGCAGCGCCTTGGACAGCTTGCGGCGCTGCACCTCGTCGTCGGACAGGGCGCGCGCGAGGTCGTCATGCAGCTGCTTCAGCGCCGCAGCCTGGTCGACGCGGGTGAAGCGCCCATCGGCGTAGATCGTCTCGCCGCCGCATATCACGTTCCGAACGCCCGTGGTCTTCGCCCGCTGGATCACCGCGTCAAGCAGCGGCGTTTCCTCGTCGAGGTAGGGATAGCTGATCTGCTGCCAATCCAGCAGCACCAAGTCTGCGGCGGAGCCGACGTCGAGCGTCCCCAGCTGGTCGCCGAACGCCGTGGTCCGCGCGCCACCCACCGTCGCCATTGTCAGCACCTGGTCCATCGTCGGTACGTCGTCCTCCATGCCCGGCACTCGGTGCGCCCGCAGCACCAGCCGCATCTCCTGCAGCATGTCGCGGTCATCGTTGATCCCGGCCTCGTCCAGCCCGATCGCGACGTTGACCCCGTGCGCCGCGAACCGGTTCAGCGGCGCGACCCCCGACCGCAGCCGGAAATTGGAGCTGCAGTTGTGGCAGATGCAGGCGCCCGTCTCCGCCACGCGGGCGATGTCCTTTTCGTTCAGCCAGACGCCGTGGCCCAGCGTCATGCGCTTGTTCATCAGCCCGAACCGGTCGAGATACTCGACCGCGGTGCCGCCGCCGCGGCGCTTCGCATACTCCTTCTGATACGCGGTCTCGACCAGGTGCATGTGCAGCGGCGCGTCATAGCGTTCCGACGTCTCCGCCAGCCGGGCCAACGCCGTATCACTGCACCAATGCAGGTTTGCCGGCGCCAGTTGGATGCGCACCCGGTCCTTGCCGGCGTGCGCGCCGTGCATCGAGCCGAACATGTCCATGGCGCCGTCGAGCGTCAGCCGGAAACGCTCAAACCACGCCTGCATGGGTCCGCGCAGGTCGGGCGGCAGCGAGGCGACCAACTCCGCGTCGTCCTGGTACACCAGTCGGTTCTGGTCCCGCACGGCGTAGCAGTACGACACCCGCATGCCGATGTCCTCGTAGGCGCGAACCACGTCGTTGGCGCGCGCCTGCACCTCGTCCGGCGCGCCTGGCAGCCAGCCATGGATATGCTGCACGGTGGTAATGCCGGACCCCACCATCTCGAACGCCGAATACAGCGTATCGAGATACAGATTGAGGTTGCGCGCCACCATACGCGTCACGAACCACAGCTCCAGCGGCATGTCGGGCGAGCCGAGCTGCACCGGCGTGAGCCCGACGTGGTGATGCCCGTTCACGAAGCCTGGCAGCAGGATTTCGGCGCCGGTGCCGACGACCGGGGTGTCCGGATACTTGCGGTGCAGCGCCTCGTAGGTCCCGACCTCGGCGATGATGCCGTCTTCTTGCAGCACCGCGCCGTCCGGGAGGGTGTCGACCTGGTAGCGGCCCTTTTGCGGCAGGAGGGCGGCGCGGCTGCGGATCAGCGTGGTGGTCACGGGCAGAATACTCCGAAGTTCTAGGCGGGAAGGGCTTCCTGCTCGGCGAAGGCGCGGTCGACCTCGTCCTGCAACAGGCCCGTAAGTTGCCGGCGCAGCGCCTCGGCGGCCGGGCTGAACGGATCGCGCGGCCGCGGCATGTCGATCGGCACGACCGTCTTGATTCGCCCCGGGCGCGAGGTGAACACCACGACGCGGTCGGCCAGCGCCACCGCCTCGTCGATGTGGTGGGTGACGAACAGCACCGAGGCGCCAGAAGCGCGCCACACGTCCAGCAAGAAGTCCTGCATCTTGGCGCGGGTCTGCACATCGAGCGCCGCGAACGGCTCGTCCATCAGCAGCACCTTGGGCCGCATTGCCAGCGCCCGCGCCACCGCGACGCGCTGCCGCATGCCGCCCGACAGCTCGTCGGGGCGCTTGTCGATGGCCTCGGCCAGCCCCACCCGCGCCAGTGCCTCCTTGGCCGTCGCCCGCCGCGCGTCGGGCGCGTCGCCGCGGATCGACAGGCCAAAGGCGACGTTCTGGCCCACGGTGAGCCACGGGAACAGCGACGTTTCCTGGAAGATCAGGCTGCGGTCCGGCGACGGCGTATCCACCCGGTCGCCGAACGACCACAACTCGCCCTCGGTCGCGTCCTGCAGCCCGGCGATCAGATACAGCAGCGTGCTCTTGCCGCATCCGGACGGACCCAGCAGGACCACGAACTCGCCAGGGGCGATGTCGATGTCGATGCCGCGCAGCGCCTCGTGCGCGCGGGGCGTGCCGGGCGCCCAGACCTTGGCGACGCCGCGGCAGACGACGGCGCTGCGGGAGCTGAACGGCGCCGGAGCGTTAGAGGCCACGCAGCGCCTCCGATCCCTTGGGAACCCAATACAGCAGCCGGTTCTGCAGCATCCGCAGCGCGAAATCGAAGGCGAAGCCCAGCACGCCGATCAGCGCGATGGTGAAGAACACCAATGACGGATTGAAGGTGTTGCGCGCGAGCATGATGACCTGGCCCAGGCCATAGCCCACGCCCGTGCTCTCGGCGATCAGCACCGCCATCCAGGCCGCGAACAGGTTCATGCGCAGCACCAGCAGCATGCCCGGCAGGATTGCCGGCACGATGACCCGGGTATAGATCTGCCACTTGCTCGCCCCCATGGTGCGGGCGACGTGGATAAAGTTGCGGTTGACGCTGTCGATCTGCGCGATGGTCGACAGCGTCATGTGGAACAGCAGCGCCACGACGACCATGAAGATAGCCGGGCGATTGCCGATGCCGAACATGAAAATCGCCACCGGCAGCCAGGCGATCGGCGACACCGGCGCCAGCAGCGTGATGGTCGGCAAGGTCAGCCGCTCGAACAGCAGGAAGTATCGTATGGCGACGCCGAGCGACACCGACAGCACCGAGGCGATCACGAGGCCCGACAGCACGCGGCCGATGGTCGCCCCCGCCGTATAGACCACCGCCAACGCCGGCGGCGGTCCGACGTCCATTCCCACGCCGACCTGCCAGCGGCTGATGGTGTTGAAGAACTTGGCCTGGTCCGCGATGTTGCCCAGGAACACGTGCGGCGGCGGCAGCAGCCGCGGATCGGCCCAGCCGAGCGCCCACGCCAGCTCCCAGATGGCGCAGAACATGCCGATGCTGACGACGGCCCAGCCGGCCTTGCCGACCCACGGCGGCAGGCTCAGGCGGTGCAGCGCCGTGCCCGGCGCGCTCAGGGCGACGGACACGGGGCTACGCCGACTTGTGCTTCAGCTTGCCATACAGCTCGGGGTTTTCGGCGATGACCTGCTCGAGGAAGCTCCAGTCGATTGCCTCGCGGCCGGGCTTCTTCTTGATGTAGCCCATGTCCTGGATCGAGTTCACGCGGTCGAGGATGAATTGCGTCTGACTGCGCGCGTCGACCACGGACGGCTGCTTGGTCATCGCGATCCGCGCGTTTTCCATGCTGGTCTTGTAGTAGCGGCCCACCAGGGTATCGAGCGTCTTCTGCGGCTCCTGCTCGGCCATGAGCTGCGCCTTCATCATGCCCTTGATCAATGCCTTGAGGCCGGCCGGGTTCTTCTTGATCAGCTCGTCGCTGACGGCCAGCACGCAGTCCGTATAGCCCTTGGCATAGATGTCGAGGCCGTCCGACAGCTTCACCGCCCCCTTCACGTCGTTCAGCAGCGCCGTCCCATACGGCTCGATCGTGCAGATCATGTCGATCGAACCTGAGCGGAACGCCTCCACCGCCTCGGGCGTGTTGCCCATGTAGCGGACGTTGATATCCTTGAAGGCCACCTTGTTCTTCTTGAACCAGTCATACGGCAGCACCTCCAGCGTATCGAGCTGGAAGGTGCCAAGCGTTTTGCCCTTCAGCTTGTCCGGCGTATCCAGCCCCGGCTGCGCTACCAGCACGCAGCCTTCGATGCCGCCGCCCGCCACGATCTTCACCGGCGCGCCCGCGTCATACAGGGCCACGAAGCTGGTGTAGGGCATTAGCCCAGCGTCGACCTGGCCCGCGCCCAGGAACGTCACCTGCTCGGCGAACGTCGGCGTGGGCACGAAGTCGAGGATCAGCCCATCGGACTGCGCCGTCTGCATCGCGTTGGCCAAATAGAAGTTCAGGTTGCAGAACCCGGACCCGAAGGTCGAGCTGATGTGGCTCTCGGCGGCCCGCGCGCCATGGCTGCACGCCATCAGGCTGATCGCGCCGAGCGCTGCGCCTTTTAGCGCCGCCCTGCGGCTGACGGGTCCATTCCACACGGAGCTGCATGCGAGGGTGCTGACCATGCCGTTGTGTCCTTTTCAGCGATGCTCGCCTGGAGTCCAGCAAGGCGCGTGCCATCAGCCGCTGGCCAGCGTGCGCTCCATCCACGCCGCCGCGGCAAGCACGCGCCAATCGGCCAGCCGCGGGCCGACGACCTGCAAGCCGACCGGTAGTCCGCCGCGTCCGGCGCCGCACGGGATGCTGATGGCCGGCGTGCGGGCGTGGTTGAACAGCGGCGTGAACGCGGCGTGGTCGCGGTGCGCAGCGGGCCGGCCGCCCACGGTCTCCGGGTCCAGCCGGTCCGCGGGCCAGGCCACGCAGGCGGTCGTCGGGCATAGCAGCAGGTCCCAATTGCTGAAAAAATGGGCGATGCTGCCCGCAATGCGCAGGCTGAACGCATGCGCCGCCGCGACCTCGGCGCCGCTTCGGCCCAGGCCGCGCTCGATTTGCCAGCCGATATGCGGATCGAACCGATCGGGCGCCGCACGCCACGCGGCGCCGAACAGGTCCGCCAGCCCGGCCTCCTCGATCGCCAGGATACGCGCCTCGGCCGTGCCGGGCGGCCATCCTGGATTGGCTTCAACGACCGCCAGCCCGCGCCGGCGCAGCGCGTCCACGGCCCGTTCAACCGCCATCCGCACGTCCGCGTCCAGCGGCAGGCCGAGCCCAAGCTGCGGGCTGTATGCGACGCGCAGCTGCTCGACCGGGACCGGATCGCATGGCGGCAGATCGAGTGAAAGCGGGTCCTCCGGGTGCATCCCGGCGATGGCTGCGAACGAGGCCCGCGTGTCCGCCAATGTTCGTCCCATCGGGGAAACGCAGGCGATGCCCGGCAGGGCGCCCGGAAAGCCCCAGGGATCGGCGACCACGCCGGGGCTGGGCTTGAACCCCACCGCGCCGACATGGGCGGGCGGACGCCGGCACGAGCCGCCGCCATCGCCGCCCAGCGCCGCCGGGGCCATGTCGGCGGCGAGCGCCGCGGCACACCCGCCCGACGACCCGCCCGGCGTGCACGACAGGTCGCGGGGGTTGAGCGTGCGCCCATGCAGCCGGTTGTCCGTGATTTCCTTGGCCCCGAACTCCGGCATGTTGCCGATGCCGATGACCACGGCGCCGGCCCGGCGCATCCGCTCGACCGGCAGCGCGTCGCGGGCGGGCCGGAAGTCCTGGAACAACGGCGAGCCCTGGGTGATCCGCCGTCCGGCGACCCAGATCGAGTCCTTGACCACCACGGGCACGCCCGCCAACGGCATCGCCTCGCCCACCGCGATCCGGGCCCGCAACGCCGCCGCCTCGGCCCGTGGCGCGGCCTCGTCGTGATCGATCACGGCGTTCACCGCGGGATTGCCGCGCCGGATTTGCGCCAGGAACGCGTCGACCACCTCGACGGGGTCGGCCCGCCCTGCATTCACCGCCGCCGTGATCGTCGCCGCGTCCCAGCGCAGCGGGTCAGAGTCGGGCATAGCCTTCCGGATCGAAGAAGTTCTGCCCGGCGACATACCGCCGCCCATCGGATAGGTCGGGCGGCGGCCCGGGCTCAGTCCGGCTGTCGAACGTGAGCTCGAGCTGCACGCCGCTGGGGTCGTATGCGAATAGCTGCCATAGCGCAGTTCCCGGCACGATGAACTCGCGGAACGGGATGCCCTGCGCCTGCAGCCGCGCGATGAATCCGTGATAGCCGGCGGCCGTCAGCGAGACGTGGTCGATCGCCGCGCTCCCCTGCGGCGCGGCGCCGCCCGGTCCCATCGCCGGGCCGCCGGCATAGATGTGGAAGATCGGCCCCGGCTCCGGCAGCCCGAGCCACGCGCCGGGATAGCCGAAGTCCGGACGCGGCATCTCCTGGAGGCCGAGCACCTCCAGGTAGAACCGCCGTGTCCGCGCGAGGTCCGCGGTCTTGATCGCGACGTGCAGCAGGCCCTGCAAGGCGGGTGCGGCGCTCATCCGGGGATGAACCGGTCGAGCGCCAGTGGATGCGCCTGCACGCGCCGGTTCGCCTCCAGCAGCCAGGGCGTCGCCTCGGCCGCGCGCCGCGCCTGCGCCGCATAGTCGCGCCGGAAGCCGGGCATGACCGCCGCCGCCTCGGCCCGCAGCGCCGCCTCGTCGATTGTGGTGATCCGGCCGGCGTCCAGCGCCAGCTCGCCCCCGACCATCACGCTGTGCACCCCGCGCCCGGACTCGGCGAACACCACCTGGCGCGCGGCGCTGTTGAACGGCACGTAGGCGATGTCGCGCAGGTCCAGATCACGAGGTCCGCCTGCATGCCGGGCGCGATCGCCCCGACCTCGCCGGCCAGGCCGACCGCCCGCGCGCCGCTCGTGGTCGCGGCCGTGATCGCCATCGCGGCGTCGACGCCGGTCGGATTGGGATCGGCCGCCGCGGCCAGCAGGCAGAGCAGCTTCATCGCCGTGAACATGCTTTGACAATCCCCGCAGCTGCAGTTGTCGCAGCCCAACGCAACATTCACGCCAGCGTCGATCACCCGGCGCATCGGCGCGACGCCGCTCTTGAGTTTCAGGTTGCTGGCCGGGTTGTGCGCCAGGCTGGCGCGCGCCTGGCCCAGCAGCGCCATCTCGTCCTGCGCCAGCCACACCCCGTGCACGACGGTCAGCCGCTCGTTCAGCAGGCCGACCTCCTGCAGCCAGCGCAGCATCGATCCGCCCTGCGCCGTATACAGCGCCCGCGCCTTGGCCGCCTGCGCCCGCGTTTCGTAGACATGGGTCAGCACTGGCAAGCCATGGCGCTGCGACAGCCCCGCGATGCCTTCCAGCAGGGCGCGGCTGGACCGCTGCGGACCTGAGGGACTCAGCGCCCAGCGCAGCCGCGGCGGCAGCGGATCGAGCCGCTTGATCTGCGCCTCCACGAAGTCGAGCTGCGCCCTCGCGTCGGCGGGCGCGCCGCGGACCAGCGCCTGCACGGCCTCGGGCGCCTCGGTTGGCAGGAATGGCGCGATGTCCAGCGCCGCCACGTCGCGCAAAGCCGCCGAGAACACGACGCGCAGCCCGCTCTCGGCGTAGGCTGCCAGGATGGCGTCGAGCGTCGGCTCGTCCATCGGAACCAGCGAGTTCATGTCCTGCACGGTCGTGATGCCGTGGCGCAGGCAGTCCACCGCGCCGATCAGCGTGCGCAGCCGCAGCCGCAGCTCGCGCGCGCTACGCGGCCCCAGATAGGCCGGCTGCGAGTGCAGCGCCCACACGTCGAACGGCATGTCCTCCAGCAGGCCCTTCTGCAGCACGTCGTAGGAATGGTAGTGCGCGTTGACGAACCCGGGCAGCACCAGGAGCTCCCGTGCGTCAATCACCCGCGCCTCGCCCGTGGCGGCCTGGCGGCGCAGACCGGCCTTCGCCTCCGCTTGCGTGTCCGGCGCGTCGACGCTCACGATCCGGCCGTCCTGCACCAGGATGTCGCATACCGGCGGGTCGTGCGGATCGCCGCCGGGCAGGTAGACGCGGCCGCCGGCGATCAGCGCATCTCGCTTCAAAGGACGGCCTCGTGAAGGGTGGAACGCGATTCCCAGGGCGGCAGTTGGAACAGGCTTCCCCAAGCGGTGATCCCCGCCGTGTCGGCGCCGGCGAGGCACAGGCTCTTCCATAGCGCCGTCGCGACGGAGTCGTAGACCGGCAGGCCCAGCGCCGCCTCCAGCTTCGGCGCCAGCGCGGCGGCGCGCAGTTTGGTGCAGACGACCGCGACGGCTTGCGGCTTTTGGGCGGCGACCTCGTGCGCCATCCGCTCCAGCTGCGCCTCGGTCACGGTGGCAAAGGAATAATTATCCTGCAGCCGCAGATGCCGCTCGGCCGTGCAATCGATGCCGGCCGAAGCGTAGTTGGCGACGATCCGCGCCTGCACGTCGTCCCGATAGGGCGTGACCAGGCCCAGCCGTCGCACGCCGGTGCGGCTCAGCGCTTCGTTCAGCGCCAGGACGCTGGAGGTGGCGGGAATGCCGGTCGCGGCCTGGATCGCCCCACAGAGCGCCGTGTCCCGGTCGAAGCCGAGCCAGCTCGCCGAGGTACCGCTCCAAGCGATGGCGTCGACCCGGGCGTCGGCCAGCAACGACGCCGCCCCCAGGACGGCCGCGTCGTCGAACTGCGCCAGCGCCGCGTCGCTGAGCGCGATCTCGGTCACGCGGAACCGGCTGAAATGCAGGGTCACGTCCGGCAGCTCCGCAGCCATGGCCGTCGACAGCGGTTCCAGCACTGTGTTGGACGAGGGCGTGAGAAAGCCCAGGCGGATGGGGCGGTGCATCAGCTAAGCCCGCCAAACAGCCGCACGAGATGCGCCGGCAACCCGGTCATCGCCTTTGCGGCCGGACGCCGGAAGCTGCCCGCAACCGCCTTGCGTGGGCGCAGCGCCGCCAGGGTTTCCGCCTGGCGGACTGCGGCGGCCACCCCGTCCACCAGCGGCACCGCGACCTGCTCGGCGATCTCGGCGGCGAGGCCCGCAAGCGGCGCACCGCCAAAGATGCACACCTCCGCCCCAGCCGCGACCGCTTGCGCGCACACCGCAACGAGCTGGGCCGACTTCTCCTCTGCCACATGCACAACGTCGGCAAACGCCTCGTCGAGGCAGTGGACCCCGGAGCACCGCGCGCCCAGGCCGTTGTAGTCTACAATCTCCCGGTACCAAGGCCCGAGCGCCGGCGCGAAGGTGACAATGGCGAAGCGGCGCCCAAGCATGCAGGCGGTCAGCATCGCCGCCTCCGCCATGCCGACGACGGGTATGCTCAGAAGCTCGCGCGCGGCGCCCAGGCCGGGGTCGCCGAACGCTGCCACGACCGCCGCATCTGCGGCCTCTGCATGCTCGGCAAACAGCTCCAGAACCGCGCGCGCGCCGATCACGGCCTCTGCCCGGGTTGCGATGTATGGCACGCCTGCCGTCGCCGTGACGGCATGGATCGTGGTGCCGACGGAGGCGGAGGCGCGTGCGACGGCGGCGATCCGGTTGGTCACCGCCTGGCTGGTGTTGGGATTGGCTAACAGAAGCCTCATTCGCTGGCGCCCTCCGATCCGAGCGCCGTGCGCAGGCCGCCGGCGATTGAGGCGAATGCGGACGTGCCGGCGATGCGTGGTCGTGGCAAGTCGACGACGACGTTGGCCGAGACGCGCCCGGGCCGAGGCGTGAAGACCAGAATGCGGTCAGCCAGGAATACGGCCTCGTCGATGCTATGGGTGACAAACAGCACGGTAGTGCGCTGCACGGCCCAGATAGACAGCAGCTCGGCCTGCAGGTGGCCGCGGGTCTGCGCGTCCAGGGCGCCGAACGGCTCGTCCATCAGCAGGGCTTGCGGCCGGGTCGTGAGCGCGCGAGCGATGCCGACGCGCTGGCGCATGCCGCCGGACAGCTCGTGCGGGTAGCGTCCGGCAAATTCGGACAGGCTGGTCAAGGCGAGCATCTCGTCCGCCCGGGCCTGGCGCACCGTCTTGCCGACCCCCCGCGCCTTGAGGTTGAACGCGACATTGGCGCGGACCGTCATCCAGGGAAACAGGCCGTGGTCCTGGAAAACAATGCTGGTCGCGGGCGAGGGCCCGTCCAGCTCCCGCCCGGCGACAATGATCTGCCCGGCTGTCGGAGCTTCCAGCCCGGCGATCATCTGCAGCAGCGTGCTCTTGCCGCAACCGGACAGGCCGAGCAGGCAGACGAACTCACCCTCGCCGCATTGCACGTTGCTGCCGCGCAGCGCCTCCACCTGTCCCGCCTCGCCATCGCCGGTCTTGCCTTCGAACGTCTTGCCCACGCCGATGCACTCGATAAAGCTGCTCAACCGGGGAAGCCGCTCAACCGGGGCTCGCGATCAGGCCGTCCTGCCACCGGCAGGCCCGCGCCCGCAGCCGCCGTACCGATTGGTCGGCCAGCAGTCCAATGGCGCCAATGACAATGATGCCGGCGAAGATCAGCTCGGTCCGGAAGGTCATCTGCGCATTCAGGATCATGTAGCCAAGCCCGGATTTCACAGCGATCATCTCCGCCGTTACCACCGTCAGCCAGCCACCGCCAATCGCGAGGCGCAGCCCGGTGAGGATCGACGGCATGGCAGCCGGCAGGATGATGTCCCATAGCACCAGCACCTCGGAGGCGCGGGCGGACGCCGCCACCCTCAACAGGGTGCGCTCAATCCCGCGCACGCCGAAGATGGTGTTCAGCAGCAGCGGCCAGAGTGCGGAGACGGAGATCAGCACGATCGCCGGGGTGTCGCCGATGCCGAAGAACAGCATCGCCAGAGGAATCAGCGAGATCGGCGGCACCGACCGGAACGCCTGGATGGACCAGTCCGTCAGCCGTTCGAGCCGCTGATAGCGCCCGATCAGCAGCCCCGCCGGCACGGCCACGACGAAAGCGAGGCTAACCCCGATCAGCACGCGCAGCACGCTGGCGCCCGCATTGGCTGCGATGGTCGGGCCCCATTGCACGAACGCATCCGCTACTTTGGCCGGCGACGGCAGCAGGACCGGGGGATAGAGCTTGGCGCTGACCGCGATCTGCTATGCGCCGATCAGGGCTAGGATGGGCAGCAACCCGAGAAGCTGCCCAGCCCGCTGCATCCCGGGACGCTTTATCATGGTGTGGTTAAAGAAAACTCGTGTTGATGAACTCGGCCCAGTTCGGCTCCTGGGCCAGCATTTTGTCGGCCAGCATCATACCCGCCAGCGCCTTGAGCCCGGTTTGGAAAGCGTCGCCGCTCTCGGCACTGAAAAACAGGTTCATCGTGCTGGCCTCGGCGATCTCGCGGCTCAGGTTGAACTGCTTGACGGTGGTTTCGACGGCGATGGAAGGATCGGTGCGCATCCGTTCGGTCGCCTTCACGTGTGCCCGAACCAGCGTGCGGCGGCATGTTGCACGGAGGCGGCCTGTGGCACTGCAGGGTGGGCTGACGTAGGTAGCTTGCCCCTGCCCTGACCCTGGAAACCCGCCTTGCCCTTCAAGCTGAACCACGACCGCCGCCAGCACATCCCTCGGCAGAAACACAGGGTCGCCAACTCGGCCGACTACGACGCGGCCCTGCGCCAGCGCGGGAGCCTGACGGTCTGGTTCACGGATGAGGCGATTGAGGGCTGGCGGGCAGAACCGCGCACCACTCCAGGCGGACAACCTTTCTACTCGCCCCTGGCGATCCAAACAGCGCTCACCCTGCGTGCGGTGTTCCGCCTGCCGCTGCGCCAGACCGAGGGCCTGATCGGCTCCATCATCGGCCTGCTTGGACTGGAGCTGCGCGTGCCGGACCATTCCACCTTGAGCCGCCGGGCCACGACGCTGCAGGTGCCGCGCCCGCAGTCGCACCGGACTGGCGAGCCCCTGCACCTGCTGGTGGACAGCACGGGCCTGCGCTTGTGCGGCGCGGGCGAGTGGCTGCTGGAAAAGCACGGCACCAAGACGCGCCGGTCCTGGAGGAAGCTGCACATTGGCCTGGATGCCGGCAGCGGCCAGATCGTCGCCGCGTCGCTCACAGCCAAGGAGGTCGACGACGGCGCCGAGGTCGGCTCCTTGCTCGATCAGATCACGGGCGCGGTGGCGTCGTTCACCGCCGACGGCGGCTACGACCAGGACCGCGTTTACGACGGCGTCGCCCAGCGCCATCCAGAAGCGGCGGTCATTGTCCCGCCGCGCGCCACGGCGGTGCCGAGCGACACGGCCGCGACCGCGCCCACGCAGCGCGACCGCCACCTTCAGATCATCGCCGAGCACGGGCGCATGGCCTGGCAAAAGGCATCCGGCTACACGACACGGGCGCGAGCCGAAACGGCGATCGGCCGGTTCAAGCAGGTGATCGGGGACGGGCTGCGCTCGCGCACGGACGGGCGGCGCGCGACCGAGGTGGACATCGCCGTCCACGCGCTCAACCGCATGGTGGAGCTTGGTCGCCCGAACTACGTCCGCACCGCCTGACCCCAAACGGGGTTGGGGCGACTGCGCCCGCTCTCCAGGTCCATGCAACACGCTGGCGCACGGCGTTCAAGCTGCCGTTGCGGCAGACCGAAGGTCTGATGGCATCGATCCTCACGCTGATAGACCTGACGATCTCGGCGCCTGATCATACCACGGTCAGCCGCCGAGCGGTGACGTTGCCGGTGATCCAACCGGCCTCGGTGCCGCCCGGTCCGTTGCACGTGTTGATCGATAGCACCGGCCTGCAGGTCTACGGAGCGGGTCAATGGCTGGAAGCGAAACATGGCGCGAAGTCGCGCCGGACGTGGCGCAAGCTGCATCTAGCGGTCGATGCCGCCAGCGGCATGATCTTGGCGCAGACCCTGACGGATCAGGACGCCGACGACCCATCCCAGGTGGCACCGCTGCTCGATCAGATCGACGACCCGATTGGCCGGGTGACGGCGGATGGCGCGTATGATGGCGCGCCCACCTATCAGACGATCGCGGCGTATGGTGATGGCATCAAAGTAGTGATCCCGCCGCGTTCAACGGCTGTCCCTAGCGGCGATCCGGGCGTGCCGACACAGCGTGACCGCCATCTGGCGATGATCGCGCAACAAGGCCGCTTGGCCTGGCAGGCCACGACAGGTTACGGCCAACGATCCCTAGTGGAAACGACCATGGGTCGCTACAAGGCGCTGATCGGACCCCGGCTGCGGGCCCGCGGCTTCGCTGCCCAGCAGACCGAGGCTACCATCGGCGTGGCGGTGCTGAACCGGATGCTGGCGGCTGGACGCCCAAAATCCGTCCGTGTTCAGCGGGTAATCGCATAGCAGTTCAGGGGTGGGGCCATCTCGACCTCCATCTGCCAAGTGCACCAACGCCTCGCCCCGGCCTTGCCGCAGCACTTGCTTGATGTACATACGATCTATCTGGAGCCGGAGGTGGAGGGCCATGAGCGCGGGCGCGAGATCCTGGCGCGCTTTCCTGCGGCCGAGCGTATCCCCGTCGCGTCGCACTGGCGCATCCCCGCCCTGCGCGACGCCGATGCCGAGGACTGGCTGCGGGCCAAGCAGGGCACCCTCGTGCTCGGCACCAAGCGTGGGCTGGGCTTCCGCCCCAACGGGCGCAGCGCGGACTTCATCGCGCCCAGCACCAGCAACGGCTGCGCCATGGCCTGTGCCTATTGCTATGTCGCCCGGCGCAAAGGCCATAGCAACCCGGTCACTGCGTTCGTCAACATCGAGGAGGTATGCGCCGCCATTCACCGCCACGCCGGGGCGCAGGGACCGAAGCGGGAGCCGAACCAGGTCGATCCCGAGGCCTGGGTTTACGACCTCGGTGAGAATGGCGATCTGGCGGTTGACGCCCTGATTTCGGACAATGTGCGCGACCTGGTAGCGACGTTCCGCACCTTGCCGCACGCCAAGGGCAGCTTCGCGACCAAGTGGGTCAATCCGGGCCTGTTGGCCTACGATCCCCAAGGGCGGACCCGGGTGCGCGTGTCGCTGATGCCGCACGCCGATGCCAAGCTGCTGGATGTGAGGACGGCGCCGGTGGCCGAGCGCATCGGCTTCGTCAACGACCTGGTCGCGGCCGGGTATGAGGCGCACGTGAACTTCTCGCCCGTCGTGGTGCGGGAAGGCTTCGAGGCGCCTTGGGAGGAGCTGTTTGCCGAGGTGGACGACCGGCTGAGCGCCCAGGCCAAGGCGCAGCTTGCCTGCGAGGTCATCATGCTGACGCACAACAGGGCGCTGCACGACGTCAACCTGGCTTGGCACCCGAAGGCGGAAACGTTGCTGTGGCGCCCGGACCTACAGGAAGCCAAGCACAGCGAGAACGGCCAGGCCAACCTGCGCTACCGCACGGGATGGAAGGGGCAGTGGCTTGGGCGGTTGCTGGACCGGCTGCGGGCGCGGATGCCGTACTGCCGGGTTCGCTACGCATTCTGAGCCGCGGGGACACGGCCGGCCTGCGTTGCCGGCCCATGTTGCCGGCTCGGCGGCAGGCACTCTGTCCACC
>JAABUM010003036.1_pt1 | contig 21445 bp, 16 predicted proteins | sample 5559161 | NCBI WGS metagenome assembly JAABUM01 (sample SAMN10711868, study PRJNA513369) | rock metagenome | isolation source: Antarctica rocks | place: Antarctica: Victoria Land, Siegfried Peak nord
GGAGTATCCTCACCCCGATCGCGCTGAAGCTTGGCCGCGACTGGCTGGCGCGCAACGGCAAGCTGAAGGTGAACGACAGGGCACCGATCGCGAGCGCGCCGACAACGAGGGAAATGGCCTGACGCCCCGATAGGCTGTCGGGGGGCGACAAAGGGCACGACGAGCAGGCAGAGGGTGGGTGTATGATTCTGGAATGGACGATCGGGGGGCAACAGCACAGCCGCTGGCTCTCCCCCGGCACCACCGTGACGCTCGGACGCAGCCCGGACTGCACGATCGCGATCGCGCACCCCACGGTGTCGCGCCGCCATGCGGAGATCTTCAATGGGGGCACGAGCCTCCAGATCCGCAATCTGAGCCAGACCAACCCGGTCGTCGTCGAGCACTACGGCCAGGTGGTCAGCCTCGGTTGGGGCCAGCAATCGCCCCTCCCCGTCGGAGCGCAGCTGCGCCTCGGCGAGATCGCGGTCCAGGTCAAGGAGCCGACCGCGTTGCGCGTGCGTTGCCCCGGCCCGTGCGGCAAGGTCGTCGCGGTGCCAGCCAGCGGCTTTTGCCCCAACTGCGGCACCGCCCTCGCCACGGCGGACACATTCATCGGTTAGCATGCCCAGCCGCCGCGCGAGGCGCGGCGACGACGCTGTTTTTTAGCGGAGAACGGTCACGAATGAGCGCATCGCGAGCCGCCGATCTGCTGCGCCTCGCCTGGAGTGATCCCGGCACGGGGGAGGAATACGAATGGTACGGGCCGACGCCGGTCCGCCTCGGACGCGCGCTCGATAACGAGATCGTGCTGAATGCCGCCGCGATCTCCCGCCTCCACGCCCGCATCGAGCGCGACGGCGGGACCCTGATCGTGGTGGACAACGGCAGCAGCAACAGCACCTTCCTCGGCGCGCGGCGGGTCACGCGCGAGGCGCTGGCCGACGGCGCGTTGCTCACCATCGGCCCCTTCACGCTGACGGTCGATCTCGATCCGCCGGCCCTCGGTGCCAGCGAGACCGGGCACGATGCCCCGCGCGCCCCGCTGCGCTTGCGCTGGACGGACGGCGATGGCGGCACACGCGACCTGCCGCTCGACCGGGCGCTGATCATCGGGCGCGGCGACGACTGCGACATCGTCCTGCCGACCACGAGCGCCTCGCGCCGCCACGCGCGCCTCGTTCCGACAGGCGTGGGTGCGACGCTCACCGACCAGAATTCCTCGAATGGCACCTTTGTCAACGACCAGCGAATCACCGAACGCGCGCTCCAGCCCGGCGACGTGATCACGATCGGCGGCGTGCGCCTGACCGTCGAGGGAAGCCCACCACCGGCGGTCGTCGCGCGGGAGCGGGCGACCAGGATCGGCGTCGCCGCCCCGGTCGGCACCCCAGACGCGAGCGGTACCGTCATCCTCGACATGCCGGAAGTATTGGCCTCCGCGCGCCCGGCCAACGCTTTCCCACCGCCCATCTTCGAGGCCCCGGTGGTGCCGATCGCGTCGCTGGGCGCGACGGGGCTACCGATCGACGAGACAGTCTATCTGGCGGTCGGCGGCGGGCTCGGCTCATTCATCTGGGTCGACCACCTCGTCATCCACGGCGTTGACCCGCGCGCGATCGTCTCGATCGGGCTGGAGGACAAGCCGTACAGCCGCTACGCCCGCCTCTGCGAGCAGTCGCAGATCCCCGAGCACGAGCGACTCCGCTCCAACTCCGACTCCTGTCCCGACAACATCTGGGGCTGGCCGGGCTACGCCGTGCGCGAAGCGGCCTCCTCGCTGGCACAGGGGCAGTTCGGCAATGCCGCACAATGTACCTGGCAAATCTTCGGCGAGCCGACCTTCGCGGATACCTACACCCCGCGCGCCGGGGATGTCTTCCGCTCGATCGACCGCGAGGCGGCACGGATCGGCTGGGCGCAAATGTGGCGCTACGGGCGGGTGCGCGCGATCCGCAAGACCGACGACGGTCGCTACGTGATCGCCTATTCACAGTCGACACCGCAAAACCCCTCGGCGCACCGCCTGATCGTCGCGCGCTTCCTCCACGTCGCGGTCGGCTATCCGGGGATCAAGCTCCTCCCCGACTTGCAGCAGTATCGCGAGGAGACGGGCGATTTCTCGAAGGTCGTCAACGCCTACGAGGAGCACGAACAGGTCTATCAGGGATTGTTCCGCAATGGCGGCGTGGTGCTGGTGCGCGGGCGCGGCATCGTCGCCTCGCGCATCCTCCAGCGCCTCTACGAGATCCGCAAGCAGAACCCCCGGATCGGGGTGTTGCACCTGATGCGGACGCCGCTGGCGAAGGGACACCGCTTCGGGCGCGCCGAGCGCACGGTGATCGACCATTGGGAATACCAGCCGTTCAACTGGCCCAAATCTTGCTGGGGGGGCGAGCTGCGCGTCCAGCTCGAACGCGCCGACGACAACGAGCGCGATCGCCTCCTCAACGACTGGGGCGGCACGACCACCGCCTCGCGCGCCGACTGGATCGACATCGTGGACACCGGGCAGCGCGAGGGGTGGTATCAGATCCGCTTCGGCGACGTGAAGAAGGTCCGGCGCGACGAAACGGGGAAGGTGGTCACTACCCTTGTCGGCAAGGGGCTGATCCAGGACGAGACCGACATCAAGGCCGATTACATCATCGACTGCACCGGCCTCGAAGCGACGGTGGAGGCCCACCCGTTGCTGCACGACATGGTCACCCATCACGGGTTGCGGAAGGGGCCGAAGGGTCGCCTCCGGGTGGAGAACGACTTCGCGGTCACCGGCATGGAGAACGGCCAGGGGCAGGTCTACGCCGCCGGGGCGATGACCCTCGGCGGACCGATGGCGGCGGTGGACAGTTTCCTCGGGCTGCAATACGCCGCGCTGGCCTCGGTGCAGGCGCTCGCGTACCGTCGTGCGCCGGGGGTACATCGCCTGAATTTCATCACCTCGCCGATCCAGTGGATCAAGTGGGCAACGGGAGCGAAACCATGACACCGACACTCTTCGGGCGCTGGCAGACGCGAACGCTGCTGTTGCTGACCTTCGGTGTCTTGTTCACGCTGCCGTTCATGCTTTTCTACGGCCTTACGCCGGCACTGATCCTGCTGCTCGTCCTCTTCCTGGGGTACGGGTGGGACATCGTCTACATGGCCATCCAGGCGGGGCGCTGGGACCGCGACTGGCCCCCGGCCTATCAGTTGTTCGCGGGCATTTGGGAGGGGCTTTTCACCTTCCTCCTCAGCGTTCTCCTCGCCAGGGCGTTCCCGATCTTCGCGGTGCCGCTGCCGATTTTCATCATCCAGTACGGCGTGATCTGGGTCGTCACCTTCCTGGCGAGCCAGAGCCTGCTACGGATCGTCTTCCCGAACTGGCGGTATCGCGGCGGGCAGTGGCTTTTCTAGCAGGACGAATCGCGCCGGTGAGGGCGAGAAACAGCGTACCAGTCACGGTGTGCGCCGCCTGTAAACACGTCGGAGCGGCGGAGACTCACCCCGCCGCTCCGGCATCTTCACGGTACGTGCCGTGGCGCTACGCCCCGTTGGCCGGATAGCGGTCGCGGCTGGCGACCTCGGCGAGCGGCTTACGTCCGCCCGACGCGCCCGGACGCGGTGCCGGATTCTCGACGGGATGGCCGAGCACGACCAAGGAATGTAGAGCCCGTTCGGCGGGGATGCCGAGCAGTTCCTTGGCACGGTCCTGCTGGCTCGCCTCGATGAACCAGGCGGTGCCGCCGCCGAGCCCGAGGAAGTGCGCGGCGATCAACAGACGCTCCGTGACGCGCCCCTCGTCGAACGTCTCGGTGATCTGATTGTTCCCGTCGAGGGAGATCGCGATCGCCAGCGGCGCGGTGGCGACCCAGGCGGTCGCGTTGCCGCGCACCGCAGCCAATTCCTGGAGGAGCGCGCGGTCGGTGATCGCGACGAAGTGCCACGGCTGCGAGTTGCTCGCGCTGCCGCTCCACCGTGCGACCTGGAGCAACTCCTCGATCGTGGCCTCGTCGAGAGGATCGGGCCGATACTGCCGGGATTGCCGGACCTTGCGGAGTTCCGCCGTCGCCTCGTGCCCGTTCGCGAGCCCTGCCATCGTTGGCCTCCCTTCCTCATCCGTGCCGCCTAATCGCGGCACCTTCATACATTAGGGGACAACATCACTTAACAGATGACTATTCCCGTGTGATTTTTGAAGCAAGGCCGTTCGCTGTGACCACACCGAGGCGATCAGATAGTGCTATCTCAAAAGCAAGCGTAAGATCATCGGTATCACTAAGAGCATGTGTAAGTTCGTGAAGAAGGGTACCAGCATAATCGGTTAGCGAGCGCAACTGAGAGCGCTTAATGATAATGCGCTCCTCTGCCGATTCCCATACCCCTAATGCTTGATCATCCCCCAAGCGATTCAACCGCATCGTCTCAGAGATGAGAATATCGCGCACTATTTTTGGGCGACCGCCAGCTAAGGCAAGTATCGCATCGGTTTTATCCCATACCGCATGCTCGGATGAACTTAATTCTTCTACAGGCACAAAAGCATATTGATGGCCTTCATTCCATTCCTGCATATAATTAGTCAGATCGCGAATTGGTTTTCCTGATAGGTCTAATAAGTTCGGCAGTTTTGCACGAACATTGCCTGGAATTACAACAATTCGATATTGATCACCGATTGCATAATCCACAAATTTGGGCGCTCTTACGAGTTCCTCAGCTGTTAAGAAAATGACCGGCTGTGTCGTGCTGAGAACACGGCAAGCATGGACGGCAACGTCTATCCAGCCGAGTTCATCATGCATAGTCCCCGTTTGAAAGGCAGCGAGATCGCGAGTTAATAAATCAGCGACTTCAGAACTTTGACATGCGAGAAGAATCGCTTTGACTCGGTCAGTATATGCGGTACGCCCGACATTACTTCGCTCTCGATTTAACGCTTTGCGTAACGTGGCAGAGATGGAAGTGATGTTGTATGAAAAAAGGAAATCTGGCTCTTCGGCGACGCGCGACCCATTCACGTAAATGTATGCGCCTTTATCTGTGCGTTGCAGGACCGTACCGACTGACGTCTCTTCTAAAGCCCTATCTTGCGAGTAACAGAGGAAGTAACTTTTTGCCGTCTCAATATCCTCGTCTCTCACGCCCGCAAGAATAACGTCTGTTCCAGAGTCGATATCAGAAGGTGAGTCATCAATACTGGCATGTAAAGTCGAAATATCGTCAAACCCATGCTTGTTTATTTGCGCCAACGTGATATTGCCGTGTGTAGAAACAAGAGCAACACTTACACCTTGACGATGAAACGTAGCCAGAGCATCCTTAAGGCCGACTCCAAACTTCCCAATAACCTTTCGAGGGTTCTTCAGCTTTTCTTTGTTTTCATTTTGCGTTAGGTGCTGGTATTGTAAACCACGACCCCAATCACGAATATGCCACCGATCGAGATCGTCTTTATAGATAGAAGGTTCTTGCGTACTCGTCAATGCTTGCTCATCAAGCGCATTAGCAATAATTTCGCGGATCGCATGGGCAAGCGTCCAATGTTCGAGTACACGTTCGATATTCAAGTCGAACATACGGGTTGCCATAGTAGCCAACCTCCCTAGCAAGTTTCGGCAGTTACACTCCTATATCACTGACCCCGGTTACATATTGCCACATTGGCGAGAGCAAAAGATATAGCCATACTCGCTATCGTTGGATAATCCCAAAGCCCTCGCACTTTCAGTCGTCGCTCGGCACGGCGGCGGGCGCGGCGGGCGCGGCTGCGGTGCGTGGGCCGCGCAGCAGGGAGATGACCGCGCCACACGCGGCGAGCGCTGCGGAGAGAAGGAAGGCGTGCCGGAAGCCCTGCATGAAGGCGTTCAGCAGGACATTGGATGACCCGCCGTTGGCCCCGGTGCGTAGCGCATCCAGCCCCGCCTCCCCGACGACCGGGGCGATCGCGGCGACGATCAGCGCCCCGGCGATCGCGACGCCGATCACTTGGCCGCCATTACGCACCATCGAGAGAAAGCCACCAACCACGCCGTAGCGATCGCGCGGGACGGAACTGAAGATCGCCGCAGTATTCGGCGAGTTGAAGATGCCGATGCCGATACCCAGGAAGATCAGCCGGAAGAGCACGTCGATGTAATGCGCGCCCGCCGTCAGGAAGCCGAGCGAGAGGAGGGCGAGCGCCGAGATGGCGAGGCCGAGCGACGAGAGTACCCGCGCGCCGAGCCGATCCGAGAGCCAACCACTCAACGGCGCGACGATCGCCAGCGTCAGCGAGGTGGGCGTCAGCAGCAGTCCCGCCTGCGCGGGGCTGAAGCCGAGGACGAGTTGCAGGAAGAATGGCATCAAAAAGGCGTTGGCCGAGATCGCCAGGAACGAGCAGAGGGCGGCGATGTTGCCGGTGGCGAACGCGCGGATGCGGAAGAGGGTCAGATCGAGGATCGGCGCGACGACCCGCCGCTCGACGACGATGAACGCGCCGAAGCAGGCGACCGCGACCGCGAAGAGACCGAGGATTTGCGGCGAGCCCCAGCCCGCCACGTCGCCGCGATTGAGCCCGAGCAGCAGCCCGATCAGGGCGACCGAGATCAGGATCGCGCCGAATGGATCGAAGCGCGTGTTGGCCCCCGCGCGGCGGGTGGAGATCCGCTCCTCCTGGAGGACCAGCATGGCGAGCCCGATCCCGATGATCCCCACCGGGATATTCACGAAGAAGATCGATTGCCAGCCGAACGCCCCGACCAGCACCCCGCCGATCGTCGGGCCGAGGGTGGTACCGGTGGCGACGACGGTGCCGTTGATCCCCAACGCGCGCCCGCGCTCCTTGCCGGGGAAGACGGCGTTGGTGATCGCCAGGCCGTTCGCCTGCACCATCGCCGCGCCGACCGCCTGGAAGACGCGCGCGCCGATCAGGTATGCGGGCGCGGGCGCGAGGCCGCAGGCGAGCGAGCCGGGGGTGAAGACGCCGAAGCCGATGGTGTACACCTTCTTGCGCCCCCAGATGTCGGCGAGCCGCCCGAAGGTCAGCAGGAGCGAGGTGATCGCCAGCAGGTACGCCAGCACGACCCACTGGATCGTCGCCAGATCGCTACGGAAGTAGGTGAGGATCGCCGGGAGGGAGATGTTGACGATGCTCGAATCGAGGGTCGCCATGAAGGTGCCGATGGCGACCGTCACCAGCGCCCACCACTTGTGATTCGGCCCCTGGATAGACCGCTGTAACCCCGCCACCATGCCGCCCGTTCTCGCTTTCACATCCCGCCAGCCGCCATCATCAGCGGTCATCATAGCACGCACGATCGCCCGAATCTCCGCGCGGACGCAGTGCAGCGGCGGGGCGATGGTTGCGCCATTGTCGCTATGCTACCCTATGCGCTGTTGTCTGGCGGAGAATGAACCTGAATGCGGCGCGGAGGGATCGCGTGGGTGCCAGCGGGAAACGGAAGAGTGGCGCGCGCGCGAACGCGCGACGACAAGAAGGCCAGCGCCTGTCCGCACCGGTCCGAGATGGGCGCAGCACGACGGCCTTACCAGGCGGCACGGCCCTGGCACCGCCACGCGCAGCGCGCGACAGCACCGGCAGGGAGGACGACGCCACAGCGACCCGGATCGCAGCGACACCCCGGACCCTCGCACGGCTCGATCTGCTGCTGCTCACCCTCTTCATCATCGGCGGCTTCGTGCTCTATTTGGCCCGGATCGAGGAGCCGCCGAAGTACAGCTACGACGAGGTCTATCACGCCTACACCGCCGCCCAATACGCCGACGGCAACGCCGATGCCTGGCTCTGGAGCACCAAGGCCCCGATCGACGGGGTTGCCTACGAGTGGACCCACCCGCCCCTCGGCAAGCTGATCATGACGCTCGGCATCCTCCTGTGGGGGGATACGCCGCTCGGCTGGCGTTTCATGAGCGCGGTCTTCGGCACGCTCGGCCTCGGGGCGGTCTACCTGCTCGGCCTGCGCCTGACCGGGCAACGCCTCGTCGCGATCGTCGCGGCGACGCTGACCCTCGTGGACGGGCTCTACTTCGTCGAGTCGCGTACCGGCGTGATCGACATCTTCGGCACCGTCTTCATGGTCTGCGCCTTCATCGCGTTCTACGCCTTCCTGACCGCCCCACCGGCGCGCGTGCGGATGCCCCTGCTCCTGCTCGGCCTGTTCATGGGCCTCGCCATCGCCACCAAGTGGAACGCGGTCTATCCGGCGGTGCTGCTCGGCGGGGTAGCACTCTGGCGCACCTACGCGCTGATGCCCATGCCCACCCGCCGCATCGTCATCGCCCTCGCCGCGCTCGTCACACTCGCGGGGGTGATCGTCTTCCCGCTGCTGCGGACCGGCAGCGGCCTGATCATCGTCCTGATCGTCGCGGCGCTGCTGGTCTGGCAAGTCGTGGTGCAGCTCGTCGCGCCGGGACAGGGAGCGAGTGCCGGGAGAGGGCGACCGACGTGGATCGATCGCGCCGGGGCGCTGTTCAACGCCCCGCGACGATTATCGGCTGAGAACCGGGCGAGCGGCGCGCTCACGCAGCACCTGATCTGGGTGCCGGTCGGGATGGTGGTGTTGCCGCTCGCCCTCTACCTCGCCAGCTACATCCCCTTCTTCGCGATGGGCCACACGATCGACCAACTGCGCGAGTTGCAATGGCAGATGTACTACTATCATTCCCACCTCGTCGCCACGCACCCCTACGCTTCGAAGTGGTACGAGTGGCCCGCCGTGTGGCGCCCGGTCTACTACGCGCAGACGCTCGGCGCGGACGGCATCTCGGCCAACACCTACGCGAACGGCAATCCCCTCCTCTATTGGCTCTACCTCCCCGCGACCCTCTATGTCACCGTGCGCTGGTGGCTCGGGCGACATCCGGCCCTGCCCGTCCTGCTAATCGGCTTCTTCGGGCAATGGCTCACCTGGGCGCTGATCCCGCGCCTCGCCTACATCTATCATTTCCTGCCCGCGTCGATCTTCGGCACCCTCGCGGTCGCGGTCGCGGTCAACGATCTCTGGCAGTGGGGGCGCAAGATCGTCCCGCTACGCGCGGTGGCGGTCGGCTATGTGGGCGTCGTCGTCGTCGCGTTCATCTTCTTCTACCCGATTTACGCCTCCGTGAACCTGACCGGCCCGGAATTGCAATCGCGGATATGGATTCCGAGCTGGCGTTGAGCGCGGACATGCCGACGCCCGTGCCCAACGGCATGGGCTACCGACAACATCGAGCAGACAAGCGGGCAGCGCAGGAGCAAGGAACGCATGGCACAACTGGTACAGTGCAAGAAACTCGGTCGTGAACTCCCCGGCCTCGAAGAACCGCCCTTCGCCGGGGAACTGGGACAACGGATCTACGAGTCGATCTCCGCCGAAGCGTTCGCGGGCTGGCAGGAGCACGCGCGGGCGATCATCGGGGCCTATCGCCTCAATCTCGCCGAGCGCGGCGCACGCGATTTCCTGCGCCAGACGATGGAGGACTACTTCTTCGGCGAGGGCTTCACCATGCCCGATTGGGCGGCGGCGGGCGGGCCGGCCTCGCCGAGGAAGTAGGCGCGAGTCGGCAGTCAGCGGTCGGCAGTCAGCAGACGAGGAGAGCGGCGGCGCGCGAGGGTTTGCCTGCGCGCCGCTACGCTGCGGGGCGGTCAGACGTCGGGGCCACCATCGAGGGAGATCGCGAGTTCGGCGGCGATGCCCCGGATGTGCGTCGCCGCCGCCGCGTACTCCTCGGCGTTCGGCAGGTGTTCGAGCATCAGCGGCAGATCCGGCGCGAGGCGGTCGAGTTCGGTCAGGAAAGCCCGGTAGTCGAGGCCGCCGAGGCCGGGCCGGACCTCCTCGAACTGCACCGCACCCCGCCCATCCAGGAGGGCGATGTCCTTCGCGTGGCTGCTGCGGATCTTTGGCCCCAGCCTGGCGCACGCCTCGCGGATGATCGCCGCGTTGCCGTAGAAGCGGCGCGGGCTGGCGATGAAGTTGACCGGATCGAGGTGGACACCGAACGCCGGGCGAGCGATCGCCTCGACCAGGGCGACGTAGGTATCCGGGGTATCCGGGAAGATCCACGGCATCACTTCCAGCGCGTAGGTCGTCCGCGTCGGCTTCACGGCGTCGATGATCGCGCGGACCGTGTCCACGATCAGCGCGAAGGTGTCATCGGCGAAGTTCGCCGCGTCCGGCCCGGCCCAGCGCGCGCCGCGCGACCCGGCGACGTTGACGCAGCACCGCGCCCCGAACTCCTCCGCCAGCGCCAGTCGCTCCTGGCAGCGCGCGATCGACGCCGCCGCCTCGGCGGGGTCGGCGCTGAGCGGATTGTTCCCCCACGCCCCGACCTCCGCGATGACGATCCCCGCCTCGGCGGCGGCCCGCGCGTAGGCACCCGGCGCGATCGGATCCCCCGCCCGGATCGGCGCATACGCGGCGCGATAGCCGTGCGCGCCGACGAGCGTCGCCCACCCCGCCGCGTCCTGCCATTCCCCGTAGATCGGCCCGCCCAGTCGCATCCCCAGCCCTCCCATCCATATCACGGGGTTCCCCGGACCCGAACACGAAGACGCGTCTTCCTGATCATATCGCCTGCGCCGTCGCTGCTCGAGCGATTCTACCCGGAGAGGTTCGGGCGGGCCGAACAACGCTCCCGCGCCGACGCGGCCCCCGGCATGGCGATCGCACACGAGGCCCGGAATCGGTGGTGACCACGCCGATAATAGCAAGAGACACAAGTCTCGTCGGGAGAGAAACGACGGTCAGAGAAAAGGCGTTGTTCGGGGTAAGCGGGTGCGATCACGGGATGGTCGTCATCACGGTCGGGCGAACGGTATATGCGAGGAGGGATGCGATGCGACGGATACGCGCCGGTATGGCGATACTCTGGATCCTGGTCCCGGTCCTGGCTCTGGCGACGCCGACGGTGTCGGCGGCGGCACCCGCCCTGACGGTGGCCCCCGCTTCCGGCCCACCCGACACGATCTTCGCGGTTCGCGGCTCGGGGCTAATTCCGGGAGGATGGTATTTCGCCACCGCGAGCGAGGAGCGCGGGGCGCTCCGCAGCAGCGTCGAGTTCCAGGCCGACGACGGGGGGCGTTTCGCGCTGTCCTACAATTCCGCCGACACCCCGCCCGGGCGCTACACGGTCGCGATCGTCCAGAGCAACGGGCCGGGCCGGGCCGTCGCCAGCACGTCGTTCGTCGTCACCCCCAGCCGTCGCCAGTGCTTCTCCCAGACCAGCAATTGCCTCGACGGCATCTTCCTCGAATACTGGCAGGCGCACGGCGGCCTCGCGATCAACGGCTACCCGATCACCGAGCCGATCCGGATCACCCTGGAGGACGGCGACACCTACATCGTGCAATACTGCGAGCGGACCCGCCTGGAGTACCACCCAGAGAATGCCTGGCCCTACGACGTGCTCCTCGGGCAGTTCGGGCGCCGCATCCACCCCGCCGATCCCCCGGCGGCCCGGCTCGCGGGGGCGACCTACTACGCCGAGACCGGGCACAACCTGCGGGCCGGGTTTCGGGAGTACTGGAACAAGAATGGCGGCCTGACGACGTTCGGCTACCCGATCACGGAGGAGATCCAGGAGCAACTGGAGGACGGGCGGGTCTACACCGTGCAATACTTCGAGCGGGCGCGCATGGAGTATCACCCCGAGAACAAGGCCCCCTATGATATCCTCCTCGGCCAGTTCGGGCGGCGCATCCACAGCGAGTACAACGGGCCGGTGCTGATCCCCGGCATCGGGATCCCCACCACCCCCTGAGCGAGGGCACCCGCCCGCATCCAAGCGCCCACCGACCGAGCGGCCCCTGCGGGCCGCTCGGTCGCCCCTTTCCCCCGGTTCGTGACGATCGTGCAGGTGCGCTATCATTGACCGGTGCGATACCGCGCGTGGCGGGACGGGGAGGATGATACGAGGCGTGGACAGGCTCGACATCCCGATTTAGGAAGAGTATTCGATGCGAGATTTGTTCCCTGGATATAGCAAGAAGTCAGAAGAGGAAATCGCCGTGATCTGGCAGACAGCAACGTTTGTCTTTGATACGAACGTGCTTCTCCATGCTTATCGCTATAAGCTGGAGTTACAGACGCAATTGCTCGATTACTGGCAGCGGCTCCGAGAGCGTGTTTGGCTTCCTCATCAGGTCGCCCTCGAATATCATCAAAACGCCCCAAATGCCATCATGGGCGAGCAGCTTTCCGCCTACAAGGCGATGAAAGAAGCGGTTACGGGGGCGCGCGAAAGTTTAGTAAACAAGCTCCAGAAGCTGCACGACCAGAATAAAAGCCGCTATCTGAGCCTCGACCCGGCACCACTCATCGCCGCGTTACAATCGGGATTCGATATGGCAATGCAACTAATTGACGACACGAAGGATTCCGTGCCCACGGGAGATGCCATCACGCAGGCATGGGAACGTATCGATACAATCTTCGCTGGACGTGTCGGTGATCCTTTTTCACCTGAGCGACAGGCGCGGGTATATCAAGAGTCTGAATACCGTTACCGCTATCAGATACCGCCCGGTTTCGCGGACGAGTCAGGTAAGGAAGGAGCCGATCGCTATGGTGATGTCATTCTCTGGCTCCAGACGATCGACTTCGCCAAGGATCGACATGCCCCAATTATCTTCGTCACTGACGATGCGAAGATTGACTGGTGGGAGGATGGGAAACCCCATCGCGCGCTTGCTCAGGAAATGTACGAGCGCGCTGGTGTAGCTCTACTCCAGTTACGCGCGGGGCAATTCCTTAACGGAGTTAGGCAGCACCTCAATATCGAAGTTGAGCAGGAAGTAATCGACGAAGCCGACGAGGTACGTGAAGAGGTCACTGAACAAAAGACGAGACAATACCATGATAGCCTGGCTACTTCAGCATGGGGATCAAGTCACAACCTGGGTAACCTCGTCGGTGTGCAGGATAGCCTTGCCAGTCTCGCAGAGATACATGGCGTTGTAGGCAAACAGGGAAGTTATGCGACCCAGATGCTCGGCACGAAATCCGCCCTCGAAAAGTTTGTAGCGGAGGCAGGGGTAACAACCTCGGCAGCTATTGCAGCACAAGCGTTCGGGATAGTCGGGGCCGCTGCACAAGCTCAGGCAATGCTTCGCGCTATAGACCAAAGTTCCACAATGATGGCCGGTCGAGCAGTACAGCAGATCAACGAAATGCAACTGGGGTACGCACAAAGAGTCGCTCAAGATCTAACAAATATTACTAGCATCATAGGCGCACAACCCTTTACCCCAGGTATAACCGACGCATCAGCCGCAGCCCTAGCCTTCGCGCACGTCCCTGCTAATGAGATACCTCGCGCTCCTCATCAGGAGTCGGCGATCGATCCGCCTGATGAAGAGTACGATCCTGCTAATAGTGGCAGTAACAATCCCGATTAGCTCTGTGGTGATGATGGGATGGTAGCTTAAGGAGTGCATGAACATCCTGCTGATCTCGACCTACGAACTGGGGCACCAACCCCTCGCCCTGGCGTCGCCATTGGCGTATCTGGCCGAGGCGGGATATGCGCCGGTCGCGGTGGATACCTCGGTGGAGACGCTGGCCGACGAGCAGATCGCGCGCGCCGACCTCGTGGCGATCTCGGTGCCGATGCACACGGCGCTGCGCCTCGGCGTGGCGATCGCCGAGCGGGTCCGGCGGGTCAACCCCGCCGCGCACATCTGCTGTTACGGCCTCTACGCCCTCCTCAACGCCGACTACCTCCGCCCGCGCTACGCCGACACGACGATCGGCGGCGAGTACGAGGGCGCGCTGTTGGCCCTGGCGCAAGGGCTTGAAGCAGGTTCCCAGCCCGCACGGCACGATGTGCCGCTCCTCACGTGGCTGACCCTGCCGATCCCGGACCGGTCGAGCCTGCCGCCGTTGCGCCGGTACGCCGCCTTTCGGCGCGGCGAGGAGCTGGTCGAGGCGGGCTATGTCGAGGCGACGCGTGGCTGCCGCCACACCTGCCTGCATTGCCCGATCCCGCCGGTCTACGGCGGGCGCTTCTTCGCGATCCCGCGCGAGACGGTGCTGGCCGACATTCGTGCGCAGGTGACGGCGGGCGCGCGCCACATCACCTTCGGCGACCCCGATTTCCTCAACGGGCCGACGCACGCGCTGCGGCTGGTGCGCGCGCTGCACGCCGAGTGGCCGGACGTCACCTTCGATGCGACGATCAAGATCGAGCACATCCTGGAACATGCCGAACTCTTCCCCGAGTTCGCGGCCTGCGGCTGCGCCTTCATCGTCTCGGCGGTGGAGTCACTGAGCGACGTGGTCCTGCGCCACCTCGACAAGGGGCACACGCGCGCCGACGTCATCGCCGCGCTGGCGATCCTCGACGCGGCGGGGATCCCGCTGCGCCCCTCCCTGCTGCCCTTCACCCCCTGGACGACGCTGGACGACTACATCGACCTGCTGACCTTCTTCGAGGAGCGCGACCTGCTCGACCACGTCGATCCGGTCCACTTCTCGATCCGCCTGCTCGTGCCGCCCGGCTCGTCGTTCCTCGGCCTGCCGGAGAGCGCCGAGTGGCTCGGCCCGCTCGACGCCGCCGCCTTCACCCACGAGTGGCGGTACGCCGACCCGCGCCTGGACGAGTTGCAGCGCGCGGTCGCGCGGGCGGTGGAGGCTGGCGCGCGGGATGGCGAGGATCCTTATGACACCTTCGCCGCGATCAAGGGGCTGGCGCTGGCGGCGCGCGGCGAACCGATGCTCGCGCCGCTCTCGGGGAGGGTGGCGCTCGCACGACGCCCGGTGCCGGGCTTGACCGAGTCGTGGTTCTGTTGAGCGGAACCGACTGCGGAGCAGTTCGCCCCGCCTCAATCAACCGCGAACGCAAAAGTCGACGCTGCCGACGATTAGCCCACGCGCCCGGAGCACCCCCGGCATCGCGCTCTTCGGGCGACCCGATCCCAACCGGCACCGAGGAGCGCCCCCGGCCTTGTTAACCGGGGGCGCTCCTCATCGTCTCGCCTGTGTCGCCGAACTCAGCGAATGCGCTTCGTGGTGCGCTTGTTATCGACGTAATCGACCAGCACGTACTCGCCGAGCGCTTCCGGCTCGGCGAAGAACGCGCGCCCGCCGTTGAGTTGCGTCACCTGATTGATGAAGTCCTCCAACCCATAGCCGCGTTCCAGCATGAAGGTGTTGATCACGATGTTGTCGCGCGTGCAGCGCACGACCTCCTTCAACGTCTCCTGGATCGTCTCGTAGGTGGGCGGGTAGTTGAACTCCGGGTGCGACGCCCCCATCGGCCAGTGGGCGGTCGGCTCGCCATCGGTGATCATGATGATCTGCTTGTTCGCGCTCCGCTGCCGCGCCAGCAGTTGCCGCGCCAGCAGGAAGCCGTGCTGCATGTTCGTGCCGTACTCGTCCTCGTCCCAGACGAGTTGCGGCAAGGTGCCCGGTTTCAACTCGCGCGCCGAGAGCGAGAAGCCGACGACGTGCAGCGTGTCGCGCGGGAACTGGCCGCGGATCAGGCTATCGAGCGCCAGCGCCACCTTTTTGGCGGCGAAGAAGCAGTTCCGCAGGAGCATCGAGCGGCTCATGTCCACCATCAGCACCGTCGAGGTTTGCGTCTGCAATTCGGTGCGATAGACCTCGAAGTCGTCCGGCATCAGGTGCAGCGGGCTCCCCACCCCCTCGCGCCGCACCGAATTCATCAGCGTCGTGCGGAGATCGAGCAGGAACGGATCGCCGAACTCGTACTCCTTCGTCTCGTCGGTGCGATCGCCGCCCGTGCCGCGCCGCTCGACGATGTGGTTGCCCAGGCGATCCTTCTTCAAGTGCGAGAAGATGTCGGCCAGCGCGTTCTGGCCGATCTTCCGCATCCCGCGCGGCGTCATCTCAAGCTTGCGCCCCTTGCGCTCGACGTAGCCCGCTTCCTCCAGCATCTTCGTCAGGTTCTGGAGACGGCGCACGTCCTCCGCCGACTCGTTGCCCATCAATTGCTCGACCATGTCGGCGTCGATCGCGTCGGCCCGGCCATGCTGCGCCTGCCGCAACTGGCGCTCCAGATCGTCGAGCCCTTGCAGATTTTGCATCACCCGCATCGCCTCCTGCAGCGAGATCGGGTCGTCGCCCTGGAAGGGGTACGCCTCCGCCTCGCTCGGCATCAGGCGATTGAGGTTCTGCGAGAGCTTCGCCAGATCCCAGCGCAGGCGGTCATCCTGCAACAGCTGGTCCATCGTCGCTTGCAATTGCTGACGCTGCTCGGGCGACATGCTGTCCAGCAGCGACTGCATCGCCGACTGCTGGCGCTGCATCTGCTGCATCAACTGATCCAGATTCTCCACACCGGGGAAGAACTGCCCGTGCTTCTCCATGAAATCTTGGAAGCCGTCGGGCTGACCGTTCGCCTTCTTTTCCAGCATCTCGTTGAGGTCTTTGACCATGTCGCGGACCCCACTGAGGTCTTCCGGGGTCATGTTCTGGATGCCTTGCTGCATCCCCTGGAAGTAGGACTGCATCACCTGCTGCTGGAGCTGGGCCAGTAATTGCTGGAACTGCTCGCGCGCCTCCGGGTCCATGAAGTCATAGTCGCGCAACTGGGCGATCTGCCCGGCGGTGTCCTCCGGCAAATTGTCGAGGAAGTCCTGCTTGCGCGCGGCGCGCTCCTCCAGCATCTTGTGCAGATTTCGGAGCGTCTCGGGGTCGAGTTCGCCCCCGGCCTCGCCGCCTCCCTGGCCCTGGCCGGATTGCCCACCCCGGTTCTCCTGTCCGGATTGACCGCCTTGCCGGGCGCGCTGGGACCCTTGACCACGAGCCGACTGCCCGCGCTGCCCCTGCGGCCCGCCCTGCTGCTCGCCGCCCTCGGCACCCTGCTGGCCCTCGCCATCCTGGCCTTCGGCACCGGCCTGCGCGCGTTGGCCGTCGGGATCGTCCCCTACATCCTCGCCACCCTCGCCCTGGCCCTGCTGCCCCTCGCCCTGCCTGCCCTCCTGCGGGCCATCGAGGCGGCGGCGCGAGTCATCGAGGCGGCGATCGATCCCGGAGCGTTCTTGCTCCCTGATCGCTGCGAGCTGTTCCGCGATGTCGTCCATCACGGCGTCCATGTTGTGCTGCGAGAGTTGCTGCTGGCGCTGCTGCTGCAACCGATCGAGCAGCTGTTGCATGCCGGGCATCCGCCCGTCGAGCTTGCCCTGATCGCCATTCCGCATCATCCGGCGCAGCGCGTTCGCCAGGTCGCCATCGGCGATCAGGTCGTCCGACAGCGCCTCCATCAGCTCGTCGGCATCGAACGGGAAGACCTGCTGCGAGCCATCCCAACGACCATACGTGTAGCGGAATACCATCGCGTCACCTTGCTTTCCGACAAACTGGCATCACAGACGAGGGAGAAGGACGGGAACAGGAGGCACAGTGTCGCAGAGAACGAAGGAGAGCGATCTCTGTTAATTTTCCTACCGTCCCCCCTCTGTATCGCTGTGGCTCCTGTTCCGTCCCCTGTTAGCGGCGGTAGCGGGTGCTGCCTGCGGTGCGGTCCTTGTTGAGGCGGCGGTTGAGGTGCAACCCTTCGAGGACGAATTCGACGCCGGACGCGACGATCGCCGGATTCCCCTGCGCGCCGATCGTCTCCAAGGCCGCCTTCATCTCCTGGCTCTGCGACGAGGCCATCACGTAGTCCATCGACGGGGTCAGCGGGGAGGTTTCCATCTTTCGCCCCCCCTCGAAGGTGCGGACCACCTCATCGAAGTCGGCCACATTGAAGTAGCGGGTGAAGGTGTTGGCGACCGCGTGCTGGAGCAGCTTCTCCACCACCTTATCCTCGCGGCTGTCGCCGACCGACTCCAGCTCGATCTTCCCCATCGTGGACGAGATCAGGGCCGGGAGATCGCTGATACGCGGGGTCGCCTCTTTCTCGCCGATCCGAATGGCGCGCTTCAGCGCGTTCGCCACCAGGTTCTCGTAGTTGGCGATCGAGAGGCGCACGCTGACGCCGGAACGCTGGTTGATGTCGCCGCTGCGCCGCGCCAGGTGGGTGATCTCCGCCACGATCTCCTTCATGAAGCGCGGCACGGTGACGTTGTACCCCTCCGTCTCGAAGCGCGCCCCTTCCTGCTCGATGATCTCGATCTCCTGCTCGATCGTCTTGGGGTAGTGCGTGCGAATCTGGGAGCCGTACCGGTCCTTCAGCGGCGTGATGATCCGCCCGCGATTGGTGTAATCCTCCGGGTTGGCGGAGGCGACCACGTAGATGTCGAGCGGCAGTTGGATCTTGTAGCCGCGCACCTGGATGTCGCGCTCCTCCATGATGTTGAGGAGGCCGACCTGGATCCGCTCCGAGAGGTCCGGGAGCTCGTTGAGGCAGAAGATGCCGCGATTGGTGCGCGGGATCAGGCCGTAGTGCAGGGTCAGTTCGTCGGAGAGGTAGCGCCCCTCCGCGACCTTGATCGGGTCCACTTCGCCGATCAGATCGGAGATGGTCGTGTCCGGGGTCGCCAACTTCTCGCCGTAGCGCCGCTCGCGCGGCAGCCAGGTGATCGGCGCGTCCTCGCCATGCTCGGCCAGGAGATCGTGCGCCATCTTCGAGATCGGGTTCAGCGGGTCGTCGTTGATCTCCGAGCCGGCGATGATCGGCACCACCTCGTCGAGCAAATTGATCAGACTGCGGGAGATGCGCGTCTTCGCCTGTCCGCGCTCGCCGAGGAAGATCATGTCCTGCCCGGCCAGGATCGCGTTCTCGATCTGCGGCAGCACCGTGTCCTCGTAGCCATGAATGCCGGGGAAGGCGCTCTCGCCTGCGCGAATCTTCTGGATCAGGTTGCGCCGCAATTCCTCGCGGATCGGTGTCACCTTGTAACCGCTGGCACGCAACTGGCCGACGGTACGGGCCTCGGTCGGGATAGATGCAGTCATCGGGTCATTGCTCCTTCGTCGCCACTATCGTCGCAGGGGGATGATGCCCGGGAGGTACGCCCGGAACGGCAGCGAATCTGCCACCGAGCAGGGGGACGTGAAAGATAGCTGAGAGCGCCCGCCCGTCGCTGGACGGCGTGCCAGATGCGCGGAAGGGTTCAACTGAACGGGGGGATGTCACTCGTGCGGTGGAGAACGCCGCCGCGCGTTGGGCGCAGCCCTGCCTCGCGAGGCCAGCGCGCCCGGAGCGGCGTGGAGGCCGGGGGAGCAAGGGCTGGGAGCCCCGGTTCGCCGAGATGCCAGGGGTGCGCGCGTCCTCCGTCTGTATGGCTGATCGCCCGCGCGCGCTTTGAGTATACCACCTGGGATTGCGGGAAGTTCAGGAAAGCCGGGTCGAGACTTCCAATCTGTGATGGCGGCACTGTGATGGCGGCGGATACGGTTCTGTGATGGCGGCACTGTGATGGCGGCGGATATGGTCAGGCGAGAGGCCGGACGGTGCTCGCGTGCCAGAGGACACCCCTCCTGAGTGAGCTCGCCCGCACCGCACCGCATGGCGCGCCGCCCTTCCCCGCCGCCGCCAAGTGACATACAATGGCCGCGCGCGTACCGGGTGTGTCGCCCCAGCGGCGGGGCGGCCCGGCGATAGTGCGGAGTTGGGAGGGTTCACGCGATGGCGTACACTGTCACACTGATGCCGGGTGATGGGATCGGCCCCGATGTCGTCGAGGCGATGCGTCGGGTGGTAGAGGCGACCGGGATCGAGTTCGTCTGGGATTACCAGGATCTCGGCATGGTCGCCCAGGAGAAGCAGGGCAACACCCTGCCCGAAGCGACCATCGAGTCGGTCCGCCGCAACAAGGTCGGCATCAAAGGCCCCACCACCACCCCGGTCGGCACCGGCTTCCGCTCGGTCAACGTGGGGCTGCGGCAGGCGCTGAATCTCTACGCCAATCTCCGCCCGGCCAAGACCTACAAGGGGGTCCGCGCCAACTTCGACAACGTCGATCTGATCATCGTCCGCGAGAATCTCGAAGACACCTACGCGGGCGTCGAGTTCGATACCAACACCCCCGAGGCGGCGCGCGTGATCCGGGCGATCAATGCCGACAGCGTCAAGCAGGTGGCCGAGGACGCGGCGATCACGATCAAGATGATCACCCCCGAAGGTTGCCGCCGGATCGTCCGGTTCGCCTTCGAGTACGCGCGCCAGAACAAGCGCCGCCTCGTGACGGCGGTCCACAAGGCCAACATCATGAAGTACACCGACGGCCTCTTCCTCCACATCGCGCAGGAAGTCGCCCAGGAGTACCCGGACATCGAGTTCAACGACCGCATCGTCGACAACATGTGCATGCAGCTCGTCCAGAAGCCCGACCTCTACGACGTGCTGGTGATGCCGAACCTCTACGGCGACATCCTCTCCGACCTCTGCTCCGGCATGATCGGCGGCCTCGGCGTGGCACCCGGCGCGAACATCGGCGCGGACGGCGCGGTCTTCGAGCCGATCCACGGCTCCGCGCCGAAGTACGCGGGGATGAACGTCGCCAACCCGACCGCCGAGATCCTCACCGGCGCGCTGATGCTCCGCCACCTCGGCGAGATCGACGCCGCCGAGCGGGTCGAGGCCGCCACCGCCGCCGTGATCGCCGAGGGCAAGGACGTGACCTACGACCTCAAGCCCAACCGCGACGACCCGACCTCTGTCGGCACCGACAAGATGGCCGACGCGATCATCGCGGCGATGAAGTAGGGGCAAGTAGTCGGTGGGCAGTAGTCAGTAGTCAGAATGGTTTGCCGATGGCGCTGCGCTTGTCAGCCCTCCGCCACTGACTACTGACTACTGACTACTACCCCCTCCCTTCTCCCTCACTCGGAGCCTCCACACATGCTTCGCGTCGCGATCTTCTCCGATGTCCACGGGAACCTCGCGGCGTTGCGCGCCGTGCTGACCGCGATCGATCGCCATCGCCCGGTCCAGTTGCGGGTCGCGGCGGGGGATCTCGTCTCGCCCGCCGGGGCACGACCGGCGGAGACGCTCGATCTGCTCCTCCAGGCGGAGTGTGCACTCATCCTCGGCAACCACGATGTGCTGCTCTGGAACCGGGATGCCGAGATACTGACCGGCCCCTTCGCCGAACTGGTGCGCCAGCAGGAGCCGTGGTCGGTTTCGCAGCTCGGGACGCGGCGGATCGAACTCCTCAAGGGCTCGCCGCAGCAGTTGCGCCTCACCCCCGCACCGGGTCAGGACCTGCTGATCGTCCACGCCAGCATCCGCAATCCGCTGCGCGGCCACGCCGCGACGTTGGAGATGCCCCCCGAAGAGCTGCGACAGCTCTTCGGGGGGGCCAACGCGCGCGTGATCGCCTTTGGCCACTACCACGACGCCTTTATTCGCGGCTGGGACGAGGGCACGCTCGTCAACGTCGCCTCGGTGTCGCTGCCGAAGGACGAGAGGCCGCTCGCCTCCTACTCGATCCTCACCTGGCAGCAGGCGGGGGGCTGGACGATCGAGCAACACCGCGTCCCCTACGATGTCGAGGAGGAGCGCGCCGCCCTTGCCGTCAGCGGGATCCCGACGTAGTGGGGCGAGTGGGCGAGTGGGCGAGTGGGCGAGTGGGCGAGTGGGCCAGGAGAGAGAGAAC
>JAABUM010003037.1_pt1 | contig 21443 bp, 28 predicted proteins | sample 5559161 | NCBI WGS metagenome assembly JAABUM01 (sample SAMN10711868, study PRJNA513369) | rock metagenome | isolation source: Antarctica rocks | place: Antarctica: Victoria Land, Siegfried Peak nord
CACGGTCAGGCTCGCCGGCTTGCCGAAGAAGTCGGCCGAGAAGTCGACCCGTCCGTTCGGGTCGCGGGGCGGGTTGGCCAGGTCGAGCGTCGAGACCCGGAACATGGCCCCCGCCCCCTCGGCGTCGCTGGTCGTGATGATCGGGGTGTGGACCCAGACGAACCCGCGCTCGTGGAAGAACCGGTGCACGGCCGTCGACAGGCAGTCACGCACCCGGGCCACCGCGCCGAACGTGTTGGTGCGTGGGCGCAGGTGGGCCACCGTCCGGAGGTGCTCCATAGTGTGGCGCTTCGACGAGACCGGGTAGCTGTCCGGGTTCTCCACCCCGCCGACCACCTCGACACGCCCGGCCTTCACCTCGAACCGCTGGCCCTTCCCCCTCGACGCGCACGGCACAATGCGTGGTGAGGTGGAGGACCTCCGTCTGGTAGTTCGCGAGGGACGCCTCGGCGACGACCTGGATCGGGTCGAAGCACGACCCGTCGTGGACCTGGAGGAACGAGAGCCCCGCCTTCGAGTCGCGGCGGGTCCGCACCCAGCCCTCAACGACCACCGCGTCGCCCACCGCCGCCCGGCCGGCCAGAAGTTCCTTGATGGTCAGACCCGTCATGATGGCTCCGTCCCCAGCGACTCCGATTCCCCGGCTCCCGCACCCGCGGGGCGATTATCCGGGACGGCCGCCGGGATGTCCACGACCGCCGCCGGCGCGTCGCCCTCGCCACGGTCGCCTCGACACATCAGAGGTGCCCGTTTTTTTTCAACGATCCGCCAATGAGCTAGAAATCCGGCGTTTCCCGATAGCGCCGCTCCAACTCGGCCAGGAGTGACGGCCGCTTCGTCTTGGAGCGTGCCCGCCGCATGATCGCGCGACGGCCCCGCGCCTCGACCTGGCACCGCGGCTCCCGGGCGGACCGGTAGGGCAGCAGGTCGTCCGCGGTGAACGGGCCGGGGTGCGCCGCGTGGGCGTCCAGGGCGTGCACCAGGGTTGGCCCCTCCAGGACCAGGCGGATCCCCGCGTGGCGACGGCCGTGGATCCGCCGCTCGTGGCTCTTGGGCAGGCGGAACCATCGCTCCAGGTCGAGGTTGTCCTTGATCGCCTCGTACTCCCGCTCGCCGACGAACAGGCCGGGCAAGAAGCTGAGCATCACCGCGGCCATGCCGTGCCGGATCGGGTCCTCGGTCGCCTCGAACCGATCGATCAACGCCTCGAACTCCTCCTCCCGCTCCGTGATGTCCTCCGGGCCCGGCTCGAGGGTCGCTGCCACCGCCGCGATCACTTCGACGTATTCTCGGATGACCTTTTGCTCCTGCTTGACCTCGTCGAGACCCTCCCGGATGCAGCCGGCCAGGCGGCCGAGTTGCTCCGCCGTGAACCCCCCTTTTTCGCGCCCAGGTTCCGTCGGATCGACTCCTCGACTTCGGTGAGGGCCTCGGCCATCCGCACGCCCGGGGGGTGCAGCGGCCCCCCTTGGTCGTCGTTGAGGATCCCGCGGACCGCCGCGCAATAGTCGAGCACCACGGAACCCCCGGGATCGGCCGCGGCGGGGGTCGGGGCCGTCGCCGTCGCCGTCGCCGCGTCGGCGGCCCCCACGGGCTCGGGCGCGGGTCCGGCCCCGTCCTCGACCCGGGCCTTCCGCCGCCGGAGCACGGCCTGTTCGATGGCCCGCAGGCCGCGCACCTTCTTCCGCATCCGGACCTTGGCGTGGCTGTCAGCCTCGAGCACCGGCCTGGCCACGTCGCGGAGGAAGTGGTTGTCGCAGTAGCGGTGCGGCACGTCGGGGAACTCCGCCGCGATCCCCTTGACGAACGCGTCCTGCTTGTCCGAGATCCAGAGCCCCACGGGCACGCCCAGGGACCGGGCCCACTCCTTGGCCTTGGCGATCAGGGGCCGGACTTCATCGGCCGTGGCGGAGAGCAGCGGCTCGGCGAACCACACCCGCTTCTGGGTCAGTTCCCGCACGACGTAAAGGGTCTCGTGGCCCTTCTCGGGCTGGAGGCCGTCGACCGAGAGGATCACCTCCGCCCCCGCCGCGTATTGCCGGCGGAGCCCCTCGGGGTCCTGCTGCCGTGCCGCGAGGATGGCCTGGTAGCGGCGGATCGACTTCTCGATCGCGTCCTCGGAGAGCGCGATCCGGTAGTCGTCCAGCAACTCGGACCGGATCAAGGGGACGGCCATGTGGAGCGAGCAGCGTCGGTGTCCGATCCAGCAAAGGACGTCCCAACCGATCGCCATCCGGGGCAAGGCGAGGGTGAGCTCGAGTTCGGGGCTCTTGGTCCTGGCGTGCCCGGGACAGGCGGGGTCGGGACAGTGGTTGAGCTTGCAGACCAGTTGCACCGGGCCGTCGAGGGTATGGAGCCGGCGATAGCGGTGATCGCAGATGTGCATCATCCGCCCACAGGCCGGACAATCACGGTCCAGGACGTCGAGTTCCCAATGGGCGAAGTCCGTATCGGCGGGCCAGTGGTAAGACATCCGTGCGCACTCCAATGACCAGGAGCCATCCTCCGATCCTCGAAACCAGCCCTGACGTTACGTCAGGAACTCACGGGTTTCTAGCCCGCAGGCGGGTGGTTGCTTACTATTGCGTTGGCTGCTCCCCCACTGCCCGGCAACTCATCAGTATGTACGATTGCGTTGCTGCCCTCCGCCGGCTTGAGCCGCTTGACCGGGACTCTCAGAGGGTAGGCCTGCCGTTCAGCCAAGTTGACGGCGGAGTCCCGGTCCAGGTATCCCGACTCGGTCAACTCCCATCGGAATCCCGGCGAGCAATACATGGACGCCAGGCTAAGGTAAATCGCAGACCTTGCCGACCTCGGGTCCGTGCCGATCAGTTTCAGCCCGTGGAAGTGAAGCCACCAGCGTTCGACGACATGGACGATGAGCCCGACTTTGAACCGCCGCGCGAGTAGACTGCCGATCAACCGGACCATCACGCCGTTGCGTTGGTGGAGGCCGGGGACCGGGAACCTCACGACGGCTTCCGCGAACAGGTCGTCCGGGTCGCCGTCCCTGTCGAGGGGCGGGGCGTCCTTGGCGGTCGGGACCAGACCGGGGCCTGAGGTTCCTGCCCCCTCTGACGCTCCACGCCGCGCTTTCCCCGCGGGTTCGGCGTGCCGCTCCGCCAGTGCGTCCACCAGCCATGCCGGGGCGTCGGCGATGCCCTCGCACGGGTGGCGGTTCCAGGTGTAGAGGCGGCCGGTTTCAGGGTGGACCGACGGCCAGACCGCGATATACCCGCCGTCGCCCCGAACGTCGAGACCGGGGAGCATTCCCGTCCTGTTCCGGACCCGCTCCCCATCGCCGACGCGGTACAGCTGATGCCGCCCTCCGCCCCCGGTGTGAGCAGTGGCCGTCAGGGGCAACTCGCGTCCGCCTGCGAATCGGTCCGCCGACTCAAAGCCCCCCGCGCACGCGTCGACGTCCATGGCGAACACGCCGCGGCCCATCGCAAGCCCGACGTTGGCGTCAACCTTCCCGTCGAACAGTCGGCCGACCGCCGCGGGATCGGCCGACGCCTTGACCTGCCATCGCGTCAGACCTGCCCATGGCTTCTTGCTGCGAGGGCCTAGCGGGAACGGACGCAGGCCGATGGACGCATAGCCATGGGCCGCGGTGATGGCGTCCGGTGGAGCGTCGTCCTCCCCGTTCCTGGGCTTCACCGGCCGCCGTCCACAGGCTGCATGAAGTAGATCAAGACTTGCCCCCCTTCTCCTCCAGGCCTCGGAGCATCTGGCCGTAAGCCTTGTCGAGCGGACCTCGTACCAGTTCGCTCAGCATCTCGGCCACGGGCACGCCTTGATAGTTGGCGACCATCTTCACGCGGCCGATCAACGTCCGGTCGAGCCTCACGGTCCCGTCGTCACGCTCGGAGGTCTTGGGACGCCCCTTCGCCTTTGCCATCGTCACGCACCCCGCGTCTGCGCCCATGTTCCGCTCCTGTCACACGAACCCGGGATCATAACGGCGAAGGGTTGCCGTCGCCACCACCTCCATTATAGACGATCGTTACACGATGAACAGGCTGACACGAGAAAAAATTATCGTGACGCTATTGATTTATTGTGACGGGAAGTCTATCATGTAATTGTCGGTTGGGGGTTGGCCCTGACCAACAAAAAGAGGCGGCCAGTGTTTGCACCACTGGCCGCCTCAGAGGCAAAAGGCTTGAGGGAGCCCCCCGCCGATGTCTACTCTCACCGTGTCAGCCCCCGCCGTCAAGCCGACCCCCGCCCGGATGGCCACGACGTTCGCCGAGCTGAACGCCCTGCCCCTGGGGGCCTTCCGTGGGTGGGGGCGCGAGTATAGCCGCCTGGTGGCCATCCTGACGGGCGGCGCCTCCCGCACCTTCGGCGGGTCCAACGGCACGACCTTCGACGCCGCGGTCAACCAGGCCCATCGCCTGATGTTCGACGGCGTGCCGGCCGGCGGGTTCGACCGGGCCTGTGTCGCGGCGGCCGAGGCGACCTTGTTCGACCCGATCGGCGCCGCGGCGAGCCTCGCGGGTCGGGAAGCCGTCATGGCTTGGGTGATCGCCGCGACGGAGCCGCCCCCCGCCCCGGTCGTGCCGACCTACTCCGATGACGCCGAGGTTGAGTCCGCGATCGGTGAGGCCCGCGCGTGCCTCTACCCTGCCAGCGACCACTACCGAACCAACATGGCCATGCTCGCGGACATGGCCGACCGTTCGGCCGTGGTCCGGGCTGAACTGGACGCGACCCGTGCGAACCTGCTTGCCCCGGTCGATCCCTGGGATACGGAGTGCGACCCAACCGACTGGACCGCCGACACGGACGCCGACCGATGGGAGTTGGCGGAGTCGCCGGTGTGCCCGGACTGCGGCGCCCCGGGGGAGGGAGCGTGCGAGGCGTGCGAGTCCCGGGCCGACGCCCAACGGATGGCCTGGGACGCCATGTACGAGGCGGCCGACGATGCCGCTAATGCCCGGTGCTCGGAGTGCGGGAGCCGCCTGGACGGCGAGCCTTGCGTCATCTGCGACGACTGGCCCGCCCCCGCCCGTGCCCCGCTGGCCCTTCCTGCCCTCTGCGGCGGCTCCCCCGAAGCCGTGTCCACGGTCGTCTACGAGACGCGGTGCGAGGGGGGCGCCTGGGTCGTGACCCGCGACGGCCGGACCGCCACTCGGTCGCGGTTCATGGCCGTCGCCCGCACCGGGATGAGGGACCGGGCCCAGGCCGAGGCGGACCGCGACGGGGTTCCGGTCGTCGCCCTCTTCCACCAGCCCGGCCGCCCGGTCGTCGGCCAGACCTTTGCCCCCCGCCAGACCCGCCCCGCGTTGCCCGACGCGCACGCATCGGCCGAGAGGTCCGCGGCGGATTACCTGATGCCCGTGGAGACCGCCAGGACGATCTCTGCGGCGTCCATCGTCGGGCACGACGCCTGAGACTTCCCCCCCGTCAGAGGCCCAGAGACGGGCCGCCACGTCGTCCCACGCGAACGAGAAGGGTCCGGGCGGATCGTACCCGCCCGGATCCCAGACGAACCCCAGAGCTTCACCACCAAGGACCGTCCACCATGAGCTTCGCCGACCGCTCCGCTTCGTTGACCCGCCCCCTCCGGACGCGCCGCCAGGTGCTGGCGTCCGCCCTTGCTCTGGCCGCCGCGCCCGTCGCCAGCGGGGCCTCTGTGCCCCCGCCCGGATTGGGCGTGCCCTCCGACCTGTCCGCCGCCGCCGCCGCCTACGGCAAAGCCCTGGACGCCTCGGTCCGCCTCGGTGATACGGAGAGTGATCCCCGCAAGCTCGACGACGCCAGCGAGCGGGCGGGCCGGGCGGAGCTTCGCCTCCTGACCGTCATGCGGTCGCACGGCATCGGCGCCTGTGTGGTGGCGGGGCGCCTGTTCATCGACCGGGCGGCCCTCGCCGCCGACCCGGACGGGGGCGTTGGCCTCGACGTGGGCATCCTCGACGTGGCCGACGTGCGGGGCATCTGAGCGGACCCGTGCACGTTACAGACCCCGCGCGGCGAGAAATCCGAGGGGAACCGCGTAGCTCCCCCTCGACTTCGACGTGAACCGATGTATCCTAGTCTGACCTGCGTCGGCAGGTCGCAACAATTCGGAGAATGTCCATGGAACGCAAAGTGATTCACCGCCCCAAGCCCCCCGCACCTGACGGGAAACGGTGGGGAGTCTCTCCCGACCTGACGGCCGGGAGCTGATTGAAACTCGCAACACACGGCATGGCATGGCGAGGCTGGCGAGGCATGGCAAGGCATGGTGGGGCAAGGCGAGGGGAAGTTGAGTCGCTGACCCGACGGAACCCGTAACCGAGGATCACCATGTCTTACTACGATTGCGAAGAGACCGGCCGGGCCGTACGAGCGTACCACCGGCGTGGCAACAGGAAGGGGCAAACCCTTCAACAGCCCAACCGGTACGATTCGGGCCTGGAAGGCAACACCGTCGTCTTGCGGTCCGGCGACAACGTCCTGGCACGATACCGGGCCTTGCCGGACGGCGGGGTGAGAAGGCTTGTGAGCACGAAGGTGTAACGCGGAGCTTCCGGCTACCCCTCCACCGAACCGCCCGACCTGGCCAACGCCGGGCCGGGCGGTTCGCGTTTGGTAGGAGCGTTCCATGCTCGACAAGATCGTCAGCGGCGGTCAGACCGGGGCGGACCAGGGCGCATGGCGGGTCGCCCGCGCCTTCCGGATCCCGACCGGCGGATGGATGCCCGCCGGCTTCCTCACGGAAGACGGTCCACGCCCCGACCTGGCCGACCTGTACGGCGCCGCCGAGCTACCCGGCGCAGGCGCCGCCGAGCTACCCGGCGCAGGCGGCGCCGAGCGGACGGCGCAGGCGGCGCCGAGCGGACGGCCGCCAACGTCCGCGACTCCGACGCCACGCTCTGGTTCGGGGACCCGTCGAGCCCCGGCGGGGCGCGGACCCGTCAGGAGTGCTGGAAGCACTCGCGGTCCTTCCTGCCCGTCGAGCCCGGGGCGCCGACGCTGCCATCCCAGGTCGCGGCGTGGCTGGCCTCGATGCACGTCAAGACGCTGAACGTCGCCGGGAACCGGGAGAGCCGTGCCCCGGGGATCAAGGGCCGGGTCGAGCGGTTCCTCGGCGTCGTGCTGCGCCGGCTCGGGCACGATCGCGAGACGGGGTGATTACCACTTCGGCGCCCTGCCCGCTATCGCGTCTTCCGCGGCGTCGGCGATCGCCGCGACGGCTTCCGGGTCGTCCAGTAATTCCGGCGCGACGGCGAGCCCGGCAAGGGGGTCGGCCCGGATCTCCGCGGGCGACTGCTCGCAGTAGAACTTCCCCATGCGGTCGACGCACCGGCCGTAGACCCGCCGGTAGAGCATCCCGAGCGTGTAGGCGTCGGCCACCGTCAGCCCCCCACCTGCCACGGCTTGACCCGGCCGAGCATCCCGACCGCCCGCGCCTGACTCAGCGCCGCACGCCACGCCTCGGCCTGGGTCGCCCCCTCGGCACGGAGCATGTTCTCGCCGTTGGTGCCGGTGACGACCCACACCAGCCCCGCCTCGCCGGTGAAGGCGGCCGAGCCGATCGACCTCCCGGCCCGGTGAAGCTGGCCTATAGCCTCGTCGGTCTCGTCGTGCCCTTGGTCGTCCGCCCCACGCCCTCCGCTGACGCCCGTCATTCGGTCCGCTCCAGGGTCCACCGGGGGAGGGCCTTGTCGAGCACCTCGTTGGCGACGGTGGAGATCTTGGCGTTCCGCTTGAACGCCAGCATGCGGAGCCGGAACCGGACGTCTTCGGTCAGGTAGAGCTTCATGTCCTCCACCTTCTCCGCCGCCGTCGCGGCCTTCTTCTTCCGCCCCTTCGGCGTCTTCGCTACGACCGCCACGGCCTGCCCGTCTTCCGGCGGGGACCCCTGCCCCATCGGCCCTTCCGGCTCAGGCTGCGTCGTGGGTTGGAGGATCCCCGTGGGCAGGGTCATCCCGGTCTTCTTGCTGTCGTTCGCCACGGTTCATCACCTCCAGGGCCAGGGCCTTGTATGCCGCCGCCCCGGGACTCCGCGGGGCGTGCTCGAAAATCGACTGCTGGCGTGCGTTGGCTTCCTCGAACTTGACCGACCGGGGGACCGTCGCCCGGAACACCAGGTCGCCGAACGCCTCGCGCATCTGCCGCTCGAAGTCCCGGCACACGTTGTTCTTCTCGGTCATCGTCAGGAAGATGCCGGCCAGGGTGAGGGCCTTGTTCTCCAGGAACCGCCGGACCTGGGTCATGTCCGCCTGGAGTTGACCGAGCCCGAGGAACCCGAACAGGCCGGGGCCGACCGGGACGATCACCTCCGCGGCGAAGTTCAAGACGTTGGTCGTCAGGAGTGACCGGGTCGGGCCGGTGTCGATCAGGCAGACGTCGAACGGCTCGGGGAGGTCCGCCAGCGCGGAACGCAGCCGCCGCTCGCGCCCGACCTCGGCGGCGAGTGCGACGTTGACGTCGGCGAGCGCGGCCTCGGCCGGGATCAACTCCACCCCGGGGAACGCGGTCGGGACGATCGCCTCGGCCGCGGACGCCCGGCCGGTGAGAACCTCGGAGAGCGTGGGCCGGCGCGGGGGGTTGCCACGCAGCAGAACGTACGTCGCGTTCGCCTGGGTGTCCGTGTCGATCACGAGCACCCGCCCCCCCCTGCCCTGCCCCGCGAGGCAGGCCGCCAGGTTCACGACGGACGTGGTTTTCAGGCTCCCGCCCTTCTGGGCGACGACCGCGATCGACCGCATGGCAGGCCCTCCATGCCCCCGGTATCGGCCCCCGCCCTTTGGGCCTTGAGCCCTTCGGCCCCGGGTCACTCTGGCCCCGGGGGGTTGTGACGCCAGAGCACTCCGGGCCTGGAGGGTATGGAGGCTAGAAGGCTCTGCGGCCGGAGGGTTACGGGACCGGGGGACTCCGGGGCCGGACCACTTCAGCCCCCAAGGCGGTCGGGGCCGAAGGGACATGGGGCCAAGGGGACGTAGACCCGAAGGTGCTTGGGTCTGTAGCCCTCTGACCCCAGAGGTTCCCGGACCCGAAGGGCTTGTGTCACCGGAATCCTTTAAGGCCGGAGGGTGACGACCCCGGAAGACTTCAGGGCCGAGGCCGGACGGGACCGAAGGGCTTTGGTCCCGTAGGGCGGTTCGTCGTGAGCGACCGCGAGCCGGGCACGGGTGAGGCGGCCGAGACGGAGGCGGCGTGAAGGGCAGGGGGGGGGCAGCCCCCGTCGCTCCGTGGACCCGTCCGGCGCCTCCCGCACGACCGGCAAACTCGCCCGTGCCCGGCCGACACCGGGAGGCCGAAATAGTGGCCGTGAGGGAACCGTCACGGCCAACCATCAACGCTCCCCGCGTTCACTGTGTACTATTGGCCACTTGACACGCCCCGAAAGTGCGAGTTGACACTGTGCGATCTAGCGCGTAAGGTTGGGGATCGCAGCCAAAAACAAGGGTGAAACCATGCGCGTCGTGGGGTATGTCCGGGTTTCTTCGGAGGACCAAGCCCGGGAGGGCGTGAGCCTGGACGCCCAGCGGGAAAAGGTCCGGCTGTTCGCCCAACTTCACGGCCTGGACATGGTGGAGGTCGTCACCGACGCCGCGGTTTCGGCCAAGACCCTCGACCGGCCCGGACTCGCCCGGGTGTTCGGGATGCTCGACTCCGGGGAGGTCTCCGGGGTCGTCGTCTACAAGCTCGACCGCCTCACCCGCAACCTCGGCGACTGGACGGACATGATCGACCGCTTTTTCGGCGAGAAGGCCGGGCGGTCCCTCATGAGCGTGTGCGAGTCGATCGACACCCGGACCGCCGGGGGACGCATGGTCCTGAACATCATGATGACCGTCGCGCAGTGGGAACGAGAAACCATCGTCGAGCGGACCCGGGCCGCGGTCCGGTTCAAGCAAAGCCGCGGGGAGCGGGTGTCCGGCCGCGTCCCGTTCGGGTTCCGGCTGGACGACGACGGCCGGAACCTGACACCCGACCCCGGCGAGACGGCCGCGCTCGACCTGGTCCGGGCCTGGCACGCCGAAGGGAAGGCGGCCCGGTGGATCGCCGCGGAACTCGACCGCCGGGGCGTCCCGACCAAGACCGGCCGACCTTGGGCGCATTCGACCGTCCAGGGCATCCTGAAACGCCCCGCCTGACCCCCGGAGACCACGCCATGCCCGCCCGCAAAGCCCGCCCCGCCCGGAAAACACCCGGGTCGATCAGCCAGCAGTTACGCGACATCATCAAGGCCCGCGGGATGACCGCTTACGCCGTCGCCCAGGCCGCCGAGATCGACCCCAGCATCGTCTCTCGGTTCCTGAGCAGGGAACGGCACCTGTCCGGCGTCACCCTCGACGCCGTCGCGGACGCCCTCGGACTGGAGTTGAGAGAGACCAGGCGCGGACGCACCACGGCACCGAAGAAGGAACCGCGGCCCAACCCGGTTGACCCGCCGGAACCCTCGCCCGGACCCGCCTCCGAGACCTAACCGACTCGCCAAGTAAGAGTGCAGTGGCAGAGTAGCCCCTTCCCCGTTTATCGCCCCGGGCTCGCCCCTTCGGCGAGTGCGGGGCGTTTTCGTGTGGCCTACCCGCTGTGCCTCCACGCGGGGGGCACGGGGCCGGCCCGGCGAGAAACTTTCGCATTCGTCCAGACTGCCGCGAGTGAGACGTTGGAAAACGTGGCAAACTTACGGTAGGGGGCAGACGATCACTAACGCCCCCCGGTCAACCCCGGAGGCACCTCCATGCAGGTCCACGTCTCGCCCCCCGTCGGTGCCCGCCAATTTGTTTCCGGTGTCCAAGCAACCCGGATCGGTGGCGTCAGCCGTTACGAGTTGATGCGACTCGCCGCACTCGGCAAGGTACGCGTCCAGGCCGAGCCCGGCCGGAACCTGAAGTTCAACGCCGCGGACCTCCTCGCGCTGGCCAACGCGAACGCGAACGCCTGACCATCCCCCCGATCCCATTCACGCCGATTCACCCGGCACCGTCGCCGGGGACGGACCCGCCGCGCCTTCACCTCACGGAGCTACCCATGAACGACCTCGCGTCCAACGATATCGCCGACCCGATCGACCTTGGCGGCCTGGAAGACTTCGCCCTGTGCGCCGAGCTTTACACCTTCGACCCGAGCGGCCGGCGCGAACCGACCGCCGGGTCGATCGTCCGGGGCGAGTTCGGCCACGCCCCGCGGCGGATCGCCCTGGAACACGGCACCCCGGTTCGATTCATCGGAGCCTGGCCGACCGCAGGCAACGGCCTTCTTCCGCTGGTGGCCGTGATCGACGGCCCTTATGAGGGCTCGGTCGTCACCCTCGACGACGTGAGCCAACTCCGCTCGCCGGACTGGCCCGGCGAAAACGTCGTGATCTGAGCCGACGCCCCGGGTTCGCCACGCGCCGGCCCCGGGGCGTCTCCGTGCGATGGTGACACCGCCAGCGAGGATTATGCAGAGAACGCTATCCGTGATTCAAACCGGAGCTTTGCCCACGATGAGTGGCCACAACGAAACTTGGGTCAGCCAAACCAAACTCGGGAAGCTCCTTGGCGTAGACGCCAAGACAGCCGGGAAGATCGTCAAGGAGAGCACCATCCGTTGTCGTCATTTGCCCGGGATGCTCCATCCCCGGTATGCGCTGGCCGACGTGCTCAAGCTCGCCGGGCAGGGGCCGGAAGGCAGCGCCGGGCAATGAACGGCTCGCCTGCCTTTGCCATCGGCCACGACGAATCCGCCGGACCCGCGGACCTCTCGCCGTTGCAGCGAGGCATGGCCCGCGATACAAAAGAGAACGCCTCAACAGGCACCACCCTGTTGAGGCGTTCGATTGATTCGCGTCCGCGGCTCCGTGAAAGCCCCGGATCGCTCGATTCGCAGTCCTCTACCGAAGGAACCGCGACCGTGTCTCTGAATTATGACATCGACTCGCCCGCCGTCAAGGCGGTTGCGGAAACGCACGCCCACGCCCCCGAAGATACGCCCCCGGGGTGTCGAGGCGAGACGCCTCCCATCCTGGGCACCGCTCTTTGGGCTCTCGATTCGTCCCTCTGGCCCGTCGCGGTCCACCCGTTCGACGCCAAGGTCAACTCGCCCGGCAAGGCCCCGATTGGCCAAGGCTGGGGCAAGGACCGGCCCGACGCGGCGTCCATCCGTGCCACCTTTCGCCGCCACCCAAAGGCTAATGTCGGGCTCAAGCTCGGCGCCGAGGGGGGTGTCATCGACATAGACGTTGACCAGCCCCAACACGCTGACGCGACGCTAGCCCGGATGTTCCCGGACGGCATCCCGCCGACGAAAGGATGGGCGAACGCCGATGGCAAGTTCCACCTGCTGTTTCTCTGGGATGACCGTCTCGCCGGTTACGGCAAGAGCATCATCAAAGGGGTTGTCGGACCCGGTGGAGAAATCACGGGGAACCCGAACTATCTGGGCCTGGAGATTCGCATCGGGGCCGCACCGGGATCCGCAAAGCAATTCCAGACGGTCATCCCGCCGAGCCTGATGGTCAACGGCGTTGCCCGCCGGTGGAACGATCACGCGGAAATCCTGCCTCTGCCCGAGTCGGTATTTGCCGACATGGACAGGCACGCGATCGAGAAGCCGGTCAACAGGCCGGCGCCACCGGAGAAGGAAAAGCGTAGCCGGGGGCCGGTGTCTTCGGCGGACCGATACGCCCTGGCCGCGCTCGACCGCGAGTCGGCAGCCGTCGCATCCAGCACGGCCGGCGGGCGGAACGACGCACTCAACAGCGCGGCGTTCGCCCTCGGTCAACTGGTCGGGGCCGGCTCTCTCGGCCGTGTCACAGTGGAGGACGCCCTACGGGGCGCGGCCCACGACGCGGGGCTTTCGGACGCGGAGATCAACCCGACCCTCCGTAGCGGCCTGGAAGCCGGGATGAGAGAACCCCGCGACCTGTCGTCGGTCGGGACGGGCGGCCACAACGGGGACCGCCCGCCGCTCCGGGTCGTCTCGCCAGATCAAGAGGCGGAAACCCAGGCCAATAGCGAGCGGCCCCATATCGTCATCACGACGGAGCGGCATGAGGTCGTCGACCAAGCCGTTACCGCCCTGTCGAGAGACCCGCGGGTTTTCCAGAGGGCTCACAGTTTGGTTGCGGTCCGCCGGGACACCGCCCCAGGGAAGGGGTTCATTCGGCCGTCCGGTTCACCCGTGATCGTCGATTTACCACTGCCCACCCTCGGGGAGCGCCTGACGGAAAACGCCGCCTGGTCCAAACTCCGAAAGACCCGGGACGGAGACTTTGAGGCCGTCGCCGCACAAATCCCGGATTGGGCTATCGCGGCAACCTCGGCCCGCGGGGAGTGGGCGGACATTCGGCACCTGGAAGCGGTCGTTGAAGCCCCCGTTCTGCGGCCTGACGGGTCGATCCTTGACGCCCCAGGATACGACGACCGCACGGGACTGTTGTACGAACCCGGGGCCAAGTTTCTGCCGGTGCCCGGCCGTCCGACGCGAGACGATGCCAAGCTGGCCGCGGATGAACTGCTAGCCCTGGTTGCCGATTTCCCCTTCGCGTGCGAATCGGGCAATGAGCCCAATCGAGGTTTCGACGCCGCCGCCTGGCTGGCCGGGGTGCTGACCCCTTTTGCCCGGTTCGCTATCGCCGGGCCATGCCCGATGTTCCTGTTCGATGCGAACGTGGCCGGCTCGGGCAAGAGCAAGTTGTGCGACTTGATCGCCATTATCGGATCCGGGAGGCCGATGGCTCGGACTGACTACCCCGACGACAACGACGAGATGCGGAAGTGCATCACCGCCATTGCTCTTGCCGGAGACCGGACGATGTTGCTCGACAACATCGCGGTCACGTTCGGCGGATCGGCTCTCGACGGCGCGTTGACCGGGCAGACGTGGAGGGGGCGCATCCTCGGTCTGTCGAAAATGACCCCTGAGCTTCCCCTCTTCACGGTCTGGTATGGGACCGGAAACAACGTCGCCTTCCGGGGGGATGCCGTGCGCCGGATCGTCCAATGCCGGCTCGACTCACCCGAAGAGCGGCCGGAAGAACGAAGGGGATTCAGGATCGAAGGCGACTTGCTTGCTCATGCCCTGAATAACCGCCCTCAGTTGGTCCGGGCGGTCCTGACCATGCTTAGGGCCTACCACGTCGCCGGACGGCCGAAGCAAGACCTTACCCCGATGGATTTCGTCGCATGGGCCGAGGTCGTCCGGTCTTCCATCTTCTGGGCAACGGGACTCGACCCGTGCGCGGGGAAACGCCGCATCCTGGCGACCGACCCCAAGACGATGGAACGGATTTCCCTCATCAATGGCTGGGCGGAGTTGCCGCACGCCGAGATCGGGTTGACCGCGGCTGAGGCCATCCAAATCCTGCGAGATGAGCGGAACACGCGACGATTCGACACGCTCCGCAACGCCCTGTTGGAGTGCTCCCGAAACGGCGACCTGCCGACCGCCCGGCAGATCGGCATGAAGCTGACTGCCATCAAAGGCCAGGTGATCGACGGCAAGTCATTTGAGTCGCGGGACGCGGGCAAGGGGACCTGGGCATGGCGGGTCGTCACGGCCACGCCCCCCAACCCAGGTGGGACTAGTGGGACTGGTGGGACTCACGACATTCCTACGCGGGAGAATTGGTACGACAATTGTAATACCAGTTTTACTGGGTTGGAGGGGAATTGCTCCCACCAGTCCCACCAGTCCCACCACGACGGGGATCGGGAGGTCATCGAGCTATGACCCCCTCCGCCCTTGTGGCGAGCCTCACCGGGCGGGGGGCCAAGCTCTCCGCCCGAGACGGCCGCCTCGTAATCGACGCCCCGGCCGGCACGGTGACGCCGGACGACCGGGCGGAACTGGCCCGGCTCAAGGCCGCCGTCCTGGCACTACTCGCGGCCGGACCCGAATTGCCCTCTTGGCCGCCGCGCCCTGCCGAGCTAGCGGGATGGCCGGTCGAGTCGCGGGAGAAGTGGGGCCGCCGCGCGAACGAGCTTGAAGATGCCGGGCTCGACTGGCGGTCCGCGGAGCGTCAGGCGTTCGGGGAAGTGAAGGCCGAGAGGTCGGCCGGGGGCGTCCACATCGCGGCCGCACTGCCCCCGGTCGAGCCGCCGACCGTCGAGCCGGAAGCCCCGGCCGACGAAGTTTACCGGCCCCGCGCCGAAGCCGTGCTGCCGCTGGCCGTCGCCTGATCTGCCCCGTACACCCCGACCGGAGAATGCACCAATGTGGGTCAACCCGAAGTACCGGGACCAGGTCGAACAACCCGCCGCGCCCCAGGACAACGGCCAGCGGCTAGCCACGTTCCCCCGGGGGAAGAACGAAGAATTCCGGGTCACGCTCGCCGAGTTCAACGGCAATCCGTTCGTCTCGCTGAGGGTCTGGGAGCAGAACCAGGACGGCGCGTGGTGGCCGGTGAAGGGCAAGGGCTGCTCGGTCCGCGTCGGGGAAGTCGCCGAACTTGCCGACGCCCTGAGCCGGGTGGAGGATCTGCTAGCCGAGCCCGGACGGCGTGAAGGGCCGCCGCCCCGACGCGAACCCGTCCGCCAGCCCACGGCCCGCGGCGCCCGCCCCGCTCCGCCTTTTGAGCCGACGCAAACCGAGGCGCCTTTCGACGAATTCTGATCACCCCGTCATCCGCCCCGGGAACCGTCCTGGTCGCCCCGTGGCGCCCCCCGCCCGGTCCCGTCGCCCGATCCCACGCCCCGCCCCTCCCGATCGCCCTACGGCCCTCCTTGGACGTGGGGCGCCTCGTCGCCATCCCCGCCCCGGCGCGAGGGTTTCCAGCGGACGGCCCTTTTCGCCCCGAAAGCCCCTTTGACACCAGCAGCCCCCCTTGTGCAGATGCCCATCAGCGGCGTGTTCACCGGAGGGTTCGTCGTGCCCCGAAAGACACAGGATAAGTGGTTAACGGCCGCTGCCGCCGCACGCATTCTCGCCGTGGAGCCGGTTCACGTCGCCGGATTAGCCGCCGACGGTCTGATTGTCGCCCGAACCCTCCCGGGGGTCCACGCCCGGTATGAGCGGGTCTCGTGCGAGCGCCTCGCCGCCGCCCCGTGCGGTGGTACGGACGATGCCGGGACGATCGGCCCCGACGCCTTGGGGGGCTGAAATATGCCCATGATTCACCCGATGCTGAGGGCGCGAGAGCGGTACGGGATCGACCTGGCGCCGGGCGACCTGACGGAGATGGAACGTCGCATCCATGCGGGGGGCGCCGGTGTCGTTCACCTGGGCCTGCACCGCCATGGGGGGTTGTACGCGGTCGCGCACGCGGGGGAGCGGCTTGCGGCGGTCGTCCGACCCGATGGACGTATCAAGACATTCCTGACGCCCTGCGCGTTGAACCCGCACGCCGCCCGACTGGAAGCGTCCGACCCGATCCCGGCGCCTTCCGTCCGGCCGATCGGGGCCGATTGCGACAAGCCGGAGCCCTGCGCGGGCCAGACCGATGAGATAGTAAAACCGGAGCCGGAATCGCCGCAAACCCTCCAGACCGCTCCAAGGTCGCACAAGGCGAGGCCGCCCCACCGTGAGACGGTGAGGCGGCCTCGCGAGTTTGACAAGGCTTTGCTGAGAATCGTTGACGGAAAGGGGAGTGTCGTCCGCAACCTCGTGGAGGTCACCGGACTGACGGTCGACTCGATCAAGTCGAGGGTCAAGCGTGCCCGCTACGATTACGAGGAGACGGAGGCAGACAAGCCCGTCCTGGACGGCGAACTGCGGCGCTACCTCGCCGGACGCTACCGCAAAAGCAAAGACCCCATCATTCGCAACTGGATGGCGGAGTCGGTCACGAGCCCGACCCGCAAGCGTCCCGACTGGAGGTCGTCGCGGGACAGCGCCTAAACATAAGCGAATGCTTACGTGATGGGTTTCCCGGCCCTCGGAAATCCTGTGGAATTTTTTCAGACAACCGACCCGAGCCAGGAAACAGAACGACGTGAAACCGTCTGCGATTGTCGAGGCGTGGTCGGCGGCTATTTCCCATCCCAAACGGGCGGCTAGGTGGGTGTCTGTCCACGTGCACGCCTGCACGCCGCGCAATCGCCTGCCCAGTGGGGCAACGCCATTCCACGTGCGTTTGTGCAGTAGGTGCATGCGGAGGCCCCGGCACGGGCAAGGGGGCATAGTGGACGCCTGTACGTGGAACGGGGATGCCTGCTTGGGCGAGCCATTTCCACGAACGCCTGTACACTAATGGGGTTAGGGCAATGGGAACGCATAAACTTTCGTCGAGAAAGTCTCCGATCGGAGACTACCCATAAGCCGTTACTAGTCGCTGACCGGAGACGCTTCGCCCTCCCTTTAGTCTCCGATCGGATACGGTCGGGCAGTGTGGCGCCTACGGTGCTGCTCCCCCTGCGGGGCGGCAGGGCAGGGGGCGTGGCGGAGGCACCGGCACGGGGCGTCAGAGGGCAGGGGCAGACGACGGGGCGTCCAGCTGGCGGGGGGCGGCAGGCGATCGCAAGGCGGAGTGCAGTGGCTGGCGGGCTGGCGGATCGGCGGGCTGGGCCCCCGCGGTAGGGCAGTGGTTGGCGTGCGGCCTACTGGATGGCAAGCGGGCAGGACCAGGGCGGGGCCTCTGCCTCATGGCGGGCCGGCGAGATACCCCCGGGCAGGGGCAGACGATCGCAACCGCCAGTGCAGGGGCCGCCGTCGAGACTCGAGGCAGGGGCATGGAGACCCGGGGTAGGGGCGAGGCCCCGACGCGTCCGCCTCCGCGGGCGTCAGGGCAGAGGATTGCAAGCGGCAATGCAGGGCGTGCCTGCGTTTATCGAACTTCTTTGACGCCAACTATCACGGAGTCCTCCCATGTCGGAACGCATCTCAGTCGGCGGGATCGAGGCCGACATTGTACTCAACTCGGGGAACCTGGACCAAGACCTCGCCGCGATCCAGCGCGGCATGTCCCTGGTCGCGGCCGAGACGAGAATCCTCCGAGACCAGTTCGACGCCGGCGCCAAGACATTCGCGGACTTCCAGGCGGAATTAGGACACCTTAACGCCACCCAGGACGCGCTCCGCCAGAAGGCCCGGGAGGTCGAGGCGGCCATCCGGGCGCAGACGACGGCCACCCAGGCGGCCACGGCCACGACATCGCAGGCGGCCACGGCCACGACGGTACTGACGGCCTCGCAGGGGAACGCATCCAAGGCCAGCGCCCACCTGGGCCGGGCGATGATGCAGTTGAACTATACCGTCGATGACATCCGGTTCGGGTTCGGCGCGATCATCAACAACATCGGACCGATGGCGCAGTCGTTCGGCCAGGCGGCCGGGATGACGGCCACGGCGGCCACGTCGATGGCGGCCGGCGTCCAGATGGCGGCCCTCGCCGGGTTCGAGCTTTACACCCATTGGGACAAGCTCGAAGCCCTGTTCGGCATCTCCAAGGTGCAGACCGAAGCCGAGCAGATGGACGAACTCGGCAAGAAGACGGGCCGGACCGCCGACGAGACCGAACGCCTCAACAAGCACAAGAAGGAACAGCATGAAATCGCGATGATGATGGAGGCCAAGACGTCGGGCCAGCGCGATCTCGACAAGGACGTGCTCCACAGCATCACCGAAGCCGGCTCAGACAAGGTAAAGAAAGGAATCTTCGAGTCGCTCCGCGCCAACGGCCGGGGCGCCAAACTGACGCCCGAGCGGCGAGCGGCGCTGCGGCTGGAGGTCGAGAAGGAAGAGGGCCTCAAGACGTGGGACTTCGGGACGGCATCGGCGGTCGAGAAGCGGGCCAAGGCGCGGCGTGAGGTGACAGAGGAGAAGGTCGACAAGCGGGCCGAGAAGGAGTTGAGCAAAGAGGACGCGAAGCGGGCCGTGGAAATGATGAACAACGCCCGACACGACCCGGCGGCGCTCAAGGGCCTTATGAGCGTCGTCGACAAGAGCCCCGGGGCGTTCCCGGACGGGTTCGGGGCCAGCCTCGCCGGCCAAGTGCCGGAGAACAAGAAACGCAAGGACGAGTGGCTCCGCCAGCAGAAAGGCGCGGCGACCCAGTGGACCTGGGACGAACAGGAGAGGAAGAAGAACGAGCGGGAAGAGGCGAAGGGCGAACGGTCGTCGTCCAAAAAGAGGCAAGAGGCGCTCGGCCGGGACCGCGAGACGGCCAAGGAGCGTGACGAACTGGCCCACACGCTCATGCCCGGGCTCGACAAGGACGTGGAAAAGAACATCGCCATTGGTAAAGTCATCGGAATGCCGATGGATCAGGTCGCCAAGCAGCTTGAGGAGGCGCTCGTGTCGGCCGGCATGGGCAACGGCAAGATCCCGGACGGCAAGGGCGGGTTCATCCAGGCCGGGGAGAACGACGCCAAGGCGGAGGCCGCAAAGCTCATGGCGGAGGGCGAGCAGGGGGTGAACGAGAAGATCGCCAAGAAGATGCAGGGACGCGAGGGCATGGCCGAGAAGTCGCGGTCCGAGGTCTACGACACGGCGGACCTGACCAGAAGGATACAGGGCTCGATCAGCAACACCGACGACTCCAAGAAAAAGGTGCCACTGATGGAGCAGATGCTGGACAGGCTCGACACAATGGCCAAGGCGAACGGCCCCAAGATCGAGGTTACCTGACACGGCGTGGCGAATGCAGAGGACCGGAGAAACCGAGGTGAGATCCCAATGACGAGCCGCATCGACCCCGCCCGCTTTAGTCCCGCCGCACGCCGGGCCTACGACTCGCTGACGGACCCGGACGGCGCGGTCATTCGCATCCTCCGCGACTGGATCGCCGTCCGGCTCAAGGCCCGGTGCCCCGCCGAACAGGTCGCGCGGGCGATGGCCGATGACGCGAACTTCGTGGCGTCGACCTTCGGCCTCGCCCGCGGGGACCCGGAGCGCGAGTCGCTGCGTGCGTTCGTCGCCGACCTGGTACGGCTCGAGGCGGAAGACGCCCGGCCGTCGCTCCGACTGGTCCGCTGAATGGACAGGGGCGGACAGCTGGCGGGGGCGGATGGATTGCAAGGCGGAATGCAGGCTGGCCGGCTCGACTTCGATTCGCATGAAGTCCGGGTCATTGAGCGGGACGGGGAGCCCTGGTGGGTTGCGGTTGACGTGTGCCAAGTTCTGGGACTCGGCAACGCGGGTCAGGCTGTCAGCAGGCTTGACGACGACGAAAGGAGTTCCATCACTATTAATGATGGAACCGTCGGAACCTCTGTCAGGAACGTCATCAACGAGTCCGGCCTCTACACCCTCATCATCCGCAGCAGTAAGCCCGAGGCGAAGCGGTTCAAGAAGTGGGTCACGTCGGTCGTCCTGCCAACCCTTCGCAAGACCGGGGCTTACTCGGCGGCGGCCCCCGACGATGACGACGAAAAGGGTACGCAGATTGTGCGTACCCTTGGCGAAGGACAAACTCTTGCCGTCATCAGCGAGTCCGGCCTCTACTCCCTCATCCTCACCAGCGGGACGCCCTTGAGTACGCGATCAAGAGTCAGGTCGATCGACGCAATCTCACCGACGCGGAGATTTACCGCGTGACACAGGAATTAGACCGGAGGAGGGCAACCGGAAGAAAGTCCCAAGAATGTGCGACAAGTGACGCACATTCTGATATCCGCTCGTCAACCGAGACAGCTAAGAAGATCGGCACTTCGGCCCGCAAGGTCGAAGCCGCTCGGACCGTCCGGGACAACGCCGAAAGATTTCACGACATCGAAAAGGAGGTGCTTGAAGGCAAGAAGTCGATCCGGGCTGCGGCCCGCGAGATCGGGGACCGCCTCCGACCGTATCCGATTGCAACCGAGATTGCAGCGGCCGCCGTCCCACCTATAAGCCGTGCTCCATGGGACGTATCCGATCGGAGACTTTTTCAGCGGGCGCTTATGCGTTCGGGGGAGCGGGCGATGCCCCGGGCGCCGCTTCCGTCTACCCCGGATGCCGAATCGTACCCAGGGTCAGACCGTCGAGAGTGCGTCCGCCGTAGTCTCTCTATCGGGTACGTCGTCGAGCATCTGCAAGATCCCGGACGGCATGTAGGCACTCGGCTTGCCGGGCTTGCCATCCCGCCCCCGGCTCCCCCTGGCCCATTGCTCCATCAGTCCGAACCGCTCCGCCGGCTTGCCCGGCCGGTCAATGTACTTTGCTTTCAACCGCTCGACCTGCTGTGGACCCCAATCCGTGCCCGGGTGGCGCCGGGCCGCGAGCTTGATCAAATAATCGTCGGTCGTCTCGACCCACGGCCGTTTCGCGTACTGAACCTGGACGATCACCAGGACCATCAGGCATTCCACGAAGAATTCTTCCTGTTCCGTCTCGCAGAGCAGTCGGTCGACCTGCATTGCCGTTCCCCCGGTTCCCGTTCCGTCCGCCCCTAAACCCATCGCATGCCCAAAACACCCACCCACCCTATAGTGTACGTATCATCAGTAATCTTGGATGTTGTGTGACTGTCTTACTATCAACGATCCGCCAATGAGCTAGAAATCCGGCGTTTCCCGATAGCGCCGCTCCAACTCGGCCAGGAGTGACGGCCGCTTCGTCTTGGAGCGTGCCCGCCGCATGATCGCGCGACGGCCCCGCGC
>JAABUM010003038.1_pt1 | contig 21442 bp, 15 predicted proteins | sample 5559161 | NCBI WGS metagenome assembly JAABUM01 (sample SAMN10711868, study PRJNA513369) | rock metagenome | isolation source: Antarctica rocks | place: Antarctica: Victoria Land, Siegfried Peak nord
ACCAGCACTTCCTGCGCCTCGTTTCTTGCCAGTTAGACTTGGACTGGAACGTGATGAAAGCCCATCCGCACTTCCAAAACCTCTGCAATTACGGCGTTATTGCTCCTTGATTCTGTCCGAACCATTGTGTTAAATAATTTACAAAAATGTGATTATTTTGCGACTCTCCGGCTGGCACTGGCTGTTCTAATGGGATCATTCGCAGCGTGCGCGCAGGGCATTTATGTCGAGCAAGCTGATGTGATTGCCTTGAACCGTGATGTGTCCTGAGCGGCGCAGTTGATGCAGGACCTGGTTAACACGCACGCGTGAGGCGCCGATGAGATCGGCCAGGTCGCTCTGGCGCAGGTGCAGGGCGATGGCCACGCCGCTGCCCTGAGCTTCGAGCAGGTTCAGGGGCACGTGCTCAGCGTCCACGCGCTCCAGGGCGGCACGCTCGGGGTTGAAGCGCTCCAGCATCAATTTCGGGGAGTTGGGCGGCGACTGGCCGTAGTGCGAGGCGAAGAGCAGCAGCTGGGCCGCCAGCCGCCCCGTAACATCGAGCCGCGACAGCGACTGGATGCGCGCCGTAGCCGCTCGCAGGCGGCGGCTGGTGATGGCGGCCAAGTTGAGCGACATCTGGGGCACGCAGAGCAAGAAGGCCAGAAACTCCTCACGGTCGACAGCGCCCAGCAGCGAGGGCTCCAGCATCGTGACAGTAGCCGAGTGGGCCTCGCCATCGATAGCGCTCATCTCGCCCAGAATCTCGCCCGCGCCGCAGATCGAGAAGATGACCTGCGCGCCCGAAGCGCTTTTCTGGTGCACCTTGGCCGTGCCCTCGACGAGCAGGAACACCCACGGCGAGCGCTCGCCGCCGGCCAGGAGCTGCGCGCCCGAGGGCACGCGCCGCCAGCGCAGCAGATCATAGAAGCGCTCGAAGTCGTCTACGGGCACCTCGCGAAAAAGCAGCGTCGCGCGCAGCATCTTCTTCAGCCGGGGGCTTTGTGCAACTACATTAGTCAGGGGAACAGGCTTACGAGGCGCAGGCGAGAAGACTTCATCCAGCTCCAGAGCGCGCACCTCGCCTTTTCTGCCTGCGCCGCGCGCGCGCCTCAAGCTCTCGTTTTTCGCGGCGCCGGGCAGGAGCACATCATCAGGGGCGGCAGCAACTCCGCTCAAAGCCCCCTCGCCATCGATGCTTCCTGAGCTAAGGCTTCCTGAATCGCTGGCAGCAGAGAAAAAGGGGGCGCGAGCAGCCTCGGACCGCGATCGGCGCTTGGCTCGGGGGCTCAGTCCAGGGCACTGAGCCCCGTCGCTGGAGCCGGAACTGTGGGCCTGGTTGTCATTGGCCTTGAGAATTCTCATGCTGCTCTCCTTACAAGTACTTGAGCCGACGAGGGCTCGTGCCTGGCCTTGCTGCGCTCTGGCTTAAACGCATTGCCAAACATCGTCAACTAATTGTTCTTTTGCCTCATCATCCTGGCCAAGCGCGGCAGAAGGTGTCGGCGCCATCACGGGGCCAAAGCAACAGTCTCCGGCACGCTCTTCTGAAAGCTTACTGGACACCCATTAAAACTCCATTACAAGCCCGAAATCGTCGAGGCGCCCGGCAAAGCCATCGGTTATGCTGTGCGCGTGAACTCCCGATTCTGCCTTCGATTTTTGCTGTGGCCTGTCCTGATCACCTCCTCGGGCGCTGTGCGCGCGCCTCAAGTACTTGCGGATCCGATTCAGGACGCGGGCGACGCGTGGCGCGGGCCTCTGGAAGTCGAGAACGAGCGGCCTTTGCAGTCTTCGTTTCTCTTCGCGCGCCCCCAAGCGCCCGATGTGCTGGCGCGCGGCGAGCGAAAGCTCGGGCTGCAACTGGATGTCGCCAACGACTTGCTCATCCCACGCGATGGGCCTCGTGGTCAGCACGTCGAGGAAGATTTCGAGACGCAGAAGCTGCGCCTGAGCTACGTTCGCGGCCTGGGCAAGCAGGCTCAGCTCGAAGTTGAGGCTCAGCTTGTGGCGCGCGACGGTGGAGTTCTGGATGGGCTGCTCGCATCCTACCACCACTTGCTGGGTCTGGCAGGGAGCGGCCTCGACAACCCTCTGGGCCGAGACGCTTACCCCAAAGGCCGCAGCGTGTTCTTCTTCCGCGACGCTGGGGGCAACGGAGTTAATCAAGGCAGCGCCTTTGGCCTGGGCGACTCGCTCCTCACGCTCAAGAGGCAACTCTCAAGCGGACGCGTTCCGCTGGCCGCGCGCCTCTTGCTCAAGATTCCAACAGGGAGCGGCAGCAAGGTGCTGGGCTCAGGCGGATTGGACGCAGGCCTCAACTTGGATGCGCGCCTGCCGATCTCGAAGCACCTGGCCTTCAACGCCAGCGTGGGAGCCTTCGCCTGGGGCCGCAGCGACATCCCCGATGCCAGGCGCAACGGAGTTTCAGGAACCCTGGCGCTCGAATACCGAGGCCGCCACACCTCGATCATCGCGCAGACAACGGGCGAGACGCGCGCTGTGCGAACCGGAAACCCCTTCGCCGATCGAACGCCGGTGGTCGCGAGCGTTGGCTTCAAGCACGACGTGGGGCGCAACAAGATGCTATGGGCGTGCTTCAGCGAAAACGGCGATTACCACAATTACCGCGCGCCGATTCTGGGCAACATTGCGCCGGATTACACGCTGTCTGTTGGGTTTGAGGTGCGGCGGTAGCTCAAGTACTTGGGGAGGCCGGATGTTTGGCATCGAGAAGATAAAGCAGTGGCTGCACCTGCAAGGTCGTGATGAAAAGCCCAGCGACCTCAGCCCAACGTGCCGCAAGCTGCTGGACACGTATTTCTCGTCCGACTGTGACTATGACTGTCAGGTCATGGCTGTGGGCATCTATCCAGATTCGCGCTTAGTTGAGGTCGTGCTTAATGTTACGGTGGATTATGAGCGGCTCGCTGCGCACGGCGGCAGCTACGTTGATTTCGACATCAAGATCGGCTTTGAAGACGTGCCCGATGCTTCAGTCTCTTACAAAGGCTGGGCCTTTCCTCGTAACGAGCTGTATGCCCTACCCTCGGAGCATGGAGTGGTAACTCTGCTCAGCATCGGAAAAATTGAGATAGCGGGAACTTCCGCTTACAAGCCAGGCGCCGCTAACTCACATATCCATATTCTTCAGCTCCAGGCTGAGGAACTGTTGATACTGCTGCCGTTCCGCGAGCTAACCTTCGAGGAAGCCCACGACCTCACACTACACAGCCACCCTGACAGTTTGCACTGAGAACAAAAGCGGCAAGTACTTGCACTCAAGTTCAAGTACTTGCCGCTTCACTTAGCGCCCGTGCCGCTCCATGTGCTGCTTCAGGAAGTGCCCGGTGTGGCTCGTCGGGTGCCGCACGATCTCTTCGGGCGTGCCCGTCGCGATGATCTCGCCGCCGCCCGAGCCGCCTTCTGGGCCCAGGTCGATCACGTAATCGGCGCTCATCACCACATCTAAGTTGTGCTCGATGACAACAATCGTGTTGCCCTGATCCGTCAGGCGCTGCAGCACTTCGATGAGCACCTTTACATCGGCCATGTGCAGGCCGACGCTGGGCTCGTCCAGGATGTAAAGCGTGTGGCCCGTCGAGCGCTTGGCCAGCTCAGTGGCGAGCTTGACGCGCTGAGCTTCGCCGCCCGAAAGCGTGGTCGCGGGCTGGCCCAGGCGGATGTAGCCCAGGCCCACGTCGCAGATGGTCTTGAGCTTGCGCTCGATGGCCGGGATGTTCTCGAAGGTCTCGGCGGCTTCCTGGACGGTCATTTCGAGCACGTCCGCGATCGAGTGGCCTTTGTAATGGACTTCCAGAGTCTCGCGGTTATACCTCTTGCCGCCGCAGACCTCGCAGGGAACATACACATCGGGCAAAAAGTGCATCTCGATCTTGATGATGCCGTCGCCCTGGCAGTTCTCGCAGCGCCCGCCCTTCACGTTGAAGCTAAACCTTCCCGGCTTGTAGCCGCGCGCCTTGGCCTCGCGAGTCACCGTGAACAAATCACGCAGCGGCGTGAAGGCTCCTGTATACGTGGCCGGGTTCGACTTGGGCGTGCGTCCGATCGGGCTCTGGTCGATGTTGATGAGCTTGTCGATCTGCCCCAGCCCGATGATCTCGTCGTGCGCGCCCCAGATCGTGGGCTGGCGGTTGATCTCGTGAGCCAGGCGCTGATGCAAAATGTCCTGAACCAAAGTCGATTTGCCCGAACCGGAAACGCCCGTAACGCACACCAAGCAACCCAGAGGAATCTTGGCATCGACGCCGCGCAGGTTGTGCTCGCGCGCGTTCTTGATCTCGATCCAGCCATTGGCTTCACGCCGCGCCGCGCGTAGAGGAACCTTCTCCGCTCCCGTCAAGAAGCGGCCCGTGGCCGAGTGCTCGCACGCCTTGATCGTCGCCAAGTCCCCGGCAACCACAACCTGCCCGCCGTGCTCTCCCGCCCGTGGCCCGATGTCCACGATCCAGTCTGCGGCCAGCATCGTGTCCTCATCGTGCTCAACCACGATAACCGTGTTGCCCAAATCGCGCAGCCGAACCAGAGTGCCCAGCAGCTTCTCGTTGTCGCGCTGGTGCAGCCCAATCGAAGGCTCATCCAGCACATACAGCACGCCAACTAAGCCCGAGCCGATCTGAGTGGCGAGCCGGATGCGCTGCGCCTCGCCGCCCGAAAGCGTGTTGGCCGCCCGGTTCAGCGTCAGATAGTTCAGCCCAACATCCACCAGAAACTGCAGACGCTCGGCGATCTCCTTCAAGATCGGCCGCGCGATGGCCTTCTCGCGCTCGCTAAGTACTTGAGCATCGTCGCGCAGGCGGTGGAAGAACGCAGCCGCCTCGCCCACGGGAAGCGCGGTTGTTTGCGCAATGTTCTTCTGATCGACTGTTACAGCCAAGGGGAAGGGCTTGAGGCGTGCGCCGTGGCAAGTGGGGCAGGGCTTATCGGAGCGATACTTTTGCAGTTCCTCGCGCCACGCGTCGCCATATTCCTTGTACTCGTTGTTGAGCGATTCGAGCACGCCCTCGAACGGCGTGTCATAGGCACGACGACGCCCGTGCATATTGACGTAGGAAACGTGGATTTTCTTCGTCCCCGTGCCGTGCAGAATTACCTTCTTCTGCTCCTCAGTTAAGGTCGAGAACGGCTGCTCGATGGTGAAGCCGTAAGCCTTAGCTAAAGAACGTAGCATTTCCTTCTTGTAGTTCGAGCCGCTCTTGCGCCAGGCCATGATCGCGCCATCGTCCAGCGAGACGCGCTCATCGGGAATGACCAACTTGGCGTCGAATTCCTGGTGGAAGCCCAGGCCCGAGCACTCGGGGCAGGCGCCATAAGGCGAGTTGAAGGAGAAGGTGCGCGGCTCGATTTCCTCGAACGACAGGTTGCAGTGAGGGCAGGCGAAGTGCTCGCTGAAGGTCAAGACCTCGCCGTCCTTGGCCGCAGCAGTACTTGCAGAATCCTCCGCGCGCTTGACGACCTCGACCATCACGATGCCCTCGCCCATCTGCAAAGCCGTCTGCACGCTCTCGGCGATGCGCGAGCGGGCATCGGCCTTCACAACCGCGCGGTCAACGACGACTTCGATGTCGTGCTTCTCGTAGCGTTCGAGCTTGATGTCGTCGGGTTCGTCCAAGTTGTAGATTTCACCGTTGACGCGCACGCGCGCGAAGCCCTTCTTGCGCGCGTCATCGAAGGTCTTGCGGTATTCGCCTTTGCGACCTCGCACCATCGGCGCCAGGATGTGCAAGCGCGTCCCTTCGCCCAGCCCAAGTACTTGATCCGTGATCTGATCCACCGACTGACGCGCAATCGTGCGCCCGCAGTTGGGACAGTGCGGCGTTCCGGCGCGCGCATACAAGAGGCGCAAATAGTCGTAAATCTCGGTTACAGTCGCAACCGTTGAGCGCGGGTTGCGTGAAGCCGTCTTCTGGTCGATCGAAACCGCGGGCGACAGGCCTTCGATGAAGTCCACGTCCGGCTTGTCCATCTGCCCCAGAAATTGGCGCGCGTAAGCACTCAAAGATTCCACGTAACGTCGCTGCCCTTCCGCATAAATGGTGTCGAAAGCCAGGCTGGACTTGCCTGAGCCCGACAAGCCCGTAATGACAATGAGCTTGTGGCGTGGCAGGTTGAGGTCGATGTTCTTGAGGTTGTGCTGGCGCGCGCCCTTGATGATGATGAACTTATCGGGCGTGATGGCTTCGGGCGCTGCAAGTACTTGAGCGGGCCCCTCGCCGCACAGGGGCTTGGCTTTGGCGCGCTTCTTCTTGGCCGCAGGCGCGTTGGCCGCAGGCGCGACTTCGATGTCGCTCGCCTCGACGTTGCGCACATCGAGCGTGTCAAGCGGAACATCGGACTCGAAGGCGGCTTCGTGGCTGTTGACGTGGCCGTTAGATTCGGGAGTGTCGGGGGTTCTTTTGGCGCGCTTCTTCTTGGCGGGCGCGGTGGAATCGGAAGCGGATTTCATAGTTGGAGAGAGTGTAGCGGCGGCCAAAAGGCCCATTCTCCAACGCGGAGAACGGGCCTGAGGGTTCGGTAATTTTTGAGCAACCGTCTGCTTTTCAGGGTGAGATCAAGCTGAGCTCAGGGCGCGCAGCCGTTGCCGATCAGGGTGAAGTCGGGTGCTTCCATGTTGTCGGCCAGGGCCAGAACAGCCTGATCCACAATGCCTGCCAGCTGCTCGCTCGAACCCTGATAAACGTGCTGGACGCGCCCCTCGCGGTCAATGAGCACAACAGTCGGCGCACGCTCCAGGCCGTAAGCCTCGCGGATGCTGCGCGAGGTATCTACGCCGGTGAAGATGTTGATGTCCTGCTCGTGCAAAAAGGCGCGCACGGTCTCGGGCGTGTCCTCGCCAACTGCGATGCCCAACATCGTGACATCAAGCTCGGTGTATCTGTCATACACCTCGTCGAGCTGAGGGATCATGGCGCGGCACCAGGTGCAGCCGGTGTGGAAGAAGTTCAGGATCACGGGCGTGCCCAGCATCTGGGATAGTTGGGCTCGCTCGCCGTTGAGGTCTTCGAGGACAAAATCGGGCGCAAGTGCGCCAGCTTGGATGATCGCCATTTGGGTTTCCTTCGTTGGACTCTTCAAGTACTTGAGGCTTAGTCCGGCAGCAAGCTTAGTCCAGCAGCACATCCAACGTGCTGTCGAGCCAGGGACCGTATTTTTCTCCGAAGTGGTTCAGGTGGTTGAGCAGGTGGAACAGCTGGTGCAGCGGACGCCTGCGCTCATAGCCGTTTTGCAGCGGCCACTCTTCATTGTAAGCCGCGAAGAACGAGTCCTGGAAGCCGCCGAACAGCTCAGCATACGCGATTTCGATCTCGCGCTCGCCAAAATACACCGCTGGATCGAAAATCACCGGCGCCCCGAACTCGTCGATCAAGAAGTTGCCGCTCCACAAATCGCCGTGCAACAGCGAAGGCACCGATTCCAAGCCGTCCAAGTACTTGGGCACATCGTTCAGCACGCGCTTGAGCTTACCTAAGCGCTCGGGAGGCAGGCGTTCCTCGGAATCGGCCCACTTGATCTGAGGAGCCAGGCGAGCATCACGGAAGAAGTCGCTCCAGTGCGCACGGGCCGCGTTGGGCTGCCGCCAGCGCCCCAAAAAAGTATCGCGCTCAAAGCCAAAGGCCGGGACGCCAAAGGATGTCGTGGTGTGGCGATGCAAACGCGCCAACTCGCGGCCCAGGCGCGCGTGGTGTGTGGCGTTGGGGCGTGGGTGCGAAGTGACGAAGTGCAGCAGCAGAAAGTCATCCGAAACCCAGCGCACCTGGGGAACGCGGATGGCTTGAGTTTCTTCGATGGCCCACAGGCCGCGCGCTTCGGTGTGGAACATCTGGCGCGGCGCCTCGCCGTCTCCAGCTGTCCACTTGGCGAAGAGGAGCTGAGAATCGGTCTGGATGCGTGCGGCGCGCGCGATGGCGCCTCCGCTCAGCGGAGCGATGTCGAGCACGTTCTGGCCCAGGTCGCGCTCGATGAAGCGGCGCAGGCTCTGAATTTTCCCTGTTGAGTCTTGGTTTTGCATGGCGTCCACCTGGGGCTTGGCACTCCAGCCGCACAGAAGCCCACAAGTACTTGTAGCAAGTCCGTGCGCGCTTCGCTTGGCCTCGAATCCCGCGCCCGTCACAGTCGCGCCCTTTATAGTCGCGCCTGCTCTGACGAAACTGACCCACGCTGCTCTTGATGTGCTGCGGCGCAACAAACCAGGCCGCGATTCTTGGCGCCCCAACTCGTGCTGCGCGAGAGCACCTCAAGCCTTATGAACCGAAAAACACACTGCAAGTACGTGGGCGCTCTGGCCCTGGCCGTTTCTGTTGTGGGAGGCGCAATGCCCACCTCTGGCGACGTGGAACCGCCTGCAACGGCTCCTCAAGTACTTGAGGAGCCGCAAGCGGCCTTCGCCTATTCCAACCCGCTCGGGTTCAGCTACACCTCGTCCTCGGGTAAAACCGACGAGCGCGAAGTGCGCGACCCGTGCCTCATCCGCGAGGGCGACACCTACTACGCCGTCTTCACGATGTGGCCCTTCGCCAACCGCGAGGAGAAGCGCCTGAGCCTGCCCGACAACGGCTCGTCGCCCGGCATCCAGCTCTACTCGTCCCAGGATCTGAAGACGTGGCGGGCCGAGAACTGGCTCGTCAAGTCGAGCGACTTGCCCCTCGATTCGCCTTACAAGCACCGCTTCTGGGCGCCCGAAATCCACAAGTTCGGTGGCAAGTTCTACCTGATCTTCACTGCCGACAACTGGCTCAAGCCCGAGTTCAACCTCGCAGGCAACTGGGGCGCTGCTGGCTACGCCTTCGTGGGCGTGGCCGACAAGATTACTGGGCCTTACCAGCACATCACCTACATTCCCCAGGGCGCGTGCGACACCACCTTAGCTCAGGCCCAGAACGGCCAGATCTACGCCGTGATGCCCAAATACGACATCTTCGCCCGCCCCATTGACCTGAGCCAACTGGAAGAGGGCAAGGTTTCGTGGCAGGGCGAGGAGAAGAAAATCCTCAGTTGCAAAAGCGGCGGCACAGACCTGAAGGTCGACCCCAAGTACTTGGAAGGCCCCTGGGTCGAGCGCGTGGGCGGCAAGTATGTGCTGTTCTACGCCGAGCTGTTCCGCGACAACCCGAACCCAGCCGACGACGGCTACTGGACGGGCGTGGCTTATGCCGACAATATCCTGGGGCCGTGGACCAAGGATCGGCGCGGCAAGGTCTTCGCGGGCGGCCACCTGGCGGTTTTTAATGGGCCGATGAACCGCAAGTGGCTCTCCTATCGCATCGAGCAAGACAAAAATCGCGGCCAGCTCGCCATCGACCCCTTCAGCGTTGAGGCTCAGGGCCGGGTAGAAGTGCAGCCACCAAGCCCAGGGACGCAGACTGTGGCAATCCCAACAGGCCGCGCTAACCGATAACAACCAGCAGGTGACTTTTCCGCGCGAGCTTTTGCTGCGCTCCACACCCCAGAGCCCGCGCCTGTTCCGCGAGATCACAAGCCTGCACCGCAGCTCAAGCCCTTGGGCCAACCGCTCTTCCGCTTGAACTCGGCGTGGCAGAGCCGGTAGAAGCCTCCTCCGCTCCTCAAGTACTTGCAGCGCGATGAGGATGTTTGGCCGCCAACACCTATGGGTATAGTGAATGCACTTACTCTGCTATGTAGCAAGATAGAGCCTTTGCCTGGCCCCAGCTCAGCGGCGGAGTAGAACAGCTTCAGGAGCGACCTATGTTCGGACACATCTGTCAGGGACGGAAAAGGTGCGGCACCCGGCGCATCACGAAGTCTGCGGGCTTCACGAGGCCCAGCGGCTTCACGCTGATTGAGCTCTTGGTCGTCATAGCGATCATAGCCATCCTCGCCGCGATCTTGTTCCCCGTGTTTGCGCGGGCTCGCGAGAACGCGCGTCGAGCTTCGTGCCAGTCCAACATGAAGCAGATCGGCCTGGGCGTTTTGCAATATGCTCAGGATTACGATGAGCGTTACCCAGGAGGCACGCGCATCAGCCCAGGCGGCCCGCAGTACCCAGGAGTGGGCTGGGCCGGGATGATTTACCCGTACCTGAAGAGCTCGCAGATCTACAAATGCCCCAACGAGACGCTGAGTGGAAGCGGCGTCAACGTGCCGGTGTCTTATTCGCTGGGGTATGTGAACACCTTCGCGACTTTGCCTGCCATCCAGTCGCCGTCCATCACGCTGCAGATCATCGAGACCACGGGAGCACAGGCGAATGTGAGCGACTCCATGGAAACGGGTTCCATCAGCTACTCCTCGGTCGATCTCTCGGATAACTTGGTCTACGCTTCCAGCGGCGGCTCCTTTGGCTGCTGCGGCAGCGGCAACAACAAATACACCACCGGCCCGGTTCCCCTATCTGGAGCCATGGGCGGCGGGATACGCAAAAACGACGCGGGCGCGCGCCACTTCGATGGCGCCAACTACGGTTTTGTGGACGGCCACGTCAAGTTTCTCAAGCCCTCGGCCATCCGCGACCGCAGCGTGCGCCAGGCCACGGACCCGACCGGCGGTGGCTACTACGCGCCAAACGGCGAGGCTTAAGGAGCTGAACTCAGCAACTGAACCCAACACGAAAGCACTGCAACACGGCATCGTCGCTTGCAGAAGCGGCGATGCCGTGTCCGGTGCAAGCGGTTCAGCGACACCAACTTGAGCGGTTAAGGGAACAAAATGCATTTGACATCGAAGAAAAAGCGGCGGCTGGCTTTAACAGCCGGGGCTCTTGTTGCTGTTGGCCTGGCGGGTTGCAGTAAATCGGAGCCGGAATCTGCTGCCAACGAGGTGGCCGTCAACACAGCCGTGCAACAGCAAAACGAGCAAGCCATTAGAAGCGGCGGCTTGCTGAACAAAACCCAGAACACGCCCGGCGTTCAACCGCCCGGCTCCCTGCTGCCACCTCCTCCACATTGATCCAGGCCAAAAGGTCTCCAAGCGCCAGAAGTCGAGGGCTTCCTTTGCTTGCTGATCTTCGCTTTGAAGCCCGTGCCGAAAAAGAGAAGCCACAAATGCCAGAGGCCGCTGCCAGTACTTGCAGCGGCCTTTGGTGCTTCTGGAGCTTCCACAAGGGGCTTCATCACTCGCCGCGCTTGAACCTGGCGATTTCATCCTTGAGAATATCCAGGTACAAGCGCCCAAATTCTTTGGAGGGCTCGATGTCCTTGCTTTCCTCGGGGCTGGGCTGCTCGCCTCGGTGCCACTCGTTCCACGACACCACGGTGGCGAACTTCGGCCCGATCTCGCGCGCTCGCGCCCACTGCGCGCGAAACGTAGCGCCGCCATCTCGTAATCCCGGCGCGATGTAGCTGGGATCGTTGTGCTGTGTGCCCTGCCTGCGCCACGAGGCCACCATAACCATCGCCTCGGGATGCCCGTTGGCCACGGAATAGGTCTGCGCGCCGCGATCTTCCCAGGACCAGTAGCCGTATTTGCTCACCAGGTCGGGCGTGCGCAGGCTGCTCTGCTCGGTGACGTAGCCCGTCATCCAGCGCACCGTGAAGCGAGGATCGCTCCACTGGGGGACTCCGTTCTGGAAGGGCGAGGGCGTGTTGACATACAGCACCAGCAAGGGCTTGCCCTCATACTGCTCGACCAGGGGCCTGTAAACGGGGTTGGCTACGAACTGATCCCAGATTTGATCGGCCTTGCGTTGCAGGCGCCCATCGGCCACGGCTTCTGGAGCCAGCGTCACGCCCGCGAAGATGCTGATGCGCGGCGTCTTGAGCCCTTCGGCGCGCATCCGTGCGAGCTCGTCGAACAGGGTGAAGGTGGCGCCCTCGATCATGTCGAAGTCGGGCCGCTTGTTGCTGGGGTCATAGGCGTAGTTGATGTCGTTGGACCAATCGACCCACACGAAATCCACGCCCGCCTCAGCCAGCCACAGCGCGTGCTGGCGAATCACCTTGCGATTGTCCGAGGCATAGAAGCCAAGCGAGGGCGTGCCCCACACATTGCTCCAGCTCGTGCTCTTGTGCCACGTGGTGTAAGCCACGCCAACCTCACGCTCCGCAGGCGGAGTGGGCGGCACAACCGCAGCCGGAACCGTAGTGGAAGCGGCTGCGGGAGTACCTTCGGGTGCGGCAAGTACTTGCAAAGGGGCGAGGCAGGACACGAGAAACGAAGTCATAAAGAGGAATTTCATCAGCGGGCGCGGGCAAGGGCTTGGGATGAACGCGTGGTGCAGCTCAAGCATGGCGCACGATTTCGACTTCGGGCGGCGCCTGCACTTTGGTGTGGATACTGCCATCGGCTCGCCGTTCGTGCCTCACGTGAACCGGGCCGTGCGGCGTGGGAAGACTGCCCTGCGCCCACTGCAAATCGCCCAGGTCGGGGCGAAGCGCCACGCGAGAAGCGCCCGCGCCCAAGACCGAGAGCCCAAGCACGTGCGAGATCAGGAAGGCTGTGGGCCCAGCCGCCCAGCCGTGGCACAGCGAGTGGCGTAACCCCTGGAAGCAAAAGCCGCCGTAAGTGCGATGCACATCGACTTTGCCCTCGACGGGAAGCTCGTCGATGCGTCCAGCGTTGAGGCTCCATGAGGGCTCGAAGTGCTCCCAGAAGGTCGTGGCGCCCAGGTCGAGCATGGCGCCCCAGTAACGGCGCATCACTTCCAGCGCTCCGTTCATGTCGCCCGCTTGAGCGCGCGCTTCAAGCACATACAAGCCGTAGAACGTCGAAAGCCCCTCCAATGGCTCGCGCGCCAGAACTTGCGCGTTGGCGGCTCCGACATCGCGCAGGCCGGTTAGAGAAAGCAGCGCGGCGCTCTGCTTGGAGCCCGAGACTCCAGCCTTCTCACTTGGCGCAAGAGCGGGCGCGCCGACCTTCAAGCGCCCTAGCTGAGCGCTGCACCGAGCGGCCATGGGAGCTTCTCCCAGCGCTTGCAGCAGCGTGTGAGCGCTTTCGAGCCCCCAGCTCAGCAGGGCGTGCAAACCGGCGCTGACGGCTTCGGGCTGCACGCTCGAAGGCCAGTCCAAGAACTCCATGCCGTTCCACGAGACGCAGCCATCACTTGCAATCATCGTGAACAGCTCAGGCAGCAGGCCCAGCAGATACGATTTCTGCGCCTGCAAGTACTTGAGGTCGCCGGTGTGCATCCACCAGTCGCGCTGCAAGATGATCCACCACAGCGAATACGAGCCGATGCCGTTCATCCAGCCCGGCAGAGGCGTGTGATCGCGCACCCAGTCCAGCGAGCGGGGCACGATATCCAGGGCTCCGTAGCAGCTGAGCACAACCGAAATCTCGGGGTGCAGATCGCCCATCCACACCAGGCGGTCGCGCTTGATGCCGTCCCACACGTAATCCTGCAAGCACAGCCGCACCGTCTCGCGGCCCACGCGCCACACGTGGTTGAGGCGCTCGTCCGAGCACTCGAACTGGCCGATTTCCTCCGGCTCATGCTCCAGAGTCGCGGCGCGCGCGGCCACCAGAGGCACAGGAACATCATCGAGCAAGTCCAGCCGAGCGAAGCGGAAGCCGCTCAGCCCATATTGCTGCGAGGCCATGGGCGACAGGCGCAGCTCGATGTCGTGGTTGGCGTGGTCGTTGTTGGGCTCGCCCATGGCCTCAGAGGCGCTCTCGCCCAGCCTCAGCCGCGCGCGCACCATCTTGTTGCCCTCGATCGGGCCTGTCACGAGCTGAACACTTCCGTTCATCTCGCGCCCGAAATCGAGCAGCACGCCCGCGCCCGCTCCTCTAAGCGAGCAACCCGGAACCGCATCGGCCAGGGCCTGGCCCCAGTTGTTGCGCAGCAGAAGCTCGGAGCCTGGCGCGTTGTTCTGCCACAGCACGCGCGTAGGAAGGAGAAAGCGGCGAGCGCGAGAATCAAGAGAATTCATAACTTAAGGCAGCAGGCCGTGTCCGCTGCGTCCCTGCCAGAAATCAATCAGCAGCCAGAAGATGAAGGCTCCGCACTCGCCCAGGATCACGCCCAGAGCCACGGGAACCACCTTGCGGTAAGTGTCGTGGCCGCCGAACTTTTCCACCAAGTACTTGAGGAGCCAGCCCAGGAAAAACGAGAACCAGGCTCGCTGCGTCGGGGCCGTCAGAGCCAGCAGATAGCCTATGGGATGCAGAGGAAACCACGCCAGCCGCGAGCGCGCCACGGTCATCAGCAGTACGGCAGCGCCTCCGACCCCAAGCCAGAACCAGTTGCCCGCTCCGGCTCCCGCGTTGCCTCCCAGCAAAGTCTTGGCGTTGATGGCCGGATACTGAGCGGCCACAACCGAGAACCAGGGATGCAGCGTGAGCCCTCCCGCGATGTAGCCCATGCGCACCTTGGCCCACAAGCCCACCACAAGCGAGGTCAAGGTCACGGCGAAGATCAGGGCGCACAGGCGCCTCGCCGCAATCTTGCGCTCTGAGGCCAGCTTGAAGCCATGCAGGAACGAGGGCATGATGAAGCCCCGCATATCCTGGAAGAACGAGACCTGCAAAAACACGCCGGGCACAATCGAAGCCGGGCTCAGCCACTGCCCCGCTCCGCTGCCCATCAGCTGAGCCATCGCGCCCAGAGGAACCCAGCCCTGGTTGATGAACATCACGCCGCCTTCTATCACAGCACGCGACAGCACAATGCACGTCACGAGATACAAGCCCCACAGCGCAATCGCCACATCCAGCCTCATGCCAGCGGCGCAGCTCCAGGCCACCATAAAGGCAAACGACAAGACAAAGCCCCAGAACGCCAGCGGGTAACTCATGGGCTCATCGTGCTCACCTGGGCTGGGCTGGGCTCGGCCAAAGGCTCTCAGCGCGATGAAGCCGAGGTGAGCACGCGCGGTCCATAGCAGGATTCCGGCGTAAGCGAGGTAGCCTCCGACTTGCTGGAAGCCTGTAAAGGTGCGCGCCACGCCATCGCCCGAGTGCCCAAGAGCCGGCGTCATCATGCCGTAAGGGAAGCCCAGGTAATAGGCCGCGATGTATTGAAGCTGCACCAGCCACAGGCAGGCCCACAGCGAAAACGACATCTCACTCGACAGCAAGAACGTGATGGCCGCGAAGATGGGCCACACGATCAAGGCCATCGGAGCCATCTGGTTCCAGGGCGGCTCCGTAAAGAACGAGCCCAGCGGCAGCGACAGCGAGATCGTGGGCACGTCCGGGAAATACACGCTCAGCCCGTTCACGAACTGGATGCCAAAAGCCGCCGCCAGCCCGATCCACATCAAGCGATTCGAGAAGAAGCGCCGGATGAGCGGCCTGTTGTCGGCGTCCACATCGGCCACCAGCTCCTGGGGCAGCCTCAATAAAGGAAAAGCCAGCGCCTCGCGCTCGCCCCACTGGGCGCGCAGCATCACCGAAAGGCAGCCCAGCATCACATAGGAGGCGAACACCAGAGCGCCCCAGGCCGCAACGGGCACGATCCACACGCCCCAGAACATCTGCGCGCCGTTGTTGCCCAGGTACCACTGGCTCACGGCCATGTTCTGCTGGGCTCCGTAATGGCTGTGGGCATCGAGCGCGGGCGTGAACCAGGGCTTGAGATAAGGCTGCAAAAAGCTGAGCCAGGCGTTCTCTCGCGTCGCGTAGTAAAACGATCCGATGAAGTGAGCCACATAAAACGACTCGCTGCCCATGCCCGGCACCAGAGTCGAGAACAGGCTCGTGATGTAGATCACAAGTACTTCGTTGCGCGAAAACGCCGCTCTCTTCGAGATGAGCCCAAGCAGAGGATTCACGATGGCCAGCAGAAACAGCAGAGCCGCCACCGCGCCGACCGGAAGGTGCCCGGCCCCGAGCTTGGTGTTCATCGTCTGCAAGTCGATCACAGGCACGATGTAGCCGAACCAGGCCGCCAGCAACAGCGAAAGCACAGCCGCGCGCGGCGTCACGCCAATATCGGCCAGCGGGCTCTGGGCCAGCGCACGCGCGCGCACGCCGGGCTCAGCAGAAGAAACAGCAGGCGTGAGATGCGTGGAAGATTCAACGGCCATAGCGCGAAATCACAAAGCGGCCAGAAACAGCCACAGGCAGCAAGAGCCCCTCAAGTACCTGCACAGCCTCGAAGACAGAGAACCCCAGCAGCCAGGCTCAGCCAAAGCCGCCCTTGCTGCTATATAGATTGGTTGAGCGAGGTGATTATACCCAAGCAGAATACAAAGGCTTGAAGGCCACGGAGTTGTTAGAGGTTGTCGAGCGCTTCTGCCGCTGGAGGGGCGCCTGTACTTCGAACACTGCGGCCTCTCAAGTACTTGTCAAGTACTTGGGTCAAGGAACCGGCGGCGCCAGGACGGAGCGGCGCTCGATGAGGTGAGGCTCGATGAGGCGAAGGTAGTTGGTGTTGGGCAGTTCGCCCTGGATGGCGGCCTGGAGCAACAGCAGGGCCTGCTCGATGTGGCGTTCCAGGTGGATGTCGATGCAGGTGACGGGAGGGTGAGCGTAGGCCATGGTCGCGCTGTCGCCCGAATTGATGAGCGAGAAGCGCTCGGGGACGGGACGGCCCGCATCGAGGCAGGCAGCCAGGGCAGCCTGAGCCATCTCGTCCGAAGTTGTGACCATGGCGGTGGCGTCGCCGCCTTGGGTGAGGTAGCGATGGACAGCAGCGTAGGTGAACTCAGCCACGCACTCATATTGGGGCGTGTTGACGACAATCAGGCGTTGTTCGAGGGCGTGGCGTTGGGCGGGCGTACTGCTGGCTTCGGGGTCGCAGGCGGCGCGCCAGGCGGCGATTTGCTCACGATCCACGGCGTGCGTGGGGTGGTTGGAAAGCAGGGCGATGCGCCTGTGCCCCACGCGCCTGAGATGCTCAACGGCCAGCGCGACGGCGCGCCTGTCATCGGCCAGGATGGAGGGCACGCCCCTGTGGTCGAAGCGGTTGCCCAGCACAACGGCGCGGCCACTGGCTCGCGCCAGAGCCTCGCCCAGAGCCGAATCCAGCTCAGGGCCTTCGGGCAGCAGCACCATCAAATCGCCGCTTTCCAGAGCGCGCACCGCCACACGAACCTGCCCAGGCGAAAGCCTAATGACGTGCGAGCGCCAGCCCAGGGCCTCGACCTCGCGCGCGCCCAGGCGCAGGAAGGTCTTGATGTCGGCGGAGTCGAAGTGAGGAGCGACCAGGTGAACTGTGGTCAGGGCCAGGCGAGCCCGGCTGCCCGAGCGCACAAAAGTCCCGGAGCGGGCGCGTCGTTCGACCAGTTCCAGCTCGACCAGCTCGGCCACAGCTCGGCGCGCCGTCATGTAGGACACGCCGAACTTCTGCGCCAGCTCGCGCTCGGCGGGAAGCTGCTCGCCAGGCGCGATGTGCCCGGCGCGAATTTCCTCTTCCAGCGCCGCGCGCACCCGCAGGTGCTTGGCCACCGGATTCCGGGCATCCTCTATCAGGCTCTGCACCTCACTACGGCTGACTTTCATTCTCAGCCAGCAAGTCTAACCACGCGATGCCGCACCGCCGTTCATCAACAAAAGTTTCAGCCCGAACCAGAACACGCCAGAACACAAAGGCCTCCAGAACATGAAGATTTTCTCGCCCATTCACGTCCTTCCTCTGGCAGCGTGCGCCCTTGGATGCTGCACCGCCGTTCAAGCGCAAGGCACTGTCGCGCTCCCTAACTCTGCACCCGCTGGCACCACGCTCAACAGCCCGCAGATCACCATCCGCAACGCCGATCAGGTGGCGACCGATGATCTGGGGCGCACGCTGCCCGGCTATGCCGAAGTCGGGGCGCCCAAGCCCAACCGCTGGGTCGGGCTGTTCTACTGGCAGTGGCACGGCGACGACCGCTGGCTGCCCAACGGCCAGTACGACATGAGCAAGTACTTGCAGAGCCGCCCCTACTTCAAGGACTTCACCTCAACTCCTCCAGGTGGCCCCAACGTCCCCACCTTCTACTGGGGCGAGCCCCTCTTCGGCTACTACCGCTCGACCGATCGCTGGGTCATCCGCAAGCACCTGATGATGCTGGCCGATGCGGGCGTGGACTTCCTGTTCCTCGATTACACCAACGGCTCGCTCTATGACGAGGAGCTGCAAGCCTTTCTGGATGTGGCGCGCGAGTTGAAGAACGCGGGCACCAATGTGCCGCGCCTGTCCTTCTTCCTCAACTCCGAGCCCGAGTGGAAAATCTATGACCTTTATAACAAGTGGTATAAGCCAGGCCTGTATGACGATATGTGGTTTCGCTGGCAGGGCAAGCCGCTTTTGATGTCGCCGCGGATCGAAGACGCTTCCAAGCTGCGCCCAGGCCAGGACGCGGCTCAGGTGGCGGCCATCCAGGATTACTTCACCTGGCGCCCGACCTGGGCCTTCCACGACGCGGCCAAGGAGCCGACCAAGTGGCGCTTCATCCACGGCTTCAATGCTCCAGTCGCCAATGATGCCGAGGGCAAGCCCGAGCAGATCGTGGTCAACAAGAGTACGGGAGGCCCGATCTGGGAGAACTTCGCGCAAGGAGGCGTCAGCGCCGTCGAGGGCAAGAGCTACACCGACAAAGACTACGCACCCGACTGGACTCTGCCTGATGCGGGACGCGGCGTGTTCTTCCAGAACGCCTGGAACCGAGCGCTGCAAGTCGCGCCCCCGATGCTGCTGGTCACGGGCTGGAACGAGTGGAAGGCCAGCGTGTGGAACACGCCCGGCGTGGTGATGCTGGGCCGCAAAACCGTCGATGGCCAGGGCCACATCGTGGACGAGTTCAACCCCCAGTTCAACCGCGACCTGGAGCCGGCCAAGGGCAGCTACGGCGACAACTATTACTGGCAGTTCGTCAGCAATATGCGCCGCTACAAGGGCATGGAAGCACCTCAGCCGCCTTCTCCCGCGCGCACCATGAAAATCGACGGGCGCTTCGAGAAGTGGCGCACCGTCACCCCTGAGTTCCGCGACTCGGCCCTTGACATCGCTCCGCGCGATGCTCCGGCCAGCGTGCCCAACGTCCACTACACCAACCTCAGCGCGCGCAACGACATCGTGGCCTGCAAGACCACCTCAGATAAGTCGAACGTGTATTTCTACGTGCGCACGGCAAGTACTTTGTCGCCGCACACCGATCCCAACTGGATGCTGCTCTTGATCGACGCCGACCAGAACCCTAAGACCGGTTGGATGGGCTACGATTTCGTGATCAACCTGAGCGGAGTCAAGGACAGGACAACCACCATCGCGCGCAACGTGGGAGGCCGCTACCAATGGAGCACGCTACGCACGATTCCTTACCGAGTTCAGGGCCGTGAGTTGGAGCTGGCCGTGCCGCGCCGGATCCTGGGCTTAAGCCAGGGCGCACCTCATTTCGATTTCAAGTGGGCCGACAACATCCCCTCGCAGCCCGGCATCATGGACTTTTATAGCCAGGGCGATGTGGCTCCCAACAGCCGCTTCAACTACCGCGCTGAGCTCGCGGCTCCAACACGCTAAGGCAGTTTCAATCCACGCGGCGTGCTCAAAGGGCTTGGCAAGTACTTGCCAAGCCCTTTGAGCACGGCAAGCCGAATAGACCTCTTTCATAAATCGCTGCGGGCGCCGCTTAGCAGGTGACTTGGAGTGGCGGCGTCCAAGTCCTTGTGTGCTTCAAGCCAAGATTCCAACACGTGCAAGCGGCTGTGTGACGGCCTCAATCCGACTTATGCAAGAGGTCTATTGAACCAGCGCTCTTCTCTGGGACTGTGGCAGGGATATTCGAGGCAGAACACTTCTTGCCGCCCTGCCATCACCTCGCGAATGCCTTGAGCAACTGTTGCCCCTTCCTCAGCCCAGGCGCCTCGTGCAAGATCGCAAACTTCGAGATAGCAGGCCTGGACTCCGCAAGACGAGGGAGAACCTTCGTTTTCTTCGGAGAAGCGCCGCCACGCTTTATTAACGGCGATAATCTTTCCATCCTGGTCAAGAACAGCAATGTGAGAGGCCAGTGCATCCAGGGTGGACTGTAAGAAGCGCTGCGACTCCTGCTCTGCTACCGCCGCCTTCTCACGTTGGGTGATGTCGCGAATGTTGCACTGAATGACTTGATGGCTGTTCTCGACGTAGACATTGCCAACGAACTCCACATCGCGATGCTCGCCGTCTTTGGTCCGAAAAGCAAGTCTTCGTAGCGAATAGAACCGTTCTCTTGGAGCTCTCGAAAAGCGGCTGCGCTGGCCTGCGCGTCCTTTAGTAAGCCCAGCTGCCAGAGTTCCTTGCCCACAAATTCGGCGCGAGAGTAGCCCAACAATTCCACCATGAACGGATTCGCATCGGTGATTTTGCGCGTCGCAGCATCGAGAGTCAATATCCCGTTGCGCGCCGCTTCAAAGAGCCGACGGTAACGCATCTCGGAAATCTGCAATTGTTCGGGCGGCGGGCTCACGGTGATGTCAGTTGTCTCAGTGGTCGTGGACACAGCGACTTCCCTTTCTCAGCAGGGCCAGAAGCTTGCTCCGCTTGCTTGGAGCGCCAAAGAAAGAGAACTCATACAACCTCTGCCTCTGGCAGAACAACGTTTTCTCTTGCCGCCTTCTCACGGATCAGCAGTTCGACCACAGCCGTTTCGCTGATGCCCGCATTGAGCGAAAAGACAGCCAGCAACTGACGAGCCTGCTCGCTCAAATACAAGTTCTTCTGCTTTTTGCCAGCCTTCGATTGCGGCTTCTGCTGCACCTGCTGCTCTGGCTCCTGCTTAGTCATTTCACGCAGCATAGCATAGTTCTATAAAATTCAGTGGAATCAGCGCGTAAGTTATATTCATTTCGCGCATTATCTATATGAGATATAATGCTCTCAAGTACTTGGACGGATACTCCGGGAGCGAAAGTAAATCTGCTATGTCACTCGAAACCTACTCTCAGGACATTGTTGACACGGTGCGCGAGCCGCTGCTGATGCTGGATACGACCTTGCGCGTGCATTCGGCCAACCGAGCTTTCTATCAGACTTTTCAGGTTTCGGCGGAGGAAACGGAGCACCATCTCATCTATGAGTTGGGCAACGGCCAGTGGGACATCCCTGACTTGCGGAGGCTGCTCGAAGACATTGTGCCCAAGAGCTCGGTGTTTAGTGACTTTGAGCTGGTGCACACGTTTCCGGTGATCGGGCGCCGGGTGATGCTGCTCAACGCTCGCCAGCTCAAGGCGGGCAACCATGGGGAGCTCTTGGTGCTGGCCATGGAAGATGTTACCGAGAGACGACGCGCTGAGGAAGAAGTGGCCAAGGTCGCAGCAGATTTGAAGGCCATCGAAACCTTCTCGCAGAACATCGTGGACACGGTGCGCGAGCCGCTGCTGATGCTGGATACGACCTTGCGCGTGCATTCGGCCAACCGAGCTTTCTATCAGACTTTCCACGTTTCTCTTGAGGAAACGGAGAACCGTCTTATTTACCAATTGGGCAACGGCCAGTGGGATATTCCCGCCTTGCGAACTCTGCTCGAAGACATTGTGCCCAAGAGCTCGGTGTTTAGTGACTTTGAGCTGGTGCACACGTTTCCGGTGATCGGGCGCCGGGTGATGCTGCTCAACGCTCGCCAGCTCAAGGCGGGCAACCATGGGG
>JAABUM010003040.1_pt1 | contig 21432 bp, 23 predicted proteins | sample 5559161 | NCBI WGS metagenome assembly JAABUM01 (sample SAMN10711868, study PRJNA513369) | rock metagenome | isolation source: Antarctica rocks | place: Antarctica: Victoria Land, Siegfried Peak nord
GCGTCCTCGGCCAGGCCGTCCATCTCGTTGAGCAGCTGGAACAGCAAGGGGTGCTCCCCGGGGTGCATCCCGCGGTCCTCGGCGATCAGGTCGACGTCTTCGATCACGACCATGGCCGGCTGCAGCGTCCGAGCCACCGAGCAGGCCTCGCCGACCAGGCGCAGGGCGTTGCCGGTTAGCTGGATGACTGTGGTGCCGGTCAGGTGCGCGGTCAGGTGGCGAACGGTGTGGGTCTTGCCGACGCCCGGCGGCCCGTAGAGCAGCAGGCCGCGCTTGAGGTGCTGGCCGGCTGCCAGCAACTGTTGCTTGTGGCGTGCGACCTCAACGACTTGGCGCTGAACCGCCGCCAAGGTCTCCGGCGGCAGGACCAGGCCCCCGGGCCCGACAACAGGACGCCGGTGGAACTGCAGCAGCGTCTGCCCGTGCCCGAAGATCTCGCTGCCGAACGAGAGCACCTGGCCCCGGAACACGTTGTGTTCGGCAGCCAGCGCACGCAGCCGGCCGGTTACCTCGCCCGCGTAGTCCGGGTCGTTGCTGACGACCTGGGTCGTCACCACAGCACGCCCGGAGCTCGGCTCTGCTCCCCGCACCAGCACCGCGGCCCGGCGCGGGCCAGCCGAAACGAGGAAGACAGCGCACTCCACGCACGGCAGGACCTGCCCGTCCGGGCCGCTCGCGACGTTGACCCTCGCGACGTTGCCGACCCTCGGGCCGAAGGGGTTGCGGGCATCGTCGGCAAGGATTTCGGCCAGGCCGAAGGGCTGGTGATGGAACCCGATCACGCCAAGTGTCTGATGCTCGAGCCCGGGCTCGCTCAGCCAGACGTCCAACGCCGTCTGCACGTTGACGTGGTCGTAGGACGGCCAGGTGTCCTCCACCACCGCCAAGCCGGCTGCATCCGGACCGAGGTGGTCAGCCAGCAGCGAGGACAGGGTCGGGATCTCGTCCGCCCGCGCGGCTCCCACGAGTCCCCGCCTCGCCCGCCGGAAAAGGCGGGCAGCGTCTGCCAGCTCGAGGTCACCGGGGCCGGTAGCTGGTCCTCGCCGGCGGCCGCGGCCGGATACGAGGGTCATGCGTCCACTCATGCAAGGCCGTCCCAGGTCCAGTGCGGCATGGCCACCCGAGCCGGGACCACGGCATCCTCAGGCGAGTACGCGAGCACGTCGTCGACGGCCCACTCCATGTAGTCGCGCAGCGCGGCGCGGAACGCCGGGTCCTCCGGCAGCCCGGCGTCGTCGATCGCCTGAACGAAGCAGCGGACGAAGCGCTCACCAAGATCGCCCATGTCGCCGTTGCCCGCGTGCATGCGCAGCAGGGCTGGCTGGCCGCCACACGACTGCGAGTACAGCGGCGGCCCACCCATCACCTCTGCCCAGTACGCGGCGAGGCGCTCGAGATGCTGGGGGTGCTGCCCGGGATGGGAGAAGGGGTGGTTGAGCTCGGGGTCCTGCATGCACTGCGCGTGGTGAGCAGCCGCGAGGGCGAGAAAGGCAGGCCGCGCCCCGGCGAACTCGAAGAGCGATGGGCGCACCGGGTGAGGGTCGCACGGCCGGTTGCTCGGCGCCAGGGGTGCACGGCGGGCAGTCTGGCCCAGACCCGCGGCCCAGACCCGGCGGCCCAGATCCGCCGGCCCAGATCAGCCGGCCCAGCGCTTGAACGGGTCCGGCGGGAAGGCGCCGGCGTCGATACACAGCTGGCCCCACAGGTTCAGGGACTCCGTTACAGGCGGCAGATCGGCCCCGATGGCGTCGATCAGCGGCCGCTCGGCCGCATCTGTCCGGTCCTCGATCTCTTGGCGCCCCCGGTGCCCGGCCTCGGTCAGGCTCTCCCCCGCGAGCCAGCCCCGCGTCTCGAGCGCTGCCGCGGCCGCCCCCAGCTGCTGCTCGCTCCAACCGCGGGTGGCGGAGTAGGACAGCATCGGCATGCCGAGCCAGAGCTCGGTCAGCACGTTCATCTCGACCGGCGACAGGCCGGTCGGCACGACTGCCGCGACATGGCCGTCGCCGCGGTACTCGCGGATCAGGTCGCAGGCGCGCCACAGCTGACCGGCGGGCTCGGTCGGCCAGCCCAGGCCCCGCAGGCCGGTGAACAGCGGGCGACCGGTCCCATCGATGGCTCCGAGCGCGCGCTTGAGGACCTCGGCCACCGGCGCGACCTCCTGGCCATCCAGGAGCTCCGCCAGCCCGGCGATGCTCTGCTTGGTTCGGATGGCCAGCAGCCGAGGTCGGGGCAGCAGGGAGCGGCCCTGCTCGTACTGCGTCGTCACCAGGCTCGGCTCGAACCACGCGAAGGTGGCCGCAACAACGCCCGGTGCCGCTTCGCCCAGCGTGGCTGCGCGGCCCCAGACGTAGGAAGACAAGAAGTCGAGCCCATGCTCGGCGAGCGCCTCGTTGACCCGGCGGCTCCACACCGCATGCATCGCCACCGGTTCTGCGGCGTCGCGAAGGCTGCGTGCCGCGGTGGCGGCGGCGACGACGGCGGGCGCTGTCGGATCGACATCAGGGGCTTGAAAGAAGGCGGCTCGGGCCGCTGCGTAATCCACGCCGAGCAGTATCTGCCGCCTACTCAGCGAGCTCGCACACGGCTCACGTCGACCCGGCGAGGGCCGTTGACCTGGAGAAGACGGCCTCGCCGCCGAGCACCTCGACCGGCAGCGCGTTGCCGGCTGGGGCGAGCGGGCAGGCCCAGGCGGGGTCGTAGGCGCACGAGGGGTTGTAGGCGAAGTTCAGGTCGAGCACCAGCACGCCGTCGCGCACGTCGCCGCCGAGGTCGGCACCCTTGACAGTGTCGAGCAGGTAGCGCCCGCCACCGTAGGTGCGGCGCCCGGCGGAGGCGTCCTTCAGTGGGACGAACACCCCGCCGCCGTAGGAGCCCATCCACCACACATCCAGCGAGCCCATTCCCGGCAGCAGTGCGACGCCGATCCGGTCGAAGGCGACGACTCCGTCGGTGCCGGTCGCTACCTCACGGCGCTCGGGCTCCACGCCGGTCTCGATGGCAGCCTCGAAGCGCAGCGTGGGGTCGTACGGCGCCACCGGCAGGCCGGCAAAGCCGACGCGATCAGCCGGCAGCAACGGTGAGTCGGGGTGGGTGGCGAACAGCGTGTCGCGACCGGCCCGCCACAGCGCGTGGCCGGCAGCCGGGTCGGCGGTTGACCGCACCTCGTCGTAGAGGGCGAAGACCTGTCGCCGCCAGTCGAGCAGGCTGAGTCTGGAGCCGAGCCCGGAGGTCATGTGCGAACGATGTCACAGCAGCCGGGCCTGGCCAGGCGGCCGAGGGTGTCCCCGGTGCGGGCAGGGTCCACGATGGGATGCGTGCCCTCGCCACCGACTTCTCGTCATCTGCTGCGGGCGCGCGACACCATCGACGCCCGCTACAGCGAACCGCTGCAGGTCGTCGAGCTCGCGCGTGTGGCCGGCCTGTCGCCCGCGCACTTCAGCCGTCAGTTCAGCCGGGCCTTCGGCGAGAGTCCCCACGCCTACCTGCTGAGCCGGCGGCTGGAGCGGGCCGCTTCGCTGCTGCGCAGCACCGACAGGTCGGTCATCGACATCTGCCTGCTGGTGGGGCTGCAGAGCGTTGGGTCGTTCACGGCCAGCTTCACGCGTACGTACGGGCTGTCGCCGATGACCTACCGGGCCGAGCATCCACCGGCTTCGGCTCGGGCGCTGGTGCCCACGTGCGTGCTGCGCGCCTACGAACGCCCGGTGCGAGGACAGCACGTTTGAAGAAGACGGCCGGGGCGGGCCTTATTAGCGTCGCCGGCAGATGCACGCCAAGCGCGTGCACGAGGACAAGGAGGCTCACATGGTTCGGATCGGCAACGTGCAGCTGTGGGTGCACGACCAGGACGCCGCTTTGGCGTTCTACACCGGCAAGCTCGGCTTCGAGGTGCGCTCGGACGTCACCCTGCCGGAGATGGGTGACTTCCGCTGGCTCGCCGTGGGGCCGCCGGAGCAGCCCGACATCTCCATCGTGCTGATGGCCGTGCCGGGGCCGCCGCTCATGGATGCGGCGACGGCGCAGCAGGTGCTGGAGCTGGTGTCGCGCGGCTTCGCGGGCACCGTCTTCCTCGTCACCGACGACTGCCGGCGCTCGTTCACCGAGCTCAGCGCCCGGGGCGTGGAGTTCATGGAGGAGCCCGAGGAGCGCCCATACGGCATCGACGCCGCCTTCCGCGACCCGTCGGGCAACGCCGTCCGGCTCACCCAGGTCTGGGAGCCGGCCACGGTCTGACAGCGGTTGCTCACCTGGCCGAGCACGCATGCCGCCCCGACCGCTGATGCGGTCGGGGCGGGCGGCTGCTGGCACGGATCGACGGCTCGGTTGCGCCGCCAGCTCAACTGTGACCGAGAGCGGGTAGCCCTTACAACAGCCGCCGCTGCAGTCTCCGGTAGCAGAGCCGTCCGATGAAGGCGAGCGCGGCGAAAACGAGGGCGACAAGCAGGACCGGCCCGCTGATTGCGATCAGGGCCTGCAACCCGCCGGCAAACCCGTTGACGGCTCGGTGCAGCGCAGCGCCGAAGCCCGACGTGCTCGCCCCGGCGGTCGGCGCTGCGCCGGCCTCCGTGACTGTCACGGAGAGGGTCGCGAGATCGGAGGTGTCGGCCAGCAGCTTCTGTTGCCCCTGCAGCTGCTCGATCTGCGTCTGCACGTCCTGCACCTGCTGTTGCACCGAGAGGGTGTCGCCGATGCTGGACGCCTTTGACAGCAGCGTGAGGTAGGTGGCCCGGGTCTGCTGCAGGGCGGAGATGCGCGCTGAGAGATCGACGTAGTCGCCGGTGACGTCCTGCGCCTGGCTGCTGGCGCTCATCACCCGGCCGAGACCGCGCGCCTGGGTCGAGGCAGCGGCGAAGGCAGCGACAGGGACGCGCAGCGATGTCGTCCCCGATGGGGTCCCGGAGCCCTGGTCCGATCGGCTCTGCGCGACGTAGCCGCCCAGGCCGCCGGCAATGCTGCTGAGACGGTCGAGCGCGCTGGCCACCTGCCCCCGTGGGACTGCCATCGCGATCTGCGCGGTCTGCACGACCCGCGTTGACGCATGGGGCCCGATCGTCTTGGTCCCCTGCGTCCCGGGCGCGGGAGCCGCGGACTGGGCACCCTTGGTACCCGCTCGGGATGCCGTCCCGGACGGCGCACTCCCGGACGACGCACTCCCGGACGGCGCACCTCCAGACGACGCACTCTCGGGTGAGGACACGTTCCCGGACGACGTGCGGCCGCCCACCCCCGGGTGCAGCCCGATGCTCAGTGCGACGAGCACCCCGATGACCGACGCCGCCGCCAGTGCGACAGTCCACGGCCGCCGAAACGCCGGGCCCTTGAGTCGCTTTGTCGGGCGAGCCTGCTTGTGCGACCTGGTCTGCTGCAGCAGTCTCGTCGCCCCCTGCGCCGGGGGTTCGTAGGCCTGGGCAGCGAGGTCCAGCAGCGGGCGAAGGTCTTGGTCAGTGGTCATACGGCTCCTCCTGCATCGGCCGGTGCCCAGGACGCCAGCCGGGGGTCGGCGGCGAGCCGGCGCCGGGCCTCGACCAGCCGGGCGCGCACTGTCCCCGGGCGCCGCCCGACGGCGATGCCGACGTCCCGGTCGGCCAGCCCGACGTAGTAGTGCAGCACCACGACGACACGCAGGTGCTCCGGCAGTTCCGCCAGGGCGGCACGGACGTCGGTCGCGCGCACCAGCTGCTCCTCGGCGCCGCTGCCCTCGTCCGCCAGCGCCAGCTCCTCATTGAGCTCGCCGGCGATGCGGGGCCTGGCGGCGTCCGCGCGGTGGCGCGAGTGGCAGGTGTTGACGACGACCCGGTACAGCCAGGGTTGCCGCACGTCGCCCCCCGGCACGGCACTGCGGAAGCGCCAGACCTTCAGGAACGCTTCCTGCACGGCCTCCTCGGCATCGGCCGGGTTCGGCAGCAGCAGGCACGCGGTGCGATACGCGCGGGCGTAGCTCGCGCGCACCCAGTCGTCGAAGTCGTCCATCTGCCCCCCTCGCCAATCAAGACGCGAGGGGGAGTGGAAAGCGCTACCCCTTCCCGGTCACAGTCCGGTAACGGGTCGTGTCAGCCGGTGAGTCGGGCTCGGTGCCCGATGACGACGGTGGCCTCCAGTTCGGCACTCGTGACGACCCGCGCGGACAGGCCGCTGCTGACGATCGCGTCCGCGGTCTGCGGCGCCTGGCGCTCGCTCGTCTCGATCAGCAGGTGGCCGCCGGGTGCTAGCCACAGCGGGGCGATGGCGGCGACGCGTCGCTGGATGCCGAGACCGTCGGGCCCCCCGTCGAGAGCCACCTGCGGCTCGTGCAGACGAGCCTCTGGCGGCATCAGGGCGATGCGGTCCGTCGGGACGTACGGCGCGTTCGCGACCAGCACGTCGACGCATCCCTGCAGCTCAGCGGGCAGGGGTGCGTCGAGGTCACCCTCGTGCACCTGACCGTCAGCAGCGGCGAGGTTGCGGCGCGCGCACTGAACGGCAACCGGGTCGATGTCAGCAGCGTGCACCTGCACCCTGTCCCCCATGGCGGCGAGCGCGGCGCCCACCGCCCCGGACCCGCAGCACAGGTCGAGAACGACACCACCCGGCGGCAGCCGAGCGGCGGCCTCGCTGACCAAGAACCCCGTGCGGCGGCGGGGGACGAAGACGCCGGGCTCGACGGCGATCCGCAGGCCGCAGAACTCGGCCCAGCCGAGGACCTGCTCCAGCGGGAGGCCGCTCACCCGCCGGTCGAGCATTGCTGCCAGCTCGGCCGGTGTCTCGGCGGAGGACAGGAGCAGCTCGGCCTCGTCCTCGGCGAACACGCAACCAGCCGCTCGCAGCCTGGTGACGACGACTGCGAAGGAGGGCGGCGTGGGGGCGGCACCGGTAGGAATGAGTGCCTCCCAGTGTGCGGCACTCATGCCGGCCGGCCACACCATCTCGAGCCGGCTGGGATACACCGCCTCGAGCCGGCGCGAGGGCCGCAGACCGGATGCTCGCAGACCGGCCACCCACCGCTACGCGCTGCCGCAACCCGGCCGGCGCGAGGGCTGCATCAGAACGGGTCATCCTCGTCGGCGGATGCCGGTGGTGCGGCCTGGCGCTGGGCGTGCTGCGACCCCTGCGGCCGCATGGTCGGGCAGGCGTGGCAGCGCATGTGCGCGAGGGCTGAGCGTGGGCGGTAGGTGTCGAGGTCCCATCTGCGGTCGCGTCTTCGGTGCAGGATGCGGCCGCCTTCGTGCAGGGCACGGTGGTGGCGGCGGCACAGCAGTACCAGGTTGTCCAGGTCGGTGGCGCCTCCGTCGACCCAGTGGACGAGGTGATGGCCTTCGCACCAGGAGGGCGGCCGATCGCAGCCGGGGTGCATACACCCCGCGTCACGAACGACCAGGGCGCGGCGCAGCGCGGGGTGGATGGCGCGGGTGCGGCGCCCGACGTCGAGGATCTGGCTCGGGCCGTCGGTGATGATCCGGCTGATGCTGGCATCGCACGCCAGGCGGCGGGCGGTCTCGCCGACGACGGGGCCGGTGTGGCCGAGCTGAGCCGCGGTGGCGCCGGCGCGCAGCTCCAACGATTCGAAGCTGACGGTGACGTTCAGGTGGGGGCGTTCGCCGGCAACGTCGGCCAGCTCGCTGGTCGCGAGCACCTGCTGGCATAGCTCGAGCAGGGCGTCGGCGCGGCGCTGGGGGCTGGTGCGCAGATCACTCCCGGTCCTGGGGGTGGCGAGGGCGCCGATCGCGGTCAGCAGGATGTCGCCTGCTTCGCGGTCGAGCCGGCCGTTGATGGAGACCATCCCGTCGAAGGTGCGGTCCAGGTACAGCTCTCGGGCTTCGTGCTGCTGAGCCTGGGTGCGGGCTTCCGCCTGCGGGTCCAGGGCGTGAACCCAGGATTGGGCGGCGCGGTGGGTGGTCTCCGGGCACGCCAGGATCGTCACGGTCAGCAGGTCGTCCTCGGCCTGGCCATCCCCCCGGCGTAGGACTGCTGGGCGAGCGCGACGCGGGCGGGAGTGACGGCCCGGTTGAGGACCTGGGCGTGCTGCAAGGTGATGTCCCCTTCGGACAGGGCTTTGGCGGTGGCAGGCAGCCGATCGACGAGGCCGCGGGCGGTGCGCACCAGCGCCGACGCGTGCCGGTGGTCGAGGCGGCCCATGTCGGCCAGCCAGCCGACTGTCGACCCGCCGCCGAGCCGGGCGGCTTCGCCGCTGCGGTCGGCGGACTGCAGCTCGCGCAGCAGCTCGCCCTCGATCTCGTTACGCATCCGCAGGAGGATCTCGACTCGGCGCGGGACCATAACGACGGGGACCAGGCTCAGGTCCTGCGCAGCCCAGGCACGTACACCGGCGGCCAGTTGCGCCAGCTCCTCGTCGAAGGAACCATCGGCCGGCCCATGAGCTGTGATGTCGCCGGCGCTCTCGAACGTATGTTCGATTACATTGCTTGAGACGGCAGAAGACAACCCCTTGACCAGCACAAACGCACTCTGTGGATACAGCTGACCATCCACAATCCATCAAGCCGCTCGTGACACGGCGACTCATCCGGTCGGCGAGTAATGCGGCCCGCCACAGGGTGCTCGGCGAGTGCGGCGGGGTACGGCCGACCTATGCCTCCCGGTTCGACCGCCCCCATCACCAATCCCGCCACTGCGCCCATCACGAAGCCCGCCACCATCCCGATGTCTCTGCACGTCAATGGTCGACAGCGCCCCCTCGACCTCGACCCTCGAACCACACTGCTCGATGCCCTGCGCGACCACCTCGACCTGCCCGGGGCCAAGAAGGGCTGCGACCACGGCCAGTGCGGTGCCTGAACCGTGCTCGTCGACGGGCGGCGCGCCAACTCCTGCCTGATGCTCGCCGTCGCGCAGGAGGGCGCCGAGATCATGACGATCGAGGGCCTGTCGGATGGCCATCTGCACCCGGTGCAGGAGGCGTTCCTCGAGCACGATGCCTACCAGTGTGGCTACTGCACGCCGGGTCAGATCTGCTCGGCCGTGGGCGTGCTTGACGAGGTCGGCAAAGGCTGGCCGAGCTACGTCACGGACCCATCCGGCCGTGAGGTGAGGCTCGACGAGGCCGAGGTGCGCGAGCGGATGGCCGGCAACCTGTGCCGTTGCGGTGCCTACGCGAACATCGTCCCGGCGGTACTGCAGGCGGGCCAAGCGTGAAGGCCTTCACCTACGAGCGGCCGACCGATGTCGGCGCCGCCGTCGCTGTTCTCGCCCGGCCAGGAGCCACGCCGCTCGCAGGCGGGACCAACCTCGTCGACCTGATGAAGCTGGGTGTCGCACGGCCCGACCTGCTTGTCGACGTCAACCACCTCGGGCTCGACGGCGTCGAGCAGACGCCGGACGGGGGGTTGCTGATCGGCGCGGGGGTACGCAACAGCGACCTTGCCGCCCATCCGCTCGTGCGCAGCCGGTACCCGATGCTGTCGCAGGCGCTGCTCGCCGGCGCGTCAGGGCAGCTGAGCAACATGGCGAGCGTCGGTGGCAACCTGCTGCAGCGCACCCGCTGCACCTACTTCACCGACCCCAGCAAGCCGTGCAACAAGAGGGTCCCGGGCAGCGGGTGCCCAGCTGTCACCGGGCTCAGCCGCGACCTCGCCATCCTCGGTGCTTCCGAGGCCTGCATCGCCACCGCACCAGGCGACATGGCCGTCGCTCTGGCAGCACTCGACGCGGTGGTACATATCGTGGGCCCGGAGGGGCCAGCCGCGATGCCGCTCGATGCCTTCTACCGGCTCCCCGGCGATGCCCCCGAGCGCGACACGAACCTGCCGGACGGCGCGCTCATCACGGCAGTCGAACTGCCCGTGCTGCCCATCGCGGCGGTGTCGACGTACCGCAAGGCGCGCGACCGCGCGTCCTACGCTTTCGCCCTGGGCTCCGTCGCTGCCGCCCTCGACGTGCAGGACGGCATCGTCGCCGACGTCCGCCTTGCCTTCGGGGCCGTGGCCCACAAGCCTTGGCGGGCGCAAGCGGCCGAGCAGGCTTTGCGCGGCGGCCCGGCCACCTCGGTCGCCTTCCGCGCCGCTGCCGACGCCGAGCTGGCTGCAGCCACCCCGACGCCGGACAACGCCTTCAAGGTGCCGCTGCTGCGCCGGCTGACAGTCGGGACCCTCCTGCAGCTGACCGGGGAGCAGTCATGACGACAGCAATCGGAACGCCGCTGCGGCGGGTCGAGGGGGAGCAGAAGGTCACGGGGACGGCGACATATGCCTTCGAGCAGCCGTTTGCGGGTGCGCTGTACGGGTGGCCGGTGCAGTCCCGGGTGGCCGTCGGCCGGGTGACGTCAGTCGAGACCGCGTCCGCGATGGCAGTGCCGGGCGTCGTCGTCGTACTGACGGTCGAGAACGCGCCGCGACTCGGCGAGTCGCAGGACCCCGAGCTGCTGGTACTCCAGTCACCTGACGTCGCCTACCGCGGCCAGGTCATCGCACTTGTGGTCGCGACCACGCAGGAGACCGCCCGCGAGGTCGCCACCACGCTCGACGTCACGTATGACGAGCAGGACCGCGACGTCGTGCTCACCACTACTCATCCCACGTTGTACGCACCGGAGAAGGTCAACCCCGCGTTCGCCACCCGACACCGAGACCGGTGACGTCGAGCCCGCGCTCGCCTCGGCCCCCGTCGTCCTCGACCGCATGTACTCCACCCCGGCCGAGTTCAACAACCCGATGGAGCCGCACGCCACGACCGCCTCGTGGGAGGGCGACGACCTGACGGTCTGGGACTCCACGCAGGGCACCAGCGGCGTGCGCGCCGATCTCGCCAGCCTCTTCGGCGTCGACCCCGCGCAGGTGCGGGTACGCGCGCCGCATGTCGGTGGTGGCTTCGGGGCTAAGGGCAGCACCCGCGTCAACGCGGTGCTCGCAGCCATGGCAGCCCGCGCGACCGGTCATCCGGTCAAGGTGGCGATGACCCGGCAGATGCAGTTCGCCTTGCCGGGCTACCGCACCCCGACCATCCAGCGGGTGCGCCTCGGCGCGGATGCCACCGGCCACCTGCTGGCCATCGACCATGAGGCGTACGAGCAGAGCTCGACGCTGTTCGAGTTCGCCGAGCAGACGACTGAGGTCACGCGCCATCTCTACGGGGCGCCCAACATCAAGACGACGCACCGCCTCGCCCGGCTCGACGTCCCGACGCCGCGGTGGATGCGGGCGCCCGGCGAGTGCCCGGGCATGTTCGCCCTCGAGTCGGCGATGGACGAGCTCGCGGTGCTGCTCGACATCGACCCAGTCGAGCTCCGGGTTCGCAACGACACTCAGACCGACCCGGAGTCGGGCCTGCCGTACAGCAGCCGGCACCTGGTCGAGTGCCTGCGCCGCGGTGCGGAGCGCTTCGGCTGGGGTGGGCGTGACCCCCGCCCGGGAGTGCGCCGCGAGGGCCGCTGGCTGGTCGGCACCGGCGTGGCGGCGTCGACATACCCGGTCTACGTCGGTGCGGCGGGGGCGACTGTCCGCGCGACGCCGGCCGGGCGCTTCGAGGTGGGCGTCAACGCCACCGACATCGGCACCGGTGCGCGCACGGCGATGCTGCAGCTGGCTGCGGATGCGCTCGCGGTACCCATCGACCTCGTTGAGGTCAGCATCGCCGACAGTGACCTGCCGAAGGCGCGCGGCGCCGGCGGCTCTGCGGGCACCAGCTCGTGGGGCTGGGCCGTCACCAAGGCCTGCCGGCAGCTCAAGGCGCAGATCGTCGACGGCATCAGCCCTGGCGGGGTCGAGGTGACGGCCGACACCGAGGCGGAGACTGGCGCAAGCAAGTCGACGAAGCAGTCGGCGTTCGGGGCGCAGTTCGTCGAGGTCCGCGTCGACCTCGACTCCGGCATGGTGCGGGTGGCGCGGATGCTGGGCGTGTTCGCGGTTGGCGCCATCGTCAACCCGCAGACGGCCCGCTCCCAGCTGATCGGTGGCATGACCATGGGGCTATCGATGGCGCTGCACGAGGAGGGCCAGCTCGACATCGAGTTCGGCGACTACGCCAACCACGACTTCGCCGGCTACCACGTCGCCACCTGCGCCGATGTCGAGAGCATCGACGCCGAGTGGCTCGACGAGCACGACAGTGAGGTCAACCCGATGGGCACCAAGGGGATCGGCGAGATCGGCATCGTCGGGACGGCAGCCGCGCTCGCCAGCGCGGTGTGGCACGCCACCGGCATCCGGGTGCGTGATCTGCCGATCCAGCCCGACAAGCTGCTGGCGGAGCTGCCCGAGCGGTAGCCCCAGGGTTGAGCCGTCAAGAGGTCAGACCGGTCGACTGCCCGAGCCCAGGCGCCCGACGATGTTGAGTCGCACGTAGTCGATGACGGGTTCGGGCATGGCGGCCGCAACAGCTTCGACGAAGGGGCGACGGCGGTCCGTGGGCAGGGTGGCCAGGTGCTCGCGCAGGCACACGGCTTCGAGGAAGTCCAGCAGCGCGTCGGGTGCGAAGAGTGTCGGCTCGTCGTTGGTCCAGACCTGGACGTCGACGAACCCGGTGGCGGCAAGGCGCCGAAGGGTGGCCTCCGGCGAGGCGTAGTGCCAGGTGCCGGCGCGCTCCACGCCGACGGAGCGCACTGCGTCCAGCAGGCGGGCGATGTTGCCCTCCGCGCCGCACTGCGCCACCAGTTGGCCGCCGGGGCGTAGCACTGACGCGAGGCCCTCAAACAGCCGGTCGTGGTCGGTGACCCAGTGGAACGTGGCGGTGGAGAACACGGCGTCCACCGGCGCATCGTGTCCGAGCACGTCCGGATGCAGGTCGAGCAGGTCGGTCTTGACGAAGCTCACTTCGCACGGGCCGGCCGACAGCCGTCCGCGGGCCTGCTCGAGCATCGCCTGGGAAGCGTCGAGGGCAACCACGCGACCTCGGGGCAGCTGCGCGCACAGGAGCTGGGTCACCCGGCCGGTGCCGCAGCCGGCGTCGAGGACGGTCTCGTCCCCGGTGAGGGCGAGCCGGTCCAACACCGCCTCACCCCAGCGCGCCTGCGGGTCGGCCACCCGGTCGTAGGTGGAGGCGTCCCACTCTCGAACCTGCCCGCCACTCGCACCACGCGCGTCCTGGTCCACGGCGCCACGCTAGGCGACCCGCGGACAGCGCTCGTCGGTGCACGCTGCCGCGTGCGCGGACACTGCAACGCATGGCTGTCGACCGGCGTCAGGCGCTGCTGGAGCGAGTGGTCGACCACTGGACTGCGACGTCGAGGACTGACATGTCGCTGCGTGCTCTTGCTGCCGAGGTCGGGACGAGCCACCGCATGCTGCTCTACCACTTCGGCTCCTACCAGGGTCTGATAGCGGCCGCGGTCGACGAGGTCGAGCACCGCCAGCGCAGACACCTGCAGCAGCTCGACGCGAGCAGTGACGGCGCGAAGGCGGTGCCGCTCGACGAGTTGTCGCACGCGCTGTGGGAGCATCTCGCATCCGACGAGCTGCGCCCCCTCGAGCGGCTGTTCTTCGGCCTGTACGCACGGCTGCTCGAGCAGGGCCGCGAGGACCAGGCCGCCCGACTTGTCGCCAGCTGGATCGAGCCGGTTCAGGCGCTGCTCGTCGCGCATGGAGTCCCGCCCGACCAGGCAGCGGCGCAGGCCCGCCTCGGTCTTGCCGTCACCCGAGGGTTGCTGCTCGACCTGCTAGCCACCGGGGACCGGCCGGGGACCGATGCCGCCCACCGCGCCTACGTCGATTCCCTCTTTCGCTGATCTGTACCGATTGGTACATTGAGGCGTGGCGACCTACACCCACGAACTGGCGATCGGCGCTCCCCCCGAGCAGGTCTGGGCGGTGCTGAGCGATGTCGAGCGCTGGCCGCTGTGGACGGCATCGATGACCTCGGTCAAGCTGGTAGGACCAGGCCCGCTGGCAGTCGGTGTCGCGGTGCGCGTGCACCAACCGCGGCTGCCGGCGCTGACCTGGACGGTCGACGAGCTGGTGCCGGGACGGCTGTTCACCTGGAGCTCCCGCAGCGCTGGAACCGCCTCGCGGGCCGAGCACGAGGTGGTCCCATCAGCGGGTGGTTGCCGGGTGACGCTCACGCTGGTGCAGTCAGGACCGCTGGCCGGCGTCGCCGCGCTCGGGTACGGCCGACTGACCCGCCGCTACCTGCGAATGGAGCTCGAGGGCCTGCGGAGCCAAGTCAGCGGTACTCACGCCATCCCGTAGCACCTCAAGGTCTGCACGTGCGCCGGGACCCGATGGAGCAGCGACCCTTCGCTTCGGAGGGCCATGATGAGAACAGGCCCTCCGGTGGGCCGGTCGGTGCAGGCCGCTCGCAGCGGGCGCTGTGTAAGCCGGCATCGGTCGCGAGGTCACGACGGGAAGGCCGCCATGGGCTACGTACGTCGTTCGGAGCCGACGCCGGCGCCGGCGCCGGCGCCGGTGAAGCCCACCCGAGTGTCGTCTGCGCGGCGCCGCCCGCGCCCCCGCCGCATCGGCAGGCAGTTCGGGTGGGGCCTGACGACAGCGGTGCTCATTGTCGTTGCCCTGGCCGGCGCGATCATCGGCCTCGGCGCCGTGCTTGTCGTCAACACCCTCAACACGTCGGCCTTCGGGGTGTGCGTCAAGGTCGGGCTGTACGGGTCGGCGCCGCTGGTGGCACTGTTCGCGGCCATCTACGCGGTCACCATCCGCCGCGGCCGCCCCTTCGCCATCGGAGCTCTCATCGGCGCCCTGCTGCTGGCCCCGGTGGGAGTCATCGTCGCCGGCTACGTCGGCACCCTGTCCGACATCTGAGCGGTCCGGCGAGCGTCAGCTGCCCCTCGTGGTCCAGCCGGCGCCCTGCGCCCATCAGTGGGTGGGAGGTGGTCCCAGGATCTCGACCCCGTGAACGAGGGAGGGTTCCATCAGCATGTCGGGAGTCAGCTTCCACCCCGCCGGCTTCGGCATCGACAAATCGTGCCCAGCCTGCCGGAACAAGCCCTCGAGACCAGCGGGCGTGGCAAGCGTCAGCATCTGGGCATCGCTGGTGATGCGGTATGCGTGCGGAACGCCGCGCGGGAGGAACGCGACGCCGCCCTCGTCGACCGTGTACCGCTCCTCGCCGAAGTAGAGGACCGCGCTTCCCTTGAGCAGCACGAACATCTCATCCTCGCGCGTGTGCACGTGCATCGGCGAGGCCGATCCCGCATGAGGAGTGGACTCCAGCAGCATCAACTGGCCGTCGGTCGTGGCAGCATCCAGCAACACCTTCACCGGATGGCCGCTGAGCCACTCCAGCTGTTGGACCTGCTGCCCACCCGTGACGTGCGCACCTGTCATGAGCCCTCCTTGTTGGGGCATGACACCACACCCCGCGGTTGCGACCGCTCCCCCCGTGACCCGGGAGAGTGTCGAGCGTGCGGATGAGAGCCCCGTTGGTGCCCGAGTCGCTGCGCTGGGACCACAACGCGCACTACCACGACTACGTGATGCGCCAGGTGCACCGCCGGCGGAAGCACTCGCTGAGCCGGGTGCTGGACGTCGGGTGCGGCAGCGGCGCTCTCGCGCGGCGGCTGGCCGCTGAAGCCGGGAGGTCGACGCCGTCGACGTATCGGCCGCCATGATCGAGGCCGCCCGTTCGGCCAGCGAGAACCTGGTCAACGTCCGGTGGATCCTGGGCGATGTGCTCACCCTGGACCTCGGGGCTGACCGGTATGACGCGGTTACGGCGATGGCAAGCCTGCACCACCTACCGCTCGACGCCGGCCTGCAGCGGCTCGCCGCTCTCGTGGCACCCGGTGGGGTACTCGTCGTCATCGGCCTCGCCCGGCCCGAGTCGGCGGCGGATCGGGTGCTGCGGGTCGCCTCCGCTGTCCTCAGCGCGGGGGTCGGGTTGATGCAGACGGCGAGCCGCCGCATCTCGCCGGACAGCGTGATGCCGGTCCGCGACCCGGCTGCGACGCTGCAGGACATCCGCGCCGCAGCGGCGCGACACCTGCCCGGCTCGACTGTGCGCCGGTTGCTCTTCTCCCGCTACTCGCTGGTCTGGCGCCGGCTGGCCTCAGCCTGAGGCGTCTCGTGCTGCTCGGGCTCCTACCGGAGCGCGGCTGTAGGCACCGCGATCTCCGCCCGCTGGGTGGGCAGCGCGAGCCGGGGGACGACCCGGGAGAGCAGCGCGTTGGCCGCCGCGGCGACGGCGTCCCTGCGGTAGGTCAGCGCGTACTCGAACGTCCGCTCCAGGTCGGGTCCGGTGTCGCCGAGGTCGCGGGCGAGCAGCGCGGCAGCGAAGTGCGGCCCGATAACTGCAACATCCCACTCGCTGCAGATGGGGTCCGCGGGCAGCAGCGACGCCCCTCGCAGCCCGGGGAGCGGCTCCACCGGGAGGCCGGCTCCCAGGACGCACACGAAGGCTGTCCGATCCACCAGCTCGCGGTAGCGCCGAACGGTTGACGCTGTGAAGTGCCGTGCCTCCTGGAAGGTCGAGGTAACAACGCATGTCTCGCCCTGCCGCATCGCCTCCCGCTCGAGCTGCTTGCTCAGCTCAATCAGCAGCGCCTTCGGCGCGCGGCGCAGCACGGCGGTGTCGGGCAGGCAGGCGAACGGCGAGCCGCCTAGCGCGGAAGCTGCAGCGGCGGAGGGCAGCGGCAGCTCACCGGTCTCGTACTGCGTCGCGGCACCGGCAGCGGGACGACCGAGCAACCAGCCCTGCCCCAGGCGCGCGCCTAGCCCTCTTGCGAGCCGCAGGTGGCGCTGGTCCTCGATGCCCTCGGCCAGCACGATGGCGCCGCTGCGTTCGGCGTAGGCGTTGACGGCATTCATGATCTCTGCGACGGAGGAGTCCGGGCGCTGCTGCACCAGCTGCAGGTCCAGCTTGACGACGTCGGGGCGCAGCAGCGGCATGAACGCGAGCGACATCGGGTCGGCGCCGACGTCGTCCAGCGCCACGGCCCACCCGTAGGAGCGGACCCGCTCCACTGTGCGGAGCAGGTCGGCCGGCCGGGTCGCGAGCGCTCGTTCGGTGATCTCCATGACGATGTGCAGTTCGCCGGGTGCATCCGCCGCGATCGCGAGCAGGTCATCCAGCGGTGCACTGTCGAGGACCTCGGGCTCGACGTTGACGAACAGGGTCATGGGAGCCAGGAGCCCCGCTCGGACTGCTCCGCGTAGGGCAGCAGTTCGGCACGCGGCATCGAGCTCGGCCAGGCACCCGTCGGCGCGGGCGGCCGCGAACAGGCGGTCAGGGCTCTCCAGGGGTCCCGCCGGCCCTCGGGCGAGCGCTTCGTACGCCACAACCCTGCCGGTGTCGAGGTCGACGATCGGCTGGAAAACGCTGTGGATCGCCCCGTGGGACATGACCTCGGAGACCGACTGCATGCGGAAGGTTCGACGCCTGCCGGCCAGTTCTGTAGGCGGCTGCAGCCCTAAAGGGCTGCTATCCCTTGGTACCGACCTCGGCTGCGACGTCGGGCACGTGCCGCTGCGCGGACGACGGCGGCCGCTCGTAGCCCGGGTCCTCCTGCCGCGGCGGCAGGCTCACGCGCTCGTCCTCCTGAACGTCGTAGGGCAGCTGTGCCAGCAGGTGGGAGATGCAGTTGATCCGCGCCCGGCGCTTGTCGTCGGCCTCGACGACCCACCAGGGCGTGTCCGGTAGGTCGGTCGCGGCGAACATCGCGTCTTTCGCCTTCGAGTAGTCGACCCAGTGGGTGCGGGACGCGAGGTCCATCGGGGAGAGCTTCCACTGCTTGAGCGGGTCGTCGATCCGGGCCCGGAACCGCCGCTCCTGCTCGTCGTCGCTGACCGAGAACCAGTACTTGAGCAGGACGATGCCGTCCTCGAGAAGCAGCCGCTCGAGCACCGGCGCCTGCTTGAGGAACAGCCGGTACTCCTCGTCGGTGCAAAAGCCCATGACCCGCTCGACCCCGGAACGGTTGTACCAGCTGCGGTCGAACAGCACGACTTCCCCGCGGGCCGGCAGGTGCTCGATGTAGCGCTCGAAGTACCACTGGCCCTGCTCGCGCTCGCTCGGCGCGGGCAGGGCAGCCACCCGGACGACGCGGGGGCTCAGGTTCTCGGTGATGCGCTTGATGACACCGCCCTTGCCGGCGGCGTCACGGCCCTCGAACAGCACGGCGACGCGCGCGCCCGAACGCATCACCCAGTCCTTCATCCGGGTCAGCTCGAGCTGCAGGCGCTCCATTTCGGCCTCGTAAGCCTCGCGCGGGACCTTCGCCGGCTTGCCCGCCTTCGCCGGCGTCGGGGCCTTCGCCGCCTTCGCTGCCTTAGCTGCCTTGACCGAGGCTGCCTTGGCCGCCTTGGCCGAGGCCGCATGCGACTTGGCGCCGGCCTTGGGCGCCGCTTTCGTCACCGTGCTCACGTGGCCTCCTCCGGTGAAACGGCCCTGACCTACCCCTGGCCGGAGAGACGAACCAGGGCCATCGGCGAGCTGCTGGCTGACGGTGGTCCTGCAGAGCCCCGGCAGGTGACTCCGCTTGCCCACGTGAGGTGCGGGCGATCATGCTGGGGTGTGGCCCGCGCCACTGCCCCCGCCCGGTGAATCAAGGAGGATCCCACGGTGCAGCGACTCAGCCCTCTCGACGCCTCGTTTCTGCACATCGAGGACGGCTCGAGCCCGATGCACATCGCCTCGACCGCGATCTTCGAGGGGCCGCCTCCGGACCACCAGGCGATGATGCGCATGGTGGCGTCGAAGCTGCCGCTGGTGCCCCGGTACCGGCAGAAGGTGCGCTTCGTCCCGCTCGAGCTCGGCCGGCCCGTCTGGGTCGACGACAACCATTTCAACCTCGAGTACCACGTCCGGCACACGGGCCTGCCCTCGCCGGGCAGTGACGAGCAGCTGCGCAACCTGGTCGGCCGGATCATGAGCCAGATGCTCGACCGGAGCAAGCCGCTCTGGGAGATGTGGGTCATCGAGGGCCTCGAAGGGGGCCACTGGGCACTGATCTCCAAGAGCCACCACGCCATGGTCGACGGCCTGTCCGGCACCGACCTGCTGGCCGTCATGCTCGACACCTCACCGGATGCCGACCACGGCGACCCTCCGCCGTGGCGACCCGACCCGGACCTCTCGGAGGCCGAGTTCATCGGAGCCGCGATAGCGGAGCGCCTGTTCAGCCCGTACGAGGCCTTTCGGGCCGCCCGCGCGCTGGTGACCCGCCCACGCCGGCTGATGTCGGAGATCGCGACGACGACACGGGGCCTGTCGTCCATGCGCAGCCTCGTCCGCCCGACCGCACCGACTTCGCTGAACGGCCCGATCGGCCCCCACCGGCGCTACACCTGGTCGCGCGGCAGCGTCTCCGACGTCAAGGAGATCCGGGCTGCACTGGGGGGCACGCTCAACGACGTCGTCCTTGCCGCCATCACGCAGGGCTTCCGCGAGCTGCTGCAGAGCCGCGGCGAGCAGGTTAACGGCCGGACCGTCCGCACCCTGGTGCCGGTGTCCGTGCGCAAGGCCGACCAGCGGGGCAGTTACGACAATCGGGTGTCGGCGATGTACGCCGAGCTGCCGGTGGGTCTCGAGGACCCCGTCGAGCGGCTCAACAGCATCAGTACGCAGCTCAAGGGCCTCAAGGAGTCGCAGCAGGCGCTGGCGGGGGAGACGCTGACCTCGCTCGCCGGCTTCGCCCCGCCGGTGCTGCTGTCGGCCGGGACCCGGGTGGCGATGCGCATCCCCCAGCGCAACCTCAACACGGTCACGACCAACGTGCCGGGACCGCGGGTGCAGCTCTACGCGCTCGGTCGCAAGATGCTGGAGGCGTTCCCCTACGTTCCGCTCGCCGGCCACGTCCGGGTAGGGATCGCGATCTTCTCCTACCTCGACAGCCTGAACTTCGGGGTCACCGGCGACTACGACAGCAACCCCGACCTCGACGTCCTGCCACGAGGCATCTGCGCCGGGCTGGCTGACCTGAAGAAGGCTGCGGAGGCGACGACGTAGCCGGTCCAGGGCTGGGGCTGTGCAGCTCCGCGTCGCTAGCCCATCTGCGCGACGCGCGCGGCCATTTCTGACCCTGAGGTGCGGCTCATCACACGGAGGGGTTACCGTCACACAGCGACCCTCCAGCGACGGGGGCCGTCAGAGCTGTCACGCAAAGGAGCGGTACATGCAGAAAGAGGTCGTCGGCGGCAGGGATGCTGCTGAGACGTCGGGCGCTACCCGGGCAGGCGGCGGAGGTCGCCAGGCCCAGGCTGGCGGTCTGAGCCGGCTCTGGAAGCGCCAGCTTCCGCACTACCCCGACAACGGGCCCCGCTCCGTCTATCTGGCGATCACCGTCCTCGCCACGGTCATCTTGTACTACGAGCTCTACATCGCTGGCGCCGTGGCCACGGAGATCATCCACGACTTCAAGATGTCGTTCACGTACTTCGTGTTCATCTCGGTCATCGGCAACGCGATTGGCGCCTTCGCGTCGCTGCTGGCCGGGCTGGCTGACCGCTGGGGCCGGGCGAACCTGGTCACCTACGGCCTGCTGATTACCGGCCTGCTCATCGCCTTCGGCCTGCCCAACGCTGGCACCAAGCTGCAGTACCTGATCATGTTCGCCATGGTGAGCTTCGTCGAGGGCGTCGTTCTCGTCGCCACCCCGGCGCTCATCCGTGACTTCTCGCCGCAGGTCGGCCGCGGCGCCGCCATGGGCTTCTGGACCCTGGGTCCGGTGCTCGGCAGCCTCGTCGTCACCCTCGTGTCGAGCCACACTCTCAACGCCCACCCGGACTGGCAGTTCCAGTTCTACGTCTGCGGCATCGCCGGTCTGGTCGTCTTCCTCATCGCCCTCGTAGGGCTGAGGGAGCTGTCGCCGGGGATCCGTGACCAGCTGATGGTCAGCATGCGTGACAAGGCGCTGATCGAGGCGCGCGCAGCGGGCATCAACCCCGAGGCTGCGATGAAGGGCCACTGGGGGCAGATGCTGAAGCTCGACGTCATCGGCTCGGCGTTCGCTATCAGCGTGTTCCTGCTCTTCTACTACATCGCTGTCGGCTTCTTCGTGATCTACTTCGCGACGGTCTTCGGCTACACGCCGCAGCGGGCCAACGGCTTGGCCAACTGGTACTGGGCGTCCAATGCCATCGCTCTGGTCGTCACCGGCCTGCTGTCGGACAAGATGCGGGTGCGCAAGCCCTTCATGATCGTCGGCTCGATCATCAGCCTCATCGGCGTCGGCCTGTTCGCTAAGGCAGCCACCGCCACGACGCAGCCCGGCTACTACACCTTCGTGGCGTACCTCATCCTGGGGGCGGTCGGCGGCGGCATCGCCTACTGCGCGTGGATGGCGAGCTTCACCGAGACGGTCGAGAAGCACAACCCGGCAGCGACAGCGACCGGCCTTGCCGTATGGGGCTGGATCATCCGCGCCGTCGTCACGGCCTCACTCGCGATCTTCACGCTGGTGGTGCCCGCGACCTCGACGCTGTTCGACAAGGGGACGACGGTCCAGGCGATCGCCACCGCGCACCCCAAGGAGATCGCGATCCTCGGGGCGCTCGACCCGGCGACCTCGTCGGCGCTCGGCAAGAACGCCGGTGACCCGGTGGCGCTGCCCAAGGC
>JAABUM010002020.1_pt1 | contig 21431 bp, 23 predicted proteins | sample 5559161 | NCBI WGS metagenome assembly JAABUM01 (sample SAMN10711868, study PRJNA513369) | rock metagenome | isolation source: Antarctica rocks | place: Antarctica: Victoria Land, Siegfried Peak nord
CTATACGCACGATCGTCTCCTCGGTGGGGTCACCATTGAGGACGTGATGACCTCCTTGTTTGCCAAGCACCAGGGCATCGTGCCAACGTGATCAACCAATGCCTTTCAAATCACAACAGTCGAGTTAGATGTATAGGCCTACTAACACCTATCGGCGCTTTCGACAGCAGACGCACGACATGATGAACTTCACGGTAGTAGTGTGCTATGCGGTACCTTCACTTAAAACCCAGGTTAAGGTTATTGATGCAGGCATTGCTGGACCAGATTTACCACGCCCCGATTTTTTCACGACTGATACAAGAACGCCTCATCAAGTTCGAGAACTTACGTTGGATTATAAGTCTACGTTAGCATCAAACATGCTAATTAGCAGTTTTAGTTATTTCGAAGCCTATGTCATCGGTGTCATCAAAGAGATGATCGATTTCCATGGAGGGAATGATTTGTTTATCCAGCTTGCAGAGCGCCGCTCAAGCCAATTTATGACGACACCTCACCTTAGCGGAAAGGTTAAATTACATAAGCGGAAGCTGCAGGATAGAATTGATAAGCACAAACAGGACAAATATCGTAAGTACTCCCGAGAACTCGAGGCAGTCGGTTACAGGTTTCCTAGCGAACTTTTATCATCATATGGGGTCCGTATGCTCATAAGCAAGACACATAATCTTAGATCTGTCGACATTCCCGATATTCTTCAACACGGACTGCACATGAAACTTTCTCCCGAAAGGCTAAAAAAATTTGATAATATTCGTAGGACTAGAAATGATATCGCTCATGGAAAAAGGATTACTGTTTTACTAAAAGATGCGATGAACGACACCAATTTTTTGAACGAGTTTGGTAAAGACATTGATGAGCACTTGACTGAGCACTTTTTCGTAATAGAAAAGTATATTTGACGCTTCTGATAAATAGGCCCTTTTTACCCTCATAACAGCTATAAATGACGCGGCCTCCTGTGTCTGTAGTCGCCGTGGTTTGCCATTGGGGGTCACCTCCCCGGAAAAGCGTGGAGCCAACCGCACGGCTCTAACCCGCCATATCGCGCTGTTTACCAAAAGGCATTTAGTGGTCCATCCGGCAAATCACCATCACTTTTGGAGCCATATTTTTCGCTGAGGTCTGCTCGTCCCCACGCTTGAACTGTGGCGACGTGGCCCAGCAGCGACGCGAAATGGCACAGTAGGGACTTACCCGATGGACCACTTAGGACATGCCAACATCGGCACCACGCAGGTCTATGTCCATTGGAGTAACGAGCGCGTCAAAGAGGCGCTCAAGAACTGGTAGCGCCTGAGAAAAAGGAGCGCGACACGATGATCGAGTTAGTTGAAGAGGATGGCAGGACGCTGGTAGTGATGACGTGCCACCACTGCGGGCAGCGCATCCAGGACTATAAAGACGGCCTCTACTTTTGGGAAACAGACGCGGCTGTGCAGCCCACGTCGCCACCCATGTTCGCGCACGAAAGGTGCCACCCTGGCATCCACGACCGGCGTCTGACCGAAGGGGGCGTGGATGCCGCTGGTGGACTTCTTCGTGTTCCTGACCAGCAGTCTCAACCTATCCCCGGCCACCATCTCGACACGGACGCGACAGCTTAAAGAGTTCGGCTTATGAGGGACAACGTGACGACGCGCCGGCCTCAGCGGAGGCTGGGACCATTTTCGTCGCGGCCCTGGAAAGAGGCGGCGCGACTTCTCCCCCCTAATAAGCGGATATGCGCCCTTTTGTTAAGGGAGAATGGTTGGGAATGGGAAGAAAGTTATCCACTTTTCGCCCCGGCGTATTCATTGCGCGAAGGCCGACACATGTACGACACTATCAAAAGGCGCGCGTAAGCTCCCGCCTCGCTCTGTCGGGGGGCCGCTTAGACGGGTAGGCTCCCGGACCGGGCTCCTATCTCGACCGGCTGGCTGGTCGAGCGACAATAACTATCGCACCCGAGGGAGGGCACGAAAGTCGGCAACGAGTCTATTATAGATCAATTACACGGATGACGTTGCCGCTTCGGGTGCCGCGCCGTCCGGGCGGATCGGGCTGCGGGCTACGGCCTCGTCGGCGATCTCCCGCGGCGTGAGCGGACCGCCTGCTGCGGCAAGCACCCACACGGCGGCCGCGATGTAGTGGCCCGGCTCCCGGCTCCCGGTGCTCGTATGGTGCGCACTGTGAGGAGCGACCACTCATTCCTCGCCCGTCTCCGGTGCCTCCTGCTTGCGGGCATGGTACACCGTGACGTCGAGCGGCTCCGGCAGGGGGGTCAGCTCCGGCCGGGCAGCCCGCGCGGTGTCCAGCAGCATGAGAGCGTCGTAGTGCTCCAGGATGGCGCGAATGGACGGCCAGGCGCCCGCGTCGAAGCCCCCGAACTCGGCCAGCAATGCCAGCCCCGCCGGCGACGCGCCCGCCCGCTGCGTCACCTCCGCAGCCGGTGGTGCCGTGGCCGCCACGATCCCCATGGCCGCGTCGACGGCCCGTTGGTCCTGACGGCGTTGCAGGACCATGTGACCCTCCAATATCCCCAGCATGTGCGCCCACTCCTCGGGGCCGAACTCGCGCCCCTCGCCGACGATGAGGCGCACCAGCGGGCTTCCCAGGGCGCAGTCATGCGCGGCCTTGGTGCCGCGTCCCGGCCCGGCATCGCGCCCGGTCCTATCCATCGTGTCTCATCTCCTATGCAGTGCAGACGCGGTTATGCGTCGCCCTCCCGCCCTGCTACAGGGGCGTCGGGGGTCGTCGAGGTCTTCGGCTTGTTCTTCGCCCCCTTGGGCCGGCCCTGCTGCCCCAGGTGGTTGCGCCGGTACGCCTCGATGCTCGGCTCGGGCACCATGTTCAGGCGCGGGTTGACCGGCACGGAGGTCAGCGTGCCCCGGCTGATCGCGTACTTGACGCCCGCTTGCGTGATGCCTAGTGCCGTGGCCGCCTCGGCCGTGGTGTAATGTGTGATGCCGTCGATGACTAGCGGCACGCGGCCCCTCCCCCTTGTGGTATCCCTCGTATGGTACCGCGTCGGGCGGGGCAACTCCTGGGGCTTGCGCACACGGCGCCGGCCGTCGCCGGCGTTCATCCTCATCATCGGTCGATCCTCCTGGTGAAACGGCCGGCCGGGGCGTTCATCCCGGCCGGCATTGTCCTATCGGTCGCGCTAGGCCCGCGCGTGGGCGTCGAGCCAGCGGCTCCCCTCGTCGGCCAGGCTATCCCCGGCCATGAGGGTCAGCGCCTGGGCCGCCGCGTCGTCGATGATGGCGACGCGCCAGCGGACATACGCCTCGAAGTGCGCCTCGTCCTCGCCCTCGCGCTCGTCGAGATCGTCCCAGCGGTTGAGGTGGTCGATCACGGCGCTTACCGCCCGGTCGATCACCTCAAAGAGGGTCGTCGGGGCCGCGTTGAACGGGCAGGGCTGCGCCTCCTGCTGCGCCTCGGGCGCGTCTTGCGCCTCCTGCGTGTCCCGCCCCGACTGCAAGACTATCATCTGGTTCATGCCCATGGGTGCTCTCTCCTCTACGGTAGGGTGGGCCGGCGCGCGTGGGGGAAGCGCGCCGGCCCTCGTGTGAGTTAGAAGGGGATCGCGTCGTCGAGGCCGACGCCGGCGCTGATGGCAATGGCGCGCTTGGTGGGCGGCTCCTGCGTGCGCGCATACGGACGGTGGCGCCGGAGCGCGTCCCGCCACAAGTGCTCTAGCTCCGTGTGGTGCCCGTCGCACAGGCCGCACGTATCGGGGCTGACCTGCCAGCCGTCGATGTGGTGCCGCGCGGTCGCCGGGGCGGTGCAGCCGAGCCACGCGCACACGCCGAGGGTCGGCGTCACCTTGCGCGTCTGGGCGCGGGCCTGGTCGCCGGCCTTGTTACGCCCCAAGACCGGATCGCGCCCGAACTTGGCGCGGTAGGAGGGGGCCAGCTTCGCTAGCAGGTACTCGCCCCAACCCGCCTCGATAGCGCGGGCGAACCCGACCGCGCCGATCTTGCTGTAGTGCGCGCGCCCGTAGCGGGCGAACGTCGCCTGCCCTCCCAGCCGCCCGCGCTCCTGGGGGGTGAGCGCGCGGGGCGTCCCGCCTGGCGCGGGGACCGCCGGGGTGTAGGTATCCTGGGCCTGTTGTGCTACCATGACATAGAACTCCCTCGTAGGGGGTCTCACCAGGCGGGTCGCCCAAAAGCTTTCTGAGGGCTGGCGACCCGCCTTTTTTTTATTCCCTACACCCTAATTATACTATCTACATAGTGACAATATCAAGGGGAAAAGGGCCTAAAGTAGGGGCAAAATAGGTACATGTTCATTCGGCCAACACCCCTATAAAGCGAACGCCTTTCAGGGTGCGGAACTGTGCGGTTGTCGTGGCGTCGCGCGTAAAAGCAGCGATCTCGCCGGCGTCGCGGGGGTGCGAGCCGAATAAGCATCAGTCGAGAGAGCAGGGGTAAAGAGGCACGAGGAGGAGGCACGCCGTTGCTGTCTTTTCTCCGCGCGCGGCAGCGCGTGCCCTGTGTGGCGTGCGTCACCTCAAGGACACGCGGCGCGGTTCTCTCGACACAGGGCCGCGCAGGGCCGCAGGAGAAAAGGTGGTTGTGGATGCGCGGAGGTTATACTGCCATTGATCCTAAATAGGGGCGCTTGTGTATTAGAGATATATGGATGGCTGTTAGTGCATAATATCTCTTGTGGTGGCGTAGCCTCGTAGCTGCTTTTCTCCGTGCGCCACGGCGGGCGCTTTGTGTATCAAGGCGGCGCTACCCGCATTACACCTATACTTACGAGAGTAGTGTTCTTGGCTGATCAGATATTGGCAACGTGAGACTCTTTAGGAGCGTTCGTTAGTGTGGCCCGATCAAAGTAGCATTGATAGCAATGATGCCTCAGTAAGGGCGGCAAACATAATTGCCCACTCAGATGTGATAGATCTTATGATCGAAAACATCGCGCATATCCGCACTACTCTTCTAACATTCGAGCAGCGAGGCGCGCGTCTTAACAACGCCGAAATATGGATTCTAAAGTTTTTAGCTCACGGCTTTTGCTCTCTAAAATGTAGCTGTGATCTTATTGCAAGTGGATACTATGCTCAAGGACTATCTCTTTTGCGTGGAGTCCTTGAAGACTGGAGCGTTGTGACACACCTAGTGCATCAGCCTGCGATGGAACGGATGATAGAAGTTGCACAGTGGGATAGACGTTTCCTCGTCGACTTAGATAAGTTTCTAGAGGATGCTTTCAAGGCGGGGAACTTACGATCCAAGCTTGATAACAAAGCTCAGCAAGAGGGCAATCAAGCATTGCATGATTTGCTCGATGATATAAGAAATACTGTCAATGCTCTTAATGCATTTACCCACACCTCTATTGCGGCCGTGACATTTGGATGTGATGAAACGCGTATTCACGTAGAAGGTTTCATCAGCGACGGACATTTTCGGTATGCAGCGGCCCAATATCTCGCAGTTACCTATCGTTTTACAGAGTCCCTACTTTATCTACGCGAAGTATTTGACGAAGAATGGGAGAGCCAAACCCGGTCGTATTTAGACAGGATTTGGCAGACATTTGTAGTTGTCAGTAGCGCAGCTACTAACTCGCTAATGGATTAATGGTAAAAGGGGCAGGCAATTCTCTTCTGATACCTGCCCCTCTCAGTTAGAACCAGCGATCCCGTTCGCGGTTGGCGCTGCGGGTCGCCTCGCCCCGCGCGCGCTCCACGTCGGGGTCCATGAGCACGTAGCGCGTCGTGCGCTCCGCGTAGTCGTAGACATGGCCCTGCTTGCGCTCGTCGATCCGGGGGCTGCCCTCCTGGATCGCCCGCATCAGGTCCTCCTTGTCGGCCTCGGGGTGCGCCCGCGCCAGGTCGCGCGTCACCATCCAGTCGAGCCGGTGCAGGTCCGTCAGCGCGGCATTGGGGTACCGCTCCAAGAGCCGCCGCGCCCGATGCGCGTACTTGCGACCCAGGGGCGACATAGGGCCGGCCCTGCTGGGGGCCGGGAGAAAGCGGCCCGCCCCGCGCGGCCTGGTCGCGCGATGGCTCCATGCCGTCGCGCGCTCCTGCCACAACTGGCCCCCGCAAACGTGGGCGATCTTTTACTAATCGATATCCTTGCAACGGTCCTACCCGAAGGCAACGGGTAACGCTCGCAACCCACGGAGATCTTTGTTATCGCGCCATTCCAGCGATTCCGCCTCTAACCGTAGATTGGGCAAACGCCGCAGCATCGTCCCGATGGCAATCTGCCCTTCCAGCCGGGCGAGCGCGGCTCCGAGACAGAAGTGGGCGCTGTGCGAGAACGACAGGTGGTGATTCTCCTGTCGGCCGACATCGAAGCGGTCGGGCGCGGCGAACTGCGCCGGGTCGCGATTGGCCGCCCCCAGGAAGAGCACGACCCTTTGTCCGACGCCGACCCGCTTCCCGCCAATCTCCACGTCCTCTTTCGTTATGCGCGCCGTCAACTGCACGGGGCTATCGTAGCGCAGCATCTCCTCGACCGCACTCTCGATGAGCATCGGGTCGTCGCGCAATCGCTCGCGCTGATCGGGGTGACGCAGGAACGCGAGCAGGCCATTGCCGATTAGGTTCGTCGTTGTCTCATTCCCCGCGAAAAGCAGGCCGGCGCAGCTGATCACCACGTCCGCCTCGCTCAGCGCGTCGTCCCCCTCACTCGCCGCTATGAGCGCCTGCATGAGGCCGTCGCGCAGATCCGCGCGGCGGTGAGTAACGAGACCGGCCATGTAGCCCAGCAAGGGCGCGGCCGCCCGCATCGCCTGTGCGCCGTGCTCCGGCCGGCCGTGACTGGGGTCAAGCGAGGTGGCCATGTCGTCGGACCATGCCTTAAATTGGGCGTGGTCTTCCAGCGGCACCCCTAGTAATTCGGCGATCACGCCAACGGACAACGGTGAAGCCAAAGCGCCGATCACCTCCATCCGTCCGTTTCTCTCAGCCGCATCCAACAGGCCGTCCACAAGTCGCTGGATGCGCGGGCGCAATTCCTCCACGACACGCGGTGTGAAGGCTTTAACCACCAGCGCGCGAAGTCTTGTATGGTCCGGGGGGTCAAGGAACAAGAGCGATTGGGCGTAAGCACGGGGGACGGCGCGCGCGGGCTCCCACGCCCCCTCTAAGCGTCGGCTCGGCTGCTTCTTGGAGAGACGCTGCGCCGACAGGCGCGCATCGCTCAGGGCGGACTTAACATCCGCGTAGCTAGTCAACGCCCACCCCTGCCACGATTCATCCCAATGCACGGGGTCTAGGGTCCGAAGCTGCCGGTAGAACGGATAGGGATCGGCCAACACCGCGGGCTCGAACAACGTAGAAAGGCTCAGGGCTACCTCACGCTCCATCGTCATAATTCCCCGCGCTCTGTCGTCACGGTAGGCCTTTTCTCCAAGGTGCCCGCCTCTGACGTCCGACGCCCCAGGCGGGCGCGGACAGCAGCAGGCGACGGCCTTTTGCTCGCGTTCGCTCCATCCACAATGTTTCTCAGCCGCTCCACCGAATCCATCAGTTCCAGCAGCATCTCTCGCTCGACCTCGTCATAGGCGCTGGCGCGCAAGAGGATAGTAATCATCGACCGATGTGTGAGAGCTTCTTGGAATGACGCTAGTATGGCAGCGCTTATGGCCGGCCCTTCATCGGGCACCGTGCTGAAGAAATAGGTAGATGGCACCCCGAAAAAATGCGCCAGGAGGTCGATAACATCCTTCGACGGGTTCTCTTTGCGTCCACGTCGCGCCTCGCTCAAGAAGCCAGTGGAAATGCCCGTGCTAGCGGTGACCTCGCTCAGCGTGTAGCGCCTCTCCCGCTCGCCCTCTATCTTTAGCTTAGTAGCAAAAAGCTGGTTAAGCCGCTCACCGAACGACGTCCGATTGCTGATGGGGTCGGAACTGTCCTGGTTGGACATGAGAGGCTCTGACACTGCGCTCATCGCTCTGCTCCACTACGATTCGATAACGGGTGTTTTCAATACAATGAAAATTTCCGTCTCATAACGCGTGATCGCGAGAATTTATTTCATCGTCGCCGATCCTGTCGAAGACAACATAGCACACACCCGCGCAGGACTGCAAGATTAGGAAAGAAATGGCAAGGCGTCGGAATAGCTTGGAGGGTGCGAGATCCGCGCCTGTTACCGCCCTCACGTTGGGCAAGCGACGCGCACATATGGCATGAGGCTAGAGGCTGGGGCAATTCCCCACTCCCACTCTGGCCACCGTCCGCGCCTGAACGACCTCTTCGTCGGTCAGGATCGCTCGCACCGTGCGCGCAATGTAGTCGTCGGCGTGCCGCGCTTTCCGAACGACCAGGTTGGGGCTACCAACCCGGATCGCCTCGGCCAGCGCCCGGCCCAGCACGTCGAGGTCCGTGTCGCGATGCCCGAGGACGAGTTCCTTGCACACGACCCAATCCAGGCGCGAGGGATTGGCCTCGGGGTACAACGTCAGCAGGCGCTCCATGTGGCGACGATACGCCGATGCTAGCCCGATCACAGCACGGCCCTGGGGGCCGGAGAAAGACGTCGCGGACGCCAGCGCCTCCGCTTCTTTGACGCGCTCCTCGGCGACGCGCAGGAGGTCGGTCGCGCGCGCGGCGAGCCCCCCGCCGGCGTGGCGCAACAGCGCGTAGGGCGGTAAGCCGTTCGGCTGCCGGCGGCTGGGCTTGCGGTTCGTGAAGCCGGCCAGACGGCCGTAGTGGCGCCACGCCGCGCTCTGCGGGTCGCCGCCGTACCGCGCGGCTAGCTCGCGCGCCGCGGCGCTGGCCAGTGCCGGCGCGATCGGGGCGTCGGCGACCCGGACCCAGGCCTGGAAGTTGCTTGGGCTGCTCTCGACGACCACCGCCGGGGCCAGGCCATCGGCGCGCAGCCGCGCGACGCCGGCCGCGGCCAAGTCGTCGACGAAGAGCAGGCCGACGCTGCCCCTGGGCCGGATGTAGATCTCGTCGCCGCGGGCGTTCTGGCGCTTGAGCCAGGCGATGGATGCCTCCACCCGGGCGGCGTCCCACACCCGATCCAGCATGGCGTCGCGTCCCCGGTCCAGCACGCCGACTTCGTAGACCGCGCACCCCATCCCGGCGAGCTGCGCCCGGATGGCCGTGCCCGTGCGATCAACATCCCCTGCCATTGCCCCTCCTCTGTCCCCAGCCTCCTGCCTCTCGCCTGACGACGTTGACCACTCCGTAGCCGGGCCTTTGAGCGCGGTGGAGCCTTACGGAAACGCGTGTTTCCATAGTTTGCAGCCCTTTTCTCCGGCCCCCCTGGGCCGTCCCGTGTGCGCCCCCACCCGTTAAAGCGGGGCCGGGTCACGGCGGAACGACCGTGGCCGGTCCGCTGGCACCGCCTCGCCTGTCGTCTCCGGCTCCGATCCGCCTGGTTCATCGGCAGGCGCTACCGCGGCTACCGCGGCTACCGCGGCGGCCTGCCCCCGATCCTCCCGGCCCCGATCCTTGGGCGCAGCGACGGCAGCCCCTTCATGCGGCGCTAGTGGCGCCGGTGGCACGACGGCGACGGGAGACACAATCGACGCGCCTAGGGCGACAGAGCCCTCTTTCTCCCCAGCCTCATCCTCGTCCTCCATAGCTAGGGGCGTGACGGCGAGCGCGGCCACACTGGGATCGGGTTCATCGCCCGGCTCGGGTCCGTCGAGGTCCACAGAGGGGCCAAGGTCTATGACATCCGGCGCGATGGTGATCGGGGCCGGTAGCGCCAGGAGCGGGGCCGGTTGCGCGATCAGGGGAGCGTCGGGGAGCATCACCTTCCCCCTCTCGGACCACTCCACCTTCGCCCGCTCGATGGCTGCCACGAGCCGCTTGTCCTCGTACCAGGGGCACATCCGCAACGTGAACGCTTGCAGCTTGGGCGCGATCACCAGCAGGGTCTCATCCATGACGCGCAGTTGCTCCGGCCCGAAGAGCGGATGGGCGTGCGCGGTCTCGCCCTTCGACGCGTTGAGGTCGAGGAAATCGCTGTCGCGGTGCTGGCGCGACCACGGCCGGACGGTCGTGTTGCCGGCGATCTCGCTGAAGAGCTTGCGGTCGTCGAGCGAGGCGTTCGGGAGCAGGATTTTGGTGTTACAGTTGTCGACGATCCGGTGGAAGCGGAGGTCGCCATAGATCGCACGCACGTCGAGGAGGCTCTGCGTCGCTATCTCGATGCCGATGTCCCGGTAGGCGCACATGCTAATGATCGAGTCAAACTTGTGCAGCCGCCCCAGGTTGGCGAACTCGTCGATGTAGACGCGCACCGCGCGCGGAAGCTTTTTGTTGCCGGCGCCGGCCACGCGGTTCAACTGGCGCATCGCCGTCCCCATGAACGCCCCGAGCAGCGGCCGCACCGCGTCGACGTCCTCCTCGCTAATCGAGATGAAGAGCGCCGTCGGCTCGGCCACGAACCGCGCCCAGTCGATCGTGTTGCGCGTGCAGGTCTGGCGGACCTCCGGCAGCGCGAGCGCCTCCAACCGATTGACGATGTCCGCCATCGACCCGCCGGCCTCCCGCGAGCTCGCCAGGTAGCGCAGCCGCTGGGCGGCGTCCGTGAGGTCGGGGTGCGCTGTCGCCGCCCCGTCGAGATCCTTGACCATCTGCTTGAGCGGGGTCCGGCGCACGTACTGGGCAACATCGACCATGGTCGCGGCGGGATCTTGCGACCGGACATACAGCGCGGCGCCGGTGAGCACGTTGATGACCAAATTGCGGAAGAAGCTCGCCGCCGCGCCGTCCGCCTTCTCGGCGTCCCCGTCGCCGCCGCTCGACGCGGCCTCCCACAGGCGCATCAGGTCCTGGACCTGCTTCGGCGTGCGCGCGTACCCCAGCGGATCGTAGCGTTCCGTCCCGGCGTCGAGGGGGTTCCAGAACAGCACCCGGTGCGTCCGCGCAAGATAGGCGGCGAACTCCGGCCCATACTCGTTCTTCGGGTCGAAGACGATGATCGAGCGCAGGGCCGCGGCCGCGCGCCGCGCCTCGGCCAGGATAGCGGGACCCACGACGCGCGACGACTTGCCCTGCCGTGTCGGGGCGATGGTGAGGGTCCCGGCGGCCTGCACGTCGTGGGGCATGTAGACCATCTTGCCCTCGAAGCGCCCGAGCGGCTGCCCCGCCCGCTCCAACCACCCGCCGCGCCGCAGCTCGCCGAGCGTGACATGCCGTGCCTTGCCCAGGTCGAGCCGTGGGCGCGGCCGGGACCATTGGGGCACCATGCGCCACAACGCCCAGGCCCCCGCGCCACAGGCGAGCGCGAGCAACACAAGAAGGCCCTGCATGATTGTGGCGCCCCCAAGCCAGAGATGATGCCCGCGCGCGACGTTGCTGGCCCAGGGACGACCCAGGCCAGCTATCCGCAGATGCCCCGTGACGAGCGCGACCCCTCCCCCGACGAGGCTGGCGAGGGCGACGATCGACGCGCCAATCCAGAAGTGGCGCACCCGCACCAGGCGGGCCAGCAGGCGCGCGAGCACCACGAGGAGCCGCGGGGCGATGACGGTCAGGAGCAGCCGCAGGAGCACGACGACGATCTGGACGCACAGCGTCCCGGCCAGGCGCAGCGCCAGGAGGATAATCTGTCCGATGACGTTGAAGATGAACATTACCGCGCCCCCCTCTCCAATTCCCGCGCCCGCGTGTGTTCGCGCGACAGGTCGAGGATGTCCCGCGCGTCCAGGCGCGCGTGCGCGACGACCCGCTCCGCCACGGTCGCGATCTCCCGCGCCACGTTCCGCTCAGCGTGGTACGCCGCCCGCTCCGTCAGATATTGGTAGTCGGGGATGCGCAGGACCAGCGCCTGCGCGCGCCCGCCCGCGCGGACGCCCGAACCGGCCACGACGACATGCACATGCGGGTGCCCCTCCGCGTCGTGGAAGGCGGCTACCCACGTCAGCGCCATGCCCTTATGCTCCCCCAGATCGTCCATTGCCCGCCGTGTCCAATCCCGCCAGTCCTCGACGCGCTCGCCGGCGCTCGGCGACAAGATCATCTTGTGGTATGCGACCGCGCCGCCCGGCCCCAGTATCCGTTCGCGCGCCTCGTATCGCGAGATCGCCCGCCCCGACGCGTCGAAGAGGTCACGGTGAGGGCCTTCCCCGTCCTCGGGGGCGCGGTGCTGCAAATACTTGAAGTGGCGGTCCAGTTTCTTGCCCACGCCGGGGCCGCGTTTGACATACCCGGTCGGCTTGCCGATCATCGCTGCCCCTTACCCTGACTGTCCGCAACGTCAGCGGCGTCGACCTCGGTGATGATGCGCTGCACCAGATGCTCGGCGCTGTCCTGCACCTTCTCGTAGTACGCTTTCATCTCGTCCTCATCCAGGGCGCTCTCCACGGCCTTGGCCCCGAGGTAGTGGGCCAGGATCGCATGCCAGAGGCTATAGCCCGCCACGCCCATCACCCGACGCTCCAGGGCGAGCATGCGCCGCTCCAGCCGCCCCTCGCCGCGCTCGACGATCGCCCGCACCTGCGGCAAGGCCTCCCGCTCGAAGTGGTCGGCGGCCTCGGCCGCGAGCGCGCGCACGGCCAGATCCTCCAGCCACTCCGAGAGCGACGTCCCCGCTTGCGCCGCCACCTGACGCGCCCGCGCCAGGGTCTCCTCGTCCATGCTGATCGAGGTCTTGCCCTTGCGGCCGCCCCCCTCCGACTGCGCCATCGTCCTCCCGTACCCTTGCCCCACATCACCTGTCGTCATATAGTCCCATCGCCGGAACGCCCGCGTATCCTACCGCCGCCCGCCGCGCCATCCCGGCATCACTACCCTCTGTAATACCGCTCTACCCTGGGATAGCTCGCTATTAGTCATACCGTCGCCGCCGGGTGGTCGCGCCCAGGTGTGTCACACGTAGGACGCCCCTTTTGCTTGCAGTACCGCGCGCAGCGCGCGTCCCCGGTGTGACGAGCGCGCGGTGCCGGACGTGAGGCGACAGGGCCACTACCGACCCCGCCCCTTTGATTCCAACCGACTCAGATGGTAGCCGTCCTCGTCGTGGTCCACGCCGATGGTGTCGCCCTTGCGGTACTCGCCATCAAGCAGGCTGCCCGCGAGGGGATCGACGACGCGGGCCTGGATGACGCGCTTGAGCGGCCGCGCCCCATTGGCGGGATCGTACCCGTCGCGCGCCAGAGCGGTCAGGGCGCGCGGGGTGACGCGCACCGCGATCCCCTGCCGCGCGATCCGCTCGGTCGCCACCTGAAATTGCCGCGTCACGATGTGTTCCAACGACGTAGGGGACAACGGCTCGAAGACAATCGTGGCGTCGAGCCGGTTCAGGAACTCGGGGCGGAAGGCCGCGCGCAACGCCTCCTCCATGGCAGCCTGCATAGCGGCGGGGTCGCCCACATGCCGCTGTATGTCCCGCGCGCCGGCGTTTGAGGTCATGACGATGATGGTGTTGGTACAATCGACGGTACGCCCCTGCCCATCCGTCAGACGCCCGTCGTCGAGGACCTGGAGCAGGATGTCGAAGACCTCGGGCGCGGCCTTCTCAATTTCATCGAAGAGCACGACGGTGTGCGGACTTCGCCGGAGCGCGTCGGTGAGTTGCCCCCCCTGATCGTGGCCGATGTAGCCGGGCGGCGCGCCGATGAGTCGGGCGACGTTGTGCTTATCCTGATACTCGGACATGTCTATGCGCACCATCGCGCCCTCGTCGCCGTACAGATAGGCGGTGAGGCCCTTGACGAGATCGGTCTTGCCGGTCCCGGTCGGGCCGGCGAAGAGGAAACTCGCGACGGGGCGCTGCGGATCGTGCAGGCCGGTCGCCGCGCGGCGGACCGCCGCCGCGACCGCCGCGACCGCCGCATCTTGCCCCACGATGCGCGCCCGCAGATGGGGTTCCAACTGCGCCAGACGCTCCCGCGCTTTCGAGGTGAGAGGCTGCCGACGCCACCACGGGGGCGCGACAGAAGGTGAACGGCGCGAAACCGTCCCACGATGCCCCCTTCTGGTTGTGGCCGAACGGATAGAGCGTGCGGGCCAAGCCGCCCTTATCCTTCTCGTCGCAACGGACAACAGGCGGGCCAGCACCCACGCCCCGGCCCATAGGATGATCAAAACGACGGCCGCGTTTAGGATCTTCTCCGCCGGGGTCCTAAACTCTTTCATACTGTTGGTGGTTTGGATAACACCGATGGAAATGAGCGCGAGGGCGAGCAGCCAAATAAATCGCCCCACGCTCATCCGGGGCCAGTGACGGGAGGGTAAAGCCACGGATCGATCCTTTCCTAGCATCAGAGGGTCCAGGCGTCACGCTCCGGCCCCGCTGCGTCTATGTTACCGTTATTCTATCACGTCCGGTCCCTCTGTATTACCACTTTATCACAGGTTAGGAGTAATCTATCCTACCTTTACGCCTCCTCCTCGACGACGTACTCCACCCGCGTTATGCGCTCGCCCGCGCAGCCCAGTCGCCACTAATGGCCGATTCATCGCCCATCAAGCCGACGTCTGAACGACATAGCAGACCTGCATCCTAGGGTAGCCAGCACGGGCGAGCGCGGTTGTCACCTTAGCCGCTAATTTGTGCTCTAACCATGTCTTATGGAACGGCTCGGGGACCGCGATATGTAGCAGATCGGCGTCCTGGTCGGGCATGTCGTCAAGGGCGCGCGTTGGGGCAAACCAGCGATTGAAGTTCTCGACCGTGAGCACGCCGGCCAGTTCACCCAGGACCGCGCGCCATGTTGGATTGCTTTCGGTGATCGGCGCGAGCGTGATGGTCGGGTCAAAAGCGTTGGTGGGCGTCCGGTACTCCTCCTGCTGGCGTCGTTGGCCTGGTCGCCGGCGTCGGGACTCCACGGTCCGCGTCCGGGGCGGTGCAGAATCTAGCAGGTCGGTCAAGACGGCGAAGAGGTACGGCATGGCGTTGGGGCGGTCGCCGATGCGCTGTAGCCGGGTAATGCGGTCCTGCCGGGCCTGAGTGCGCCGGGCGGCCTCGTCTAGCAGCGCGAGAAAGCACGGGAAGGGCTCGCCGGTCCCGTCGTAGAGGGCACGGGCATGGGTCACGCTCGACGCGGGGGCCTCGTCGCCTAGCGCCTGGCCAATGGCACGGACGCGGGCCGCCAGCGCCTCGGCCTCGGGCGCGGCCGGCTTGGTTGTGGGAACGGGCGCGGCCGGGGCTGGTGCGAGGGGCTGCCCTTCTTTTCTAACGAGCCTAGCCGAATGGGGGGCGAGCGGCGCGGGGTGTGGCGCGGTGCTGGTTGTTATCGGTTTGACACAACTAATGGGGGAAGGGGGTCTCGAATCGAATCGTTCTTTTTCGATTGTGTCTTCTTCATCCTTTATAGAGGGTGACGAATCTTTCACCCTCCCCCCGCAGGTGTCTGCATCCCCATCTACACATAAAGACAAGCCAGTACCGCTTGACATCGCAGGCTCACGATCACGACGGGCGAGCCCTTCGACGGCGGCAAAGAACGGCGACAGGTCGTAGGCGTTGGTGTCCTGCCGGCCGTTGGGGGAGTGCCTAGTTATTATATGCAGTAGCCCTTTACGGACCAGGCTGCTGGTATAACTCTGGATGCTGCGGATCGAGACGCCCATGCGCGCGGCGAGCGCCCCGTCGCTCGGGAAGGGGTCCGCCGTGCTCCACCGATAGCTACAGATGTGGCCGATCAGGGTCCACTCGGCGGTCGTGACACCCAGGCGCGCGTAGCAGCGGTAGGCGTCGTCGGGGATCGAGGTGTGCCCGCCCGCAAGCAGGGCCGGGCTATAGCGGGCCGCGAGCCGCCAATCCACAACGGCGGGCATAGGGGTTTGACAGTGGGCAGCGGCTACCGTATGATTGTGCATAGGTACTCCTTGGGGAGATCCCCAAAAGGTAAAGCTCGGATGGGCCGCTGAAAAGTTCCCGCTTCTCAGTAGCTTCGGGCTTCGTCGTCAGGCGTCTGGTCCAACTTTGTGGGCGGGAGCCAGAGCCAAACCGTCAATATAACGTGGCTAGTACGTGACCCACCGGTGTCGAGCCGGTGGGTTTCGTGTTTTCGTACACGTCGTGGTTAGGACATAGGAAAGCCTTTCATGCGTTCAATCCTAACGCAGATGGGCCGAGTGTGCAATATAGGGGCGACCACCGCGCCCTAGTCCTGCCTATAATAGAACAGATGTGCTACTATGCGGGGCATGGTACGCCCTCTCCCCATCCTCTTCCGCCCCGGTGACACGGTAGAGTTGTGCACCCTGGACCCGCCGATCCGGGCGTGCGTTACAACGATCAAGGATGGCCGCATGCGCGTCGCGTACACGTCCGCTGACGGGTGTTTATGCGCCACGTGGTACACACCGACGGCGCTGCGCCAGGTCTCCGTGCAGGCCCTCTTCGGTCGCCTAGAGGGCAATGTACCTGACCAGGGTCTTAACTCGATGCCGCGCCGTGCCGATGACAAAATATGACTGATAATCCTCTGGACCCCAACAACGACGACGACGCGGGCGGCTGGTTCCTGATTGGCGTGCTCCTCGGCCTGGTTGCGGCGCTGCTCGGGCTGATCGCACAGAGCCCGGCTGTGCTCTGTGCGGGGCCGGTCGCCGTCGCGGCCCTCCTCCTTCCCGTACGACGTATGCGGGCTGCCGGTGTCGGCGCGCTCCTGCCGGCGCTTGGCTTGGTCGTGCTGGGCCTGGTCACGCTCCGCTAACCCTGCTCGGCCCGGTACTGCTCGACAAGGCGCGCGATAATGCCGCTCATGTCCTCGTCCCTGGTCGCAGCGTGAACCTTGAGCCACGCGGCGAGGCTCTTGGGCAAATAGACGGTTTGGCGCTTCATCTCTTCTTTGTCGTCCGCCGTATCCTCGGTAGTCATAGCGTTTTGACGCTGTAGCGTTCTAACGTCTTGACGTTCTAGCGTTCTAACGTCTTGACGCTCAACCGGGGTGGCGTCCGGCTCGGGACCCGCCCTGCGTGCGCCGATCTCTCCCCGCCCTGCGGCCCGCTTCAAGGGGCTATCAAACTCCGTCGCCTTGCTCATACAGCGGCCCCAACCCTTTCGCCGGCCACAGCAGTCGCCAGTAGCCGGAAGTCCTCGGCGGCCTTGCTCATGTCGTCGTACTCGAAGACGGTTTGGTGACGTGACTGCGCGCGGCCCACGACGCTATCCGTGCGGATCGACGGCAAGACCTTTTCGCCAAACGTCTCTTTAAGGTCGTCCAGATACGAGAGGTGCATCTTGATCCGCCGATCTAGCTTAAAGGGCACGATGCCGGAGAGCGTCAAGGTGTGCTCGACCAACGTATCCTCTAGCTTCTCGAACATCTGTAGTAATCCCTCGATGGCGAACGCCGCCAGCTCGCACGGGACAAGCATCTCGTCGCTCGCCAGCAGCGCGGCCTCTGTCACGGCGCTGTAGCTCGGCGAGTGGTCGAAGAGGATCACGTCGAAGCCGCGCACCCGCTCTAGTCCCTTACGCAGCCGGTAGTACCCGCGCATCCCCTCGGATGCGACGTGTTTGGCCGCCTGGTCGAGGTTCTTATCAGCTGGTATGACCCATAGGTGCTCGCGCGCCTGGCGGATCGCGTCCGGCAAGGCAGCACGGCCCATGAGCACGTCGGTCAGTGTCGGGGTCGCCGGCTCGGGGAGTAGGGTGCTCGCGTTCGCTTGCAGGTCGCAGTCGATGACGAGCACCGGGACACCGCGCAGAGCGAGCGCGTGTCCGAGATTGGTGGCCAGCGTCGATTTACCGACGCCACCTTTGAAGTTGAGCACGCTAATGGACCGCACAACACCCCCTTACTAAAACGTTGTAACGTCTGATCGCTATAACGTTTTGATGTTAAGACACTAAAGCGTCTTGACGTTAAAACAGCATACCACTATAACGCCGGGAAGGGCAAGCGGGGTGACTAGTTGGCCCACTACAAGCCTCCCATGTCAAGGGGTCGGGCGGTCAAGTGATCAAAACGGAGGCACTCCCCCCTCACGACGCCATAGAGTGGGCGATAAAGCGGCGATCAGAGAGTGTTTTTCGATGCCGCGGCAGGCCGCAGACCTATGTTACGCGAGTTTCCCTTAATACTTGCGTAACATGGCTGTTTTTGCCCAACCCCCACAAATGTAAAATCAGCCCAAGGGTTCGTCATACTCTTCCTGCAGCACCTTGCTCCAGTACACAGGATCGCTGTAGCGCGTGGCCAAGGCGTCGAGATCCACTGTGGACACGCGGGGACTGAATTCGATGGCCCCGAACAGATTGACGTGTTGCCAGGCAACCGGTGAAATGCCGTGGAGGAGGTCGATCGCCTGCTGGTCGCCGGCAGCGCATTTTTGCTCGTAGACCTTGGACAGCAACGCCGTGTTGTAGTAGATGATCGCATTGGTGATTAGACGCGAGCATTCGTTCCAGATCTGCTGCTCGGCTTCGGTTTTGACGCGAAACTTCCCTCCGTTGACAAAAGCAACAGCGCGCCGAAAGCGATGATAGGCTTCTCCCCGGTTGAGCGCCTGTTGCACACTTTGGCGGAGGTTTCCATCATCCACGAAGTCGAGGAGATAAAGTGTTCGGCACAGGTGTTCGAGTTCCCACAGGGCTTTGCGGGTCTGGTTCTGCCGGACATAGCTGGCGAGTTTGCGCACCACTGTGGCCTGGGTCACATCCTTCTGCGCCAGTGAGGCTAGGATGCGCTGAATAGCGGGCCATTCTCTGACGATCAGCGTCTCGTTGACGTGCCGCGCGGGTTTGATCAGCCCCTCGCCGTACTGGCTCGGCGGCTTGAAGCCGACCAGCGTGTCCATTTTCTTGTGCAAGTCGCGGTAGCGGGGTGCAAAGCGATAGCCGAAGACGTGCAGGATCCAGAAATTGACCTGGTTGGTCCCGTGCGTATCGGTCGAGTGACGGTCCGGCTTGACGTCGGAGGTATTGTTGTAGAGCACGTCGAAGACGAAGTGGCTCTCATGCTCGTGCGTGCCGATGATCTTGGCATTGATGGGCACGTGATTGGCTACAAGGGTATAGGCGCTCACTCCTTTGTGCAGCCCGAAGTACTTGGGCGCATGCCGCGCATTGATCGTATCGATCTGCGTTTCGAAGCGCTGACCGTCACTGCTGGAGTGCAAGACATCCTGAATATCGTAGAGGGAGAACATCGCTAGCCGCGCCGTCGCATTCGTGATGGCATCATTGGCGGCGTGCAGGGTTTCCAGGCGCACGTAATTGCGCGCTGCGGTCATCAGCGCGGCGTAACTGAGGCCGCAGACATCGGCCATTTTCCACAGGCCCATGTTGGTCCCCAGGGCGACGATGCAGGCGAGGATCGCGCGCGTATCGGGGTCGTGTGTGACGTAGCGATCAAGGAGATGGGTGAAGGAGCCCAAGAAGCCGGTCTGCTCCGCCACAAACCACAGCAGGTCGGCAATCCCAATCCCAGGCAAGTGATCGTAGAAGGGGCTATTCACGGACTCCTCCGTGTGCGGATACAGCAGTGTCCAGCGCCGCTTCTGGGCGGCGCCCGTGATCTTGATGTGCTGGTTCTCACCGTCAGCGATGCGTTGGTTGACTGCGTGGAACTTGGCGTCGAGGGTCTCGCGGAAAGCCCGCAGCGTGTCTTGGATGGGGGCGAGTAAGAGAGGTGCGCCGATCTCGTGCAAGATCGTCTCTTTGTCCTGCCAGCGCGCCTCGCTGATCAGGTCGTCCTCGAAACGGCGGAACTCGGTACTCTCCCGGACAAAGACGTCCCCCGCCTCCAGGGCATTGCGGAGTAGGCGGTAGACCAGGAATTCGTAGCGATCCACCTCCAGCAGCCGCCCTTTCCCGGCTCCTTTGGCGAACAGGTAACGCTGCAACGTTTTCGGGATGAGTGTCGTCGGGAAGAGCGCTGAGTTGGTCTGCCGTGGCGATTTGCCGTGCCGCAACAGGCCCTGCAGGAAAGCGATCCCCTCGAGCAACGGCGCGTCCACCACCCGTCCCACGAAAGCCAGGTCGGAGAACAGGTGCCGCAGATTGCGTTTGAACGTCGGCGACAGGGTGGTGTAGTAGGACCACTCAAAGCCGGTCTTATCGAAGGCAATGTTGCGCATGTAATCGGACACTGCGGGGAAGCGTGCCGGATCGAGCAGCGCGAAGGCTTTCTCCTGCACGGCCAGGAAGGGCGCATCACCGGGGATCGAGGTATCGACAAAAAGACTGAGGACCTGTCCTGCCGCCTGCAGGGACTCTCGTCCCTCGGTGACCGCGCGTTGTCGGGCTTCCTCCGCCGCCTGCTTGGCCTGCTGCTCGTACTGATCGACCAGGTGAATGAAGGCCTCGATGAGCGTGTCGTTGATTTGGCCGAAGCGATAGTAGGCGAAACACAGCAGGTACAGGCGCGCCATGGCCAGCGGCATGCGTTGGAGCTTGTAGACGGTGTAGAACTTGACGAGCGAGGCGTAGTATTTGCCGCTTTCCGTGGAGATGCCTGCTGTCGCGAGGAAGGTCTGGGCAAAGGCGTAGAGTGGTTGAAAGAACGTGCGGCGCACGACTTCCTGACGTAATGCCTTGTAGCTGAAGTCACGGGCCTCGCGTTTTAAGGTGCTAATCCGGTAGACCGTTTCGTGAGCGTCCAGCAGGGCATCGATCTGGTGTGCGACCGTCGGTGGCAGTGCTTGGCCAAGGAGTTGAGTCAGACGATGGATCTCCCGCGTCACCACTCTGCCCACCAGATCCTGCAGCGCGGTGTAAGGCGGAGCGACAATACGTTGGGTGGCCAGGTATTGCAGCACCTCGCGCAAGACATAGAGGGGTTGGGTGGACAGCAGGGCGATCCGCTGTGCTTTGTACTCCAAGTCCTCTCGAGCAGCACGGTCACACCGGCGATAGGCGAAGAGCGTGAGGATAGTCTGCTGTTGAGCCAGGCGCGTGGGTCGGGAGAGCGGGGTGAGGAGCTCAAACGCCTTGCCGGGAAAGGACAGCGTACGGACGTAACGGAGATCCTCGGAGACCATCTCCGCGTCGTACAGGAAGAACTGCCGCTTGGCTTTGAAGTAGCCCAGTTGCAGCGTCAGATGCACGGCAACCGCGGGCGTGTGCGCCTCGACAGCGGCGCGTTCCGGGGGGCTCAGGTCGAAAATAGATCTGGCGTTCCTGCGCAGTGAAGCGTGGCAAGCCATATAGCGCGTCGATCTCCTTGGTAGTCAGGATCGACAAACGGTGCGCATCTTGGCTCATCCCGCGCGGACTTTCACCCGTGCCGCAGGTACTGGTAGAGTGTCTCGCGACTGATGCCGAACTCGCGGGCAATCTGCGCCTTCGCCTCGCCCGCGGAGACGCGGCGGTGAATCTCGGCGACCTGGCCTGCGGAGAGCGCCTTGGTGCGGCCGCGATAGACGCCGCGCTGTCTGGCGAGCGCGATGCCTTCCCGCTGGCGTTCCCGGATGAGCGCACGCTCGAATTCCGCGAAGGCGCCCATAACCGAGAGCATCAGATGGGCCAGCGGCGAGTCGTCGCCGGTGAACCGCAGGTTCTCTGTGATGAACTCGATGTGCACACCGCGTGTGGTGAACATGTGCACAATGCGCC
>JAABUM010002835.1_pt1 | contig 21424 bp, 17 predicted proteins | sample 5559161 | NCBI WGS metagenome assembly JAABUM01 (sample SAMN10711868, study PRJNA513369) | rock metagenome | isolation source: Antarctica rocks | place: Antarctica: Victoria Land, Siegfried Peak nord
CTCGACGGGCGCTTCGAGCACCAGGACTCCCACGGTGGCGGCGGCATGATCACCGACGGTGCTACCCAATGGATGACTGCCGGCGCCGGCATTTTGCACATCGAGACCCCGCCCGAAGAGCTGGTGGTCTCCGGCGGCCTGTTCCACGGCATCCAGCTCTGGGTCAACCTGCCAGCCAAGGAAAAGTTCGCCGCGCCCGCCTACCAGAACCTCGACGGAGCCGAGGCAGCGCTGGTGAGCTCGGCCGACGGAGGCGCCATCGTGCGCATCATCGCGGGTTCTATCGGCGGCAACACCGGACCAGGGTCCACCCGCACACCGATCACCATGGCGCACGCCACGATCGCGCCGGGGGCACAGTTGTCGGCGCCATGGCAGCCGGAGTGCAACGCCCTGGTGTACGTACTGTCCGGGCGCGGGACGGTGGGCGCCGAACAACGCCCGATCCATCAAGGCCAGCTCGCGGTGCTCACCTCGGGCGACCGGATCACCGTCGCCGCAGACACCGCGCAGGACGGGAACCGCCCCGCGCTGGAGGTACTGCTGCTGGGCGGCCAGCCGATCCGTGAGCCCGTGGTGCAGTACGGACCGTTCGTGATGAACACTCGGGAGCAGGTCGCCCAGGCCATGTCCGACTTTCAGTCCGGCCGGTTCGGGATGATCCCCGAGAATGCGCTGATGCCGCACACCGACGCGAGGAGCAGGCAACCGTGAGTGAAGTCGTGAACAATCCCGACGCGCACCGGTACGAAATCCGTCTCGACGGCGCCCTTGCCGGGTTCGCCGACTACCGCCTGACTGCTGATCGGATCGTCTTCACCCACACCGAGGTCGACCCCGACTTCGGTGGTCGGGGGGTGGGCAGCACGCTGGTGCACGACGCGCTGGAGGACGTCCGCCAGCAAGGCCGCAAGGCGGAGTCGTGGTGCTCCTTCGTGGACCACTACGCCGGCAAACACTCCGAGTACGCCGAGCTGTTCCGTGACTGACCCCGGACGGCAGCTCCCGTAGTCGGACATCGGTGATCATTTCGTGCTGCGAATCTCCTACCGGCGGGTAACCTGGCGGGTATCACTGTGACGTAGGACTCAGTGCTCATCCAGGGAGGTGCGTCGTGGTCGAACAAGCCCAGGTGACGGAGGAGCAGGCGCGAGCCGTCGCCGAGGAAGCCCGCGAAGCCGGTTGGGACAAACCGTCGTTCGCCAAGGAGCTCTACCTCGGACGATTCCGGCTCGATCTGGTTCACCCGTTTCCGCACGCCACACCCGAGGACGCCGCCAAGACCGAGCGCTTCTTAGAGACGCTGCGGCAGTACTGCACCGGAATGGACGGTGCGGTGATCGAACGCGAATCCCGGATACCCGACGAATACGTCAAGGGCTTGGCCGAACTGGGCTGTTTCGGCTTGAAGATCCCGGAGCAGTACGGCGGTCTTGGTCTATCCCAGGTGGCATACAACCGAGCATTGATGCTGGTCAGCTCCGTGCACGGGAGTCTCGGCGCCCTGCTGTCGGCCCACCAGTCCATCGGGGTGCCCGAGCCGCTGAAACTGGCCGGCACGCCCGAGCAGAAGAAGGCGTTCCTGCCGCGCTGCGCCAGGGGCGCGATCTCGGCGTTCCTGCTCACCGAGCCTGATGTCGGATCCGACCCGGCGAGGATGGCTTCGACCGCGGCGCCGATCGAGGACGGCGCCGCGTACCAGCTCGACGGGGTCAAGTTGTGGACCACCAACGGTGTCGTCGCCGAGTTGTTGGTGGTGATGGCCCGGGTGCCGCGCAGCGAGGGCCACCGCGGCGGAATCTCGGCGTTCGTGGTGGAAGCGGATTCGCCGGGCATCACCGTCGAGCGGCGAAACGCCTTCATGGGGCTGCGCGGCATCGAGAACGGCGTCACCCGGATGCACCAAGTCCGGGTGCCGAGGGAGAACCTGATCGGACGCGAGGGTGACGGGCTCAAGATCGCCCTGACCACACTGAACGCCGGCCGGCTGTCGATCCCCGCCATGTGCGCGGGCTCCGCCAAGTGGAGCGTGAAGATCGCCAGGGAATGGTCGAAGGAACGGGTGCAGTGGGGAAGGCCGGTCGGCCAACACGGTGCGGTGGCCAGCAAGATCTCCTTCCTGGCCGCAACAACGTATGCGCTCGAGGCGGTCCTCGAGCTCTCCGGGCACCTGGCCGACGAGGGCCGCAAGGACATCCGCATCGAAGCCGCCCTCGCCAAATTGTGGGCCAGCGAAATGGCCTGCGTCATCGCGGATGAGCTGGTGCAGATTCGCGGCGGCCGCGGATACGAGACCGCCGAATCGCTCGCCGCGCGCGGCGAGCGTGCCGTTCCGGTCGAGCAAATGGTCCGTGACCTGCGGATCAACCGAATCTTCGAAGGCTCGAGCGAGATCATGCGGCTGCTGATCGCCCGCGAGGCCGTGGACTCCCACCTGACGGCGGCCGGCGATCTGGCCGACCCCAAGGCAGACATGCAGCAGAAGGCGAAGGCCGCCGCGGGCGCCAGCGGCTTCTACGCGAAGTGGCTACCCCAGCTCGTCACCGGCAAGGGTCAGCTGCCCACCACTTACGCCGAGTTCGGCCGCCTCGCCACGCATCTGCGGTTCGTCGAGCGCAGCGCCCGCAAGCTGGCGAGGTCCACGTTCTACGGAATGGCGCGCTGGCAGGCCGGGCTGGAGAAGCAGCAGGGCTTCCTCGGCCGGATTGTTGACATCGGGGCCGAGCTGTTCGCCATGTCGGCCACCTGCGTCCGGGCCGACATGGAACGCGGTGCCGACGGCGCCCACGGCGCGCAGGCGGTCGAGCTGGCCGACGCCTTCTGCCAGCAGTCCCGCCTACGGGTGCAACGGTTGTTCGCGGCCCTGTGGGAGAACACCGATTCCACCGATGTGCGGGTCGCGCAGGCCATCTTGGACGGCGACTACACCTGGCTGGAGGCGGGTGTGCTCGACCAGAGCGAGGGCACCGGGCCGTGGATCGCCCGCTGGCAGCCGGGCGCTTCCACCGAGGACAACCAGGCACGGCGGTTCGTCGCCTCCACGCGCGATGGCGCCGACGGCTGAGGGTTTACCGGCTTTCCACCGCCAGCTCGCCCATCTCGGACCAGCCGGTGCCCTCGATCTCGGTGTTCACGATTTCCGGGGTCTTGGCCAGCATCGACGGCATCGTCTGCATGGCCTGCTGGAAATGCGCGGAGCCGACGTGCGCTGACCCGGCGTCGCCGTCGCGGAAGGCCTCGAGCAGCACGAACTCGTCGCGGTTGTCCACGCTGCGCGACCATTCGAACCAGAGGTTGCCCGGCTCGGCCTGCGTGGCCCGGGTGAAGTCGGCTACCCCGGCGAGCCAGTCATCGCGGTGCTCGGGACGGACCGTGAACTTGACGACGATGAAGATCATGGGGCACATGATCCCCGCATCCCGGCGTCGCTGCTCGGCAGGAGCTCGCCTGATCGACTGGATCGCACCCGCTCTTGCGCCCACCGGTAGTCCGGCTTGCCGCTGGGCATCCGCCGGACCTCGGCCACCAGGTGCAACTCCCGCGGAATCTTGTACCCCGCCAACCGCGTGCGCAGGAAGCCGTCGAGCTCCGCCAGCGTGGGTTCGGCTCCGGCGCGCGGCTGCACCACAGCGACCACCCGCTGGCCGAAACGCTCGTCGGGCTTGCCGACCACCAGCGCGTCGAACACGGCGGCATGCGCCTTGAGCGCGGCCTCCACCTCCTCGGGGAAGATCTTCTCGCCGCCGGAGTTGATGCATCCCGAACCACGGCCGAGCAACGTCATGCTGCCGTCGTCCTCGATGCGGGCCATGTCGCCGGGCACGGCATAACGCACACCGTCGACCTCGATGAACGCGGCGGCCGACTTCACCGGGTCCTTGTGGTAGCGCAGCGGCACCTGCCCCGAACGGGCCATCCGCCCCACCACACCGGGCGGCACCGGCCGGCCCCGGTCGTCGATGACGATGGTGGCGGAGTCCCGGTGCACCCGAAGGCCGTCACCACCTGCGGCACCGCCACCGATGCCGGTCAATCCGGTCTCCGAGGAACCGACGGCGTCGCGGATCACCAGCTCGGGAAAGGAATCCCGGAACTGCTGCTTCACCGAAGGGGAGAACACGGCCGCACTGCTCGTCAGTGCCACCAGCGAGGAGGCGTCGTGCTCGCCAGGACGGTAGGCCTCGATCATCGGCCGCGCCATGGCGTCACCCACGATCGACACCCGGGTCACCTTCTCCCGCGCGATCGTCCGCCAGATCTCCGCTGCGTCGAACTTCGGGATGAGTACCACGGTTCCGCCCGCGCACCAGGCGCCCAGCGCAGCCCACTGACCGGCGCCGTGCATCAGCGGGGCGACCGGGAAGAACACCGGCGGCGGCTGCCTGCTGCCCAGCGTGGCGGGCTCCCACTCGTCGAGCACGGGCGTGCCGGTGCGGAAGTCGATGCCGCCGCCGAGCACCCGCCACACGTCTTCCTGGCGCCACACCACACCCTTGGGCATGCCGGTGGTGCCGCCGGTGTAGATGACGTAGACGTCGTCGGAGCTGCGTCTCCCGAAGTCGCGCTCCGCCGAGCCCTGCGCCAGAGCCTGCTCGTACTCCACGCCGTCGTAGTCGGTTGCGGAGCCGTCTTCGACGACCACCAGGTGCTTCATCTCCGAGGTACGGGCCTGGGCGACCAGCCCGGCGTACTGCCGCTCGTGCACGAGTCCCTGCAGGTCGGCGTCGTCGAAGAGGTAGGCCAGCTCCTCGGCGGTGTAGCGGTAATTGATGTTGATGGGCACGGCGCGCAACTTGAACAGCGCGATCATCGTCTCGACGTACTCGACCGAGTTGCTCGAGTAGATCCCCACGTGTGCGCCCGCCGTGATGCCCTGCCCGGCGAAGTAGTGCGCGACCCGGTTGGCGCGGTGCTCCAGCTCGCCGAAGGTACGGCGGTGCTCCCCGCACACCACCGCGACCCGCTCGGGCATCAGGTCGACGGCGTGCTCGAGCAGGTCCGCGATGTTGTAGGCCACTCCGAAAAACTAGAACGCGTTCTGACGCTGGGCAAGCGGCGTTGGCGTTGGTTGGGAAGGAGTCCGTTGGTTGGGAAGGATTCCGTGCGGTAAACGCGGGTAATCCTTCCCAAGCAGAGTTGGCAGCCGCGGGCTAGCGGTACCGCCCTCGTACGCGGTGCGGTCGCTGTCCCGTGCCGCCTGCGCCTTGCCCGATTCCAGGTCAGCGGTCAGCCATCAAAGGCCCGGACGACCCGTTTCGGAGCCCGCAGCCGCCAGGAGTCGGTAAGCAGTTCCCTGAGCTCCTCGACGTCCACCTGCGCGTAGCGCACCAGCACCATCGGATAGCCGTCGTAGTGCGGCTCGGTGAAGAACTTCTCCGGATCCGAGGCCAGCAGCGCCTCCTTCTCGTCCAGGCTGCCGACGTGCACGGTGAGACTGATGCCGTCCTCGCGCAGGCTGCTGAAGCCCTTCTTGCGCACCCGGAACGAGGGACGGCCGCCGTAGGAGGGGTGCTCGTCGGTCTCCGGAAGGGACAACGCGATCGCCCGTACGTCGTCCTGGTCGGCCATTACCCGATGATCCCGGTGGCCGGCAGCCGCGTCCAGCCCCGGGTGAAGGGGGACTGCAGTCGCCGTGCGCCGGCCAGGTCCACCCCGATGCCGGCTTGGCTGGCGTAGAGCTCCTCCAGCGCCACCCGGGTCTGCAGCCGGGCCAGGTGCGAGCCGACGCAGAAGTGCGGCCCGCTGCTGAAGCCGAGGTGGCGGGGGACGTCGCGGGTGATGTCGAGGCGGTCGGCAGTCGGGCCGAACTCGCGCTCGTCGCGGTTGGCGGATCCGTAGAGCATCAGCACCTTCTCGCCGGCGGGGATGTCCACGCCGTGGAGGGTCACCGGGGCCAGCGTCGTGCGGGCCAGCCCCTGCACCGAGCCCTCCATCCGCAGGAACTCCAGCAGCGCGCCAGGGATCAGCGACAGGTCCTCGACCAGCTTGGTCCGCTCGTCGGGGAAGGCGTCGAGCAGCATGACGGCGTGCGCGATCAGCGCCCCGGTGGTGTCGTTGCCGCCGGCGACCATGACGAAGCAGAAGCCGAGGATGTCCCAGTCGGTCAGCTTCTCCCCGTCCACCTCGGCCATCGTCAGGGCGCTGATCAGGTCCGCATCGGGCTCCGCCCGCCGGGCCACGATGAGGTCGTTGAAGTAGCCGAACATCTCCGCGACGGCGTTGCTCGCCCCGACCGACTCCAGGGAAAATCCGCTGTTCTGCACATGGGTCAGCGCCGCCACCCAGGGGTCGAACCGGGCGCGGTCCGATTCCGGCACCCCGAGCAGGTGCGCGAGCACGAAGGTCGGGATGGGGGAGGCGAAGTCCCGGTGCAGGTCAACCGGCTCGCCGTCGGCCGCCTTGCGCTGCATGAGGGCGATGCGCTCGCGCACGAACTGCCGGATCATCGGTTCCAGCGCCGCCACCCGTCCCGGGGTGAAGCCGCGACTAATCAGCCGGCGCAGCTCGCCGTGGCGGGGTGGGTCGAGCATGACGATAGTGGGGGCGAGTCCGAGCTGGCCGATCTCGTCCGGGTAGAAGGTCAGCCCCTGCTCCGAGGAGAAGACCTCGGGCGTGCGCACCGCGTCCCAGATGTCGGCGAAGCGGGAGAGCACCCAGAACGGCGGGTCCTCGTGCCGATGTACCGGATCGTTGTCGCGCAGTTGCCGATAGGCCGGATAGGGGTTGTCGTTGAACTGCTGGTCGAAGGGATCGTAGAGCGCGTGGGCCACAGTCATGGTCTAACGGTACCCGTTATTAACGGAATGCGTTACTGTCGGACCATGGCGCCCCGGGGATCACGCACCCGCGACGAGCTGATGCGGGCGGCCGAGCACCTCTTCGCCCGCCAGGGGGTCGGCGGCACCCTGACCAAGCAGATCGTCGCGCGGGCGGGGCAGGCCAACGACTCGGCGGTGCAGTACCACTTCGGCTCGCGGCAGGGTCTGCTCGAGGCGGTCCTCGGCAAGCACATGGCGCGGATGGAGCAGCAATGGCTGCCGGGCCTGCCCCGCCTGCGCGCGGACGACAACCTGCAGCCGGTGATGGCCAGTCTCATTGCGCCTCTGGCCGACGAGCTGCTCTCCGAGGACGGCCGCGACTTCCTGCGCATCATCCCGGGCATCGCCGGCTGGGCGGGGATACGTACCCACGCGCTTCCCAGCCAGTTGCGCGGCACCGCCCTCGCCGAACAACTGGAGCTGCTGGAACGACGCTGCCTCCGCGTGCTCGCCCACGACCTGGCCCTCGAACGCATCGCCATGGTGATCAGCATGCTCACCGCGGCGCTGGCCGACCGGGCACACCGCATCGACGAACAGCTGCCCGTGCTCCTGGACCACCGATGTTTCGTGGCCAACCTCATCGCGATGCTCAACGCCGCCCTGCTCGCCCCTTCGCCCGCTGCCACCGGAGATGCCCCATGAAACGTGCCCTCGCCGTCCTCGCCGCGGCCGTGTTGTCCGTTCCGCTGCTCACCGGCTCCGCGGCCGCGCAAGGAGCGGTGCCACCGCCCAATCCGGCGCTCGGCCCGGCCGGGACGGCAACGATGCACGGCGACTCCGAGTCCTCGGACACCACGCCCTACGCCGGGCCGGGAACGGGGCCGGTCGTCCCGCGGTACACCTTCCTCGGCGCGGCCTGCCCCACGGTGCTCGACGGGTCCGACGGCCTGCCGCAGCTGCTGTGCACGGCGATCCTCGACCGCTCACCGACGGTGCACCTGCTCGACCCAGCCACCGGGGGATCGCTGGCGCAGCTGACGCTGACCAAGGGCGGCCTGTTGGGCGGGTGTACGCCTACCTGGACAACCGCGACCGGATGGTGGTAGTCGACAGGGCCGGTGAACTGCTGCGCATCGGCCACGACCGCAACGGACCCGGCGGCGCGTGGCGCCTGTTCATCTCCCAGCGCATCCCCATCCAGCAGGCCGTCTCGGGGCACTGCGGGGGGAACAACTGCGACAGCGTGACCTCGCTGATGCCCGAATACGCAGGCCGGGTGTGGTTTGCCACCGCCGCCGGCGCGGTGGGCCTCGTCGACCCGGCCACCGAGTCGGCGACGTCGATGGTGCTGCCCGGAGAGCGGGTGGACAACAGCATCTCCTCGGCGCCCGAGGGCGTCGCCGTGGCCACGAACCAAGCGCTGTACCTGTTCACGGTCGGGGCGAACGGCAGCCCGGAGGTGCGTTGGCGGCAGAGCTACGACCGGGGACCGGCCCGCAAGCCAGGCCAGCTCAGCTGGGGCACCGGCGCCACCCCGACCTTCTTCGGCCCCGCCACGGGATCGGAATACCTCACCATCACCGACAACGCGGTGCCCAGGGAGCACCTGCTGGTGTACCGCACGGCCACCGCGCAGTTGGTGTGCTCGGTACCGGTGGTGGACGGCACCGAGAACTCACCGATCGGCGCCGGAAACAGCGTCTTCGTCGCCAGCACCTACGGCTACCCCTACCCGGCACTGCCCGAGGGGGCGGGACCCAGCCAACCGGCCGACGCCCCGTTCGTCGGCGGAATGACCCGCGTCGACGTGAACCCGAGCGGCACCGGCTGCGACCCGGTGTGGACCAATACCGTCCGCTCGGCCGCCGTGCCGAGGCTCGCGCTGCCGGAGAGCCGGATCTACACGGTGGCGCGCCGGGCGTTCTGGGGCGACCCGCACGCCACCAGCCTGCTGGACAACTACGACTACACCGTCATCGACGCGGCCACCGGCGCCGTGCAGGCCAGCAGGCCGATCGGCACCAGTGCCCTGGTCGACACCCTGCAAACCGCCGGGATGACCACGCCACAGGCGGCATTGTTCCAAGGCACGCTCACCGGCATCGTCCGCGTCGCCCGCCCCTGAAACCCTTCCTGGAACGCATTCAGCGGGGTCAGGCGGAGAGCTGCTCCGGGAATCGCTCCGTGCTCAGGCGCAAGCCGGCTGCCGTGTTCGTACGCACATCCGCGAGCAACTCGGGATCCTGCGCCAGCCGCTGGCCGTAGGAGGGAACCATCTTGACCAGCTCCGGCCGCCAGTCCTCGACCTTGGCCGGGAAGCAGTGGTGCAGCAGCTCGATCATCACCGGCACGGCGGTGGAGGCACCCGGCGAGGCACCGAGCAGGGCGGCCACCGAACCGTCGGCCGCGTGCACCAGCTCGGTACCGAACTGCAGCACACCGCGGGTCTCGGTGCCCGGCTTGATCACCTGCACACGCTGCCCGGCGGTCACCAGCTCCCAGTCCTCGAGCTTCGCGGTGGGGACGAAGGCCTGCAGGGTCTTGATGCGTGCCTTGGGGGTCTGAATCAACTGGCCGATCAGGTAGAGCACCAGGCTCAGGTTGTGGATGGCCACCGAGAGCATCGGAATGATGTTGCCCGGCCGCACCGAAGATGGCAGGTCCAGGAACGACCCGTTCTTGAGGAACTTGGGCGAGAAACCGGCGAAGGGCCCGAACAGCAGGTCCCGTTGACCGTTGATCACCCGGGTGTCCAGGTGCGGCACCGACATCGGCGGTGCCCCCACCGCCTCCTGCCCATACACCTTGGCGTGGTGGCGGGCCACGACCTCGGGGTTGGTGCAACGCAGGAAGCGCCCGCCGACCGGGAAGCCCCCGAGCCCCTTGCCCTCCGGAATGCCGGACTTCTGCAGTAGCTTCAGCGCACCCCCGCCGGAACCGATGAAGACGAAGCGGGCCGAGGTGCTGGTACGCGCCCCGGTCGCCAGATTCTTCAGCGTCACCTCCCAGCTTCCGTCCGCCCGACGGTCCAGGTCGCGGACCTCGTGACGCAGGTGCACCCGGGTGCCGTGCTCCTGCAGAAAGGTGAACAGGTGGCGGGTGAGCGAGCCGAAGTCGACGTCGGTGCCCGTCTCGGCGCGGGTCATGGCGACGGGCTCGGCCGGAGCTCGCTCGCTCATCATCAGCGGCGCCCACTCGGCCATTTTCGTGTGGTCCTCGGTGTATTCCATGCCCGCAAACAGGGGGCGCGTGCGCAGCAACTCATATCGCGCACGAAGAAACTCCACACCCCCTTCGCCCCGCACAAAGCTAAGGTGCGGAACACCGTTGATGAATTCCTGCGGTGACCGAATCAAGCCATTATCGACAAGGAACGCCCAGAACTGCTTCGAAATTTGCAGCTCTTCATTGATGGACACCGCCTTGGCGATGTCGATGCTCCCGTCGGGCAGCTGCGGGGTGTAGTTCAGCTCGCAGAGCGCGGAGTGCCCGGTGCCCGCGTTGTTCCACGCGTCGGAGCTTTCCTGCGCGACGGCGGCCAGACGCTCGTACACCGCGATGGACCAGTCGGGTTGCAACTGCTTGAGCATGGCGCCGAGTGTGGCACTCATGATTCCGCCGCCGATGAGCACCACATCGTGATCGATGTGGCCCATTGACGCGCCCTCGCTGGTCTGCATCATGCCCTCCGCAGTGTCCAGGCCGGGGCTGTATTTCCGCGCGCAGCTATGCCCGCAGACAATGCATCGATAATGCCAGCACCCACATGCCTGCTTTTGGTAAAGTGATCAAACGGCAAATGGTCAGTATTCCCTCGAGATAACTGGCTCGTTGCCCAGGCGAAAGGCTAGTACAGGCCTGCGTGCGGCCCCGACTCGAGCAGGCATGAGTCCGGTCACAGAAGCGTCTGCAGTAACGTAGAGCCACTCGCAGCCCGCGGCCCACGCCGAGTAGCGTCTTGTCGATGAGCAGCACGCCCGCACCGGGGCCCAGGATCGCGTTCGTCGCGGCCTCCTGGCACAAGCACATCGTCGACAAGGCCAAGGACTCCTTCCTCGCCGAGATCGCCACCCATGGCTACCCGGCGGACGAGGTCGACGTCTTCGAGGTACCCGGTGCGTTCGAGATTCCGCTGTACGCCAAGCGGCTGGCCGGCACCGGGCGCTACAGCGCGGTCGTCGGGGCGGCACTCGTGGTGGACGGGGGCATCTATCGGCATGAGTTCGTCGCCTCCGCCGTGATCGACGGCCTCATGCGGGTGCAGCTGGACACGGGCGTGCCGGTGCTGTCCGTGGTGCTCACTCCACACCACTTCCATGAGCACAGCGAGCACAACAGCTACTTCGAGCGGCACTTCACCGTCAAGGGCGCCGAGGCCGCCCGCGCCTGTGCCAGCACCATCAAGACCCTGCAGCAGTTGGACTAGAAGCCCGGGTCCCCCGGGTGGTAGGTGAGGTCCGGGTGGCCGTCGCCGTCGGTGTCCACCAGCTTGGTGTCCAGCGTGCCGTCGCCGTCGGTGTCGCAGTACTGGGTGTCCGGCACGCCCGTGTCGTGGCTGTCCACCAGCACGGCGTCGAAGCGGCCGTCGCCGGTGTCGTCGCGGATCACGTCATCGGCCCGCCCGTCTCCGTCGAAGTCGACCCGCGCCGCGTCCGGGCGGCCGTCGCCGTTCAGGTCCTCGGTCGCCGTGGCGCTGCGCTGGTGCCCCTGGGCGTCCACCCAGCGCAGCCGCGGTCCTTCCCCGGCGGCAGCTCTCGGCGCGGGCGCCGACGTGCTCCACGTGCCCCGGCCACCGGGATCGGTGTAGTAGTGCTCGCCGTGCCCGTCGTCGTCGAGGTCGAGCACCACGGTGTCGGCCACCCCGTCGCCGTCGGTGTCCCACATCAGGTCGTCCACCCGGCCGTCGCCGTCGAAGTCCAGCGCCACCGCGTCGAGCACGCCGTCACCTGAGGCGTCGACGTCCGCCGCCGAGGTCCAGCTGGTCGGTGCGCCGGCACCGGTGCCGAAGGAGTAGTCCACAGGGCATCCGACGCCCGGGCGGCTACTTGGGTTCCGGGGGGGTCATCCCTTCCTCGCGGGCCCACGCCAACAGTGCAGCCTCGGCCTCCGATCGGGGCAGCGGGCCACGCTCCAGGCGCAGCTCCTTGAGGTACTTCCACGCCTTGCCGACGAGCGGCCCCGCGGGCACGCCGAGCAGCTGCATGATGGCGTTGCCGTCGAGGTCCGGTCGCACCCGCGCCAGGTCCTCCTCGGCCGCGATCCGGGCGATCCGCTGCTCCAGGTCGTCGTAGGTGGCCTGCAGCATCGCCGCCCGGCGCTTGTTGCGCGTGGTCGAGTCGGCCCGCACCAGCTTGTGCAGGCGGTTGAGCAGGGGACCGGCGTCGGTCACGTAGCGGCGCACTGCGGAGTCGGTCCACTCCCCGCGGCCGTAACCGTGAAACCGCAGGTGCAGGAACACCAGCTGGGCCACGTCGGCGATCATCTGGTTGGAGTACCGCAGGGCCCGCATCCGCTTGCGAACCATCTTCGCCCCCACCACCTCGTGGTGGTGAAAGCTCACCCCGCCGCCCGGTTCGTGCCGGCGGGTGGCCGGCTTGCCGATGTCGTGCAGCAACGCCGCCCAGCGCAGCACCAGGTCGGGGCTCTCGTGCTCGGGGTCGGCCAGCTCCAGGTCGATGGCCTGCTGCAGCACCGTGAGGGAGTGCGCGTAGACGTCCTTGTGCTGGTGGTGCTCGTCGATCTCCAGCCGCATCGCCGGCACCTCGGGCAGCACGTACTCCGCCAGCCCGGTCTCCACGAGCAGGTCCAAGCCCTCGCCCGGGTGCTCGCCGAGCAGCAGCTTGTCCAGCTCCGCGCGCACCCGTTCGGCGGTGATGCGAGTGATCTGCTCGGCCATGTCGCTCATCGCCGCCCGCACCCGTGCATCGGGCTGGAAGCCGAGTTGGGCGACGAAGCGGGCGGCGCGGAGCATGCGCAGGGGATCGTCGGCGAAGGACTCCTGGGGCGTTCCCGGGGTGTCCAGCACCCCGGCGAGCAGCGCATCGAGGCCGTGGAAGGGGTCGATGAACTCCGGGTGGTGGCCCACCCGCACGGCCATCGCGTTGACCGTGAAGTCGCGACGCACCAGGTCGGCCTCCAGCTCGGAGCCGTAGACCACCTCGGGATTGCGACTGACCTGGTCATAGGTGTCCGCGCGGTAGGTGGTGATCTCGATCTGTTGCCCGTCTTTGGCGGCGCTGATGGTGCCGAAGGCGATGCCGGTGTCCCATTGCGCCTCCGCCCAGCCGCGCAGCAAGGCCTGCACCTGCTCCGGGCGGGCGTCGGTGGTGAAGTCCAGGTCGGTACCCAGCCTGCCCAGTACGGCATCGCGCACGCTGCCACCGACGAGGTACAACTCGTGGTCCGCGGCGGCGAAGCGCTCCGCCAAGGGCTCGATGACGTGCGCCAGTCCACCCAGGGTGACCGCCGCCCCGGCCAGCAGCCGGGTGCGCCGTTCGGCGTCCCGGGGGGCGGAATGATCAGCGTCGGCAGGCACGGGCAGTCATCTTAGAGTCGCGGCACGGCGCCGCCGTGCGCTGGCAGAGCCAGGCCGACAGCATCCGCAGTCCCGTCACCGCTACTCCCAGGGCAGCGGGCGGCCGGCCGCCCCCGGATCGGTGGGCACCACGAAGACCGGCAGCGGCTGGCTGTGTGTCAGCTGAACAGCCACCGAGCCGGTAAAGAACTCTTCGACCCGCCTGCGCACGCCGCGCTTGCGGGTGCCAACGGCGATCATCCGGGCGTCCAGCCGGGCGGCCAGCATGGCGAGCTCGTGCGCCGGTTCGCCGGCAAGCATCCGGAAGCTCCACGGCAGACGGTACCCGGCAAGGCAGTCTTCGGTCTGTCCCCGTAGCGCGGCCTCCCGTCGCGGATCAGGTGCGTCCTCCGGGTCCGGGTCGACGGGCAACGAGAGTTGGCTGCCATCCGGATTGCGCTGGACCACGTACCGGGAGGTGTCGACATGCACGACGATCAGCTCCCCGCGCAGGTCCTGGGCAAGCTCCGCGACACGTCCGAGCACCACCGCTGCCGTGCCCGGCACCACCCCGGCCACGAGCGGACGTCCCTGCCCTTGCATACCTCTGTGTTTACCCGTTACCGGCCAGCCGGTGTGTTCTACCCGCTACCCGGCCAGCCGGCTCGCCGCGCGAGCGCCGACATCCGGCTCGGACTGGGCTGGGCCGCCTGGATGCCGCACTACCATCGGTGACATGTCCTCTCCTGCCGATGCCGCCGGCGGCGCTGACCGCACGTCCTCCGGCCGTGCACGCAGGAAACCGCAGCCTCCCAAGGCTCCGCGCCATGCTGGTCACGCCCGACGCGGTGACCGCCCCCGGATGCGGACCGTGGACGAGACCTCCGCCGGCGGGCTTGTCGTCTGGGGCCTGGACGGTCCTCCGCAGGAACGCGAAGCCGCACTGATCGGGCGCACCGACCGCCGCGGGCGGCTGCTGTGGTCCCTGCCCAAGGGCCACATCGAGGCCGGGGAGACCGCCGAGCAGGCAGCCGAACGGGAAGTGGCCGAAGAGACGGGCATCAACGGCGAAGTTCTCGCCCCGCTCGGCAGCATCGACTACTGGTTTGTCACCGAGGGCCGACGGGTGCACAAGACCGTGCACCATTACCTGCTGCGCTTTCTGGGCGGCGAGTTGTCCGACGAGGACCTGGAGGTCACCGAGGTGGCATGGGTCCGCTTGGCGGAGATGGAATCCCGGCTGGCCTACGCCGACGAACGACGGCTGGTGCGCACGGCGGACGCGGTGATCTCCAGCTTGAACGGCCGATGAGCAACGCATGGCGTGCTGTGGCTGCCGTCCTGACCACCCTGCTGCTGGCGGCTGCGGCCTCGCTCGGCGCCACGGTCCTTTGCGGGGTCGCCGCGTCGGCTGACGTCCCGGAATTGGTCGCCCCCAACATCACCAACCCCCAGTTCGTCCGACTGCAGATCGACGCCATCAGCCCGAGCACGGTCACCAGCGCCACCACCGGCCCGTTGACCGTTCGGGGCCTGCTGGTCAACGATGGGGACCGGGAGGTCCGCAACCTGCAGGTACGACTGGAACGCGCCCCGGTGGTGCAGAGCGCCACCGAGCTCCGTGCGGCGCTGCGGTCGAGCCCCGCCGAGCTGGCCACGCAGTCACCGTTCGTTACCTTCGCCCCGCAGCTCAGCCCCGGGCAGTCGGCACCCTTCTCGCTGACCCTGCCGCTGATCGGCGACCAGAACACCACCCTGGGCCTGACGCAGCCTGGGGTGTATCCGATGCTGGTCAACGTCAACGGGGTGCCGGACTACGGCGACCGGGCACGCCTGGACCAAGAGCACTTCCTGCTGCCGGTACTCAGCCTCCCGCCCAGTCCCAACGCCGCCAGCGCGGGCGAGCAGGCGAACACTGGTCCGAAGCCGGCACCGACGGCGCCCCCGGCGTTCACCGTGCTGTGGCCGTTGGCCGACCGTCCACGGCTGCTGCCGAGCGCGCTCGGTGCCCCGGCGCTGCTCAGTGACGACGAGTTGGCGACCTCCTTCGCAGATGGTGGCCGGCTGGACGGCCTGCTGAAGGCAGTGGAACAGCGGACCCGGCCGAGCGAAGATCCCATCGGGGCCCTGGCCACCAGCCTGTGTCTGGGCATCGATCCGGATCTGCTGGTCACCGCGCAGGCCATGGCTCGCGGCTACCAGGTGGCCGGTGCTGACAGCAGGACCACCCCCGGCACCGGCGCCGCCGCGGCCGCTGCGTGGCTGGAGCGGCTGAAGGCGCTGGCCAAAGGTCGATGTGTGGTGGCCCTGCCGTGGGCGCAGGCGGACCTGAATGCGCTGGCCAGGGCCTCGCTGCCGGAGTTCCAGACCACCGCACTCACCGCGGGCCCCGAGCTGGTGGCCAGGACGCTCGCCCTGCCGCCGTTGCCGAACGTCGCCTGGCCGCCGGGCAACCTGCTTGCCGAACGCACGGCCACCGACGTCGCGGCCCTGGGTGTGCAGACGGTTCTGCTCTCCGCCGACGGCGTGGCCACCGCGAGTGGTTCGCCGTTGCCGGCCAGTGCCCGGACGGCGCGGCTGCCCGCCTCCGCACCGGCCAACCCGGCACAGCTGGGTGCCGCCCTCCTCGATGCGCCGGCGGCGAGTGCGCTGACCGCGATGGGCTCGGACCAGCGGCCGCTGCGGCTGCAGGATGCGCTGGGCGCCGTTGCCTGGCCCGCGATCGGCGGGGCGCGCACGGCCTCCACCGAAAGCGGGCGGGCAAGCTCCGCGCCGAACTCGGTGGTGCTGGCCCCGCCGCAGGCGTGGCAGATCGACGCCGCCGACGCGCAGACCCTGCTCGCCGAGATCAGCGCTTTGCTGCAGGCCGGCGCCGCCACCGCCCGGTCGCTGCCTGCCGTCCTGGACGCCGTCAACAGCACATCGACCCGGGCTGTGCTGGACTACCCGGTGCAGGCGTCCGCCTCGGAGGTGCCCACCAGTCGCACGGGCGCGATCGCCGACGCCGCGACGGACATCCGCGAGTTCGGCCGGTCCCTGAAGCAGGACCCACAGAGCGGGGTCAGCCCGAACGACCTCCTCGCTCCGCTGCAGCTTGGCCTGCTCCGCGCCGCGTCGGCGACAACGGCCGAGCACCCCGCCGGTGCGGGCGAGGCTCAGGTCAGCGCGGTACGTGGCGAGCTGATCGGGCTGCGCAACGGGGTGTCGCTGCAGGCACCCGGCGGGACCTACACGCTCGCTTCGGCCCAGAGCCCGCTGCTGTTGGTGGTGCGCAACGACCTTCCCGTCGCGGTGGACGTGCAACTCACCGTCGACGGCTCGCCGGGACTGCGGGCGACGGACATCGGCATCCAGCAGCTACCGGCACGCAGCGGGCGCCAACTGCAGGTGCCCACCACGGTCAGCCGCACCGGCCAGTTCGCCATCGATGTCTTCCTCACCACCGACACGGACCAGCGGCTGGGTGCGCCCGCCCGGCTGCAGGTACGTTCCACCGCATACGGAACCGCGACCGCCCTCGCGACCGCCAGCGCCGCCGCCTTGCTGTTGGCTCTGGTGGCTCGTCGGCTGTGGCACCGTTTCCGTGGACAACCCGACCGGGCCGATGAGGGACGAGTGACCCCATGACCTCCCAACCCGCTCCTTCCGGGCAGGTTACTTCCCAGCAGGCCACACCGGAGTTGAGCGACACCGGTCTGCTCAAGGCAAGCGGCTCCCAGGTCATCCCGACCCTGATCAGCCGCATCACCGGCTTCCTCAAGGCCGTGGCGCTGGCCGCCACCATCGGCCTGGAATCGGCGGGCAGCTCGTTCGCCGTGGCCAACACCCTGCCGAACATCGTGGCGGAGTTGGTGCTCGGCGCGGTGCTGACCAGCATCGTCGTCCCGGTGCTGGTGCGCGCCGAACGGGAGGACCCCGACGGCGGCTCCGAGTTCACCCGGCGGCTGCTGACTGTGGCCGGGATGGTGCTGCTGGTCGCCACGGTGGCATCGATGCTCGCCGCCCCGTTGCTGATCAACCTCTTCATCGATGCCAGCGGCGAGGTCGACACCCGGCTGGCCACGCTTTTCGCCCTGCTGCTGCTGCCGCAGATCCTGTTCTATGGGCTGGGGGCGCTCTTCGGCGCGATCCTCAACACTCGTGGGCTGTTCGGCAAGGTGGCGTGGGCGCCCGTGCTGAACAACATCGTGACCCTCGCGGTGATCCTGGCGTACTACCTCGTTCCGAGCCCGCTGGAAGTATCACCGACCAACCCGAAACTCTTGGTGCTCGGCATCGGTACCACCTTGGGCATCGTGGCCCAGGCGGTGTACCTGATCCCCGCGCTGCGCCGGATGGGGGTGGACCTGCGGCCCAAGTGGGGCGTCGACGCCCGCTTGAAGCAGTTCGGTGGGATGGGCGTCGCGGTGCTGGCCTACGTGCTGGTCAGCCAGGTCGGGTTCGTCATCACCAACCGGGTCGCATCGAAGTACGACGAGAGCGGGCCGGTGCTGTTCGGCAACGCCTGGTTGCTACTGATGGTGCCCTACGGGGTGCTCGGCGTCTCGCTGATCACCGCCATCATGCCGCGGATGAGCCGCTCGGCGGCGGCGAACGACACGCCCGCCGTTGTTGCCGACCTCTCGCTGGCCTCCCGGCTGTCTACGGTGGGCCTGCTCCCGGTCATCGCGCTGTTCACTGTGCACGGAACCACGCTCGGGGTGGCGCTGTTCTCCCTGCGCGGCACCAGCTCGGCGGTGGAGAACGCCGGTCGCCTCGGCACCACGGTCGCGGTCTCCGTCTTCGGCCTGCTGCCCTTCGCCATCGGGCTCATCCAGCTGCGGGTCTTCTACGCCAGGCAGCAGCCGTGGATCCCCACCTACCTCATGGCGCTCACGGTGGCGGTTCGCGTGCCGTTCATGCTGTGGATTCCGCCCTGGTTGGACGCCGATCAGGTGGTGGGCTGGCTGGCGTTCATGAACGGGATCGGCTTTACCGCCGGTGCAGTCGCTGGCGGCCTGGTGTTGCGGCGCCAGCTGGGCAGACTGGACACGAAGGCGCTGATCCGCACCACCCTCACGGTGCTTGCCGCGAGTCTCATCGCCGTGGCGGTGGACGCCCTCGTCGGCCTGGTGCTGCCCCTGCGCACCCTGGAAAACGCGTTCGGGACGCTCGGCGGCTCCCTGGTGGCCATGACGATCCACACGATCATCGTGCTCGGCTTGGGCTACGGCCTGCTCGTGGTGTTCAAGCTGCCGGAGATCGCCGGCATCGTGGAGGCGGTCAGCGCCCGACTGCCCGGCCGCTTCACCGCCTTGGCGCAGCGCGGACGGGCGCAGCCCACCCGCGAGCCCGAGCTCGATCCCGCGATGTTCGAGGAGACCACGCTTCTGCCGCGAATACCCGCAGCGCAGATACCTCCAGCGGCGCTCCAGTACCCTTACCCGCAAGCGACAAGCCGGTACGAGAGTCGAGCCGGGGGTGAGGCGGTGCCAGAACAAGCTATGCCCGAACAGCAGAACAAGTTTGAGCAGCCCACGGTCGAAGCACCCACCGTGGAGCACGCGGCCGCGCCGCCCCGACCGATGGTGCGCGGTCCGCGGCTCGTTCCGGGCGCGGCGGTCGCCGGGGGACGTTACCGGCTTCTCACCGCCCACGGCGGGTCGGGTCTGCTGCGCTTCTGGCAGGCGCGCGACACCGTCCTGGAGCGCGACGTCGCCCTCACGTTCGTGGACGCCGCGCAGTCCGGCGCCCCCCACCCGCGGCACAGCGCGTCCCAGGAACCGGAGGCCGAAGGGCCCCAGGCAGTGCTGACCCGCACCCTGCGGCTGGGGCGGATCGACTCTCCCGGCCTTGCCCGGGTGCTCGACGTGGTGCGCGGCAGCTCCGGTGGCATCGTGGTAGCCGAGTGGACCCCCGGGCGCTCACTGAAGGATGTGGCCGCCACGCAGCCACCCGCGATCGGGGCCGCCCGTGCGGTGCGCGCACTGGCCGGAGCTGCGGAGGCCGCACACCGCTCCGGTGCCGTGCTGGCCCTGGATCACCCGGATCGGATCCGGATCAGCACCGCGGGCAACGCGGTACTGGCTTTTCCCGGCGGTCCCGCCGAGGCGGACCGGAAGTCCGACGTGCAGGGGCTCGGCGCCATCCTCTATGCGTTGATCACGAACACCTGGCCGTTGCCCGCTGCCGATGGCGCAGACACGATCGGAGACCTGCCGGTCGCCCGGCGCAGGGAGGACGGCACCCTTCCGGCCGCGCGTGCGGTTCGAGCCGGGGTGCCGTTCGAGATCTCCGCCGTTGCCGAGCGGGCCCTGCAGCCCGAGAGCGGCATTCGCACGGCCGCTGCCGTGCAGACCGTGCTGGATCAGGCCGCCGTGCTGGACCAGCAGACCGAGTTGCTCCCCGCCGTGGACGAGCAGACCGAACTCGACCACACCGACGCCACGGGGGACGAGCTGCCCATCCCGCTGGACACCCCCGCTGCCGGGAGCCGCAGCGGTGGCGCCCGCTCGGCGCGGGCCTCGGGCGGGCCGATTCCGCCCGGCCGTACCGAGCGCTCCCGCAAGGTCCTCGTAGCCATGGCCTGCTTGGCCCTGGCCGCGGTCCTGGTCATCGCCTTCATCGCCAACCAGATCGTGTCCTCGCTCGGGGGCAGTGACGCGCCGCTGCCGAGCCTGAGTCGGCCCGGCAGCTCCGCTGCTCCCGCCCCGGCAGGGCCGACAGGCGGGCCACAGCCCGCGCCGGGTGCCGGCCCGGTGGTCCCCGGCCCGGTGGTCCCGGCCAAGGTGTCGGTGTTCTCCCCGGAGGGCACCGCGGACAACTCCCCGGATGCCGGCAGGGTCATCGACGGTGATCCCGCCAGCTCCTGGACCACGGATCAGTACCGCCAACAGCTACCCAAGTTCAAGAACGGCATCGGCCTGCTGGTGTCACTGCCCGATGCCACCAGGCTCCGCTCCGTGGGTATCGACTCGCCCAGCGAGGGCACCGTCGTGGAGATCCGGACGTCACCCTCGGCCACCCCTGCCCTTGCGGACACCGTCGTCATCAACACCGCCACCCTGACCTTCGGCCACACCGACATTCCCATCTCGAGCATGCCACCGTCGAGTTACGTGCTGGTGTGGATCACCCGGCTCGGGGGATCGGTGGGCTCCTACAGCAGCAAGATCAACGACCTGACCTTCCAGCGAGCAGGTTGACCGGAGACATACCAGGGGGAAGAAATGAATAGCGCAGGGGGACAATAGAAATGAGCGATGCAGGGGGGCGGAGCGCGACGGGCGAGCGCAGCTCCGACGTCGATCTGGTGCGGGCACATGCCGAGGGCGATCCGCATGCCTTCGCGGAGCTGGTGCGCAGGCATCGCGACCGCATGTGGGCGGTTGCCCTGCGCACCACCCGCGATCCCGAAGAGGCCGCCGATGCCCTGCAGGATGCCTTCCTCTCCGCGCACCGGGCTGCCGGCAGCTTCCGAGCCGATTCCGCCGTCACCACCTGGCTGCACCGCATCGTCGTCAACGCCTGTCTGGACCGCCTGCGGCGACGGCAGAGCCGGCCCACCGTGCCCCTGCACCAGGACGATCACCACGAGCCAGCCGTACCCGGCGACGCGATGGCCGACCGGGAGCTGCACCTGTTGGTGCACGAGGCCCTCCTGAAGATACCCGCGGACCAGCGCGCCGCTGTGGTCGCCGTCGATGTCGAGGGATATTCGGTGGCCGACGCCGCCCGTGCGCTGGGGGTGGCAGAAGGCACGATCAAGAGCCGCTGCGCGCGGGGCCGGACCAAGCTGGCCCTGATTCTGGGACACCTGCGTGCGGAGGTCGCTTTCCCGCCCGCCGCAGCGAGATCGGAAGCCCCCGCCTCGCGACGGAACGACGGAACCGATCGGGTCCGTGGCGCGTCACACCAACGAGGAGCTACCCCGGTGAGGAGGCGTGATGAGTGACGACAACGCACAGGCGATCGGTGCCTGGCGTTCGCTGCTCGATCCGCCCTACTCACTCGAGCTGCTGGCCGACCTACACGCCGGTGCCCTCGAGGACGACTTGGCCGAGCAGCTCTGGCCCCGGGTGGTGGCCGATCCGGATGCCGCCGCGGTCCTGGTGGCACTGGACGACACCGTCGAGCAGTTGCACGGCATGGCGGCCCTGCCGCCGTCGGT
>JAABUM010003041.1_pt1 | contig 21424 bp, 17 predicted proteins | sample 5559161 | NCBI WGS metagenome assembly JAABUM01 (sample SAMN10711868, study PRJNA513369) | rock metagenome | isolation source: Antarctica rocks | place: Antarctica: Victoria Land, Siegfried Peak nord
ATCGCCTACGACAACCGCACCATGGCCAAGCCCTTCACGTGGACCGCCCACGACAAGGCGCTCGTCGCGTAACTACGGAACTACTCGTGCCGCCGTGTACTAGCTGGTAACCAGATGACGATGAGCGACGAAGGCCGCCTCTACAACGTACGGACTTGACGTACGTTCGGATACACGTATACTCCAAGTGCCGACGATCACGCTCGACCCGCGCGGTGTAGGACCAGGTAACGGGATTCCTTCAGAAGTTGCGTGTCCGAGCGTGCCCTGGCTCTCTTCGCCTGCGCGCGGAGATCGACCGCCTGCAAGGGCCTCACGCCGCATCGCGCGGTCTGCCCTATCTGTTGCCTGGAGGAGACCGATGTATCCCCGACCCCTACGCGCGGCCCTGATCACCTTGCTGCTCCTATCATCGCTGTCCCTCGGCGGCACACCCGCGCGTGCCGCTGACGAGTTAACCCTGAGCCTGACCCCCCCGCTTGGCCCGAATGGCACGACCATCACCCTGGTTGGGAGGGGCGCGACGCCTTCCGCCGAGACAAATTATCTCTACGGCGGCTTCTCCACCCTCGCCGATTGCCAGACCAACCACACCGCCGGGCAGGCGATCAGCGGCGGCTCGGCGCGCGCGGACGGGAATGGCAACTTCACCTTCACGCACACGGTGGACGAGCGTGCGGGCATCGGCGCGCTCCGCTTCATCGCCACCGCCTCCGGTGGGCGCACCTCGCCGTGGGCCTGCTTCGCGCTCATCCCCGCGCAGCAAACGTTCCCGCAGACCGGCAAGACCGTGCGCGGCAGCTTCCTGGCCTATTGGTACAGCAACGGTGGCCTCGCGCAGCAAGGCTTGCCGCTGACCGACGAGTTCGAGGAGACCAATTTGGGCAACGGCAAGACCTATCGGGTGCAATACTTCGAGCGGGCACGTTTCGAGGCGCATCCAGAGAACCCCACACCCTATAACGTCCTCCTCGGCCTCCTCGGAACCGAGCAGTTCGCGGCGAAGTACCCGCAGGGCGGCCCGGCCCGCACCGAAGCGTGCGCGAGTGGCGCGCAGCAGTTCGCGCAGACCGGCTATTGCGTCAGCGGCCTCTTCTACGCCTATTGGGCGGCGCACGGCGGCCTGGCGCAGCAGGGCCTGCCGCTCGGCGCGGAGTTCGCCGAGGTCAATCCCAGCGACAATAAAACGTACAGCGTGCAGTACTTCGAGCGCGCCCGCTTCGAATACCACCCGGAAAATGCGGCCCCCTACAATGTGTTGCTCGGCCTGCTCGGCGGCGAGCAGTACAAGGCCAGGTACGGCGGCGGGCAACCGTCCCCTGCGCCCGCACCTTCGGTCGGCCCGATACCCGCCCCGCTGCCGGGCGCGCAACTGACGATCAGTCCCCAACAAGGGCCGAACAGCACGCTTTTTGTCGTCACCGGGAGCGGCTTCGCCCCCAATACGACCTATTATTTGCAGGTCATCAATCGTGACAGCGGTGCGCGCATCCCGTTCGACAAAGCGACCACGAAGAGCAACGCCAACGGGCTGCTCGCCGATGCCTTCAGCTTCGGCAGCAACGTCCCGGCCGGTCCCTACGCCGCCAATATCGCCACCACCGCCGAGAGTGGCACGATCCTCGCCACGGCGAACTTCACGCTCACCGGCGCGAACGGCGCGAAGCCGGGGCCGCACCTCGTCGTCACGCCGCCGCAGGGACAGGCGGGGGGCCGCTTCGTGATCACCGGCACCGGCTTCGCCGCCAAGACCACCTATACGCTCCGCATCCAGACGGAAAACCGCCAGATCACGGTCGTCAACTCAACCGACGTCATCACCGATGCGGATGGGGTGCTCCTTGTTCCCTTCGCCCCTCCGACAACGGCGTCACCGGGCATCTACATCGTGGAGATCATCGGCAAGGGCGCCAACCCCCAGGTCATAACCGGGGTGAAGTTCACGCTGACGGCGGCGAGCGCAGGCACGCCAGCGCCGAGTCCGTAACCGGTGCCGGTTCCCTCCCCACCATCGGCGAGCGACCTCGCGCTGATTGGCCGGTCCGCCGCGCTGATCGGCGCAATCCCCGACGTGCGCCACATCGGCGACTCGATCGCCGCGCAGGGGATCAGCCAGTCATTCGTCGCGCTGGACGGTGCCTGGGGTGCCTACAACGCACAGCAGAAGGCGATCGTCTGTCACGTCGCCCTGCGTTGGATATGACACTCACGATCTCGCGGCGGGCATGGTCCACGAAGGCCAGCACGCTGTCGACTTCGCCACCTCGGGGCCGGTAACGACCACACAGGATCGCTACAACCGCGAGGCGCGCCTTCATCGCCGAGGCGTCGGGCTGGAAGATCTGGTACGGCGCGGCGGGGAAGCGCACCCCGACCAACGATTTCGAGCGCGAGATCAACGCCATACTGAATCTCATCCAGAACGATCCGCAGCGCTTCGCGGCGATCCTCGTCGCTGCATACAAAGATGAGTGCGGCGCACTGCTGGCCGGGATGCCGCCCGCGCTCGTAAACGCCCTGCCGAACGCCGAAGCGGTCTTCGCATTCCTCATCATTGCAGAGCACACCAACGACACCTTCTGACCCGAACTCCCGGGTGGCAGACTCGCGATCCGCCAGGGCAGCAACTGGCAAGACAACAGGCGGGGCCGGTGACTGTTCACCGGCCCCCGCAGCCGTTGTATTAGCCCGTCTCGCCCGCTGGCGGCAGCGGGCTGTCCGTTGCCTTACGCCGTCTTCTCGCGCGCGGCATCGCCGGTGGGAGCGTGTTCGCCGTCCTTGCCTGCGGTCCCTTCCGGCGTGGACTTCTGGCCGATGATATTGTCTTGCAAAGTCCGCTCTTGCTCCGTAGTCCCGGACTGCTCGTCGCGCGCGCCGCTGCGCGTCGTATCGTTCCGCTCGCCGTGCTGCTTTTCTACCATAATCGTCGCCCTCCTACATCACCCGAGTATCACAAGTCGGGCGGGTGTTGCCGAGACTGTTTGCACGGCACATGCCAGCGCCATCCCGCCCCGCCCCATCGCCTGCGGGGACGGGATCAGCGCCCGGTCAGGCCGCGCAGATAGGCGACCGCGCGCAGGAGCGGCGGATCATACCCCGCAGAGAGATCGGCGGGGGTTAGCGGCACGATCTCGTGCGGGATGACGCCGATCTCGTTGATCGCCTCGCGGTCCGGCCCGATCACCCGATTAACCGTGACCTCCATCGCGCTGCCATCCTCGAACTCGTAGTAGAGCGCCGCGCCGAGCGCCCCGGCGCTCCTGGTGCCGATCAAATAGCCGCCGCGATCCTTCGCCACCGCCGCCGTCACATCCGCCGACGAGGCGGAGTCGCCGTCGCAGAGCACCGCCCAGGGCAGCCCCAGCAACGGCACCGTCTGATCCGCCGGGATCGGCTGTTCGACCCCGTTGCCGTCGATCAGGATGCCGAACGGCCCCTCGTGGCTGAAATTGCTGAGGATTCGCTGCAACGCCGCGATCGAGCCGCCGGGGTTCTGCCGCACGTCGAAGACAAGGGAGGTGATCCCGCGCCCTTGCAGCACCTTGAGGGCGCGCGTGAACGTCTGGTCCGCCCCGTAGCTGAAGTAGCGGAGGCGGATGTAGCCGACATTGCCCGGCAGCACGCCGACATCGAGCAAGGGCACCGATACATCGGCCACGGTGATCAACACCGTCTCGGTCTGGCCGGTCGCCGGGCGCGTCACCTGGATCGTGTCGCCGGTGCCGGGGAGGCCGGCCATCAGATCGGCGAGGGGCCGATTCCGCTGCCCGCGCCCGACCGGCGTGCCGCCGACGTTGTCGATGATGTCCCCCGCGAGCAGCCCCGCCCGCGCCGCCGGCGAATCGTCGTAGACGACGTAGAGGAAGTATCTGCCGGTGATCTCGTCCATCGCCAGCTCGAATCCGGCGCTCGGGTAGTACTCCAGTCCGACCTCGGCATTGAAGGACTGTCGCCAGAATTTCGGCTCCAGGTAGGCGACATGGTTGTCGTCGAGGCTCGCGGCCATCGCTGCGATCGCCGTGCGTGCCATCGTGCTGGCATCGGTCACCCCCTGCCCCTTGGCGACGAGGGCGGTGAAGCGGGCGGCGAAGGTTGCCCAATCAGCCTCGCGGTCGCCGCTATAGGCGAGCGGGGCCAGGTCCTCGGCGGTGAAGCGCCCTTTGCCGAGCGGTTCGAGCGCCGCCCAGGCCCCGTTCAGCAGACTCGTGTGGTCGAGTGTGGCGTGATCGACGTAGTACAGCAGCAGGCAGCGGTAGACCTGTCCGACCGTCTCCACCGTGGACTTCTTCTCCGGGATCAGGCCGGTGTAGCGGACCTGGCGGCACGGCTGAGCCACTGTCGCCACGAAGCTGTTCTTGCCCGGTGTGGGGGTCTTGGCCGCCACCAGCGTGGGCGGCGGCGCGACCACGGCGGTGCGCGTCGCGGTGCGGCGCACGGTCGGGGTCGGGGCGTAGGCGACGGCGGTCTTCACTTCCGGCGCGATCGTCGGCGGCGGACCGAAACCGGCGACCGAACAGCCGCCGAGCAGGACCGCGAGCGCCAGGACTGCGGCAAGGGAAGCGCCCGACCAGCAGCGATGTGGACCAGCCCGACGCGGCGTTCTCACACGATCCCTTCCCTTCAATACGTCAACAAGTGGTGCATCTGTACTGTATCGTGCGGCGATCCGACTCGGTATAGGAAAAATCGCCCGATCCTCTTGGGAGAGAGCGCCTGATCGGGGAGAATGTGACAGATATCACGCCCGCGCTGCGCCCGTCATTCCCCACTTCCCTGGGTGTCAGGATTTTCCCTACACGCTTGTCGGGATAATTGCGTATCTCGGAGTCGCCCCCGTCCCGACTGTGGGAACGCCCCCCGTCTCCTACTATTGTCCGCAGGGGAACATAGCAGGAGCGCCCGCCGGAGCACTACGGGCGCGGGGTAGGGGGAAATGCGCGACCATCAGGCTCAGCACGACGAGCGACCGCTGGCACGGGGCGAACGCGCCTTGCCGGAGGGTTGGCGAACGGTCCCCCGGCGCCAGGACGATGACGACACCGCCGAGGGGGGCGAGCAATTCTCCGAGCGCGACCTCCTGGCGCGCTATCTTCGCGAGGCGGGCCAGATCCCGCTGCTCACCCCCACCGCCGAAGTCGAACTCTTTCACGAGCTCGCGGAGGGCGACGAATCCGGGCGCGCGAACGCACGCTCGGCGATCATCGCCGCGAACCTACGCCTCGTCGTCGGGGTGGCGCGGCACTACGTCGGCCTCGGCCTCTCGCTGCCGGAATTGATCGCGGAGGGGAATCTCGGCCTGATCGCGGCGGTCGATCGCTTCGAGCGTGCGCGCGGGCTCCGCTTCAGCACCTTCGCGCGCTGGCCGATTCGCAAGGCGATCACCCGTGCGCTGGACGACCGAGGACGTCTCGTTCGCCTCCCGGCCAATAGCTGGCAGGCGCTCCGTGAGCTGCGCCGCGCCGAGGAGTCGCTGCCCGATCAGCTCGGGCGCGAGCCGACGCCCGCCGAACTCGCCAGCGCCTGCGGCGTGGCCCTCTGGCGTTTCGACGCGCTCCGGATCGCTGCCAGCGCGCCGACCTCGCTCGACGCGCCGACCCGTTCCGAGTCGAGCGGCGACGACACGCCGCTGGGCGAGGCGATCGAGGATAACGCTCGCTCGCTCCCGGCCCTCGTTGGGAATCGGATCGCGCGCGACTCGATCGGCACGCTGCTCGATACCCTGCCGCAGCGCGAGCGCGCCCTGTTGATCCTGCGGCACGGGCTCGACGGCGCGGCCCCGCGTACCCTGCAACAGGTGGGCGCGGTGCTCGGCATCTCCGGCGAGCGCACCCGCCAGCTCGAAGCGCGCGCGCTGACCCTCCTCCGCACCCACCCGCTGACCGCCACCCTGCACGATGCACTGGAGTGAGCAGGGCCAGTGGGCAAGGTGGGGGGTCGCCTCAGAGACACCGAGAACGAGAGAATAAAAGGGGATTTACAGAGACAGAGAAACGTGGGGAAGTCGTTACCTGAGCGACAGCTTCCCCCTCTCCTCGGATGGGGAGAGGGATGGCACGTGAGCGCCGCCGCATCCGTGGGAGGTTCCAGGGGTTGAAATACCCATGAAGGGCACCCTGTACCCATGAAGGGCACCCTGTACCCGGCTAGCGGGTACCTCCGGCACCGGCGAAGTCCTCCTACGGGGACTGGGCGCAGACCCCACGCCGCAGCGTCACCCAGCGGACCCCTCTCCCAGAGTGGGAGAGGGGTGGCGAGCGGATGCTCGCCGGGGTGAGGGCCGTCCCCGCCGGGGGTGAGCCGTTGGACTGAAGTCCCGGCTAGGGGCGGCTCACGCCGCCACGAAGTTCCCTCCGGGGACTGGAGCGCCCCTGAACCTTTTTTCTCCCTTCGTTCTCTGTGCCTCCTGTTCCGTCCCCGCAATTTCTCGTCGTTCTCTGCGTCCCTGTGTCTCTGAGGCGACCCCGCCCCCCCTCGCCCACTCAATCCCCTTGCGCCCGCGCCGACCCTACGTTAGCCTTGCGCCGGGCACCGAGCGGGGCCGCTGACGGAAGAGGAGGCGAGGGCTGATGGTGGTGCTGGCGGAGTACATTCGCGACATTCCCGACTTCCCGAAACAGGGCATCCTCTTCAAGGACATCACGACGCTCTTACACGATGCCGCCGCCTTTCGGCAGGCGCTCGATGAGATGGAGGCGCGTTGCCGCGATTACGGCGCGACCCAGGTGCTGGGAATCGAATCGCGCGGCTTCATCTTCGCCGCGCCACTCGCGGATCGGCTCGGGGTCGGCTTCGTGCCTGTTCGTAAGTTAGGCCGACTCCCCGCCGAGACGGTACAGGCCGAATACGCGCTCGAATACGGCACCAACACGGTCGAGATGCACCGCGACGCGATCACACCCGGCGAGCGAGTACTGATCGTGGACGATCTGCTGGCGACCGGTGGCACCTGCCGCGCCGCGATCGATCTGGTCGAGCAACTCGGCGGCGTGGTGGTCGGTTGCGCGTTCCTGGTCGAGCTGGCCTTCCTGGCGGGTCGCTCCCGGCTCGATGGCTACGATTTGCAGGCACTGATCACCTACTGAGCCACACGGCGGGCGGTGCAACACCGTCTGCCACCCCACTGCCCCTTCCCCGTTTTGCCTTGATGGCGCAACCGAACCCGCATCGTCGGCGTACATCTCCGCGAGGATGAGGGCGCGTATGCGTGCGCCGATTGACAAGACGAAAGGGTGAGCGGAACATGGCCTACATGGTGACCGGGCGATATCGGGTGCGCCCCGGCCAGGAAGGGCGCTTCGTGGCGCAGATGGAACTGCTGGAAGATCTGTTGCGACGCGAGGGGCGCGGCCTGCGCTACTGGGCACTCGCCCGCTCGATCGCCGAACCGGGAGTCTACAACAGCGTCGTCATCTGGGAGACGCCGGAGGACGAGCGCCGGATGGCCGGACATTCGATGCGACAGGCGCTCCTGCCGGTCGTGCAGAAGCTGCTGCTGGAACCACCGACCGGCGTCGGCGGGATCATCGCCCTGGAGTATGCGAGGCGCTGAGCGTCGTGCCGCTCGATCGCCGGTGCGACCTCCGCTCGCCATCCTTCTTGCCTTGGGCGGGCAGCGAATGAGCCCTGGCATAGCGCTACACAACACGAGGGACGATGCGTATCCTGGTGACCGGCAGTTCGGGGCAGTTGGGCGCGGCGGTCGCCCGCTTGCTCGCACCGGATCATCGGGTGCTCGGCCTGGACCGCGTGCCGGGATCGGAGACGACGCACACCGGCGATCTGGCGGATAGCGCGCTGATCGCCGCGCTGGTCGCACAGGTGGAGGTCGTCATCCACACCGCCTCGCTCCACGCACGGCATCTGACCGAAGCGACGAAGGAGTCCTTCATCGTCACCAACGTCGCGGGGACGCAAGGGTTGCTGACGGCGGCGGCGAGCGGGCTACGGCGCTTCGTCTATACCAGCAGCACCTCGGTCTACGGCGATGCGCTGGTGCCGACCGACCGCGCGGTGTGGGTGACCGAAAGACTGATCCCGCAACCGCGCGACATCTACGACGTGACGAAACTCGCCGCCGAAAGGCTCTGCCATCTGTTCCACCGCGAGACCGGCATCCCGACCGTCTGCCTGCGCGTCGGGCGCTTCTTCCCGGAACCGCCCGAACTGCTCGCCGCCCAGCGCCTCTATCGCGGCCTCGACCCGCGCGACGCCGCCGAGGCGCACCGTCTCGCCGCAACCGTCGCGGGCGTCGACTTCGGGCTGTACAATATCGCCGCGCAGTCGCCCTTCAGCGAGACCGATACCCCCGAACTCATGCGCGACGCCGCAACGGTCATCCGGCGCCACGAGCCGCAGGCCGAAGGCGCGTTCGCGCGGCAGGGCTGGCGGCTGCCCGCGCGGATCGATCGCGTCTACGTTATCGAGCGGGCGGCGCGCGCGCTGGGTTACCGCCCGCGCCACAACTTCGCCGATTTCCTGCGAGAATACGAGCAGGAAGCGGAGCGAGAGGGAGTCGCCTCGGCCCCCGAGTGAAGGAGCGCGGCATGGTGCAGTGGTATGGGGCCTTCCGCCCGGCGATCATGGGCGGGCGGGCGATGGTCTCCTCGACGCACTACCTCGCCACGGCGGCGGGGGTCGAGATCCTCAAAGCGGGCGGCAACGCGGTCGACGCGGGGGTGGCCGTCGGCCTCTGTATCAACGTGCTGGAGCCGCACCTGACCAACTTCGGCGGTGTCGCGCCGATCATGACCTGGGACGCCGCCGCGCGCCGCGTGGAAACGATCAGCGGCCTGGGGCGCTGGCCCGCCGCGATCTCGATCGACTGGTACAACGAGAACTTCGGTGGGGACATGCCGGAGGGGATCGCGCGCACCGTCACCCCCGCCGCCGCCGCCGCCTGGCTCGACGCCCTCGCGCGCGGGGGCACGCTGACCTTCGGCCAGGTCGTCGCCCCCGCTATCGCCCTCGCCGAGGGGGGCTTCCCGGTCTACCCGCGCCTCGCCGCCACCTTCGCCAGCGAGGCCGCGACCGTGGCCGCGTGGGCCGCCTCCGCCGAGACCTTCCTGCCGGGCGGACGCGCGCCGCGCGAGCGGGAGATCTGGCGACAGCCCGACCTCGCCGCCACCTTCCGTCGCCTCTGCGAGGCCGAGCGGGGCGCGGCGAACCGCGAGGCCGGGCTGGAGGCGGCACGGCGGCGTTTCTACGAGGGGGACCTGGCCGAGGCGATGGCCCGGCACAGCGCCGCCGAGGGGGGACTGCTGACCGGCGACGACCTGTCCCGCTTCCGCGTGGGCCACGAGGCCCCGGTCAGCACCACGTACTGGGAGTACGAGGTCTTCGCCTGCGGCCCCTGGTGCCAGGGTCCGATGATCCCGCAGGCGCTCGGCATCCTCGCCAACGACGATCTCGCCGCGCTCGGCCACAACAGCGCCGATTATTTGCACCTCGTCGCCGAGGCGCTGAAGCTCGCCTTCGCCGATCGCGAGCGGTTCTACGGCGACCCCGACTTCGTGACTGTGCCGCTCGATGGGCTCCTCTCGCCCGCCTACGCCGCCGCGCGCCGCGCGCAGATCGACCCGGCGCGCGCCTGGGCGGAGATGCCACCGAGCGGCGACCCACGTCTTTTTATGTCAACCAACGGCCACGATCTCGACGTCTCCGCGCGGCGTTCGGTGGCGCTCGCCGCGCCGCCCGGCCCCGACACCGCCTATTGCTGCGTGGTCGACGAGGCGGGCAACGCCTTCTCCGCCACCCCGAGCGACGGCGCGCTGACCGCGCCGATGGTCCCCGGCCTCGGTATCACCCTTTCCACGCGCGGCTCGCAGGGCTGGCTCGACCCGGCGCACCCCTCGGCGGTCGCGCCGAACAAGCGCCCGCGCCTCACGCCCAACCCGGCGCTGGCCCTGCGCGATGGGGAACTCTTCATGCCCTTCGGCTGCCCCGGTGGCGACGGCCAGACCCAGGCGATGCTGCAAGTTTTCCTCAACGTCGCGGCGTTCGGGATGAACCCGCAGCGCGCGATCGAGGAGCCGCGCGTGATCAGCGAGAGCTTCCCCGACTCCTTCTGGCCGCACGGCTACGCGCCCGGTCGGCTGAACGTGGAGGGGCGCATCGCGCCGGAGGTGCGCGCCGAACTCGCGCGACGCGGCCACAAGGTCAACGATTGGGCGGATTGGCACGCCGCCGCCTGCTCGGTCTGCGCGATCGTGGTCGATCCGGCGACCGGCACGCGGATCGGCGGGGCGGACCCGCGCCGCGAGTGCTACGCGCTCGGCTTCTGAGGTCGGCAGTCGGCGGTCGGCGGAGAGCGGCGGGTGGCACAAAACAGGGATAGTGCGGGGGTAAAATGCGCAGCCCCACGCTTGTCAGCGACCAACCATGTTAGCGAGGGAGTATCATGCTCGTCGGAGAGGCGAAGGCGGCGGCGCGGCGATGGGTGGCAGCCGAGGGGCCGGGGATACCGGGCTTCGCGGGGGCCTTCTTCCACGGCTCGATCAACTGGATGCGCGACGACGAGCCCTTCCCCGCTGGCTCCGATCTCGACGTGATGCTGGTCCTCGATGGCGCGCCGCCAGCCACAAAACTCGGTAAGTTCATCTATGACGATGTGCTGCTGGAAGTCTCGCACCTGTCGCGGGCGCAACTCGGCACCGCCGAGAAACTCCTGGGACAGTATCATCTCGCCGGGAGCTTTCGGGGGCCGAGCATCATCGCCGATCCTGCCGGTTTCCTGACGCCGCTACACGAGGCGGTCGCCCGCGAGTACGCGCGACGGCCCTGGGTGCGCGCGCGCTGCGCCCACGCCCGGGATAAGGCGCTGTACGGCTCGTTCGATGCGGCGGCACCATTCCACGATCAGGTGAACGCCTGGCTCTTCCCGACGGGGATCGCGACCCATGTGCTGCTGGTGGCCGGGCTGCGGAATCCGACGGTGCGGCGGCGCTACGCCGCGACGCGCGATCTGCTGCGCGAATACGGTCACGCGGCGTTCTACGAGACGCTACTGGCGCAACTCGATCCCGCCACGATGACGCAGGGGCGCGCGACGGAACATCTCGCCGCGTTGAGTGCGGCCTTCGATGACGCCGCCGGAGTCATCCGCTCGCCCTTCTTCTTCGCCGCCGACATCGCCACCAGCGCGCGCCCGGTCGCGATCGGCGGCAGCGAAGCATTGATCGCGACCGGGCGGCACCGCGAGGCGCTCTTCTGGATGGTCGCCACCTACTGCCGCTGTATGGCCGTCTTCGCGCAGGACGGCACAGCGGAACTCCACGCGCGCCACGATCCCGGCTTCCGTCGCCTCCTCGGCGATCTCGGCATCGTCACCCCCGACGATCTCCGGCGACGCAAAGCCGCGCTCGCGGACTTCATGCCCCAGGTGTGGGCGGTCGCCGAGGCGATCATGGCGGCGAACCCGGCGATCAGCGAGTAGCGCGCCGTGATCGCGAATAGCGCATACGAGCGGACAAACGAACGCGAGAGGCGGGGCGGACCGATCATGGGTCCGTCCCGCCGCCGCGCCCTATCTCTTCCCTGCTCGTGGGATTACTCCCGCTCGCCCTCCTGCTCCTGCGCCGCCGCGCCACGTCGACGACGTGGCGGCTTGGCGCGCTCCTCCTCCAGCAGGACGCGGCGCAGCACCTTGCCGGTGAGGGTCTTGGGCAGGCTCTCGCGGAATTCGACCTGGCGCGGCACCTTGTACTTCGCCAGCCGCTCGGCACAGTAGGCCACCACATCGCGGCGGCTCAGCGTCTCCCCCTCGCGCGGGACGATGTACGCCTTCACGATCTGCCCCGCGACCTCGTGCGGCACGCCGAGCGCGACCGCCTCCCGAATCTTCGGGTGCCCGTAGAGCACCTCCTCGATCTCGCGCGGATAGATGTTCTCGCCCCCGGTGATGATCACGTCCTTCTTGCGATCGACGATCGCGAAGTAGCCATCCTCGTCCATCGTGGCGATGTCGCCGGTATACAGCCAGCCGTCGCGCAGGATCTCGGCGGTCTCCTCCGGGCGCTGCCAGTAGCCGCGCATGATCTGCGGCCCGCGGATCAGCATCTCGCCGGGGACGCCGACGCTTCCCCCATCGGGGAACGGCTCGCCGCTCAGCGGATCGGCGAGCCGGATCTCCACGTCGGGGACCGGCAGGCCGATCTTGCCCGACCGCGTGCGCCCGTCCAGCGGGTTGATGTGCGTCACCGGCGCGGCCTCGCTGAGGCCGTATCCCTCCGCGAGATGCGCGCCGGTCAGCCGCTCGAACTCCTGGCGCACCTCCACCGGCAGCGACGCCGCCCCGCTGATGCAGTAGCGGATCGAGGACATACCAGCCGCCTTGCTGGCATCCTCGCGCACCGCCGCGCAGAGGGCCACGTACATCGTCGGGACGCCGGGGAAGATCGTCGGGGCGTGCTTGCGGATCGTCGCCAGCACCTCCGGCACGGTGAAGCGCGGCAGGATCGCCTGCTTCGCCCCCATCAGGATCGCCAGGTGCAGGCAGAGGGTCGTGCCGTAGGCATGGAAGAAGGGCATCACCGAGAGGAGGACCTCCTCGCCGGGGCGCAGGTCCGGCACCCAGCCGACGATCTGGGTCGCGTTCGCGATCAGGTTGCGGTGGGTCAGCATCGCCGCCTTCGGCAGCCCGGTCGTGCCGCCGGTGTACTGGAAGGCGGCCACGTCGTCCGGCGACACCGGCACATGCGGCGCGACGGTCGAGGCTCCGCGCAGCAGGCGGCGAAAGCGGTAGATCCGCCCCTGCGGGGCGTCCGGCACGTCCGGTCGCGGGCCATCGGCCTTCAGGGGGTAGAAGAGGCGCTGATAGACCGGGAGGAACTCGTCGGGCGCGGCGACGATCAGGCGCTCGATCACGCCGCGCGTCAGCAGCCCGCTGACCTTGCCGTAGAACGCGTCGAGGACGACGACGATCCGCGCCCCCGCGTCCCGCGCCAACTCCTCGATCTCGCGCTCCACCAGCAGCGGCGAGATCGCGGCGCTGACCCCGCCCGCCCGAAGGATGCCGAAGTGCGCGATCAGAAACTGCGGAACATTCGGCAACACCACCAGCACCCTGTCGCCGCGCCGCAGCCCGAACGCGAGGAGGCGATTGGCGAACTGCGCCGCGAGGCGATCGAGATCGCGATAGGTCAGCGTCGCCCCGAAATACGCCAGCGCGGGCTTGTCGGCGTAGCGCGCGACCGCCTCGTCGAACAGCTCCGGGAGGGTCTGATCCGGGTAGTCGAGCCGGGCGGAGACGCCCTCGGCATACTGCGCCAGCCAGGGTTTCGTCGCGGGCGTCACCGCCGCATCGTCGCTTCCCGTCGCCCGCTCCTGCGTCACGCCCTGTCGCTCCGCCACCATCCCCATCCCTTCCTCGCGACCGGTCCGCACGCCACGGCCATAGCGCCCATTGTCAAGCGCCAAATCCTACCACAAGAAGGGGCGATCCCCACCATTCAACGCATGATGGGCGCGGTTCAACGCGCGATGAGCGCGGTCGTTTCGGGCGGTGCGAGAGCAGGAAGTGGGGTGTGCGCGGCGATGGCACCCTGTTGCCTCGGATTAACCGAGCGGTACAGAGGTCGAGTCTGCGCCTGTGGCGGAGGTATTCGGGCATGGGCGCGCAGCGGTACTCGGCGGGCTCGATCGGTGCTCCGCCGGGGTGGCGATGCACCCCGAGTATTCTTGACAAAGTTGACCTTGCTAGTTATGATAGTCGCAACAATCGAATACCGGGTCTGACGATCTTTTGGTGATTTGGCTTCAGACGGTCCGCACAGTGGGGAAGAACCACATCGAGATCACCGAATGAGGGTCTGCCAGGGCCGTTCTACGCCCGTTTCAGGCCGACCTTCCCGCTTCTCGGCTCCGCTTCACCAAAAGATCGTCAGATCCCGAATACCATACCACTCCCATCCAGAGGGGCAGAGGGACCGGCCCGCTGAAGCCCCAGCAACCATCCGTCCCGGCGGACAGGTGCTAACTCCGGCAGCACGCACTGGAAGATGTGAGGGGGCGACCACACGGACAGAGTGAATGCCCATGTGTCGACAAGCCCTCATCTCCCGAGATGGGGGCTCGCTGGTTAACGAACCGCTGATAATCCGAGGGGCGGGTCAGGCCTGCCCTACAAATAACGGCAGGGTCGCCCCGGCCCATCACCGGACGCGAGCAGAAGGAGTTGCGCGATGACTGTCTCCGCCGAGCTCTTCCGTGAAGTCTTCCGCCGCTGGCCGAGCGGCGCGGCGATCGTCACCGCCAGCCACGAGGGGACCACGCACGGCATGATCGTCGGGTCGTTCTGCTCCCTCTCCGCCGACCCGCCGCTCGTCATGGTGAGCGCCGGATCGACCACGCGCACCCACGACCTGATCGCTGGCGGCGGATCCTTCGCCGTCAGCATCCTCGGCGAGGAGCAGCGCGCGATCTTCGCCCGCTTCGCCGGGATCGACCGCGCCTTCGACGCCGATCGGTTCGCCGGATTGCCGGTCGCGACCGGCGCGGAAACCGGCCTGCCGCTCTTCCCGGACGCCCTGGCCTGGGTGGAATGCCGGGTTGTCGCCCGGCATCCCGGCGCGGGCTACACCATCTTCGTCGGCGAGGTCGTCAACGCCTCGCTCGGCGCGGGCGCGGAGGCGAACCCGCTCGTCTACTACCGTCGCACCCCCGGCACCTTCGTCGCCCAGGAAGGCTGACACGCCGTGCAGCGCCGCGCAGACCCACCGGAGGCGGACCGATGCATAACCCCCACGCCACGCGGCCCGCAGCGGCCACGGCCCAGGCCACGCACGGACGTTGGCCGCGCATCTGCGGTTGTCCACGCGCCTGAGCACGCATCTCGGGCCGCGACAACCATCGGCACCGCCGACGGCTGCCCGGCCAATATCCCCCGTCGCTGGCAGGGACAAGCGATTCCCTGTCTCCCGCGCCGCAGACCGCGACCAATGACCACGACCCTAGTACCCCGGAGGCCCGATGGGACGCTATCTCCTGGGGCGGGTGGCGACCGCCGTCCCCACCCTGCTCCTCCTCACCTTCGTCGCCTTTCTGCTCACCTCCGCCGCGCGCGGCGACCCGGCGGAGGCGGCATTGCGCCAGGGGGGCCAGGAACCGACCACGGAGGCGATCGCGGCCTACCGGCAAAAGCTGGGCCTGAACGATCCGCTGATCGTCCGCTACGGGCATTGGTTGCTCAACCTGACGCACGGCGATCTGGGAACCTCGTTCCTCTCGCAGCGCCCGGTGCGCGACATCATCGGTGAGCGCCTGGAGCCGACGCTGCGCCTCGGGCTCACCGCGTTCGTCGTCACCAGCATCGTCGGGATCGGGCTTGGGATCATCTTCGGCCTCAACGTCAACTCGAAGCTCGATGTGATCGGGCGCTGGATCAGCCTCCTGCTGGCCGCGATCCCGTCCTTCTGGCTGGCGTTGCTGCTCGTCAGCATCGTGGCGGAGCGCTGGCGACTCCTGCCGGTGGCGGGCTACGGCGGGGCGCGGTATCTGATCCTGCCGGTCATCGCCCTCTCGTGCAGCCCGGCGGCGGGGCTGATGCGGCTCAGCCGCGCGGCGATGATCGAGGTCTGGCGGCAGGACTACGTGCGGACCGCCCGCGCCAAGGGCCTGCGACACCACGCGCTGGTGCTCGGCCACGCGCTACCCAATGCGCTCCTGCCGATCGTCACGGTGCTGGGCCTGCGCTTCGGGCAACTGCTGGCCGGGGCGATCGTGATCGAGACGATCTTCTCCTGGCCGGGCATGGGCAGCGCCCTGATCGGGGCGATCTCCGGGCGCGATCTCCCCGTGATCGGTGCCTACGTCCTGATCGCCGGTGTCGCTTTCATCATCGTCAATCTGCTGACCGACCTCAGCTACGGCCTGCTCGACCCGCGCATCCGCCTCGGTGAGAGCAAGGGGAGGAATCGATGAGCCTCGACCAGGCGATCCGTCCCGCAGTCCCGCTCGTACGCCGCCCTGATCGGACCCGTCGCTTGCGCCACACCCCGTGGCGACGCTTACGCCCGGTCGTCGTCCCGTCCGTGCTGCTGCTCGTGCTGATCGTGGCGGCCCTCCTCGCCCCACTCGTGAGCCCGTATGACCCGGACACGATCGACATGGCTGCGGCGCTCGGCGGTCCGAGCGCGGAGCATCTCCTCGGCACCGACCAGTTGGGGCGCGACCAGCTCAGCCGCCTCCTCTACGGCGGACGGGCGACGCTGCTCCTGACAATCACCGCGACGATCGGCACGATCGTGATCGCGCTCGTCGTCGGCACGATCGCCGGGTACGCTGGCGGGCGGCTCGACCTGCTCCTCTCGACGCTCCTGACGGTGCTGCTGGCCCTCCCGAGCCTGCTGCTGACGCTGGCGATCCTCGGCATCCTCGGCCCCGGCACCCGCAGCCTGCTGATCGCCCTGATCGGGGCGGGCTGGGTGGGGCAGGCCCGGATCTTCCGCGCCTCGATCCTGGGATTGCGCGAACAACTCTACGTGGAGGCGGCGCGCAGCGCCGGGGCGACCTCGGCCTGGATCGTCGTGCGCCACCTCCTGCCGAACCTGCTGCCGACGGTGGTCGTCCTCGCCACGCTCGACCTCGGCAGCATCCTCCTGACCGTCTCCAGCCTCAGCTTCCTCGGCATGGGCGTGCAGCCGCCGACCGCCGACTGGGGGGTGATGCTGAACGACGCGCGCCCCTTCTTCGCCGAACTCCCGCTCCTCGCGATCATCCCCGGTCTCTGCATCACGATCGTGGCCCTCGCCAGCAACCTGCTCGGCGACGCGATCCGCGACCTCGTCGATGTGGGGCGTCGCTGATGCGCCCGCACGACCGCTACCGATAACCCTGGCGCAGATCGCGCCGGTATGGCCAACCACAGCGCAGCTAGCAGATGGAGAGAAGAGCCCACCATGAATGGTTACCGCCCCGCCCGTGCGCAGCGTCCCCGCCCCGCCCTCCTGCGCGGCCTCCTCGGCCTCATCGCCGCGCTGCTCCTCGCGGCCTGTGGCGGCACGCCCGCCACCTCGGCCCCCACCGCAGGGTCCGGCGCATCCGGAGCAACGCCCGTATCGGCGTCCGCTTCGGGCAGCCCCGCCGCCGAACAGCTCGCCGACACCCAGGAATTGACGGTCGGCATCTCGCGCAATCTCGTCAACGGCGAGCACGACTTCCTCTACGCGCACACCAACCTCCAGGTCTGGGAGCCGCTGATCCGCTACGACAACAATCTCGTCCCGCAGCCCGGCCTCGCGGAGAAGTGGACCCTCAGCGCCGATGGCCTGACCTGGACCTTCCAGCTGAAGACCGGGGTCAACTTCTCCGATGGCACCCCGTTCAACGCGGACGCCGCGATCGCGAACATCAAGCGCTTCCGCACCGTCAGCGGCTGGCCCTCGATCTTCCTCGGCGGGATCAACTACTCGGAGGTCTACGGCGACCCGGATCAAATCGAGAAGATCGACGATGCCTCATTCAAGCTGGTCTACAAGGAGACACGCCCGCTCCTCCCCTACTCCATCGCCAACCATTACAGCGCGATGTTCTCGCCCAAGAGCTTCGGCGAGAGCGGCGACTTCACCGGCCTGCCGATCGGCACCGGGCCGTACAAGCTGGCCGACTGGAAGCGCGACCAGTACGCCATCCTCACCCGCAACGAGGGCTACTGGGGCAAGAAACCGGCGCTGACCAAGATCACCCTGAAGATCTACAGCGACGGCAACTCGCGCCTCTCCGCCCTCAAGGCGGGCGAGGTGGACGCCCTGGTCGAGCTCGGCGCGGTCCTCCCGGCTCAGGCGCGCGACCTCCGCAACGACCCGAATTTCGTCGTCAGCGCCCACGCCTCGGCCTGCTCGACCAACCTCGGCTTCAACGGCGCGACCGGCATCTTCAAGGATATGCGCCTGCGCCAGGCCGTCGGGCTCTCCATCGACCGTAACGCCTTCGTGCGCGATCTCCTCTACGGCTATCACACCCCGGCGAAGGGGATCATGATCGCCCCGAACACCACCTTCTTCAGCACCGACCCCGCCGCCGCGCTCGGCTACGACCCGACGAAGGCCCAGGCGCTGGCGAAGGAGGCGCTGAACGGTGGCCGCGCGAAGGTCACTCTCGCCTTCTCACCCCCAGGCGAGGGGATCACCGCGCTCCCCTACCCGCAGATCGCGGCCTACCTCCAGGCGACTCTCAAGCCGCTCGGGCTCGACATCGAGCTGAAGCAGCAGGAGGCGGCGGCGCTGACCGACACGCTCAAGCAGGGCGCGTTCGACCTGACCCTCGCCAACAACTGCTGGGCAACCGGCGACCCGAACTACATCCTCGGGCGGCTCCTCTCGTCCAAGGCGGCCCTCAACACAACCAATAACGGCGGCTACAACAATCCACGGGTCGATGAACTGCTGACCCAAGCGCGCGTCACGATCGACCCGGCGGCGCAGAAGGCGCTCTACTTCGAAATCGAGAAGATCGCGGCGCAGGAGTATCCGCTCGACCCGCTCTTCGACCAGCAGACGATCATCGCGGCCCGCCCCTGGGTCAAGGGGCTGACCCAACGGATCGCCTACGCGCCGAGCTTCGAGACGATCTATCTCGTCAAGCACTGACGCCGCGACACGCCGGGGGCGTCTCGTTCGGGATGCCCGCACACGGGCGGTGACGCCTGAAGCCGACCCCCGGCGTGTGCGGTACACTGACGCGGCCAGCCCCAACCGGGGGATTGGGGAGCATCGGCCACGACAGCGCAGAGAGAGGAGCGGCACCCCCGATGGACTACCCGAACACCGCGCGACAGGCGGAATTCATGGCGCTCGCCGACCGGCTGGCCGAGCAGATTGCCGTCCGCGCGCCGGAACACGACCGCGCGGCGAGCTTTCCCCATGAGGCCTTCACGCTGTTGCACGAGTCGGGCTACCTGGCCCTGACCGTGCCAACGGAATACGGCGGGCGCGGCGCGACCCCGCTGGAGCTGGCGCTGGCGCAGTCGCGGCTGGCGCGCGGCGACGGCGCGGTCGCCCTCAGCGCGACGATGCACCTCATCCTTGTGGGGCGGCTGGCGGAGGGTCGCCCCTGGCCGGAAGCATTGTTCGCGCGCTTCTGTCGGGAGGTGGTGGAAACCGGCGCGCTGATCAACTCGGCGGCGAGCGAGCCGGCCCTCGGTAGCCCCAGCCGGGGTGGCCTGCCCGCCACGACCGCTACCAGGGTGGCGGGGGGGTGGCGGATCGACGGGCGCAAGAGCTGGACGAGCCTCGCCCCCGCCCTCCGCTACGCGATCGTCTCGACCGCGATCCACACCGAAGGCGCAGAGCCGCGCCGTGCGAACTTCCTGGTGCCGATGGCCGCCGAGGGGGTGCGGATCGAGGAGACCTGGGACAACCTGGGGATGCGCGCCTCCGGCAGCCACGACGTGGTGTTGGAGGGGGTGAACGTCGGCGACGACGCGCTGCTGCCGGGCGACGACGCGACCAGGGGGGGCGACCCGCGCGGCTGGGGGGCCGTGATCGGCTCGGTCTATCACGGCATCGGCACGGCGGCGCGCGACTACGCGATCCGCTACGCCCGCGAGCGCAAGCCGACCGGCCTCCCCGGCCCGATCGCGGAGTTGCCGACGATCCAGCACCGCATCGCGGAGATCGAGCTGCTGATCCTGCAAGCGGGCGCGGTCTACTTCGGCACGTTGGAGGAGTGGGACGCCCGCCCGGAGCGACGTGGCGAGATCGCCTGGCGACTGGCGGCGGGGAAATACCTGACGACGAACAACGCGATCAAGGTGACGGATCTGGCGCTGCGCGTCACCGGTTCCGCCGGGCTCCTGCGCGCGCAGCCGCTCGAACGCTACTTCCGCGATGTGCGCGCGGGGCTTGGCCACCCGCCCGCCGACGACATCGCCCTGACGACGATCGGCAAGGCGGCGCTCGGGCTGTAACGGCGGTCACGGTCTGACGACCACCCGCCTGACGAAATCGCGCCAGCGAGGAATCTGGGACGAGTATGTGGGTACGTCGCGACGTATTCCGGTCTGAAGTTATCGAAGTTGTCCCAGAACGGGCGAAGGAGGAAAGCGATGACCACAACACCACGACACAGTTTCGCGACGCTGGCCTTGCACGCCGGGCAGTCGGTCGATCCGACGACGAAGTCGCGCGCGGTACCGATCTACCAGACGACCTCGTACCTCTTCGACAATGCCGAGCACGCAGCTAATCTCTTCAATCTCGCCGAGCCCGGCAACATCTACACCCGGATCATGAACCCGACCACCGATGTCTTCGAGCAGCGCGTGTCGCAGCTCGAAGGGGGGATCGGCGGCCTGGCGGTCGCCTCCGGGCAGGCGGCGGAGGCGCTGGCGATCCTCAACATCCTCGCGGTGGGGGATGAATTGCTCGCCTCCACCAGCCTCTACGGCGGCACCTACAACCTCTTCGCCCATACCCTGCCGCGCCTCGGGATCGCGGTCCGCTTCGTCGATCCGAGCGACCCGGAGAACTTCCGACGGGCGATCGGCGAGCGGACCCGCGCGATCTACGCCGAGACGGTCGGCAACCCGAAGCTGGACACGCTGGACATCGCGGCGGTCGCGGCGATCGCCCACGAGGCCGGGCTGCCGCTGATCGTCGACAACACGATGCCGAGCCCGGCGCTGGTCCGCCCGCTCGAACACGGCGCGGACATCGTGATCCACTCCGCCACCAAGTTCATCGGCGGACACGGCACGAGCATCGGCGGGATCATCGTCGACGGCGGCACGTTCGACTGGGCCAACGGCAAGTTCCCGGCCTTCACCGAGCCGGACCCCTCGTACCACGGCCTGAAGTACGCGGAGGCGCTCGGGGCGGCGGCGTACATCACCAAGGCGCGGATCCAGCTCCTGCGGGATCTCGGCCCGGCGATCTCCCCGTTCAACGCCTTCCTCCTGCTGCAAGGGGTGGAGACGCTGCCGCTGCGGATGGAGCGGCACAGCCAGAACGCGCTGGCGATCGCCCACTTCCTGGAAGGGCATCCGGCGGTCTCCTGGGTCAACTATCCCGGCCTGCCGAGCCACCCGACCCACGCCCTCGCGGCACGCTACCACGACGGGGGCTTCGGCGCGATCATCGGCTTCGGGGTGCGCGGCGGCCTGGCAGCGGGCAAGCGGCTGATCGACAACGTCGAGCTCTTCTCCCTGCTGGCGAACATCGGCGATGCCAAGTCGCTGATCATCCACCCGGCCAGCACCACGCACGCGCAGCTCACGCCGGAAGCGCGCGTCGCCTCCGGCGTCACCGACGACTTCATCCGCCTCTCGGTCGGGATCGAGGCGCTGAGCGACATCCAGGCCGACCTCGACCGCGCCCTGAATATCGCGGTCAGCGGCGAGTAACCCTGCCGAGCGCTACAGTCCGCAGCGGCGAATCAGGTACAAAGGGCGGGGCGGGGGGGGGGGGGGGGGTGGACGGCCCCCCCCCCCCCA
>JAABUM010003042.1_pt1 | contig 21423 bp, 36 predicted proteins | sample 5559161 | NCBI WGS metagenome assembly JAABUM01 (sample SAMN10711868, study PRJNA513369) | rock metagenome | isolation source: Antarctica rocks | place: Antarctica: Victoria Land, Siegfried Peak nord
ACCATACACAAAGCTGATAAAGTGGGTTGTGTACTGGCCAGCCCACCTCGCCGGCGTCTCCGGGGCTGTCCCAGCCCATGGTGCGGCTTCCGCCGCACTGCGCCGGCGGGCGGCGCGCGGCGCCGCCACCGGAGGCGCGATCCAGGTGCGCCGAGAGGTTGCGCGCCGCCTGCCGGGGGCTGGGCGCGTCCCACATGCCCTCGTCCGCATAGCCCTCCCGCTGCTGCGCGCATCGCCAACATGCACAGTGATGGGAAATCTGGTGGTGAGGATTGACCGAGGACGTGCGCCGCCCTCGTCTGCATGCTCGTGGCCCTCCCGCTGCGGGATTGAGAAGAGAAGTCTGCACGCCGGAGTCTTTCACGTTACTGCGCCACGATTTCGTCTCTGGAAGATGTCCCCAACCGACAGCTTCCAGTAAGCCCTCCTCGTCCGCAAAGTCTTCCGGCAAGGAACATGGTGGTGGCCAATGATTGAGGGTGTGGTCCAGGTGTGACAGGTCCCTTGCACTGGAGGGGCCTGTGGAAGCTGCATGCCGGCGTCTGCCGAGAGCGCAGATGGTGCCGATAGAGCTAGACGCCATGTGTTGCATGCACGGTCGCATACACATGCAGCTTGCTGTGGGAGGTTGCGGTTGGCGTTTATAGAGACAGTTTTGGTGTTTTGTATACAGGTTTCGCGGAGCCCCACCTCGACGCGTCCGCGCAGCGAGTCAGCGGACTTGTCTCCCAGCAGCGACGGCATGCCCCGCGCGCCGCTGCCGCCGGCGTCACGCGCGCGCTCGTACGCCGCCACCGCCTGCACGTTTCAGGCTCAAGACATACTGTCAAGCCTGGACGTGACTGAGACACACATTCGAGCAGATGCTTCCGCACGGGGTTCGGAGCCGTGTGGCATTCGCTGTTGCAAATGCCGCCGCTGGGTCCACGGGAGATGCGTTAGCAGCAAGCGGCGGAAGGCCTCTGCCACATCGTGCGCAGCACCAGCAGGAGCCCCCATTAGGGTTGGCCGCACACCTCGGGGGTCCCCCGGAGAATGACCACCTCTTCCCTCTCCGCCGGTGCGCCTGCGCCCACCGGCGTCAAGGTGTTGCCGCCGCCGCCGCCGCCACCGCCTCTCGCAGGCGTTCCCGCACCGCCCTGGTCGGTGTCCTGCGGACACAGCTGCAGCATGTCAAGTGTGGCTCAGGTGCTGCTCGGCTGGTAGGCAGATCAAGGTACTGCCGGAAATGTGGCGGCGACTGGTGGCTGCCTGCTCTGCTACGTGACTGGCATGTGTTGGAACTCCTTGGCTCTGGCGTATCAGCCGACAGCCAAGACAGACCGACAGCCTCCGACAGGCTGTCGACAGCCGAGAGCCGACAGAGGTGGGGTGCCTGCCGAAACAGTCGCTCAGCATCGCTGCGCCACCAGCTTACCCCGGGCGCCTCCATGCGAAGGCGCTTGCGCGGAGGCCCCATCGCCTCGCCCCTGCATGCGGCACAGGAGCATGCTTTCTTACTCAACCTGGTTGCACGTTGGAGCGGGGGACAGTGCCAGGAGCAGCTCAGCCTCGACAGTCCCCAAGCCCTGTGCTGCATTGCTCAGCCCGTGGGAGGGGCGAGCCGCTGCCCTGTGCTTCAGTCAATCCCTGCACGTGCGGCGTGACATCATACAACCTGCTTGATGGTGAAATGGATGAGATGGGCAGCACAGCACGAGAGGTCCGTGGATCCTCAAGCAGCTGGAGCAAGGACTCACGTGGGGCTGCCGACGGGTGCTGCCATGCCTTCCTGTGCCGGCGCCTCCGCTTGCTGCACCATTCCAAGCAGCATGTCAGCCTCGATACCCTCAGAGCACAGTGAGGCACAGCTTCCGGTGTGGCACAGGAGTGAGCCAAGGGAAAGGGATGGGTGGAATACAGAATTGCAGAGAGCCCACCAGAAGGAAGGACATTCACACGTGCAGATGGACCAAGCGCACCTGGACAACCCTCCCACCTTGGGCACAATGCAGGATCGGCGTCATCATGCAGTCAAAGCATGCTGTCGTTATCCAGCCAGTCAAGAGGAAAGTAACCAAAACAAGCTGCACACCTGCAGGCTGGGGCAGCCCAGTGCCTCCCGTGCATCGTGCAGGTTCGCCATGCGTTCTGAAGATGTTAAAGATGCGCAAATACACGAGCAGAACAGATTCGCACCTGCAGGTTTGGGCAGCCCAGCGCTGCGCGCGCCCGGTGCAGGTAGGCCGCCAGCTGCTGGATGACTTCCGCCGCTGGGTAGCGCCGCTCTCGCATGTCTCGCACGGCGGCAATGTCGACGTCTCCGGAGCGGAAGCCCGCCACGGCGGCCAGCTCGGCCTCCCTGATGCGACAGGTGACACAATAAATTAGGTGACATACTGCGACACACTGTTGTTTCCCTTCCCTTTGGTCAGCCGCCCACGGCAGCCAGATCGGCCTCCCTGCAGCCACAATCTGCCGCATCAGGCGAAGTGCTTTGGATTTGCATTCTTCATACCCTGGCGTAATCTAACTCCCATCTGCTGATCAAACGATCAGCGCAGCTACTGTGCGGAGTTCTCAGCAGCTCTGGACGGGCGTTGGGTGGCAAGACTTGCAGCGAAGCTCTCAGACACACATTTACATGTGGACTAGCGCGCTACAAAGGTCTTGCGGGAGTGCCGGTTAAAGTGCGCATGTATGCAGAAACGTGGACTGATGAAAGTGCTAGCACATGGGACTCACAGCTTCGGGCCCAGTGCGTCGCCAACGGGAAGCAAAGAGGAGCAGTAGTCCTCGAACACCAGCTCGGGCGATGCACGGTTCACGTCCACCCCAGGCACTGCCTCACCCTGCGCAGCCATCATTGCCAGCTGCCAGCCCACCTGAGCGTCCAGAACAGCACACTGAGATTGCGAGCGTCTGTCCAGCTGTGGCACATGCAATCGAGTATGCTCGGCTAGAGAGCCAAGCTGCACCTGACGCACGCATGAAATGTTCTGGACACGGATCCGTTTCGTCACAGGGCTCGTAGCGACGGAGAGACGACCACACCATGGGATTGAGGTGCACTGGCGGCACGCAAGCGGCCGCGTCGAAGCCCTCGGGCCACCCATCGAGACTCTCCAGGGTGGCGAGATCCGCGACCAAATCCGCGCTGATCGGCGCGTGGCCGGCCACCGCCTGGCGGACACCGTACAGCGAGCAGCGGGCCAGCAGGGGCGTCTGAGGCTCGGCTTCAGCCTGCAACCTGGCCTCGGCGTTGGTTACCGTTGCCTGTGTCGTGAACTCGTGATCCAGCAGCTGGTCCAGTGCGCGGGCGCGATCATCCACGATCATGATGCGAAGCTGACAGAAGGAGTGAGTTAGCGGTCTTGATGCCCAAAGATTGTGATACACACGCACTCCTCGTCCAGTCACTGATGGCCCTGCGTGCGTTCGCAGTCCAAGCAGCCTGCCCCCGTCCCGAAAAGCGTTCAAGACGCTCTCAAGACATGTCACACGCTGCCGGATGCGAGTTGCAGGCTGGTGCAACTGCGCTCCGGAGCACAACATGCACAGCACAAATCCTTGGATACTAGAGTCTATCAAAACAGGACTCTATGGTCAGCGCGACTCCTGCACAAGATCAGCGGGTACGGCAAACATGACGTCGATTCGCCTAATGTTTTAGATCAGTACACAAGTCACTTGCATCGAGACTCACCTCCTTTGATAGCCTGAAACAAGTAGCTCCGGCCGTTGACGAGCCACATGCTGCGTTGCCCACTGGCCCGTCGACTGCTTGTTCTCTGAGAACAATCCAAAGCAGCAGTAGCAGTACCTCGAGCCAGTGGGAACTTCAGCACGACAAGAAACGGACGATGCAGCACACCATACCGTGGAACACTCGGTTCTGTCCAGGCTTTTGAAATTTGTACATGCGCATGTCGTGTTTACGGAAGCACGTGTGCCAGGTCCTAGGAGCAGGCCTCAGCTTGCAGCAGAAGTGCGTACATAGCGTACTTAGACCTGCATAAGATCATGCAGCCTACTCCTGTGCGATAGCGCTGCACTGTCTGCACTGTCCGCGCCGTGTCGCGTCATCCAGGCAATCGTCGCTGTCGATGCAAGTCCGTGCAGTGCGATGCTAATGTCTACAAGCACCTGCTCTCCACGACGCAGGGAACTCAGAACCTGTCCAGTTGGACTCTAATCCGATTCGATTCGATTCGATTTTGGCCGACACGGTCTCACACCACAGGAACACAAGAACAGTTGCTGAGTTGCGGTGCCGCAACCCGCAGCGGAAACCGCCGCTGCACAGCTGCAGACTGCCCAGTGACAGCACCTGCGTTTCATCTGTCCGCCTGATTGCCATCGTGCATGCTCGCAGGTAGCCGCTCTGTGGCACCGGCCATGACGGCAGACCAGCAGCCGGCAGGCGGCCAGCCGTCCAGCAGCAGCGACACCACACGTGGCACTGCCGCAGGCGGGGCGGACAGCGGCAGCGGCGGCACCGGCACAGGCAGCGCGTGCGCTTCGCGACGATCCTGGAAGATGCTGGGCCAGCGGCGGTGCCCTCTCAACATCAGGCTCGTGCCGCAGATGGCGGCTGCCAGCCAACGGAGGAAGCCTCCAAGACCGCCGCCCGCGGTAGCGGTGCATCAGAGGGGACGTCCGCAGCTGCAGATCTGGATGCAGGAGTTCGCCCCGCGCGCAGGCTGGTGCCGCTGCCGCAGCTCAAAATGCCATATGTTGGGTGGTGCAGCCGGAGTCGGAGTCCGACGTCGGCACAGGCAAGACGGCACCTCTGCCAATTTCTCGCTCGACTTGCCAGTAGCTTGCAATGTGCCCCACTTGTAGTGCGCTGCGTGTAACAGACCCTGCCCAAGCATGCGGGCTATGTTCCATATCACACACTACAAAGTTGTCTGCAGGAACATGGCGCGAGATGGCCTTGGTAATTTGCATCATCAATGCCGACCTGGCGAGCACAGACGAGTGGAAATTGGAGCACATCCTGAGCGGAATCTCGCGCTGGAAACAGGCGGATGGGAAGACAGCTTGGCTTTCCAGTACCAACGTAGGTACAAGACCTGGCGCGCATAGACGAGTAGAAACCCTGAGCTTGATTCGTTTAGGAGAACTGTAGGGGAAGCATGCGGATGGCAAGCCGCACCGGAGAGGGGTCTTGCAGCTGCGTCAATACAAACGACCTGCATTGGCATCCAAACGACCTGCATTGGCAATTCCAATTATGACAAATGGCGGCTTGCCACGAAGTTTAATACCCAGGTAGATGCCGGGGGAAAGGACGGTGCTGGATGAACAACTGTAACCAAAATCGATGTAAGCAATGGCATGGCACTCGCAAAAAGTCCCAACCAGAAAACAAATACGTCTCAACCAGGATTGCGAAGCAACAGCGGCTTCTGTGGGCTCTACGTGGGAGGACGCTGAACAGGATGCAATCCAACGAATGACACCTGTTCGGATTTCTGACTTTCCAGTTGCACTGCAAGTCAAAGCCGCATTCTGCTGAAACTCTATACATTGCTGTGTCGGGACGGCGACGGCTCATTATCTCGAGCCGTCACCGTGACTTGCAATGCTGCCGCCGTCGCCGCCATTCATCGCGTCAGGAGGCTAACCAGCGGGGTGGAAAAAGACTCTTTGCCCTTCCCCCGCCAATCTCCGTTCTGTCGCTTGACTTTTCGCAGCTTTTGCAGTCATGAGCACTCATCATGGTTCAGCTGATGTTGGCGAAGAATTGCAGCCCGCCGGCATGGTTTGCCAGGTCGTAAATCGCGCCCAGGATCGCAGAGATAGCGACGCACACCCAAAACGCAGCACCTGCGATGTGCGCCGTCCGCCGCAGCGGCCCCGGCCGCCTTGCGGAGATGTGCATGAGCAATGGAAACACAATGTCCTGCGGTGCAGTCCAGATGCACGATTCAGCGCTACATACATGAATACTGCCTGTTCTGACACCGTACGATTATATTGCTTGCCTCAATACAGTCTGCTGTAGTCCAGCAAGGCACCATGCATTATGCTGTGCAGCGAACCCGCAGGGCACCTGACACATTAGAAATCACCCAAATGGCGCTGCTGGGCCTGAGCAGATTTTGTGAAGGAAGCCCGATCGCCCTCAACCCACGAACGACAGCTTGAAGGAAGAAACCGTTTAGCTTAACACGGAAAGGGAAGTTGAAATGTGAGCTACCAGGGTGATGTAACAGGTCGCGCCGACGACCGCGGCCACGTCCGACAGAGCGTTCGGCAGCAGCGCCGCCAGAAACGACAGCGTCAGGACGTACACGGTCGAGCCGCCCTGCAGGCACATCACAGAGGCAGTAACAAGAAGAAAGGTAGAGTGTCAGACGCGATGATGGCAGGCAGAAAGGCGGTTGCCTGCCTTGATGTGGCAATCGTGCCGACTGCAACATGGTGGCGAGGCGGCCAGGAAGGGCCGTGTCGGCAGATGTATCTGGTTTTATTGCTTGGACGAACTTTGGAAATTAGGCACTCACCAGCCGCGACAAGCAGTTCTTTGGCGACATCAGGCCTGCGGTAGTAAAGACACCAACTGGAAAAGGCGTCACCACCAGGCAGCGCCGAAAGCGCTGTGTTGCTTTGCCGCGGAAGCATGCAGCAGGACTCTGAAGGCAGCAATTGCTTGCCGCAGCTGCAATTGCAGCTGCCCAGAGTGCACTACGTCGTGTTGGCAGAGTCTGCTGTAACTTCAATTGGGTTACTGTGGTGCCGGGCACGCCGTTGTTGTGATTCACAACATGAGATCTCGTGAGATCTCATAAGGTCTCATGAGATCGATGTTCGACAGTGGGCAGGAAGCGCACTGTCTGTGGTGTCCATGAGAAGGTATTCGAGGATCTCGAATCTGCAAGCAGAAACAACAAGACAAGTCAGAGCACATGTGTAACGTCTATGCGGAACAGGCTGGCGTACTGTGTGACTTTGACCATGATGTTGCACATTCCCCGGCGTGTCACGGCCCGTCTGCTGCGCCGTCGCAGTACACAGCACGAGGGACACAACAAAATTGTATATTTGATATTATTTTTTTCAAGACAGAGCAATCCAGCAGGTCCCCTGGGCTGCGTGCGTGATATGTATGGAGTTCATATAGGTTTGGAAACACTCACGAGGGCTGCGCAAAGGTTTGGTAGTTCATGGCCGCATGGCAGACCAGCAGCACCTGCGCCACGGCGGTCCAGTTTGCATGCTCAGAATCAGACAGGAATCAGACCAATACGAAATTTTGACTAACAACATCGATGCACAGCACATCGTCCGCGTGCGAGCCCAGCAGCGCCTCGGTTACGAAGTGTGGATTTGATGCCAAATTTACGTGCTTACGAGCGCGAAGGGTAAGCCCCCAGGGGCGGAAGGCGCAGTGGCAGGTTTCAGGGTAGCACACCTGGGCCATGACGGCTATCCAGCCGCGGGACGGGAACAGTGACAGCACCACGAGCGACTGCACCTGGTTCCCAAACGCCTGCGGGCGGACAGTACAAGAGGGGCATAAGAAGAAGAGTGTTGTGCACTAGTGTAGACTGCGGTAGCGCGCACGCTAGCGGTGAGACGGCAGCCGCGGTGGTGGTACAGCGTGGGGCATGGTGGCATGATGGCGGAAAGTGCAGGGATTGCAGAGGGAACGCGCTGCAATTCACTGTGGCAAGCACAACACAGCGGGCGCTGGAGAAGCGGTGCCGGCGCAAACTCATTCTGAGTGAGATCCCAGGTTAATGAAGGGCAGGGGCATACCCAAAAGCCTGCAATGGCGACGAGGGGGTAAACGATGGCGATGAAACCGAATGCTAACGAGACGCCTTTCTGACCGTTCAGCGCCACCGGCGGCTTCACGACTGCCTGGATCTGCGGCGGCAGCAAACCCCGAACAGCTGAAAATCCATTTCATAGTGAGAATAACACGAAAACGTTCTGAACCATGAAATTGCAATGCCAGCGAGACACTCTTTCTGACCAGTCAGCGCCACCAGCGGCTTCACGACTGCCTTGATCTGCGGCGCAGGAGAAACGAGCACTTGGATTTTGGTGTCAAAAGACATTGATTATCTGGCTAGCGTCATTTGCGCGATTCCCCGCCTGTGGCTGCCAGGATCTGCGGCGCAGCAGAAGTGCGTCAAAATTCGCCTTGCGAAGGTGCATGCACTGCATCAGCTGCATTGTCTGACATCAGACCGAAAGGCATGACGTCCTCGCGTACTACAACCTCGATACACGTTTTGATGTTGTACCCATCTTGCACAGTTGAACAGCCTGCGTAGAACCCTAGCCGGTGATCTATGACTCTGCCCCTGCAACTGCGACTCCCTTGGCACAAACACCGTTTCCGGTCCTGTATCATCCGAAAACCCTCTGGCTGATTTACTCTGCCATGCCTGGCGCAGACAGGATTGCCTGCAATGTCTGCCCCTGCTGCCGCCGCCTGCGCCATCGCCGCCGCACCCGGGACCTGCCTCAGACCTCACCGTTGTCGCCGCAGCCTTGTACGCGGTCCGCAGCCCAATGCCTCCGCGCAGAGAAAACGCTGCGTCGAAGTGGGCATAATACTGCCTAGATATCCGGGCGGTCACCTCCGGGAGTAGCACATTCGCCAATGAAAACGCCATGAGGCCTGCGCCCGTAAATGCCTCCATCACGCGCTTGGTCCGGGACCCGTCCGCCAGGTCATATGACACTATGCGCCGCTGCTCCGGCTCGCTGCCTGCATAAGCATTGCTGGAGTATCTGCAAGAGTATCTGCAGATGACTGCAGTTCAATGCCCCGGTCAAACTAAGACGTTGGAAGTCTCCATCACGCGTTCGGTTTGGGTGCCGCTCGCGAGATCACGAATCCGCAGAGCACCTGCTGCAGCCCGCTTCTCACGAAGCGCGCAAGAAAGAAAGAATATGTGCAGTCGTGCACCTGCCACACCAGCTGTCAAGTCGTGCCAGTTTTGAAGTCTCAGCAATGGAACGTCATGGAACAATGCAACTATGTCGTGGCCAAAATTGCCACACCGTCGATGAAGCATCCTGTTGCGGTGATGACCGCAAACAGCAGAGTGGCGAAGGTCGCGACGGCGTTGAGGTGGCGCAGGTGGTGCAGCGTCGGCAGCTGACACAGCAGCAGCTGGAAGCCCGCGAAGATGGCCAGCCAGATGTGAATGGAGATATCCGATCCAGGGTGGAAGGACACGTACACATTCTGCGGCGGGAAACAACAGAGAGCTGCCCTTTGAGATGTGACAAGTTCAACTGATGACGTTTGAAGATGGCCAGTCAGATGTGAACAGAGATGTGCTGCCGGGATGGATGGGCTCGTGTACGTTCTGCGCCGGCATCAGAAAACGAAGGAGGGGTCAGGACATCTTCGCTAAAGGTTGGAAGAAGGTATCAATCCAGGGTGGAAGGTCACGCTCACACGAAGAAACTCATGCTGAATAATGGGTTTCGCATGGTTGGAAGGATGGTCATGAGAAAAACCCTTGGCGAAAGAGTGCCGGCATGCCATGGTACGCAAGGCCCATGCGGCATCACAGCAATTGGATGGCCACAGCAGGCACCCAGCAGGCACCCAGAAGGCACCCAGAAGGCACCCAGAAGGCACCCACACGTGCAGCTGGCCAGGCGTAAAATCCCGAGGCTTAAGCTGCACATCCTGCTGCACCACCCTTGTCGGGCACCCTCGGCCTTGGCCGCTGGCACCGCCTGTGCGCGCATCTGCTGCTGCGCGCATGTCGATGCTGCTCCACCTGGGCAAGGCCCCCACACCGATCCGTCTCGGCATCGAGGCGATACGATGTCGCCCTCAGCTCACCCTCTGAACGCATGTGAACACATTCATCGAACCCACCTTCATGACGAGTGCGCTGCTTAGCTGGATGGCGACGTTGTTGCCGAGCGAGCCCAGCTGCTGCGCAATAAACGCCAGGTGGTATCCAGGCATCTGAACAGGCAAGATCCGCAAACATCAGCTCAGTGTGGCGCAACTGAGAGGCCACACGCCTTCAGCAGGCAACAGACAGCGCCAGGTGGCAGACCCATAGAAGAGCATGCTGTATACCTAGGATCGTTGTTCAAGTGATAATAAGCACTTAACAACCATGCATAATCTGCAGCGAGGCGCACCCCCCAAATGCTCTTTGCCAAGTCTCGATAGCGCGTGTACCGCATAATGACCTGCGGCGGCGGCAGCGCAAGGCTTCATGTTATACGGTGCTCAGAAAGTGAAGCAAGAGTGCCATGGGAAATGGCCAGCAGAACATATGCAGGCATTCTCATGTGGCAGAGTCAAATGCAGTAACATGTCGGCACTGCTCCTCCCTGAAACCGACAAACCCAGGCACTGCGCTCACCCTCCACGCGTGAAGCTCCGCCTGCAGTGAGTCAGCAAGCGCAGATCAGGTTCCACGGCATATGTTTATGACATGCAGTGCTCGCGTTCATATGGGAAGCTGGGTTTTTGTTGGTGCAGCAGCCACACGCAGCTGCATGGTGCACTGGCGGAGGCTTTGGGGCAGCAATATGTACACACATTTGTGTGCTTTTAGGAACATCGCGCTTCCGAGACATTCGACTCACGCACCGTCAGCATGGAGCAGTAGTAGACTGTCCCGATCGACAGCAGAAGCATGGGTATGCCGCCGTACCAGGTGAGCCGCGACATCGCGTAGGGCAGCACCGCGTATGCTAAACGAACGAACACACGGACTTCAGCGACAGCTTTGTAAAGAAGCTTAGGCTTCACCTATCTGCAACCGAGCGAGCCGCCGGAGGAACACTTTCCGCCACGACTGCGGACGCGCGGCGGCGCCTCACATGGTGCATGTGAGCAGCTCTGGCCACAGGGTCTGCATCAGACGCATGAAAATGCGAGCAGGCCCCCGCTTCACAGGATGCACACACAGTGGAGGACGCTACTGGATCTGGACACAGAATGGGAGCGCTGTCTGCTCACCTGCTGGCGTGGCTGTGGCTGTGAGTAAGTGCCAGGTGGCCTCGGTCCACCTCCCTACACAGCGCACGCGCACATCGGCTCTCAGTGACGACGTGCAAACTGCTGGTCTTCTGCGCCATGCACATGCAGCTGGCCGCCAAACCGCGTATGATCTACATCAATCAATGGCTGGGTGCCAGGTGCGACATCGGCTGCGGATTGATGAGCAGCGACCGCTACGAATGGCAGACACAGCCGCCACAGAGCGGCTGACGCCGGAGACAGGAGCCAATCCCGGCACAACCTGCCGTGCCCAGATCCAGGCAGGAAACGCTCACCGGTTCCGATGTCACCTACATCAATCATGCCCGCAGATGTCAGCAGTGGCCTTATTTCCCATCTAAGAAGACATTTCGATCGCTGGTCCAGATAGTTCAGGCAATGCTGCAGAGGGATCCAAATGCGAGCTCCGCTGGGAGAATCCAAGGAGAGTTGCTGCAGAAGGATGCAAGAAGACTCAGGATGACGCACTATAGAACGGCACGTTCACGCGCGGCAGCTTCCAGTGGTCCCACATGCGCGTGGGGCTGCTGTTGCCGCCGGAGCCGCAGTCGCTGCTGCTGCTGATGCTGCCCATCTTGCCGAGGCTAAGGCCGCCGTCGATGCTACCGCCGCTGCCACGTCGGAAGCCGTTCCGGCCGCCGCCGCCGCCACTGCCGCCGCCGCGTGGTGATTTGGGGGAGGCCGAGGCGGAGTAATTCAGGCCGCCGTTCTCCGCAGAGTCCATCTTCGCCTCCTGCTGCTCCGGCAGCCGCGGCGGCACCGCGCTGGCCTGCCGCGCAAAGTCGCTGAACGACGATGCCTCCAGTGGCGTCCCCGCATCTGAACATGACAACCAGGCATTGTGTGCGTGGCCGCTGACGCTGATTTCCTCCGCGAAGGTGACGGAGTCGCAGAAGCTGACGGATTTCTTCACCCGCGGCGGCTGGCAGTGGCGGGGCGAAGTCATGAAACGCTCCCGGCGACCGCCGCGTCTGCGGCACCGCTGCTGCCCGTCGCCGCCGCCGCCACGCTGTTCAGCGTGCTGCCGCGGCGCCGGAACAGTGTTTACAGTATGCCAGCGAGGCCGCCCAGGCGCTAGGCGGATCGCGACCTGTGCGGAGGGCGGGGCATAAACGTGGAGGCCCTTGCGAGTTCCGATCCAAAAATGCACGCCCTGGTCACCCAACAGGGCTTCCTCCAGGCTCCAGCGCCCTGCAGTAGGGCTCAGAATCGTCGGCGCAAGTCGACTGCAGCAGCTTGCCAGTAAGCTCTGTCGTATCAGCAAAAGTGCCAGGGAAGACAACAGGTTCTTTGCGCTGTCGCGCCTGAACGGAGCGACAGAGCGGCAGCGGTAGTGGCTGCAAGCGTTAAGGACGCCAGAGCGCGTCGGAAGGGAAATGCTTGGCACCTATGGCCCCATAGCGCACCGCTCGAGCCCCGTACAGTACACGCCTCAGCATGAAGATGGCATGTGCATCACGGGACCGGTCACGACCCCCAACGGTCGAACTTTTGATGCTTGGTGCGCGGCGCTCTTACGGTGCTTTCAGCGAGGACAGTGAGGGGCGCTGCGACTCAGAGCCGAATCGATGCTGACGCCCGGCACAGGGAGACTGAGGAACGAGCCAGCGTGTGTGGCGCGTTTGCAGCGATCCTCGTCGCGCATACGTTGGCTCCGGGTGTATATCGTGTTTGGAGTGGGTTTGCAAGAATAACTGAGCCTCTCAAAAGAGGCACGACGCCACTTCATTGCTGAAGCGATTACTCTTCAGCGATGAGTCAGCCGTAGTGAGGATCCAAAACGGTCACCGGCGGAAGGAGGCGGCACCACTGGACTCACACCATCGAAAGTCAACCGCGGTGCAGACTGGGTACAATACACACACGCAGGGTTGATCAGGGGGAGGCACGCTGCGATGCGACGCTGCCTCAGTAAAGCAAGACTGCCGAAGAAGGCGAATTACTAAAAGCACTTTGCAAGCCCGCTGCTCATGCCATGCAGGACGGTCGTAAGTACTCACTGGCCCCACACCAGAATAGAGTAGAATCATACGGAAACCGGTCTTGTGGCCTACGACGGGTCGGGCCGATGCAGCCATCAGCTTCCCAAGGACCGTCCCCACCGTTTCCGACATCCGATCCTGCTGCCACCGCCAACCCCACCTGCCGCCGCCTCACTTGCCGCCGAATTTGCGCCCACAGCTTGCACACGCGTGCGAGCAAGACCGTGCGGCAACAACTTCAGGGTTTAGGGAGCCCGGCGGCGCCCAGCGGCAGCCGGCTTCGGCGCCCAGCGGCAGCCGGCTTCGGCGCCCAGCAGCCGCCGGCTAGCTTCTACTTGCGCCGGATCTGGGCCGACAGCTTGCACATGCGCGCCAGCAGGCCCGACAGCTGCAGCCGCGATCCGACGCCGTCACTGATGCGCATGTGTGTCAGCCCGGTCTCCTGCGGCAGCACACAGGAAAGGCTGTCAGACGCACACGCCAGCACCAGCCCTGCACATATCACGTGGGCGCAAGCGCCGGGTTTGCAACAAGACAGCATCGCGGAGGGACAATGTCGATGATGCATATGTGCGTGAGCCCGGTCTCCTGCGGTCGCAGGGCAGAAGATCGCAATCAGATGTGCAGCCATGCTGCTGATGATGTGACCATGATCATGGCAGGCGCGACAGCTGCTGCCGGGAACTGACACCGATACTTATCCGCATCTGTGTCAGCGCAGTCTCCAGCGAGGCATCATGTGAGCGCCATGCCGGACTGAAACGAGTTGGGTTCGGGGAGAGGCGGCAGCGCTGACGTGCTTGAGGCTTCTCTGCAAGGAGCGTCTCTTTTCAAATATCATAGATCACAGAGTTTCATCATCGCTGGAGGCACCGCACCTTGATGAACTCCAGTTTCAGGAACTCGGGCATGTCGGTGTTGCGCACGACGCGAAACAGCGTGGTGATGATATCCGTGCTGCTGTAGCCGGCGTCAAAGAGGCTCTGCAACCAGGAAGGGATTCGGGCAGTGCTGGGGTGCGCATGCTAGTGTCTCACAATGTCCACAGCGCGCTGTGATGATATCCGTGCTGCTGTTGCCGGCATCGAAGAGGCTCTGCGGGCCAAGGAGGACTGATTGTTGGCGAAACACTCACGTGGTATGTTTTGCAATGCTTTCATAAGGCCACACGCAGCAAGCAGGCAGCGTGCGAGCGGTGGGAGGTCGACGTCACGCGGCTCACAGAACGAATTTACATATGCAGGCTGGGGCTGTTCCCATGCTGGCTTGGTAACGGAGGAGGCCATGCCGACAAGCTTAGGGTTCAGGGCTGTGCACCTTCATGCCGACATAGGCGGGCTGCAAGTCGGACGTCAGGCAGTTTTGGATGATCTTGGCCACCAGCAGAGGGTGCGGCTGGTCGCACACCTGGTGCAGGAAATGATCAAGGCTCAGGTTTAGCACCTCTCGCGTGGCTACCACCATCAACTGCCACGCCAATGTATTTGATGTGCTTTTATTTTATGTGATTATGGCCACTAGCAGCGGGGTGCGGCTCGATCGGTAAGCAAGGTGCGATAGCAATGTGAGTCTCCGCACCCTGAAGACGTTGTCGCGGTCCACCAGCCCAAAGCCCGCGACCGTCGCCTGCTGCAGCGTAACACATAGGTCCACAACAGCAACACGCTCGGTCTGCACAATGATGCACGATCAACGACGCAAGACGCAAAACCCTCTTGCATCGTGTAGACCTTTGTCGGCAGCGCCCAGATTGACAGCAGACGGTGCGGCCGCCTGAAAACCGGTGCACCAACCGGTGAACCAAAACGGTGCAACAGGTGCCGCGGCGGCGGCAACCGCAGCGGCGGACGAAGCTTGACAGGACATACGTGTGCAGGGTTTAGTAGCGTGCCTGTAAATTGTTGAGCGCCTGCCGCATGTCGCCGTCCGCGGTGAAGATGATGGCCTCCAAACCCTCTGGCACCGATGCCACCTGGCAAAAAACAGTTCACGGCTCAACAAATTCACAAAACGTCTGGACATTTCTGCATGTAGTTCACCGAAAGGGTGAATCCGTCCTCGTGAATCCGTCCGCGGTGAAGACTGTGGCCTCCAGACCCTCCGGCACGAGTGCCACCTGCACGTGGAGACATTTTCTCTTGTGGAGGAATTTCTGTTCAGCAAGTGGCTTGGCTTCTGCTCAGACAGCGGTCTGGCTGTGGAGTGAGATCGGTGACACCAGGTGCATCGCTCATGCCGCATCAACGCTGTTCGGCTCCAGATGGAGGTCGTACCTTCTCCTGCTGGCAGCCCCGCAGCAGGCGGCCCAGCAGCTCCGCGCTCCGCGCTCTGCGCCTCAGTGTCTCTCAGCCGCACAAAACGCTGCAGAGCTTTCCAGGCAAGCACGTGCTGAGAACACAGAGGGTGTGCGACTGAGAGTGACCCGCCTGTTCCCGCTGGCACACGTACTGCAGGCGGGCCAGCACCTCCGCGTCTCCCAGCCGCACAAAGCGCAGGATCGCGCACCGCGACTGGATCGGCTCGATGACCTGCATCAGAAGGCGCAGACGCTCCAAAGGTGCATAAAAACGCGTGACAGCGGGCAAAAAGGGATCAGAGGTCCATGGCAGGCACGCCTGGCCACACTCGGGATGCCTCAAGGCTTGAAGATGAGCAGCTCCAGAAACGGACAACGTGCTGTTGGTGATCTGGTCCACATTCGGACTCGTGACTTCTCACCTTAGAGGACTGGTTGCATGCGAGCGCGAAGCGTGTGGTGGCGGAATAGATCTCCATCGTCCGCCGCAGCGCCTGCTGCGCGCCGCTGGTCATGCTGCGCAGTAAAGGAGCAGACATGTCGATGATGGCAGACACTGTTGGCTGCTGGAACATGAACAGATATGTATCTCCCTCGTCCGCCGCAGCGCCTGCTGCGCTCCGCTGGTCATGCTGCTGGGGCAAGAGCAGAATCTGTCAGTCAAAAGGCAGCGATACCGCCTTCTGGACATGACGGGTTGTTTTGTAGATCTCTGCCGTCCGCCGCAGCGCCTGCTGCGCCCGCTGGTCATGCTGGATGGCAGGACTCGGCAGCGCTGAGATTCTGTGACATTACGATATACCAACCTGGGCGGTATGGATTCCAGTGTAGTGTGTCAAACCTGCTGCGGGCTGCGTCATTGACAGGGGCCGCAGCAGGGCCGCGGGAGGCTGAAGCGGCAGCACGGTGCGGTGCTCAGGCCAGCTGACGGCAAACTTAGCCAACTAGGGTTAATCAATTACTAAAATCCTTCAACTAAGAAAGTAAATGTCGAACACTCGCAGGGGGGTCTGCGCTGCACCTGTCTGCCTCGTCCAGGATGACGATCTTGTGGCGGCCGGGCGGCAGTGTCACCTTCTTCTGCGCAAACATCTTGATCTTGTTGCGCACCACATCAATGCCCCTGCAAGGGAGGAAGTGAAGATGAAAATTGCAGGTGTCGGCGGCAGCACCACCTTCTTCTGCAGCAACATCTCGATCTTGTCGTGTACCTATTATGCGCGTATGCAGACGCGCTGAGAAGCACGTGACGCCTTTTGCGCCCTGCAGTATCACAGATTCCATGTTTGTACGCTTCCCGCCACGGCCTGCGGCGCTGCGTCCCCTGCCGCACCCGCGCAAGGGCTGCCCACCTGTCATCTGAGGCGTTCAGCTCCAACACCGCCTCCTTATAGGTGGGCCCCAGCAGCCCATGCGCCAATGCCAGGATGCTGGTCGTCTTGCCGGTCCCTGGCGGCCCCTGCGACAAGAGCATGGCACTGTGTGGAGTATTGCAGAGCATGTTGTCTGCAGATCGGCAGGCTGTGCGGCAGGATGCTGGTTGTCTTGCCAGTTCCCTGGGCGCCCCTGCAGGCACGACATACTGTCGGAATGCGCCACATCAAGTCAGCGCCAGGATGCTGGTAGTCGTCTTGCCCGATCCCCTGGCGAAGCATGTGCTCGCATGTTCAAGAGGTTGCAGGGTCGTCCGTCTTCGTACACGCATGCGTGCGCATGACATCGGAGCTTGCGATCACACTGCACGAAACTGCCCTGCACAGCCAGCCAAGTGCCGACCCTGCTTTTGTCAGGCGGGCGCCTTCTGCGGAGCGCGGAGACGGCTACAGCGCCACCGCAGCCGGCAGAAAGAATGAGGCGCTTGCCGACAGGATGATGTTGGGGAAGTTGCCCTCTCGCCCGATGACCTGCAGACGCGACACCGCCTCCGTGTTGCCCACCACGTCGTCGATGTTCTTCGGCCGGTACTTCTCCACCTGCGAAAGCACAGAAACGGAGGCTAGTTACATGAGCAAGATACTAGATACCATGGGCCGCTTCCGCGTGGCCCGCCACCTCATCAATGTTCTTCGGCAGGTACTTGTCCGACTGCAAGAGCCGTGCCAGTCACGGTAGAGACACGCACGAAGACGCACGAGCCTCAATGTGGGATGATCGACGCTGTGCGGCCGGCAAGGTTGCATTGGCAGGGCGCGCCATAGTGTGACACCGCCATCCCGAGCTGGATGCTGGCGTCTTGACGCCCGCTGGCAAAATCGGCTGCAGTGATCATGGTCACAGGCAGCAGCATCGTGCCTACCCAAGGTAGGTCGTATGATGCGGCTGCTGTCTTCGCCGCGGGTGCCGCTTTAACCGCGGGCGCCGCCGCGCCGCCATCATCGATTTCCATTGCCGTTGCGGCCCCCGCCATGCTGGCTGCGGTGGTCACACGGCGTCAGCACATGCACGAGCGATGCCCTGGGGAGCTCTCAGATCGCTGGCTCCGCCTTTGGCTGCGGTGACGCTGCTGCAACTACACCTGGGCCGGCTGCAGTAAATCGGCGATTAAGCACGGTCTACCGCAGCGCGCTGCGATGAGCCCGCAGATTAGCACCAGCAAAATACCATTGCGCAGATGAATGGCTCAGAGGGCTCCTGTAATCGAAGTTGTGTGCTTAATGCAGTTCAAAATCCAGTTGAAAATCGAAGCGGCCACCGAGCCTGGGTGTGGGGGTGCCTGACGATCGGATTATTCCGTGTTCTGACGGAGCTGGCGGGAAGTGATGCTGCGCAGCAAAACTGGTTTTGCTGGTGCCGAGCGCAGCGTGCATGGTCGCTCATAAACCCTTCTCTGGGCACCTGAAGTACAGAAGGAGAGCCACGCCAGAAAGGCACACCGATCGCTCTGCACGCCGTGTTGAAGTATATGTGCTATCGCTCGAACCAGAGCACCTGAGCGCACCGGCCGGCAACAGTTCATGGGACGCCTCGCAAAGTCTGCATCGAACGCGTGCCTTCTCGCCTCAGGCCTCGCGGAGTGCCTGCACATCGACGCAGGTGAGTTTCGAGAATTGACGAGCTTCAACGAATGTTGTGTACAAATCAGCTACTGATGGAGCTGGCGCCTCGGCTCAGATTACTTCCGATGCTGGCTGACAGATGTCTTCTCGAGTGCATGACCGATCTGCAAAAACAACACGCTTGAAAAGCATTGCGACACTGACACGTTCAAGCAGCGTCCGGACCCCTCCACATCTTGTTGTCAATGTGGCGCATAAAGCTGACGCAAAAGCAAGGCGCCCGGCGACAGCAGCGCAATTTGAGGCCGAACCTTGTTGCATCGCCACATACTCCCGTGCGCCAATGAAAAGGTGTATGATGTGCAACTCTCATCCGTGCAGGGCACACCCCAGCACTAGGGATGACGCCGCCATGGATGTGGTGCCGCTGCCTGCGGGTCTCGTTGGTGACCAAATAGCGATTTGAACATAGGTCGGCAGCATCTGGTTAAGCGGGCGGGACCAGCGCAGCCACGGCAGTGCATTCGCCTGTGCATACGCACAACAGCGCGGCGGCAGCAGATTAGGTGCCGGCCCACTGCCAAGCCAGCAGCCTGCCCGGTTCGGCGCGGCGCAGCGCGGCAGTCGCGGCCTCAAGCCTGGCACGTACAGCCCCTGATCAGAGTGTAGCGGCGCCCCAACAGCAACAGCGGCGCCCGTGACCACGCTAGCAGCGCCGGGTTGCGGAGGCTGGCCTGCCAGCACAAAACACGGCAGCGCGCTCGAGCCTGTTGGCAGGCGCGGCGGCGGCGGCCGGCTCGACTGGCAGACCCCTCTCGTTGACGGACAGCGCTGCCAGACAGTCATGGCGGCTGTCACGGCGCTCCAGTCGAAGGCGTGCCCGTCGCCTGTGGCGCTGCCGGGGGCGTGAGTCGGCGCAGCGGGCCAGAACGAGCCGGCTAGCGCAGGCCGGCTTCCGCAAGGGCGGCGGGCAGAAAGCAGCTGAGGCGGCCATGCTGCGGCGATTGCGCTCGAAGCCAAAGGCTCGAACGGCCTCGGATGGTCAGCACCTCACAGCAGCGCGGCATGACGTCATCTCCGAGCGCATGCTCTCGCTGTCACCCAGGTGAGCACCTTGTCTAGTGCAGCAACACTCTCATTCGCAAAAGAAGTACACAAAGGTAACGAAGCGTGACCGGTCGTGACAGCCGGCATGCATGCAGCCCCAGGCAACGGCGCGGTACCAGCGTATTGTTGAACGCATGCTGTTCCTGTCCCCGGCTCGCTGAGGCAATTGTGCACAAGCTCCAGTCACATGGAGATCAATCCGCCCCCAACGCCGGCTTGTTTGCGGAAGTCTCGACTGCATGGGGCGCACGGGCCTCTGGGCGGAGGGTTGTTGCGCTGTGGAAGCATCGCTGTGCGTTGAAAGAAAACTGCAAAAGTCTCAGAGACGAGCTCTCCAGTCCCCGGCCTGCTGAACTTTGTTCTCCTGCAAGTGGGTGCTGCAGCAGGAGAAGGAGCAGAGCGCTACGCTGTGGGAGTCAGGCGGAGATACGATACCATCATGGCGCAATTGTCAAAACCCTGAGTTTCTTTCTGCAGGTCAGTGGCACAGCAGAAGGAGGAGCAGGAGGTTTTCGGCAGCGCTGCGGGCTTCAGGCGACGATGCTACTCTGTCGTGGTCGCATCCCATAACTACGACTTTTGCAAACCCCGAATGTCTTGCTGCAGGTCGGCGTCGCAGCGGCAGGAGGAACAGGAGGCCGCTCTGGGAGATGGGCGAATGCTGCCTGGTCGAGATGCGCAATTTCTTCCAGAAGTTTCAGCCGAATTCGGCGGCATGACCTGTCTTGTTCTGCACCAAGTCGGTATCGCAGCGGGAGGAGGAACAGGAGGCGGCTTCCTGGGAAACGGGTGAAGACGACCTCGACAAAATCTATAGCGCTCCGTCACGGCAGGACCATCAAAACCCTGTCCCGCAAATTTGTCGGGAATGTCAATCTTTCGAATTAGCTCTTCTACGACAGGTCGGTGTCGCAGCGGGAGGAGGAACAGGAGGCGGCTCTGCGAGAGATGGGCGAAGCTTACCTGGAGGAGACGCACGATTCCGTCGCGGCGGAGCTCGGCCGGCTGCCGCCAAATTTCGATGCGGAAATGCTGGATGGACTGGTCGACCGCCGATCCTGGGTGCTGGAGGTGAGCGGAATCTGCTTGGGAGCTCCTTTCTGACGCCTTTTTCAACTAGGAAAGTCCAAGACGCTGGAGCGAGGCACAAGTCTCGTGGCGATGCTAATCGCAGTCATGGATCGCTGGTCCTGGCTAAGGCAAGTGCGTAAATGCAATCGAGCCTTTGGTTATAATGGTTATAAAAGCCTGGCGGTGACACTGTGCAAAGTGGTGGGGTGTTAAAATCCGCCAGCACCGTGCGATGCTCTCAAACGCCATGTGGCATGACAGTGCGGCGGTGTGACACTCGGCGGAAAAATGCAGCGGAGTCCCGGCGCTTTTCAGCCAGACTAATATGCGTGTATCCCACTGAGATCCACTCCTTCACTTGGTTGCGCCTCAGAGTCGCCTTGTGCGAAACCTCGACAGCAAGTCGAGGCTGCTCACAAGCCAGCATCGCACGCCATGGGCCTTGGTGGCCAGATCGTATGTAATTCGCATGTGGAACGGTGCCTCGCGAAAGGTGAACGGATAGGCGGCAGCCAAAATGGTGGCCAACTGGCAGCGTTGCCTGGGCAGGCCACAGGATGGCAGTGCAGCATGATGATCTGGGGATCCCAATACTGCTGTCAGAACTGCTGCGCAGAAAGTGAACGAGCAGCTGGCGGCCAACGTGCTGGCCGACTGGCAGCGCTTTGTGCACGGAGTGGAGCGCGATACAACACGTTCATTCGATTTCACCCCGCTGTGGACTGTTGCTTCCCGCAGAAAGTGAACGAGAAGCTGGCGGGCAACGTGGTGGCCAACTGGCAGCGCTTTGTCGACGGCCTCTATGATGTGACCGTCATCCAGCGCGACATCGAGGTGGGTCACTCACGACAATGACGAAATCCATTCTCCAACAACTATTCTCACGTGAAATGCCAGCATGCAATTGTCGATTCTGTGCGAAACTGGCAGCCCATTGTGGACAGTCTCCATGACGTCACCGCCGTCCAGCGTGACATCGAT
>JAABUM010003043.1_pt1 | contig 21422 bp, 38 predicted proteins | sample 5559161 | NCBI WGS metagenome assembly JAABUM01 (sample SAMN10711868, study PRJNA513369) | rock metagenome | isolation source: Antarctica rocks | place: Antarctica: Victoria Land, Siegfried Peak nord
CAAGTAGCTCCGCGCTGGAGGCTGGCCACGCCGCTGCAGCGGCAACAGCCTGAATTTTGGCAAGGCAGGTGGAAGTGCACGCGTGTGGCGCTCTGCTCAGTCCCTTCTTCTAATCGTCAGCCAGCGCGTCGTCGGCTCAGTTCGAACTGAATTCAGCAACTGGTTTTGCCTCGGCAGCGATTCGGTGAAGCCTAATCACGTCTCCTCAAAATGAACAAATGCCGCATAGAATTGCATTGCTTGATGCTTGCATGCTTGCGTGTGACCAGTGTCAGGTGCTGTCGCGTGTTTCACATGCTGATGCGCAGGCGAGAGCTCTCGAAAGCGGCAGAAAGCTCGGCGGGCTGCGCAGACACAGGCAGTGGCCAGATGCCGCCTGAACGTGGCGCCGCTGTCGCGGCAGCCAACCTGAAGATGGCGGCAGCATAAAACGGGTGAAGAGTGATGGCATGGCGGCGGAGGAGATGATGTCGAGTGACAGAAGAGGATTAGATGACCAAGACATGGTGTGAAGAAAGCTATGTGGGTGGCATCGACCATTTGTGCAGAAATTATTGAAATGGCCGCAAGCGGCAAAAGTCTGTTGGCATAACGTTATGCCAGTTGCTGCGTTAACGCAGCAACTCCGTTCGAACAGGGTTTGGCCGTTTCGGATTGCTCAGCTTTGACATCTATGAACGCTAATCAGCCTGAGTGAGGCTGGAACAGTGTATAATCTCTCTCTACCAGCAGCAACACACTCAGCAAGAGTGTGTGGACACGGCAGCAGTGCTGTAAGCATCATGCGTATATATTCATGTGCTACACGTACGTAGCACGCGTGTCGTCGTCTGCAGGAGGATAGAGTGGACAGTTGGTTGCCAACATCAGTGATCCTCATCCTCCTGCTCCTCCTTGGGCACTCTGGCTCCCAAACCATGTGGTCACATCAATCAAAACAAACTCGGCAGATCAATCATCCGCCATCGACGTTCACCACAAATCATGTTCAATCAGCTCGGTTCAAAGTGTAGCTCCATGCTTCTGTTGCGCGGCGCTGCCGCCGCCCACCACCACCCCCCACCAATCAAAACCTACAGGAGGTATGCAAACCGGCACTGCTATGGGCTATGTACTGGAGCACCCACCCACGGCCGGAGCACCAACAAAAGGCTGAAGGTACCGATGTGTTTGCAAGGACAAAGGCATCACTAAACCCTCCTCAACTAGGCATAGGGCGGGTTAGCGCGGGTGCTAACCCGCGCCGGCCGCTGCATCAGTCCAAGGCGACAGCCAGCCCAACGATCAGCCCACCTGCGGCAATATTCGGAGTGATCAGTGCTGCTGACTGACGGAGCACCGGATCAAGGTCGAGGATTTGCCCACGGGCATGCTGTGCAGCAGGTTCTGGTGCATACTAATAATCACTATGTCAATGAAAGCTTTGACATATACCTCACGCGTCAAGTAGTGTGGCCTAAAACAAATTGCATCGTGCTCGTACCTGCCAGGCCCCGAACAAGTGTAGGTGCCGGCATCTGCCAGTGCCCTGCGCTTGGCTCGGGTGCAAGCGCAGGCTCGGGTGCAGGCGCGGGGCCATCTGCAGAAAAGGCACGTACCACTCTATCTGTGTCAGCGTTGCCGAGGGTTCCTGGTGTGTGGTCCAGGTTAGACACAGGGACAGCGACACGGTAGCGAGTGGGATCTCGACAGCTTACATATTTTGCGGACCAGCACCCTTATCAGCTACATGTAGCACCAATGACATGTGCAGCACGGCTGCTGAAGAGCAATTTCGGCTGGATGACCTGCAGGATGACCCGCTGGGACCGCAGCTGGCACACGACACCGCAGCTGGCACACGACAGATTGTCGTACTCACTTGATATTCTGCAAGGGTCTTAGGCGATGACGGGCCTACCAGGGGGGACGCGCGCTGTGAGCACCTGTCCGACCCAACCGGCGGAGAACGAAGGGGCATTGTAGCCCACGGCTGAGGCATTGGTGGCTCTCTTCAAAGTGCACGTGTACCTGCAAGCCTCAAAGGCAGAGATCGCAGCAGACCAGGTCAGCTGAGATGTGCCGCTGCACGTCTTCTGCTGCATGTCTTCTGGTGCCGGAATCACTCGAGTGCAATACTGTGCAGCAGGACGAGCTAGGGCTGCTGCATCAGTGTTTGCACAAAGGTAACGGGACATGCGCACACACGACATAATTCCGGTCGAGTGGATCTTGGCAGTGGGCTCGGAGAAGGGACCCACCGCGCCCATCTGCCCAACGGCGAACATGTTTTGTTTTCACTCCCAGGGCCCATAAACGAAGAGCAGTTGTCTGGCATCCCGCAACCGTCGGCAGCGCCAGTATTGTTGGTACAGAACACCCAGATGCTGCAGCTGCTTTCCAGAACACAAACCACTGTCAGTGGCGATGTTCCGATGCAAACACGAATGCACATCAGGGTTTGCAATTGAACGCCGCATCAGTGTGTGCGTGGTGCTGACTGCCTTCTCAATGCGCATTTCAATCGTCTCTGAGCGTCCATGCACAACGCAAACCTTGGGTTCTGCTGACAGGCTGCGCAGCATTGCGCAGGTATCGTGAAGCGCGGGCTACCGTCAGGACGTGCCCGGCTGGCGTCCTGGACCAGGTTCTGCGCTGACAGGTTGAGCATGTACGTATGTTCATACTCATGTTTATACCACAGCCAGAGCCTCGATGCTTCATCATGCCCTGAAATAAAAGCTGGATGGTGCTCACATGGCGCGTGATGCATCAGCATTCCACCCACATGCAGATTCAAGAGTCGGCAATAGATGTACTACAGTCCAGTGACGACAGGCTGGTTGCGCACGACATCGCCAGATGGGTTGCTGATGTCTGCATGGCGGACATCAGCCTGTTAAGAGAGCGGCACACATGGAAGCCACACTTGCCCAATTGCCCAATTGGAAGCCGACAGACTTCGACGGTGACAAGCAGCGACGCCATGGTAGTGGGGAATACACAAGCATTGCTGCGCTACTCACTCGTACTGCATGCTGGAACCGCTGTCTGTGCCTCCACAGCTGCGGCAGACGCCACCAGAAGAGCTGCTAAAAAGGCTGCCCAGGAGTGAGCTCGCCTTGGACAGCAGTTCATGCTGCAGCGCGCCGACTGCGAGGTGCAAAGAGACTGGTTGTTGACATGCGCGTCTTGAACCATCAACGCTGATGTCAACGTTAACGTCGTTACTGTTGTTCGTGGAAAACAGGTCCCAGCTTACACAAGACTCCAAATGCGATATCGGGGCCATTTGCATCGAAGGGAGATCAAATCCTGGCCGAATAACCAACGGGATTCATCTGAATATTCGGCGGTTAAGCGGCAGTGACTTGCGTGATCATGCAGGACAACGTCACTAAAAGTCAGAAGCGAGATTCCTCAAACATTGTGAGTACACGATACGTTTGCAGATGTAGCATCCAGCTTTGAAGTGTCGGCGGCAGAACCGACAGAACTCACGTATGACAGCAGCATGCACTCATCTGTGTGGCCTGCTGCAGCAGCTGACTGATGCGCTGACACAAAGAAAAGCGCACACATTTGAAAAGGCAACACTACAAGTAGCTGAACTTCTGCGCAGCACGCACCAGCTTTGTTGGCTGGTTTGCCCGGGGCCCATTGATCCGGAAAGCGTGCCAGGATCGAGCGGCTCTCGCGAGCTGCCGCGGCCTGCATCTTGGCAAGCGGCATAATCAGGGCTGCTGAGCTCCAGGCTTCGCGGCTTCGGGGTTCGTAGCCCTAAGAAGTGATGAGACATTCCTCCTACACTACCGATATGACAAGCCGGCGGCAAAATGCAAGGGTTCAACAATGGCAGCAACATGCACACACCGCAGCGAACATGTTGAAACATGTGGTTCCATAACGACAAAAAAACCTGTTGATTAATGCAACGCTACACCACTCCCCGAGATCCCTTGCCACAACACCAAACTCTGTCGTCCGCTGGACGCCCTGCGCAGAGCACTAGGCACGGCCGCTTTTGGCGGCTGCTCTACATGGCCGCTGATTTCAAAGGCGTGCCAGGATCGAGGCCCTGCTGTGTCCCGCCGCTGCCGGCCTTTTGCGAAGCGGCAATCTTGACGCTGCTGAGCTGGAGGCCAGGCGGCAGCGCGCCGCTGCCGGCCTTTCCGGGCGCAGCACTCCCAGTGCTGCTGAGCCCGAGGCCAGGCGGCAGCCGGACGCTGCCGGCTGTTGGGGAAGCAGCGCTCCCAGCGCTGCTGCCGCTTTCGAGGCCCCGAAGCAGCAGGCCGCTGCCGGCGCTCGGAGGAGCAGCGTCCCTGGAGCTGCTGGCCGGACTGCTGGGAATGAAGGACACGATGCTGCCCCTCCGAAGCGGAGAGTCGCCCCTGGGCGCACCCTGCAGTCGTCGCACCTCCTGCTGCATGAGCAGGTCCGCAATGCGGAATACCTCGATGCAGGACGGCCGCCGCTGCGGCTCCTGTGCATAGAAGGCCGGTCTTCAGCTGAAGACATCTCGCAACAGGTCTGAACGCTGTATGGGGTGCAAAACAAATGCTTTGCATGTGAGCAATTGCAATATTATGTCCTGGCCAGTCCTTCTCTGTCGCTGCGCGGGCCGGCTGGTCTGTGTCCTGCACATATGTTGTGGATATGTATAGCACAGTGCATTTACTTGGAGGACAGACCTGCTTCCAGCAGGAACGAACGAGGCGAGCCAGCATTGGGGGTGTGTCGCTCGCCACATGCGGCCGCTCGCCGTCGGTTGCCATGTGCTTGCAGATCTGCATTCATGAGCTGCGGCGGTCTCGGTCCGGAATTTGGTGTCCATGCTGGGACTATGCACGATATGACCAGCTTGTGTTCTGGAGGCAGCACCGAAATTCGGCTTCAGCCACAGCGACACGTCCCTGGCATTACGAGGCCACATGGGCACGCACTTCGTCGGCCCTGGCTAAGTGGGCTGGTGGCCATGTGAACCTGTTGCGTGATGCAGACATGCACTTGTATGAAAACGCTTCGCCGTCAACGTAAAGACTGTATTCACCTGATAGATCTCGAAGCCCTTCCAGGGCGGCTGGCGCGACCAGCACTCGTTCAGGATGCAGCCCAGCGAGAACACGTCCACCTGCGCAGCAGAGGTCCGAAGCATCAGAGCGCTAGCAGACATGACTGGACTGAGTCGAGATTGAATATCAGCTGCTCGACCTGCTACTGAACACAGAACATGCTTCGTCTGATAGATTCAGTGACTCCGTGCGCAGCTGCATCATGTCCATTGGGCTGCTGTTGCTGTGCACCTTCTCGTCGATCTTGCGTTGATTGGTGTACTGCTCAGGCGCCATGTACCTGCACATGATGATACACAAGGCAAAACAGCTGTATAGGTTTCCTTCTGGAAGCGCCAAATTTCATGTCAACAGGCACAGCAACACAAGCGCAACATAAGCAGGTGGCAACATCTTGCAGGTGAACAGCAACAGTGCCTGACTGCGGCAGCGCTGGCATGACCAGCAGATCAGTTGCTCATGGTAGGGAAAACGGCGCACGGTGGCGTCCCAATGTTGCAGGTCGTGTTGATGTACGTCCGAAAGGGCTCCTTTGCCCGGCTGATGCCGAAGTCCGCCACCTGCAGACACAAATGCAGATGAAGTACCTCTGGCTTCGCAGCAGGAGTTTCAGATGTCGCACATTCGGGGCTAGTCATCATCCTTGGCCCCTGAAAGCATGGAACACCAGAGCCAGGTACTGCGCTTTGGGGGACGGCGCGCCGTGCTGCTGCTGCTGCCACACGCTCGGCAACTTCTTCACCGCAACGCGCTGCCCCCGCCACATGCCCTCGAACACGTCGCCAAAGCCTCCAGAACCCTGCGTTCGATACACAACAGCCTCGTGGAAGCAGAGGATGCCGCAGCGGCCACAGCTCGGAGGTCCAACTGGCTGTGGTTTTCAAGCTCTGGGCGCCTGTTGCCTGACATTGCGCAACAGCAAGTCTCGATCGAATAAACAAGACCAAGCAGTCGATGAACGCGGCAGCCAGTGGAACGCCTCTCATCATACCATGTGGCAATGTGCAACCGCGTCGCACGATGTACCACGATGGATATGAGAGATGCACCAGAGGGCGGCCCAGATGCACATGTCAAGACGTAGTTGCAAATCCATGTAATTGGATTTCGAGAAGCGCACCAGAGGGCGGCCCAGGTGCGGCTTGATCTCGGTGTCATAGTCCACCGTCAGGTCCACAGCGTCGACCGCGGGCATGGTGCCCACTTGCGGCGGGATAAACATTTGCTGCGCCACACCAGTGAAGCACAACGTCAGCAGCCCAAAAGAAAGCTGAGAAGTTTCCGTCCGCTCATTCTGCAGCTTCAAGCTGCAGAATGACACCAAGCCACGCAAGTTGCGTGGCTTGGTCATGCCTGCGGAAGGATGCTGAAACCCCCCGATTCCAGCTCCAGCACTGCCTCAGTAAGTCAGGGTTAGTCGAGCGTGGCACCCAGGAGGCACATATATCGTATCACTTGCAGGCGTGCTGCTGACAAATACCGGTGGAGTTGGATGGGGTGCTGTCAGGGGATGCAACCGACCGAAGGCGTGTTCAGCCCGTGGGCTGCTCTCTGAGCGTGTCACTGAAATGCCTGGCTGAAATGGCTGGAATGAACTGCTGTCGTCGGTTGCTGTCGTCAGAGATCTCAGGGCCCACCAGGCCTGCGGCAGCCTCGCGGTGCTGAGGCTGTAGAATCATCGGCGCCTCTTGCTCCGTCGCATGCAGCAATCCGTGCCAGGAGTGGCGCCGCGCCAGCGCCGGCGCGCCATGCCCCATGCCTGCACCCATGGCGCCAGGCCCCTCCTGGCTGTAGGAACCTGCCACAATGACCACACGAAAATTTGCGCCATTGGAATCTGTGCGCTCGAACGTGCTGGGGGCCGCTGTGCCTCTTGCACCTGTTCCAGCGGCCTGATGAGCGGCTGGTTCAATGCAGACGACTGCATCGCATGCTGGCGGATGAGCATTTTTTTAGCGCTTATGTGGCCAGAGATGCTGTAGGGCTTGATGCGAGTGAAGCTGCCTGCAGCCGCCAATAAGTCATCTGCGGCGCTCAGAACGAACAGCATCAAGCCAGCTCATCAGTGAACACCTTGTCGGACAGTTGGAATCGGATATTACCTTGCAGCTCTGAGGCGCTGGAGAACTGTGGCGTGGGGGAGAAATCTGGCGTGCTGGTCGAGGCCCGGCGCAGCGCTGCACGTCGGTCCATTTCAGCGCAGGTCGCATAGCGACCCGCCGAGTCGCGCATCCCCATGCTCTGTGAAATATCATCATTTACATCAACATCTTTCGTCACTCATTCCACTTGTCAAGATGCACATGCCTGTCCTGCAGCACACACTTGCTGTGCACCTGTCCTGCAGCACCCTTGATAAACTGGCCGAGGCCGCCGCTCATGTCGCCGGATTGACGAAAGCATGCACCGACCAAGATGAAGCATGCACTGATCAGTGCAAAAGGCCGCTGGCACCACGTTGTCTGCTGTGCTCAGCTGAGCGCCGCACCTCCGAGGAGCTGATGGATGCACATGCATCAGCGTCGTTGCTCAGTTCCGACGCGATGCAGACCCGGGATGCCCCTGTGTGCAGGTCAATGTGTCCCGTTAGTAGAGAGAAACTCGTGCATCACAAAAACAGGAGCGCCAAGATGGCATTTGCGCACATTGGAAATGAATCAGAGGCCCCGCACTCTTTGCGCATGGCGCCTACACAGGTTCGGAGCCCGGCAAGGCACTGAACGCTGCCACTGTGCCGAACGCCACGGTATTACTCGTCACGTGACTGGGTCGCGGCAGATGCGCATCAGAAGACCCACCCGCAAACTGACCGATGGGAGCTGCACCTCGCCGCGCTCCGTCTCCCTGATTCCACTGGGCGTACGTCTCCCAGTTAAGTGTGGAATAGCCGCCGGGGGCGCCGCTGAGCGAGCTCTGGATGACAGACCTCCAGGAGTGCTGCACCCATGCCACGCAACCGTTGCAGATTGGGCCACGGCGAGTCTTCCACACGACAGGCGATTGCAGAGCTTCACAGGCGCGTCGCCTCGGCAGCTGTAGTCAGACTGTCAGCATTGTCCGGCTGATATATGTGACACGCATTGCAGGACGACATAAGACGCGCATGGTTTGAGGGACAAAAATCCTCACTGAGAGCGCTGGACCGTCAAACATTCCATCAGCGGCGTCACTGGGCATGTGACCCTGTCGAAGCTTTGCCAGCTCGGTGTCCGACTCATGCTTGTGGCGTTCCAGGCGCTTCGCCCGGCGGCGCTTGAGGAAGCAGAACAAGCAGATCGCCAAGGCCGCCAGCACGGCCAGCACACCTGCAGCAGAAGGAGAGGATCAAGATGTGCGGCTGTTTCCTTAGTTAGCAAGCTTCAAGGGATAAGGACGAGCAGGTGCTCGACATCGGCAGGGTGGAAATGTGGTTCCATGTCCTTCACCTTTCTGAGCATCATCCCAGTGCTCGGTTGTGCCTGCCTGGCCAAGGAACGTTTCAACATGTGTGAATCAATATAAACCAAGCGGCACCATATAACAACGCACCCACGACTGCTCCGGCAATGACAGCTGCTGGAGAGCTCTTCTTCTGTGACGGCGGCGGCGGCGACGGAGGCGGAGGCACAGGGGGCGGCAGCGGCGGCGGCGCAGCTGCATTTGCAGAGGTTGCACTTATCATAGAATGGCAGCATCGTGTAATGCGGATTGCTCTACAGCGCTATGAAGAGCCATCGATTCAATGCAACACAGGTGAACCAGTGTGTGCACCATCGCATTTGGGTGAGCATGCGGAATGACGCACGAGGGATCAAATCTGTGAAGGCTTGTCCGACAAAGCCCGTGGAGTAGTCCGGCGCGGATATTTGAAACTGGGAATTGTCAGTGGCCCGCTTCAGTGTGCAGGTCAGCCTGCAAATTTGGGCACATCGAAATGACAGCTGGCCAGCTGGCACGGCAGTTGGCATGTCAGTCTATCGTTGACTGGTGAACATATCACGACAAGGACACTGCAGTTGCAAGCCGGGGCGTAAAGGAGCATACGGAGCCCATTTCCCAGATCTCGAGCAGTTGCGGTTTCGAAAGTCGGCCTGCGGCGGGTAGTTATCACAGCCAGAAGTTGGCCCGCAGCCATCGAACGCGATTCCGGTTCTGTTTTGCGGACAAAACGCCCATACGTTGCACTGCAAAACGAACCACATTCTGATGAGATTGCCGTTGTTGACAGGTGCTCCTGTGGAAAGGCGCCCAACCACGCAGACGGGCGTGGTATGTACACGAGTACAACAGCAGCCTCAGAAATGCAGGTCAGGATGAGCGCACCCCCGTTGTTCTTTGGCATGCCACACAACATTGCTCAGGCGTTGTTGCGTTTGGGCTGCCAGGTGGTTTCTCGCTGTTGTAGTTGATGTTGATAATCTGTGTCGTGATCAGCGCAGTCCGGCAGTCAACCCCCAAACAAGCATCATTTCAGCAAATGTGAGAATGAAGCTGGATCTCATGGCACACATGAACGAGCTCGAGTCGAGTTCAGACAAGGGAGATGACAGTGCGATTCAATGGCGACTGCAAGGGAGCACAAGCAGAGCAAGCCTGGAAAAGCTTTGCGCTTACCATGTCGGCCTGTGGGTTGATGCTCGCTGTGGGAGAGCAGCAGCAAGGTGTCTATCAGAGATGGACGAGTGAGCAGCTACACACATTCCGCCAGGCAGCAAGTAATTTGCATGCATCAGGCAGTTTGTGTGTCCGGGAAGGACTCAGCCGCACATGGGTTGCAGACCGATGTGGACGGTGCAGACGTTGGGGAGCCGGCAGGCGTCCCGCCTGCATGTCACGCATGCACATGAGGGCATCATGGGTGATGCGCACCCAGCTGGGTGCGCATGCTGCAGCATGCGCAGCGTGCGCTGCTGAATGATCGCAGGCGCAGGTACAAAAGCAGTGGCCGTAAGGTTTGCGCATGGCGCACCTCTGGATGATGTGGCGGGTGCGGCAGTGGTACCAGCGGCGCCCAGGGCCCCTGTTGGCGAGGGTGCGGCGGCAGCAGCAGCGGCCGGCGGTGGCCTTCCGGCCATGACAGCGCCGGCGGCAGGGGCTCCTAACCGCACACCCAACCCCATTCGCTCGTGCATGTGTCTGCCCTGAAGCTGCCTTTGCCGGAAAAACAGTATGCTATGCTGCTGACCAGTCCCCGAGGGCGCTGGAGTGCAGCGCCCCTTGATGCTTTCAGCTCGCTGGAAAGCAATGGCTGGCAGACCAGTAGCACGAGCCTGCAAATGGCCCAGCCGGGCGCAATGCAAGGAGCCTGACCGCTGCAGGCTGCTGTTCAGGCTGTCAGGTTCAGCGCATCACACATTGGGCCTTCATATGCCACGACTGAGCAGGGGTGCAGCTCAGACATGCAGGCAGGTAAGGGAAGCCTGCCGCACCTGTCTGTGCCATCGCCACAGTCGCAGCAGTCAGAACCAGCATCGCGGCCGCCGCCAGGGTTGCACGACTCAGTGTCGCGGCGGCGGCGTATCTCGGGCAGCGCGCCATGTGAGCGGCCTACAGCTAGGTCTCGGCTGCCTGCCAGTTTGGAAGCATTTCCCATGAGGGCATGTCGAGGTCGTGCTTGAGTGCAAACTTTTTCCCAGCAGCAGCGACTGGCTTCGACTCCAACGCCGAGAGACGAATCAAAAGCACAGGTCTCAACTCCTGGCTGCCCACATACAGCCGTGTGTCCGGTGGGCACCAAGCTTAATGTCATCATCCTACTGTACGCAGCATTTCAAGGCGGGCCACCCACCAGGCGATAGTTCAGTGTGGCGCCGGCGATGAGCTCCTTCTCTCCCGCGGTGCCTCGGCAGGTGGTTTCTGCTACGGTTCAATTCCCGGCCGCCCATATACAAGCTCACGATGGCTTCGTGCGGATGAGCAGCCGCAGTTCACGCTCGTAGATCATCCAACTGCAGTTTCTGGCAATTTGCACGCGGCGGTGCTGGAGGGGCTGCCCCCCTATAGGATCCCACGTGGCGCTGTGCGATTGACCGCTGATACACTGTACGGCGGTACGTGGTTTCTCGCAACAAATTTGTAAAGCCTCTGAGCGTCGCCATATTCAAGCCTGTCCTTAGAAGATTCTAATATCAAATACACAGTGCCCTTCGTTTATCAGATTTGTAGGAAGATCCCGCTGGCATGCGCAAGGCACTCAGCGGCGCCTGTTCTCTTCGACTTCACACGTATGTGCGTCATGCATAACGCTGTTGTGACCGACAAGCGGGCCTGCTGCTATGCCCCTTCCGCCTTGTCGACCAGCTGGCGGGCTTTGTAAAGCGAGAGATTACTTCATCGATTCTCCCAGCAACCCGCATACGGAGATTCGTTGCTACACTGTCAAGGCGCGAGCCGCGTGCGCGCTGGCGGAAGCGACAGCGGCACCAGCATCAGCGTGAAAGGCGTGCCCCGAGCCGACAGCTTCGATAGATTCTGATTCGTACCTCTTGTTGGGAACGGGTGAAGGCGGCAAGCATGGCATGACGTCTGCATGGTGTGTGTTCATGCATTGTCTTGCAGACTGCCTTGGTGATGCTGCCATACATATCAAGCGCATCAAGACGTATCCTGAGAGGTTCGGATGCATATGCGAGGACTTACTTCGATCCTCGCGCTCACAGCCGAACATCGCCGGCGGCGTCCTGGAGATGCGCCGCTATGGCGCCATCCTGGGCGGCACCACCGAGTGATTTAAGCTGGAGGGTGCGCTCCGATCATGCATGCCGGATATGTGGTAGCAAAAGGATTTCACGATACAGCTGCGGCGCCATCCTGGGTGGCACCACCTAGAGGTCCAAGCTGGAGAATGCGCTCCTGCTTTTTCTCTACGCTGGACTTGCGGCACCTTTGTGGCGGCACGATAATAGCCTCCAGTGTCCGCTGGAGGGTGCGGTGTGTATGCCATGATGTCCCAGACGCTTCTGCCTTGTCGTCTGGTTCATGCCGCCGGGCACCAGGTATCGTATGTGGAATCCCAGGCCGTCGTTGCCCATAGTAATCACAAAGCGCAGCCACTGCGCACAGAGACGTTGGTTCGGTGGATTTACAGGCTCCCACGGCTAAGGCCACCGCGGCTGACGAGATGCCGCGATGTGCTGCTCTTGTCATTGGACTGAGGCGCGCCACAGCTGGCCTGCACGGAGCGGACCACATCACAGTGGTTCAACGAAGAGGATTGTGCGCACGCACGAACGCAGCTGGACCCACGGTGCAGAGATCCACACCAAGATTCTTGATTTGCTGGCAACACAGTAACAGTTTTATCTGGATGCAAGATGCCAGCATTGCAACATAGGCACTTTGCCAGCCTGGAGCAGCGCGGACGCTGATGCAGGATAGATCAAGGCATACGTCTGCTGGCAGCAGTTGCACCTGTGTCAATGCATTCGTGGTCGTCGAGGTCGTTGCTGGTGACACCGCCCGGCAGCTCCACTTCCTCCTCCGCCCAGCCCGGCGGGTCGGACATCCAGTGCCACGCAGAGTCTGCAGACACACATTGCGATCATGTCGGGGACGAGCAGAGCGCGGTCGCCAGCTGTAGTGCTGCTGGTTGTGGCTCGCTTCACCAGCGCTGCTAGCATTGCTTGCTGGCATCTGGACCTGCCAGCAAGTGAATGCATGCGACAGATTCGAGCTGGGACAGAACAAGGCCCAAGACAGCAGAGCACCTGAAGCCAGTGCTGCATTCTGCGCGGCCGCCGCACTGGGCGAGTCTGCGGCTGCAGCTGCGTTGGCGTCTGCAGTGGCCGCCTCCGCCACGGCAGCTGCCTGCTGCTTCGCCCGCCGCGAGTCCTCGCGCTGCGCGACCGACTTCGGCCAGTCCTCCCCGTAAGTGGTCTTCAGCCGGTTCCGCAGGTAGTCCCAGCCCTTCTTGGACATTTCGCCAAACTGCTGCGCCAGCGCGGCGCGTTCTTCGCCACACCGATACCGTGCAGTGAGAGGCAGCCTGGCAGATACCGCATTTCTGACGTACCCCCAACGTACGGCAACTGACAACAGCGCCGCTGAAGCTACTGTTGCCACTCTACTCAGTCGCCGAAAAGCTGGAGAACAACCGTCAAGTATCTTGTGGCAGCAACGCCCCAATTGCGATCTGACGAGTCCCTCGTACTTAACCCCCTGATTGCGGTGGATTGCGACTGCCAGAATCTGTAAATCAATTCGACAGCGCCAGAACCTTATTCGGTGGAAACCACGCACAGCTAGGTTCCACTGTTGAACTCGAGCCTCCCTCTCTCGTGCACTGGTGCGAGAAGTGACCTCCTGTTCCGAAAAGAGCTGTTTGGGATAATCATGCTCACTGAGATCGGATTTCCATGCAATAATGTCAATGCCAATGACGACGGGACCATGTGCAGCTTCTTCATCTTTTATATGGACTGGTGTGAGAGACCTGAGTTGAGTGGTTCAACAATATCAACGGCTCCTCATGCTAGTTCAGGCGTCAGTCGCGCCACTGCCTGATTTTGATGCCTTGAAACGTCCAACAGCACTGGCAGTAAGTATGCGCCGACGCTGCACCGCCGCTCATCACCCCAAAAACCTAGATGGAGAGGTGCCGGCCCCAGTTGCGTTCATGTACGTACGACATCGTAACGTCGCTCTGCAACATGAATGAGCTCGTATGCTGATTGTGGTTCGGATTTTGCATTGCCGGCCTTCAGGCCGGCTGCGAGGCGACGGCAGCCGACTCCCGCTTTTTGCCGTCCTTCAGCTCCCCGGGATCTGAGGACGCCAACTGCATCAGGCCCTCCACCGATATGGTGTCTGACCTGCGGCCGCAACAAAAGGCAGGTGTGAGTGAGTGCCGTGTCGCAGACAGGCGAAGTGCGTGTTTCCTGCGGATCACAACTGCGCTGTGATGGTTCCAGTGGAACGTGCAGCGTCGACAGCAGGGCTCCTGCGTCGCAGTAACGGTCCAGGGACAGACGGCTGCAGACAGAAGGCAAGGGTCCGAATGAGACAGTGGCGGGCGCACTTGTCGTCGAAGGCGGACAGCTGCTCCAGCAGGTGGCGCAGCTCGTCCTCGCCCAGCTGCTGGCTCAGGAAGGACATTGCCGTCGCCAGCTCCTCCTTGCTGATCTGCAGGGACATCAGAAAAGCAAGCTTGATCGCGCCGTGGCAAATGAGGTTAGATGAACTGGAAAGCCAGACATGAATTGGCGCTGCAGCTGTTGACTGAGGGAGGCATTGCCGCCGCAAGATACTCCTTGCTGATCTGTGGGGCGGCGTGAGGGAGTAAGGGTGTTAGGCTGTGGTACATGCAGAAGCACGACCCTGCTTTCAGCAGATACGTTTGTCTGAAGCTGCAAAGTCAGGAGCGTCCCTGCCATCACCAGCAGTTTGCAAGGGTGTCAGGTCCTTCAGGTGTGGCGACAATGTACTGACCAGGCCGTCGTTGTCCAGGTCCAGCACGTGCATGGACTCCCCGATGCGGGAGTCCACCTCGTCCAGCTCCCCCTCCAGGCGCGCCAGGATGTTGGACACGTTGTCGCTCAGCCGCTTGGCGCCCACCACCTCCGTCAGCTCCCCGGGCCGCTCCACCTGGGGAAATAACAGTTGAGACTTCTGCTTCAAACGACATGCCGGCAGCCTTTGCTTCTGTGTGCGGGGTGTTGGACACGCTGTCGGCGGCCGCTTGGCGCCCACCACCTCCGCCAGGTCCTCCGGGCACTCCACCTGTACATTGACGGTGTAAGAATTAGGCACCATGCATTGTGGGATGCCAATGTCAGCTGGGTTGCGGTAAACATACGGTCTCCGCAGTGCGTAGTGTCCGTCTGCAAGCAGCTTGGCGCCCCCACCTCCTGCGGCTGCAACGGCCGCTCCAATTGACTACGACGAATCGACACCACTAGCGGCAGGCTTCCACTGGCCTTTTCGTGGCGTGCAGCATCAGTGCCAGGCCGTGCTTTTCAGCGGACGACCCAAGAGACCAGTAATCCTTGTTCCAAATGCTGGGCTGATTGGCCAGCAGTCGAGGTCCACCAGCTCCTGCAGGCTGGTCTGATGTAGACCGTTGGGGCGTGGTGCCAGCCAGCGGCAGACAACTTCTTGCAAGGCGTCTAGGGAAGCATTGCTCATAGTGATGACATCTAGGGCGACTGCATAGAGGCCGCACCGTGATGCCGCCGCGCTGGAAGGTCATGCTGCTGGAGCGCCCCGCCAGCTGCTTGTTGACCCTGTCGATCTCCCCCCGCACCTGCACACGCAGATTACGGCATGGTCAGCACCCGTGGGCAGCTCCGTGCACACCTGTCGCGGAGGCTGGGTAGCTGCAAATGCTGGAGACAATATGGTGTTTCCGGCAGAGTTACATCTCAAAAAGCAGGCAGTGGCTGGACTAGCTCCAGGGGCGGTCAATGGCGATAGAGGAGGACGCATGCTCTTACTCAAGCCAAAGTGGTCTGCATGCAGAGTCCACACAGGTGGCGCACCAGCTCCAGGAAGGCCTGGCGCTCGGCAGCAACGCCGGAGCTGCTGGCGAGAACGCCGAGTGCGCGCAGCACGCTCTGCATGCGCGCCTCCCGCTTGGCCGCGCTCTTCGCCGCCTTCTCCTCCTGGCTCTCGCCCTGCGGAAACGAGAACGACACAAAACAAATTGCCTTCCTCTGCCACCCGGAGCGCAGAAGACACGATACAGAAGAGACTGAAGCAAGCGGAAGACACGCACACAAGCACTGGACTTCATAAGCTTGAAAACACTACAAGAACCCTGCGCTCATGCGCGTTCATCCCGACGTCATAATCACGCCCGGGTTCTCCTGTCCTTTTTCCTCCTGTCCTTTTTCCAACACTTCTGCCTGGCACCGAGCCGCACCTGCAGTGACTCGACGACGGCGGTGGCGGCGGCCTCGCGCATGACCGCCGTCGCGGCGGCGGCGGCGGCCAGCTCCGGCGCCGAGTCGCGCGCCGGCAGCGAGTGCCCCTCCGGCTGCGCCGCCTCCTGCGCCTCTTGGCCTTCTTCGCGAATGAGCTCCTCCTCCCGCTTGAGCTGCTCCAGCTTCTTCTCGTACTGCTTCGCCAGGTCGCTGCAGGCGCAGAGAGGGCTTGTCAGCAATGTATGTGGTGGTATAATCCCAACACAGTTTCACAGATGCATCAAGAGGGCTTTGAGTTTTCTTGCGCCGCAGCTGGCTGACCTTCAGACCAAAGTCACGCAGGATCTATCGAGGGCTGTTGCTTCATGTAAGACTCGGATTACATGGTCTGGTACGAGAGGGACAAGAGGAGCACTATAGCCTTACCCCAGCTGGCCGACCTCCAGGCCAACCTCGTCCAGCACCTCCTTATTGAGTGCGCCCAGCGTGGACTTGAGGGAGTCCAGCTCGGCCGCGGGGCCCTCCGCCGGCGACGGCGCCGCGCCGGACAGCTGCGTGACGGTAAACGCGCGCGACAGCAGCAGCAGGCTGCTCGGCAGCATCCTGCAAGGTGTAACAGGCTGCTCGGCAGCATTTTGAGCAGCGGTGCAAGGCCCAATATGCAGCGACTCAGCCAGCTTTACCTCCTTTTTAGACGAGTTGCGACAAGTCTTCCTATCAAACCAGGTCTGCGTGTGCACTTCCAACTCCGCAGCAGGCTGGTTGCCGGAGCCCGCGGAACGCATATGAACAGGAACGAGGCGCTGGAGGTGTGCTAACGCACCAACGCCATCCAGCGTTGTCGCTCGTGCTCGAGTGTAGCACAGGGCTTGCCAACGATCAGCTAATGCTGCACAGAGCTGTCAGACGACCAGCCAAAGATCCCGCAAATCAACCCTCAAGACCCTGACATCCTGCCAGCACACCTGTTGAGCGACAGCTCCAGCCAGTCGGCGAGCTTCTTGCGCATGAAGGCGGGCGCGCCCTCGCCAAAGACGTTGGACCGGATGCCGCGCGCGCGGCACGCCTCCCGCAGCTCCGACTCGTTCAGATTGTCCAGCCCCTCCGCCTTGATCGCGCGGTCGTCCGCCTGTGCCGGAAGAGGAAATGCCAGGGTTTGGGAGAAAGTGTGATTGCAAGTCACACAACTCCCGCAGCTCCGACTCGCTCAGGTTGTCCAGCCCCTCCCCCTCTATGTCACGGTCGAAGAAGCTCCATTGACCCTGCTGTGTGAGGAAAGACCGCTTGCCTGCGAGCACATGCGCCCACATGGGCTCAGCAACTGCTGCGACGGAACATGGGGCAGCATGCTCCGCTGGCTGCCCTCCTTTCAGAAGCGCGTGCCTCCGCGCCTCCCCCATGTAAGCCAACAGCCAAACCATGCAGTAACGATATACCGAGGCCGCCGCACCTTGATGGCTGCCAGGCGGGCGCGCAGGCGCACTCGCAGGAACTCGTCAGTGCCGAAAGGCGTCACGCCGATGAAGCGGCACAGGTTGATGAGGTGCACCCGCTGCAGCGGCATAATTCCATTCCACTCAGATTGGCACACCTTTCACACGCGGCATGCTCGTGACGTGTGCGGGCAAGCAAGTATTGCAGGAAACATCTGTTGGCAAGCATATCGAACATGTAGGCAACAAATGACGGGCAATCAACGATAGGCAAGGCATATTGCAGGCAAAGGTAGGGGCACCTCCAGGTTGTCCAGCGTCAGCTCGTCATTGAACAGCTGCGCAAACTTGACCAGCTCCGCGTTGTCTATCGGCTCGCCGGCACGCACCTGCAGAGAGCATCACAGCATTGTTCGTTTCGTAGCACCAAGGCGCCAGGAGGTCCAAGGAGAAGCAGGTACACACAGCGCACCCGTTGGGATGCGTGGCTGAAAGCGCCGCGTTGCAGCGTTGCAGTGCTGGCGTATGGATCCGCCATGATCAGAACGAAAACGCACCCGCTGCATGAATTGGTACAGCTCCTCGGCGGAGGCGGCGGCGCTGCCGGTGCGGCTGTCGCGCATGTCCTTCGCCATGTCCGCCACCGTGTCCTGTGACATGCACAAAAGTGATTGCCACACGCTGCAACCAGCCGAGTCGCAGTATTGGATGTCGAGAACGTGCTCCATGGTGCGGAATACGCCCATCACTGGCGTCGGCGAGCTCCAGCTGCAAAGGCGGTGCAATGTGCCATGTTCTGATGTCCCACAGGTGGCTTGCACACCAGCAGCCACCAGTCCAGGAGTCAGCACTTTCATCCCGTGCGTTCTCAGTGGGCGCACCTGCAGGAAGCGGGCGACCTCCAGCTTGGCGGTGAGCCGCTTCTTCATCTTCTCCTCCTTCTGCAGCTTGTCCTCGAAGGTGGACGGCAGCATGTTGGGGAACAGCTTCAGCACCACCGGCAGCAGCAGCTCCATGAAGGGCACCACCAGGAAGACCGTCAGCGGCACCAGCCGAAAGATGTCCGCACTGGTGCGCGTCAGCTGCCGCTTCTCCCGCCTACAAATACGAGCATATAAGGTAGTAAGGGGCAGGTCTGACAGATGCCGTCGGACTGGGCTCATGTATTCCAGGCGGTGCTGCAGTACATGAAGGTCAGACTGCCCAGTGCAGTGCCCAGCCAGCGCTGGAGCAACTGCTCGGAGCTTTCGGACATCGTCGCAGCCAGCACGGCCTGGAGAACAAGGGATCTCAAGGAGAAGGGGCCAGCATTTCGAGCCGCATGCTGAGTGATGGACGCATTGCCCGTCAGGAAAAACATAGCCCATGGTTGCACGCATGGCACTGCGCGCATTGCACTGGCATGGTCCAGAGTCCCCGTGATGTTTTCCTTTGCATCATTATTGGCACCGACCAGAATGCACCAACTCTGCAGCTGCGGAATGGGGTGGAGGAGCTGGGTCACCTGGACAGCGCGTGCCCCCTGGCGACCTTGAACACCAGGCGCAGCGAGATGCGCACATCCGCCGCCAGCAGCTTCGCGCCTGCCTGCACAGCAAATATGTTGACAGTGTTTGCATTACAGATGTGCAGTGAGATGCCAGAAGCCATAGGTTTGAACCAGTGAAAAGAGACACATTCTGTCCGTCAGCGTCAGCTGCCGATTCCTCACAGGCGAGATATTGCCTTCCATGCCTAGGTGGCCAGACCTAGGTGGCCAGAGCACCAGCAATCTGTTCCAGCGCAATGCAATTCAGGCCAGACGGCCAGCACCCACCCAGTAGTGGCGGGCCTCCTTCTTGGCGGCCGCCCACCACCCCACGTACACCTCCCGCCGCTCCGCCTTGTCAAGCGCGAGGAACCCCCGCAGCCGCCCCGGCACGCTCAGGATGAAGCTGAGCACGGTGCGCGCGCCCGCGACGGCGGTGGCCATCAGCTGCTGCGCGCGCTTCGCCAGCGACACCTGGCCGTAAGGCGCGCGGGAGCGGGAGTAGGCGCTCCGCGTCTTCCGCAGGCTGTCCAGCACCTGCACGTTCACAAGATGCGATGCTGTTGCAGATTAGATGCGATGTCCGAGGATTGCGCTCTCCACTTCTCGCAGCTTGTTTGGCCCAACTCCGATGTTCTGTGAAACTCATCGCTCGCCTCGCCGCACTGCGCCGACGCTGCGGGCCCCATGCCGTCTGCCAGCGTCGAGGCGGCCGACAAGCAGCTTCTTGTCCCATGCATTTTCCCAAGTACTCACGCCCTGGACCTGCATCTCACCTCATCGCACTGCGCCGACGCCGCGGGCTTCAGGCCATCCGCCAGCGTCGAGGCGGCCGCTGACTGCTGGCCGCCGCTGCCTGCGCCCGCCGCCGCGTCGCCGTGCACGCCGCGTCTGCCGGCGTCCGGCTGATCGTCCCTGCCATGGCCGCTCACCGCCTGCACAAATTTGTGAAGGTTGTGTTTGATGATGCTCCCACATGCGAGCTCCATCGAGCTGCCGCCAGGGTTTGCATCAGGGTACAACGGCACTGCCGAATGGCGCATGTTAGACAAGCAAGCGCACAACGTCAGGTGTCGTGTGCAGGGTTTCAATTTGAGCTATTCATCAAGGGGCGTCTAGGGCATTGTCTGCCCTGTTGCTGATCGGCTGAGTGCCCGCACATGCTGTAAGCATGCAAACTTGCCTGAGAGGCGAAGGAGTGGAAGCCGGGCAGCACTGGCGGTTCGATCCGCGGCAGGCGGTGGCTGTGCCACCGGCCCCGCCACCTCAGGCCCACCGGCAGCAGCGGCGGCGGCACCGGCGGCGCAAGCGGCAGGCTGCCGCCCCCACCTAGCCTTGCCACGGCCCACTGCGGCGCCACGGCGCCTGCGCGTTGCGCACTGTGGTTTCAGCTGGCAGTTGCAATACGAGCCAAGGCAGTCTGAATGGGCGATGCTGACGGTCCGTGCAGTGCTGCAATCCTGTAGCTGGGTGCGCTGGGTGCAGTTGCCAACGAGGGCTGCACGTGGGAGAAATACCGGCAATGCGCTCCGCAGGCCGGCTGTGTGCCGCTGGATGGCGAGCTTGACCACTCGGGAGATCGGTTCTCACCTGTGCTCGATGGCCCGGCCGACGAGGCAAGAGCCCGCAATAGAAAGAGGCCATCACTGTCCAGGTGCGATCGGCTGTGCAGCTGCAGCGCCTGGCTGATTGCGCAGCGCCGCAAAGCCATTGTTAGCTGTGTTTTGACCAGTTCGGACTTCTATGGTTGTTTCTCTGCTGACAATGTCGAGGTCATCGAGCCATAGCAACCGATCTGCAGTGACTCAGTCGACCGTTCACACGGAGGTCGGCACCACAGCCGGACATCCGCTTCTGCATGATCCAACGAACGTATGCAATCGTCAACGCATATCTGCAGCCTGCGAGCTGACTGTCTGAGTCAAATGTCTGACCCACACCACGTAACTCTGACGTGACCCCTGCAACTTCGGGCAGCACTCCCCCAATGGCGCAGGCAAAACATCCTGGGAATGTGCCGTGACTACTGCACTGAGGAGAATCGCCGAGAGGCACAGCACATTGCAAAACCTTGCATGGCCGCCGGTAGCTTCATCAGCGCGCACTCGGCACGATGCCTGATTCAACCACAGAACCCTCGACCTGATCCAGAAGTCCACCCACATATGGGTAACTAGCCTCTGACGCCGGTGGAAACCCTGACACTGTGCTGTCGGCTCAGTCGTGCGCGCCGACGGCAGTGCCTGCCCAACTGCCGATAGCCCCATGGAGCCAGTTTGGCCGCCCAAAGCAATGTGCCTGCGCTGTGTTCCTCTGCAGTCTTTATCCCCCCACACTGGCGGCACGGCGCCTAGGCCGAACGCGGCGACAGAGACATGGCAAGCTGGCCGTCCTCGGCCGCCGCAGAGCCCGCCGCGAGCCGCGACGGCGGCGCATGCATCTGCGGCTCCTGCCACACGTCCTTTGGCCGCAGGCTGAGCCGCGACGCCGATCGGTGCAGCGGCGACATGGACCTGCGGAGGGCAGAGAGTATGCAAATGAGTGACTTGATAAACAAAGGGCGCAGCAGTAA